>Ga0307379_10000188_pt1 | contig 108258 bp, 76 predicted proteins | sample UN2MG_FD_202237 | JGI IMG/M metagenome (GOLD analysis project Ga0307379, IMG submission 202237) | Soil microbial communities from Risofladan, Vaasa, Finland - UN-2 | ecosystem: Environmental > Terrestrial > Soil > Coastal area > Acid sulfate soil | place: Finland: Risofladan, Vaasa | collected... | reverse complement strand
AGAAACTTTTCGACCAGATAAAGCGTAAATTTTAACCCTTTCTTCAAGATTAAGATGGTGATAATCTCTTGTGTTTTTCATTGGTGAATTTTACACCAATGTTGCACTTCGTTTTAGAATCTAAGAATAATGACTTCGTTTCTAAAAGAATTTAAGGAAGTAAATTATTTTTTGACTTTAACTTAAGAGTCTCTAAAAAGTCACCTTAACTTTATCATTTGAATACTGATGAAGTAAGCTTGCGGCCAGGGTTTGATATGGCAGACCGCTTTCAGCGGCTTTGGCTTTTAGCTTTTCGATATCCCGAAGGCTAAGACGAATATTGATATTCTTAAGTTTAGAAAGGGTATTTTTGGCATAATTTTTATAAGCCTTTTTTAAATTGTCTATATCGGCAACTTCTTTATACTCGCCTCTTTCGATCGCTTTCAAAATCTGGTTTTCCTCTTTGGTCAGCCTTAAATCCTTAAATGGATTTTGTTTTCTTTGGCTCATTTTATTTCTTCCTTTCTTCTAAATAAAGTTTAGTATATTTCCTACTTGGGAAAATAGTTTTTAAAAATATTTTATTTTCTGTTTCGATGCAGAGAACTAAATAAACGTAATCATCAATTTCGATTAGTAGAACTTTTTGATTAGCGTATTTTCTCTCATTAGGATGCTTAATTACCGTAATTAACTTATCCCCTTTTATGGCGCTAACTATCTGCTCAAAAGATATTCCCCTAGTTTTTTTTAAAAGAATATTTTTTTCGTTACTCCAATCAAAAATTTTATTTTTCACTATTTAATTTATATGACAAATAATATTGTTTATCAAGAGAATAACTATCAGCTGATTCAGACTTATAGGAGAAGACATGGATATAGAGTCTTTAGAAAAGTTCTTCGAAGATAAAAAAAAGGGTTCGGGGCGGTAAGGTAAAATCAGAAAGTTGTCGATAGAATCGACGACCTTACCGCCCCGATAGGCTCTCTCAAGATAACTTATCAGGGATTGTTACCCTGAGAGAGCGCAGCGGCTAATCTTTGCAGCCGGCCGGGGCCTGGATGTAAAGCCCCTGGTCGACCGACTGCCCGGCCGACGAGATGATCAGCTTCCCAGAAATCGCCGCACACCTGCTGTGCAAGCGAATTTCCGGGACTCCGCCCTCTCCGACCGTGGGCACAACCGCCGTCTCGTTCCAGAAAAACGCGACGGTCTGCCCGGCACCGCTAACCTCGACCCGGATGACAGCATCAAAGCCGCCACCCTCGTCGGGCTCCTCTGTCCAATAGGATACATCCATGGACAGAGCCTCCGGGATCGCGGTCGCGGCGGGCGCGGGCTCGCGGGTGGGCTCGGGCGTGGCTGTCGGGGTCAGCGTGGCCGTCGGTGTGGCCGTCGGCTTGGGCGTAGACGTCGGCTCGGGAGTCGAGGTGACTTCCCGGATGACCTCGCGGGTCACCTCGACGGTCGCCGGCGCCGGCTTCGGCAGTAGCCCACAACCGAGAGCCAACAGCCCGAGCAGCGCGAGTCCGATCAGGCGAAACCTCATCGTCTTCATTTGGTTTCACCTCCTTTCTCTTCAAGTCTCCAAAACTTGGCGGCGCATGATAACAACCTTTCAACTCCCTGAAGTTGCCTAGTTGTTACCGCACTCTCTGCGTCAAACTAGAGTGCCGAGAAGCGTCTCTTACCGTTCCTTCCGGTTATCCCTTGTAAAAAGGACCAAGCTCTGCAGGGAAAAGGATAAATAATTTTATCCGCTTCCCGGCAAAGCCTGATACCTTCAAAGGGGCCGGAAAAAACTAACATTCAGATGGAGGTAAAACCTAACCCGTTGCCATTTACCCAGAATTAGCCGCTGTCTGTTAAAGAACTGCTTTAAAGCCAGAAAGAAAAACCAAAAATGGCCCGCTTTAGGGTCATCTTCCTCTGAACTCTAAAGCAGCCCTATTATAACTCATTCTTGACTGTTTTACAATAACTATAGGATAAGACTGTTGACTAACTCCGTGTCATTCCGATCCCGCATTTTGCGGGAGAAGAATCTAGGTCCGATTAAATCGGACCGTATTTTGCGCTAACGCTAGATCCTTCGGCTGCGCTCAGAATGACAAGCCGGAAAACGATATTCAACACTCTCATAGGATATTAATTGGGTATTAGTGGGGGCTAACCGATCGGAAAAATCAGAAATCTGCTTAATTTTTCCCTGACTTAGACAATCGTTTTTCTAAAAATTAAGACGGGTGGTATAATCGGATCGATGAATGAAGAACCAAACGAGCGACCCAAAACCGGGCTTATCGGATCGTTATTAAAAGATCCAAGGTTTAGATCAGCAACGTTCCGCCTCGGTCCTGTTACCAGGCCTACCACGGATACTATCTCTGTTCAACCAGAAACAGAACCGACCCAAGAAGAAAAATACGGCTGTTTAGTCAGAGCCCTGGAGTCGGTTACCGGCCAGCAAGCAAACCAGGATGAATGGCTGGAAAGACTGCAGCAGGTTTGGACCAGTCTTGACGAATTAACAAGAATCAAGAGCTTGCCTGTCCAGGAAAGACAAACCGCTTTGAAACAGCTTTTCGAACAAGGCAAAAGAGACACTCTCGCTTATATTGAGTGGTTATCCGGACAAGAAACCGATTTAGGAACAGCCTTAAGTGCTTATGAAGTTTCCAGCACAGAAATGACCGGCGAGCAGCTTAGACAGGCAGTTACTTCAGAAAACCAGGAAGTGCTTGTTTCTGGTTGGATTGAAGATGAACATGAAATTTATTATCATGTCACTCATGTTAAAACCAGCAACGGCTCACTAGTTAGTCAAAGCGACGGACAGCTGCCAATTAACTTCGAAGATAATCGCGTTTATGACATTCTCCTTCTCCGCCGAAAATAACTTAGTATTAGTACACGCCAAGGGTGTCTTGAGTTGGCACCCCGGAATTTAGCATATTTTCCTTCGGCCAAATCAATTATTCGACTAACGTCTACAGATCAAAAGCAAAAATTGTGTATAATAATCTTACAGTTATGGAGTTCTCAAATTCGCTTCCAACAAATACAACGAATGGGGCTACCGACCGAAGAAAGACAGTACCCCTTGAACACAGCCAGGAAAAAATCCCAAATCAGGCAGAAATCGACCGTTTACGGCAAGACTTTAAAGCCCAAAGAAGAGACAGGTTTAAGACTGAAGCTTTATTACGAACTGCCCGGGACCTTCACTCTGGCCGGCCAATTCGGCTAACAAGCGAGGAATACTGGACGATCCAGAGGCGGGTTCAGGCAGGCGAACCGCTTGCAAAAATAGTGGAAAATACTGCCGCTAATCTGCGCCATTGCCAGGAAGCTACTCTTGACAGAGAACTGGCTTATCGCCAGGCAGAAGCCGGACTGCTTCAGCATGAAGTCGCGACGCCGGTAACTGACCGCGACCTTATCCAAACTATCGATGCTTTAGAGAGACACGCGACTATTACTACTAACAGCTCTGCTTTTACCGAAATCAACCGGAGACAGCAAGCTGGTGAAACATTGGCAGAAATCAAAGCTAAGGCGCAGCAATCTCTGGGAAAAGCAGTAAAAACTGAAAGATTATTAAGACTAGCCCAAGCCGTTCAGGATCCCCGAAGAACCCGGCCGCTTGATCTTGATCTAGACGCAAGTTTGAGAGAAAGAATCGGAAAGGGAGAAACCCTCGATCAAATTATCAATCAAACCCAGGCAAAGCTTTTGGTTTTGTCTGAAACCGGGAGGAAGAAACAGCTCTTAGCTCAGACCTTGGCACGAATCAGAGAGATCAAGAACGAGAAACAGGCTCTTAATAGACAAGACCAAGCCAAGACCCGACCGCCGGCGGAAACTGCAGCCGCTGTTTTAAAATATCCGGACCTCGAATCTTATTTGCTGCTGGAGTTCGGGATTGACCGGCGGCAAATCAGTCTTTTACCGGAGTTCAGCTCAGTTGCGCCGGGAGAAACTGCAGAAGCAAGACAGATCAGAATTACCCGCAATATATTCGAAATTTTAAGAAGAAAAGGCGCTCTGGCAACTGTCCAGGAAAATCGCAGACATTTTAAAACGCATTTTAATTTACCGGATTACTCGCTTACTCCTGAAGCGGCCTACCAATGTCCGGCCGGCGGCACTTTCTACGATCCTGAAAGCGGGACAATCAAAGTCTATCTTAATCCCGGTCTGAGTATTTTTAAGGCCGATTATCAGCTGATCGGAATCTTGGAAGAAGCGATCCATTATTCTCAACTGGCACAAAGCGGCCGGACTGAAGTTACCGGAGCTGATGAACTACAGGCAAAAGATAAAATCATTGAACTCGCGCCTTTTCTCGGCCTGAGTCCTGAAAGAATAGATTACCTTTGGAAAGTCCGCGAAGCCGTACTCTCCCGTTTCAGAAATCAATAGAAAAACCTATATTGATTCCCGTGTCGATCATTGGTCGAACAGCACCTTCTTGCCGGTTATTCGACCAAAGTCTGCATGTCAAAAGTCGCTGACTCTGTTTTTTGAAGCTCAGTGTTCTGCCAATCAGCTTCTTTATCAACAAAAACCTTTTCGTAAGTTAAAGTATTGTCTTTTATCTCGGTAATTCGGTAATGAGAGAGTAAATCAGCTTGAAAAAGGATCTTTTTTTGGCCGGTTTTTAAATTGATCGCCTCGATACTAGGCGCTTCACCGGCACCCCAAGGCCGGTTAGAAAAAGTATCGCAGTTTTGATGAACTAGATAATCGTTCCAGAACGATATCTGTCCGTAACTGCAGAATCTAAGAGCTACCCTATTTTTTTCAGCTAGGGAAATCAGGGTTATTCCACTTGAGACGTCAGTCCCGGACGAAAGATAAAGATAATTACCGCTGGCATCGGTCGTCAGTTGGGTATCGCCAAAAAAGGAAAACTGGCCTTTAGCTTTGAATGCTTTTTCCTCTTGCTTATCATAGATAACCAGATCGCCGGATCTCTCCGTCGTCTCCTGAGTCACAACATTGACCAGGTAAGCCGAATAATTATCATTCTCCGCCAATAATTGCCGATCCTGATAATCCTCCAGCTTAACTTCTTGGACGGCGGACAACTCAATTGTCGGCGTCGGCTCTTCAGTCGGGACAAGAGTTGGGGTGACCGAGAGCTCAGTGGTAGCTTCCGACGGTTCGCCTTTCTTCGTTTGGGTATATTTAATTACCAGGTAGGCAGCAACCATTAAAAGTCCTAAGCTAACAAACAGTAACATAACGGTTTTAAAGAAACTTTTCTTACCTCCGGTTGGGCTTGGTGCCTGAGTTACTGTTTGCGGCGGTATACTAGGTTGACTGGTAACATTTTCCGCCGACAGAGTGCTTACCTGCACTTGGTTATTTTCCTGAACCGGTGCACTCTCCTGAACCGGCGCATTTTCCGGTACCGGGACATTCTGACTGGGCGCCGCAGTTGGTGGTGGCTGGTTTTCTGGAACGGAAATATTGTCTTCCATGGTTACCTCCTGATCAATATCATTATTAAAATTATTTCAGGCTTTCTTGGACAATCTTGTTTGCCTGCTGCAAAAGCTCCAAGTCTTCGTAATCTTGTTTCGCATAAACCCGAAGCAGCGCTTGTTCGTATTTATTATCTTCCGACTGAAGCTCTACTGGCATCGTTGAATCATAATTGGTTCTTATCCTGGTTGTCTCGCCATCACCCGAATAATGGCAGAAGGTGCAACTGTTATCCTGCTGGCAGGGAAAAGCATCCGTAAAAACAGACAGCAAATCAGCAAATTTATTCTCATCGACTTCTTTTACGACCGCGTCCATCAGGTAATAATTGCCAAAAGCATCGTCTTTAAATCGCAAGAGACTGTCAGAAACCAAACTATAAGGCCGCTCTTTTACTGAAAAGCACTGCGGTTCCGATCCCGTCGGTGCACCAACCCGGATATCAAAGTAAAGAGTAGTTGAATCTTTTTTCAAGGAAATTAAACTATCGACGGCACCGCCTCCGATTGCCGTATTTTCTTCTTCGGACACAGCCAAATCCCAACTTAGATCGTATTTAATCTCAAAATCCGGGAAATTAGGATTGGAGTAAGTTTTTTCGGATAACATCTCTTCTTCAGAAGCAATAGTCGGCGAAACAGCCTCTGTTTCCGGTTGTGATACCGGCGTTATTGTTGCAAACAGTAAAGGTTGTGTATTATCGCTTTTTTCCTTAGACCGGAAATAACTGATTATCAGGAAAACCACCAAAGCAGACACTGCGATAACTCCGATTACGGCAACATTGCTCTTTCGGCCATGAGTATTTTTTTGGCCATCCGTTTCAGTTTTTAACGGCACGCCAGACGGCGCTCCCACTTCTCCTGAAACTGACACCTCGACTGTTTTCTCCTGATCTTGCCGGCCTTCCGGTCCCGAAATATTTTCCTCCATAATTACCTCCTATTTTTTGACCTGTATCAAGCTGTTGATTTTTAATCTGGTTTTGATTGTAGTGTTTTTTATAAGTACTTACAACTGTTTTTAAAAAAGCAGTATTATTGATGTCGACCCCTACGCTGTGCACCCCGGGGGTGCACAGCTATTGACACCTTAGTACATTACTTATTTTTGTGGGCGAGGAAGGGATCGAACCTTCGGCCTCTTTCTTATCAGGAAAGCGCTCTACCACTGAGCCACTCGCCCTTAAAAATCCAATCTGCCTCAACAAATAACCACATCATTTTATCACGAAAGTTTTCCTTTAAACAAGAAGATTTCTGATTGAAAAAAAGCGATAAGATTGGGCGCAACAATCTTACCGCTTGAGCGGTAGTAACATTCAAAGACCTACGGGTTCCACATCAACTTATGGATCAATCCCATAGGGTCCGTCCCTTTCAACCAGAAGTCGTCTGCTCCCGCGTTCATGAACTCCTGGTTAACCTCCCTCATGGAGTATCCGATGATTAACGGCTGAGGCACCTTTCCCATGGTCGCCTCCCTTAACCAGCGGACGCAATCCGTCCCCCATCTCCCACCCCCGAGGTCATGGTCAACGATGAAGACATCAAAGGCTTCAGGATTGGGCACGTTGCAGTCAAAGAAGTGAGTCACACTCGCGCCCATGAGCTCGGCGATGAACCCCACCATCGATCGGGCCATGGTGGCGTTATCGTCAATCAGGGCGATGCTGGAACGAGACCCTCCTCTTCGGTTCTGGATATCTGCCTGATCTCCTTCGGCTGCCTGCTGCATAGAACGTGCTTCACCAGCCGTCATCAGGCTGATTATGTCCATTGTGAGCGTCGATCGGTCCAAAGTTACCCACACATTGTTATTGATGGCCAGGGTGGTCGGCCCCTGGATAGAGTCCATCAGGCCTCCGGTGATGGCGTATGTGGCCGTTTCAATTGCCGTAATCACAACCCCTACAGGGACGAGAGCCCCTCCCAGGACCAGCTCTGCGCCCTTAACGGCGTAAACCGTAATCGCCTCTGCGATCTGACTCGTATCCACCCCTGCTGGGACGTAATAGTAACTTTGAGCGGTAACTTGACCGCCTAGAGCTACCAACTGTCCCTCGAGCAGCGCCCAGGAGCAACCCGAACAAAGTTCGGGGATGACTTGCTCCTCAGTTTCAGTCGCGGTTTCTGGCGCTGAAAAGGGCGTTGCTGCCGGTGTTGCTTCTGGCGTTACTACTGGCGCCGTGCATGCCAGTAAGGTTAGAGAAACCAATAACACCACACCCAACCTATTCCTACCGTTCACTTCGACCTCCATTGTCTAATGCCTGCGTGACCGCTTTGCGCCAAAACGATCATCTCTGCTGTTAAAGTACTACCGCTTTCGTAAGCCAATGTCCTTTTTTCCGCGCTAACTGGCTCCATGTTTCTTGCCAGAAAGAACAAAAGCTATAGGCCGAATCTTATCATAAAAAAAATAAATATCAAGAGAGAGAAAAAATCCTTTTTTACCAACTAATGATGGTTTCCCTCTTTAACCCTCGCCATTGTTTTTGTATACTGCTAACGAAACACTATCAATTAGACACTATGATTCTTGAAATCCGCGTTCCCAGAGACAACGAATATACCCCGGAATCGGCGATTGCTTTATTTTCCGGTTTCACCCATACCCTTTCCCGTGCTTCACTTTTAAATAAAATCCTTCGCCGGCCGACCAAGGGGCTCTCGATCAGTCTCGAGATTGCCTGTTATAACCAACAAATCCGCTTTTACGCCGTTTTTGAAGATGAGATCGCTTCCTTTTTCGAATCGCAGCTTTTGGCCGCCTATCCGCTGGCGATCATGATTAAAGCCAAGAATTATCTGGAAAATTTTGCCGGTAATGTCTTTTCGGCGATTCAATTAGTCCAATCAAACAGCTACTATTACCCGATTAAAGCCTATAAAGAATTTACCGATATCGACCCGATCTCCAATTTTTTGGCGGTGATGAGCAAGGCCGGCCTGCAGGATTATTTTATCATTCAAATGATTCTGTCCCGGGCCCCGAAGAACTGGCAAGGTGCCGCCCAAAGAGCGGTTGAAACCGGCATCCCGATTGATAAAGAAGGCGGTAAACGCGCTCTTCCCGGCGAGGCTTTAATCAAACAAAAAATTGCCGAGGCCGGCCTGAAAGCGGGAATCAGACTGGTGGCCAATAATAATGATAAGCTTCATGAATTAGCCGGCAGTTTTGCCGCCTATACCCGGGGCGACGGCAATAGTTTGGTAATCAAGAGGCCAACTGTTTTTTCCAAAAAAGCCTTCTGCCAATCTATCGTTGACCGGTCAATGAAGTTTACCCCCGGACGCCATATTTTCTCTGTTTCCGAACTGGCCAGTCTCTGGCATTTACCCGGAGTCACGGTTAAAATCCCCAATATTGCCTGGAGCCGGAGTATTCTATTCGAAGCGCCGGAAAACTTACCGGCCGCTCTGAATGTTTCCGAAGAAGAAAAACAGGATATTTGTTTTTTCGCCCGGACCGAGTTCCGCAACCGCGACGTGATTTTCGGTATTAAGAAAAAAGACCGCCGCCGTCATATTTATATTATCGGCAAGACCGGCACCGGTAAAACGACCTTAATCTCCAATATGGTGATTGACGACTTGAAAAAAGGCCGGGGTGTCGGCGTGATTGACCCCCACGGCGATCTTTGTGAAGAAATCCTTGATTATATTCCTGCGCGCCGGATCAACGACGTCTGTTACTTTAATCCGGCCGACCGGGAAAATCCCATCAGCATCAATATTCTTCAATCGATCGGCAAAATCGATGCCGAACTGGTCACTTCGGGAATCGTGGCGATTTTCCAAAAACTTTACGGCTACTCCTGGGGTCCCCGCCTGGAGCACATTCTGCGGAACGTGGTTATGACACTGGCTAATGTTGACGGGACGACTTTAGTTGATGTTTTAAGAATGATGACCGAAAAGAAATTCCGGGACAATATCTTGACCAAAATCAATGACCAGGTCTTAATCTCCTTCTGGCGGGAAGAATTTGAAAAAATGCCGGATCGCCTGCAGAAAGAGGCCATCTCCCCGATTCAGAACAAAGTCGGCCAATTTGTCACCTCTCCCCTGGTCCGGTCAATCATCGGGCATCCCCAGTCAAGTTTAACCTTAGAGAGCGTCATGGATGAAGGAAAGATTTTTTTGGCCAATCTTTCCCAGGGAAGATTAGGCGAGGATAACGCCGCTTTATTGGGGGCAATGTTAATAACTAAGGTCCAGCAAGCGGCTATGCATCGGGTGGATGTTCCTGAAGAACAACGCCGCGATTTCTATCTTTACGTTGACGAGTTTCAAAACTTTGCGACCGTCTCTTTTATCAAAATCCTTTCCGAGGCCCGTAAGTACCGGCTTAATTTGACCTTAGCCAACCAGTACATGGCCCAGATTGACCCGGAGATCCAACGGGCGATTTTTGGCAATATCGGCAGCATGATTACTTTTGTGGTCGGCGCCGATGATGCCTCGATTTTGGAAAAAGAATTCGGCCAGTCTTTCCTCCAAAAAGATCTGGTCTCCCTTGATCGCCACCAAGTCGCGTTGAAATTAACCATTGATAACCAAATGTCCCTGCCTTTCCTAGCCCACACCCTGCCGCCGGCCGCTTCCAAAAACCAAAACCGGGAAAAAGTTATCCGGGTCTCCCGGGAAAGATACGCTTATAAGAAAGAACCCTTACCGCCGATTCAATCTGTACCGGTTACGAACCTAACTCAAGAACCGGTTCAACCGGCACAAGGAACAAGAGCAATACCTCCGAATGCAAAACCCAAAAATAGACCGGGCCAACATTTCCCCGTCAACCGGAAAGGTAACCACCCGACCGGCGGAAAACAGCCGGCCAGACCCCGATGATCCTACAGAACTATCCCCCATCATTATCCTATAAGTTAAGTAAGCGAAAAGACTATAAATATTTTAATAACTTTCCTAAAAATAGGAATATCCCAATTTTACGCTCTTATTATCAGTAACTGTAATAAGTAAACTTTAAAGCTATTTTCTTACTACAAGACACCACCTTTTTCTAAATATAGTCTCCACCCCGGGTGTCTAAAATATTTCACCCCGGAGGTGTCTTAAGGTTGCCTGTATCAGTAACTCTGAATTTCTACCCCATCCTATAATACTTGACAAGCCGTTTTCTTTATGCTATTATTCCCCTCAGTTTAACAATTAAATAAGTTTTATTCTGACCGGACTGATCGTTTAATCTTGGGCCTAGGAAATTAAATAAACGATCTCTAAAGCACCGTTCCGACAAACGTCGGAACAAACCGTTCGCTGTTGAGGCGGCCGAAAGCCGCGGAGGCGGACAAACCATCTAAATAAATAATTTCCTAAGCGCAAAAACGGTCAGCCCGGCGAGCATAAAACAAAGAAAAAAAGGTGCTTTCAAGGCCTCTTTTTTTATGCTCCTCCTCTTGCGCTCTCCCCTCTTTTTCCTTTATAGTAAAACCATGCCTTCGAAACGAACTGTCCTGATCACCGGCTCGGCCGGATTCATCGGTACTAATTTGACCAAATATTTACTGGCCTCAGGCGACCGGGTTATCGGTTTTGATAACTTCTATTCCGGCTCGCCGGAGAACGTCAAGCTGTTTGAAAAAAATTCTAACTATCTTTTTCTGAAGCATGACGTCCGCCAACCGCTGCCGGTTGAAGAAAAACTCGATCGGATTTACCATTTGGCTTGCCCGGCCTCGCCGCTGATCTACCAGAAAGACCCTCTCTTTACTCTGGAAACCAACATCTTAGGCACCGTCAACGCCTTAAAACTGGCCCGAAAAAACCGCTGCCGGGTCCTGCACGCTTCAACCTCGGAAATCTATGGCAACCCCCTAAAACATCCCCAAAAAGAAACCGACTGGGGCCATGTCAATCCTATCGGTCCGAGAAGCTGTTACGATGAAGGCAAACGAGCGGCGGAAACTCTTTGCCGGGAATACAAAAACTTAGGCGTGGATGTTCGGATTGTCCGGATTTTTAACACTTACGGTCCGTTGATGAATCCGGCTGACGGCCGGGTGGTTTCCAATTTTATAATTCAAGCCTTAAACAGTCAGCCTCTGACTGTCCAAGGCAACGGTCAGCAAACCAGAAGCTTCTGCCATATTGATGACCTGATCAAAGGAATGACTGCCTATCTGGGGCTTAAAGAATGCTATTTCGGGCCAATTAATCTTGGCAATCCAAATGAAATCACCATTCTTAAACTTGCCAAAACTATTCTTGCGCTTATTCCTCAAAGTAAAAGTAAAATCAGCTACCGTCCTTTACCCGAAGATGATCCGGTTCACCGCCGGCCGGATATATCCCGGGCCCGAAAAATGCTAAAATGGCAACCAACTGTTTCTCTAACAGAGGGTTTAACAAAGACCATTGATTATTTCATTAAACTAATAAGTTAGAACCACCTCTGAACCAGGAGAAAGATTATGAATAATATGAAGATTACCGTCTTGGGTACCGGCCATGTCGGACTGTCAACCGCCGTTTGTTTTGCCCAGTTTGGCCACCAGGTTGTCGGTGTTGGCACTAATCAGGAAAAAACCGCTAAGCTCCAAAAAGGCGTTCTCCCCTTTTACGAACCGGGATTTGATCAGTTAGTTAAGCAGTATCTACATAAAGGAAACCTGACTTTCACCACCGATTACCGCCAGGCTATTCCCGGAGCAAAAGTTGTCTTCGTCTGCGTCGGTACTCCGGCCCGGGAAAACGGCCAGATTGATCTTTCCTTTATTGAAACGGCCTGCCGGAGTCTGGCTAAAGCGATGACCGACCCCTTGCTGGTGGTAGTCAAAAGCACGGTTCCGCCCGGTATCCAGGAAATCATCCGGCCGATTATTGCTAAAAACAGCCGCTTTCCTTTTGACCTGGCAACCTGTCCGGAATTTTTGCGCGAGGGCCGGGCGGCTTATGATACCTTCAATCCCGACCGGATCATTCTCGGCGTGGAAAGCCAAAAAGCCGCCCGGGTTTTACTTGATCTTCATCAGCCAATTAACGCTCCCAAATACGTGATGGATATCAATTCCGCCCAAATGGTTAAATATTCTGCCAATGCTTTTCTGGCGACCCGGATTTCTTTCATCAACCAAATTGCCAATCTCTGTGACCGGGTCGGCGCCGATGTTGAATCAGTCGCCAAGGGACTGGGCGCCGATCAGAGAATCGGTCCACATTTCCTCCACCCTGGTTTAGGTTATGGCGGTTCCTGTTTTCCTAAAGATATCGCTGCTTTAACTTTTTTTGCCAAAGATCACGGCCTGAATTTGCCGATAATCAAAGCCGCCAGTTTAGTCAACCAGCACCAGGTCTTAATTGTTTTTGACAAAATTGAAAAACTGGTCCGGCCGTTAAAAGGCAAGACTATTGCTATTTTGGGTCTCTCATTTAAAGCCGGTACCGATGATCTGCGCGAAGCGCCCTCAATTCCTCTGATTAATAAACTGTTTGAACAGGGAGTAAAAATTAAAGCCTATGATCCGGTAGCCATGTCCGCGGCTCAAAAAATCTTCGGCCAAAAAATCACTTTCAGCAAAAGTTCCTACCAAGCTGCCAAAAATGCTTCGGCCTTAGTGCTGGTGACCGAATGGCCGGAGTTTGCCAAACTTGATTTTAAGCGCCTAAAAAGGTTGATGAAGAAACCGAATCTTATTGATAGCCGTAATTTTTTCGACCCGGAAAAATTAAAGAAAATCGGTTTTACTTATCTTGGCGTCGGCCGGAGGTAAATTCTACAATTTAGGATTTTTTTATCAGTAATTCAATAGATTCTTCTAATTTTTCTAATTTTTATTGCTATTTTGATCTTTTTTTGCTATAATTAAACTAGCTTTAGAGATCCATTCGTGGGTCCCTTTTGCGACCCATTTTTTGGGGCTCTAGAGCTACAAAGGCTCCTTAAAAAAGCCTGCTGCGATGCAGCCGGACCTTAACCACAGAACTGTGCTTACTTGCTCCCGAGGTTTACAGCCTCGCGTCGCAAGAGCGCAAGTTCGTGGTCTGCGTCAAAACTGCAAAGCAGTTGTTCCTTGACAGCGAGAGACATATTTCTTGGTTGCAACGGAGTTTAGTCAGGAGGTAAACACCTCCGAGGTGTCCGAAGGACTCCTCGGATGGTGAATTATCAATGAAGCTAAACTCTGAAGAATCCAAGTTCAAGACTTATTCCCTTCTCGCGGCCGACAGCAGGCTGGTGGATAGGAAAAAGCGATAAAACACCTTGAAGGTGCTTTGTCGCCATCTTCTCCCAATCACCCGTCTGCTGCCGTCCCGGAGGGGAACTCAAAGTACGAACTTGGGTCTGGGACATACCAGGCACAGACTCCGAAAGAGCCAATCGGAGTAATCATGTATTTCATAGTCCGCTATGGCGAGGATTATGAAGGCTAACGATGGAGGAAAGAGTGAACAAGATTTGGACGCTGCTAGGGATCCTTCTCGTCGTTGCACTGGCGGTTGTGTGCTTGGTGGGCTGTATCCACTTTTGTCTTGAAGGCCCCAAAGTTGTACACGCCGCCGCACCCGACGCACCGGCCGCCCGGTCAATTCATGTCTGCAGAGAGGGTCCGCCCTCCTGCGACTACTCGGACCTGGCCACGGCCCTCTGGGCTGCGACTGACGGTGACGTTATCAAAGTGTCGGCCGGTATCTTACACCGACACCAACCATGATGGCCTAGTCGCCTACATTAACAAGGATGTGGTCTTCGAAGGTGGCTTCACGGTCACCAACTGGATCACTCCCAGTCTGTCCGACAACCCAACATTCCTCGATGGTGAGGGTATCAACCGCGTCCTGTATGTTGAGGGCGTTTCCCCCACAATCTCTGGCTTCCGGTTCTTCAACGGAAAAGCGGACAGCGGGGGCTGCGTCTTTCTCGACAATTCTGATGCGGTCTTGATCGGTAACATCGTTGACACCTGCCGCGCCGACTACGGCGGAGGTTTGATGATTTGGGAGGGCAGCCCCTCCGTCATCGGTAATACCTTCGCCGGGAACGAGGCGACCCACGAGGGAGGCGCAGTGAATGTCTTCTCCAGCACCCTCCTCTTCCAGGAAAACCTCGTGGCCAACAATGAAGCCGACACGAATGGCGGCGGCATGTCTATCTTCGGCGGTTATACCCGGCTGTTAACCAACACGATCCACGCCAACACCACGATCACTGCCGGGGGAGGCATCAACCTCCATTCTGCCCACGCGCTGATCCAGGGCAACCTCATCCAGCGCAACTGGGCAACAACGGTGTTCGAAAAGCCCCAGATGGTGGCCGCCAACGAGTCCGGTTGGGGTGGAGGCATGATGGTCACGCAGAGCTCTGTCGAGCTACGCGACAACACCATCGTCTCCAACACCGCTTTCTTCGAAGGCGGTGGCCTCAACTTCAACGGCTCTGTAGCCACCCTGCGAGGAAACACCATCAGTGGCAACGAGGCTTGGAACGTCGGCGGGGGCCTGAGCTGGTACAATAGTACCGTAGATATCGGTTGTGCACGCAACCAAATCTACGGGAACATGCCCGACCAGGTTTCTCCGCCACTCCTGCAGTGCCTCGGCTACCTGCCAATCACCTTAAGAGGCAAGTAGCCCAGATCCTCGGGACCTTCCGGAACCCCTCCCCGGAAGGTCTCCGAGCCAAGCAGCCAAGAAAAAGAAAAGAATAAAAGAAAAAAGAAAAGATTGAAGCAATTGCGCTTCAAAAAAATCTTATCTTTATCTTTAACTCTTTCTCTTTATCTCTCGCTGGCTACTTTGAGACTCAAAGCCACGCTTTAAGCCTGAAAGCAGCCAAAACAAATCAAAAAGATAAAAAAAGACTACTGAAGAAAATCCTAAATTCTAAACTTAGATAAAAAGTTAATTTTTATTAATTGGGGATGATAATTCTTTTGGAACTTTGGATTTCGGATTTAGTTTTTCCCTAGCTGCTTCTCCATCTCCTTCAATCCTTCCCCCAAGGTCTTCATTTTGATTCCTAACTCACTGGTAACTTTTTCATTTGACAAGCCTAAGTTCTTGTGCCACGGCCGGTCCTGCGGAGACAATTTTTTTTCAAACTCAACTAGAGAGCCTTTTTTGACTAAATCGCAGTCATACCCAAATATCCCGGCAATCTGCATCGCCATTTCATACGGCGACTGGAAACTCGAAGCGACTAAATGAAAAATTCCTCTTGGCTGCCTGTCAAAAAACTTAGCTAGTCCCCAAGCGATATCATCAATAAAAGTCGGGTTTGTCTGCTGATCGGTAAACATCGGCGGCAAATTGCCCTCTTTTAAGCCTTTGATAATTTTACGGATAATATCAAGCTTTGGCTCAAAGTCAGCCCGGAAGGGAAAAGCAATTCGAACAATCGAAAAATCAGTTAAGTTCTTTTTAACTGCCTCTTCGGCCCAGAATTTAGTTTGGCCGTACCACTCGATCGGGCCAGGCTGGTCGGCTTCGGTATAGGCCGTCTTTTTCCGGCCGTTAAAAACGTAATCGGTAGAAATGTAAATCAAGTATTTGCGGTATTTAGCGCATAAATTTGCCAGATTGCCCGTCCCGATGACATTAGTCTGGTAACAACGCCCCTGTTTATCGCCTCGCTCCTGCCAGGCAGCCGCCACATCGGTGAAAGCCGCCAAGTGCAGAACTGTCTGGGCTTGGGGAGATCGACGAAAAGCTTTTTCTAAAGACTCAACTTTAAGAAGATCAAACTCAGGTAACTTTAGCGGAATAAACTCAAAATGACCGGATAGCAACTCTTCAATCCGGGAACCGACCATCCCCGTCAAACCGGTAGCTAGAATTTTCGGTTTCATAGTCACTCTTTCCTGAGCTGCCAGAAATTTTTCTCGACCCCGAAATCAGGCGGCAGTCTTTTCTCGTCTGAGCCTTCAAAATGATTATTCGCTAAATATGTAACTGCCGCCGGCTTTTCGTAGAGATTAGCCGCTCCGTGAGCCACTCCCCGGGGGATATATAAAAGACTCGCCTGTCCCCGCCCGAGAACCAGACGCATGATCAAACTACTGGATGGCGATTCCTCCCTCACATCCAAAAGCCCGACCAGCAGACAGCCTTCGGGCTCGACAAACCAGATTTCATCCTGCTTTAGATGCAAATGCCAGGCTTTAACCGCTCCCGGTACCATTAAAGCATGATTAATTTGGGCAACCGGAAAATCCTTTAACTCTACCGGGCTGACCAGCCGGCCTTTATCCAAACGAACTACTTCGTTAAAAGCCCCGTCTTCGGTCAAAAACTTATTAATCTGAACAATTTTTACTCCCTCAATCAGAACTGCTTTCCGATAAGACTGCCCGGCCATAACGGCGGCCGCTTTAGTTACTAACTTCATCTACTGTCACCTCCTTTTAACGGTTTCCACCACCACTGGTTTTTTTGATACCAATCAATCGTCAGCTTGAGTAAAGTTTTAAAATCAGATTCCGGCTGCCAACCAAGTTCTGTTTTTGCCTTTGACCAGTCAATCGCATATCGCCGGTCATGGCCCGGCCGGTCAGCGACAAACTCGATTTGGTCTTTACTCTTACCCATAATCTTAAGAATCAACTGAACAACCTTAAGATTATTGATTTCCTCAGTCCGGCCGCCGAGACAGTAAGTCTCGCCTGGCCGGCCCTTATGCAAGACCAGATTGATTGCCCGGCAATGATCCTCGACATAAAGCCAATCGCGAACATAGAGTCCGTCACCATAGACCGGCACTTTTTTACCTTCTATCAGGTTGGTGATCGCCAAAGGAATCAGCTTCTCCGGATGCTGGTAGGGACCGAAATTATTAGAACAGTTAGTAATTGAATAAGGTAGTCCGTAAGTTACTCCATAAACCCTGACCAAATGGTCGGAAGCCGCTTTTGAGGCGGCATAAGGACTGCGCGGAGCGTAACCGGTTTCTTCATTAAATTTATCCTGGCTTTTCAAACTCAAAGCGCCGAAAACCTCGTCGGTTGAGACATGATGAAATCTTTTAACTTTGGCTTCAAGAGCCGCCTCGAGCAAAACCTGTGTTCCTAAAACATTGGTTCTGACAAAAACCGCCGGTCCGGTAATCGACCGGTCAACGTGGGTCTCGGCGGCAAAATGTACTACCATCTGGCAACCGGCAACCGCTTTTCTGACGATCTTCGGATCACCGATATCACCCTTAATAAAGGTATAGCCGGGATTATCCCTGACCTTCTCGAGGCTTTCCAAATGGCCGGCATAGGTCAGCTTATCCAAATTGACAATCTCATCCTGGGGATACTCCTTCAGCCAATAATGGATAAAATTAGCACCGATAAAACCGGCACCGCCGGTAACCAAAAGCTTCATAACCGTAAAAGACACTGGTTGCCAATAAATAATTCAATTGCTTTCGGATCCTGATCGTTCCCCTCAATCACACTTTCCCCACCAATTACACAGGAGTCAAGCGGCTTGTTAAGATTTTCTATCCGCACATCACTCATTAAAACACAGTTTTCGACTTTAGCCTCAGTAACTTGGCAGTCATCACTGATTGATGAATAGGGGCCGATAAAGGAATCCTTAATTTTAACTCGATTGCCAATTATAATCGGACCCCGAAGAACCGAACTTTGAATCTGGCAATTCCGGCCGATCCGCACCCGGCCTTCAAGACGGACATCCTGACCAAGCTTACTTTCGATTTTCTCATCAAGACTCGTGTCCAGCAAAAACTGGTTCGTATCCAGCCAGTCGTTAAACTTACCGGGGTCTTTCCAGATTCCCTCAAACTCCTTTGTCTCAACCCGGTAGCGGTGGTCAATCAGCCATTGAAAAACACTGCTGATTTCAATTTCGCCCCGGGGCGAAGGTTTAACTTGATTTTTACCTTCAAAACAGCCAAAGACCGACGCCGTAAAAAAATAAAGACCGGGAATCGCCAGATTATTAGGCGGGTCTTCGGGTTTCTCAACGTATTTAACCAGCTTGCCTTTTTCATCAAAATAAGGCACTCCCATCCGCCAATTCTCTTTATGGGAAACTACCGGTACCAGGGCATCGGGTAATTTCTCTTTGAAATAATCAACAAACTCTTTAATTCCACCGTGGAAGATATTATCCCCGAGATGCATCAGAAAAGGCTCTTTGCCAACAAAAGGCTGACTAATCTTGACGATATGCCCCAAACCCAAAGGTTCTTCCTGAAATAAATAGGTAAATTTAACCCCCCATTTTTTGCCGGTTCCTAACCGGCTTTTAATTTCTTCAAGCTGGCCGGGATTATAATTAACGGCAATCTCCTTGATCCCAGCCTGAGCCACGGTTTCAATGGCGTAAAAAAGCAGCGGTTTATTGGCCAAAGGAATGAAGTGTTTGTTAGTCGAAAAAGTCAGCGGCCGCATCCGCGTACCCCGGCCGCCGGCAGTAATAATTGCTTTCATTAAAAAACAGTATAGCAGCTGTTAAAAAGAAGAACAAGATTGATGATTTGCTACAGCGGTTTTTCCGTTTCGGCCTGCCCGGCCTCATCAGCCCCGATAAGTATCGGGAGACGGAAAATAGGCAATACTAGGTGATGTTGTAGGTGATGGATTGGTCGACGAAGTCGACGATGAGATGAGCCTATTTTCCGCGCCCCCAACGCAGCTGCGATGGAGACTATGGTGTTGGGAGCTGAATTTCGCTCTACTTCTCGGTCTCAACGAGCTCTACGGCACGGCCCGGGGTGTCTACTTTCACCTTATCCTGCGTAGTGAGAAAGATCCCCCAAGTACCATCCGCTAGGACTTTCTCCACTCCAGCCGGAAGCGACTGGGACTTGAAGTTTGTCCAGAAGACGGTATTGACCGGCAGGGTTTGACCCCCTTCCAGCCACTCGAGCGCGTTCGCGCTCGTGTGCCATTCTTCATTGAGCAGCTTGATCAGCCCCCCAACTGTCTGTGCTTCGGGAAGCTTTTTAAGCTCGGCCAGCCAGGCCCTATTGCGCTCATAGACGTGTTCGACCTCGAGCTGGGCTGGCCGCGGAGTGGCGGTCACGACGATCACAGGCGCTGGCGTCGGTGCCACCGTGACCTGCGGCACGACGGCGGCGGCTACGGAGTTCCTGGTCAAGAGCCAGGTGGCTCCGCCTCCAGCCGCGAGGCTAACCAACCCACAGAGGCACAAGAGTGCCAACCCGCCTACGCCAATAGCGCCCCACTTTCCGATTTTCTTCCAATCCCTTCCAGTATTCGGGTTTGCTACGGTCATTGTTTTCTCCTTGTTCAGATTTGTGCTCCCAACACCCGGAAAAAAAAGAAAAAAGCAAAAATTAAGATAATATTAAAATTTTTCTCTTCACTCTTTGCGTTTTGATTTTTTTTCTTTCCGGGTGTCAGGAACTATCAGACAAAAACAAGGTTGGTTCCCAACTGAAAATACACTCATCTTTCACCTAGTATTGCCTATGTTAAAGAACTCTCTGGCAAGCACGAAAAAGCTTGCATAATAAGCTTGGCGTCTCTTGCCAAAGACCGTTATTAAGGTTCCAGCCAGTCATCCGCATAGTGGTTGACTGCTGACAAGTAACTGCTCGTGCTATTTCACCTTGAAGGTGACCCGTCCTCGACTTCGTCTCGACGAGGTCGGAAAATCTGCAGACACCTTGACGGTAACTAACCTCAGAAGCGTTGAGTAATCACTTGTCAATCATCAACCCAAGTCTCAATGACCAATCTTTTTTGGATAACGGTTCCTGGGTTATTTATTTTTAAGGTCCTTTTCAAACAAAAAAAGCCTTCTCTTTGAGACATAGGCCAACTGACCTCTAAGACAAAAAAATCATATCATAAAAAACTAACTTTGTCAACTATTATAGGCTTTCACCAACTTGATTTTGCTTATCCTCATCTTTTATTGCTATAATCAATCCATGCCTGCCATCAAAAAACTGCTCCAAGACTGCCGAACCAGCCTGAAACGTGAATGGGGGTTGCTGATAGTCGTTATTATTCTAACTCATATCAGTTTAGTCTCCATCAGGCCCAATTTTTACCTGGCCGGCTGGGATAACTTTTCCGCTTCCCTGGCTCCATCTCTGAATCTTAAACGAACCGTTACCGCTACCTGGCGGGAATACCGGGGCTTGGGCGTCCCGAGCGATTCCGAAGTAGCCGATACCTTCCGCCAGCTTTTCTTTATCCTGATGCCCAGATTCCTCAACCAACGCTTGCTGGAGCAGATTTACTTGCTTCTTTGCCTGAACGTCGGTGTCTTGGCGATGTTTTATTCGGGTAAAAAAATAACGAAACTGATCGGCCGGGAATTTTCCTCCCACCAAACCCAGCTGGCCGGCTTAATCGCCGCCTTTTTTTATCTTTTCAATCTCAACACCTTATCAACTTTTTACTTACCGATGTTGATGTACGTTTCCCGGTTTCCCCTTTTTCCCCTGGTGATTCTTTTCTGGCTGCATTTTCTGGAAACGCCCAAAGTCACCGGCAGGCTAGTCTTTCTTTTTCTCTTAGGCAATCTCTTCTTCAGCGCCGCCTACGTCACCGCTACTGTCTTTGTTACCTTGGTAATAATGCTGGGCCTGATAATCCTTGCCAATTTTACCAAGCTTAAGAGAAATTTAGTCCTGGCGGCTGTCTTTCTTCTGATAAACTGCTTCTGGCTGCTGCCTTTTGCCAATTACACTCTGGAAAAGTCTTCGCTGATTCCCAGAGCCTCGACTTTTATCGAGGCCAACGAAATCCAGCTTAACCGGCTGCCCGACAGTTTTTCCTGGGAAAAAATCTTAACCTTCTACCCGATTTTCTTCTATACCAGAACTACCGATATTATGCGGACTACTTGGCAAACACTCCACCCCCTGGTCTTGGAGATGGACAGAAACCCCTGGCTCAGCCGGTCATTGTTGTTGCTGCCGGGCCTTGCCTTTTTAGGGATGGTGCTTATTTTTTTCAAGCTGAGAAAAACTCGACTTTTTTGGCTGCCGGTTCTGGCTTTGATCACGCTAATTCTCTTACGTCAAGAATATCCGCCTTTCGGATTCATTTATAATTATTTGGGTAACAAAATACCTCTTTATAAAATAGTTTTCCGTTTCGGCGGCGAGAAGTTTAATCCCTTACTTTTGATTGCCTGCAGTTTAAGCGCTGCTCTCTTTACCGCTTTTTGCTGCCAGCAGACCGGCAAAAAGAAAATCTTAAGATTGGCTAAGTTATTATTTATCCTGCCTCTGCTGGTCGTCTATTTTTATCCCTTCCGCTATTGCTTTCAAAGAAACCTGGTCAGTCCTTTAGTTTATACCCAGATTCCGGAGGCTTATTTTGAGATCGCGGAAACAATCAACCAGGATCCGGAATACGGCCGGGTGCTGCATCTGCCGGAGAACCTTAATTCTTATTGGAAGCCCTATTCCTGGGGCTATGTCGGCTCAACTTTCTTAGGCTTTATGCTTGATAAGCCGCTGATTGAAAAAACTTTTTTGCCGGCCAGCTTGGAAAACGATCACTTCATTAACGCTCTCTTTGAATCAGTCGCCAATGCCCAGTCGATCAGCAACGAATCGGCTTTAGAGGAAAACAGCCGGCTTCTTTTTAAACTTTTAGCCAAAACACAAGTCAAGTATATAATTTGGGATGAAAGCATCACCAAAGCCATTCCCCTGCTCAGTCAGGTTTTCTGGGGTACTTTTGCCGGCCCGGAAACCAGGCTTCTTTTAGAAAATCTGGAGAAACAGCAGTTGATATCTCAGGTTTCAGAGCAGGAAATCGATCTTCGCTCTTATCTAGACTATTATCTGGAGACCACCTTTTTTGACGCCAGCTTAAGAGAAAAGATTAAAGCCGATCCGATCAAGAAAATCAAGCTTTATAAAACAAATGCCCAGTCCCAGCCGGTTTTAACCGCTCCCGAAGCGGCCAGAATTGATCCCAACCTGGAAAATCTTTTCGGCCGACCGTTTATTGATACCGATCAGGTGTATATTCAAGAAGAAAAAAAGCCATTTAAAACCTTGCCTTTCCAACAGACCAAAGCTCAATACCAATTCACTCGGGATCAAATTGAAATCGGGCTTCCCTACCGGCACGACCAGGATATAAAAATGAGCTTTCCGTCTTTGGCCGGCGTAAACGGCGCCAATAACGAAATTGTCCTTGAAATTTCAGCTCAAATCAGCAATGAGAACTTAGAAATCCAGCTGGTTCAGATTGATTTTCCTCAACTACCTGCTAACAACTCCGGCCAGCAGCTTATTGGCGAAATTAAGGTACCCTTGAAATCAATTCCACCGCCTAATATTCCCGAACCGCTAGTGAAGGTGGCCGGAAATTGGCATGTTCTTCCGGAAACAAACTTCAGCTCGCTCCGGCTGGCAATCGACGGCTTGGTGCTGCCTCTCCCGGTTCTGGCTGCCGGCCAAACCAAAAACGTTGGTACGGTTCTCCTGCCGGTAAAGAGCGGCAAGCTAAAATTGGAGATCCTTGGGCCCGAACTCTCCGTCCCTCTTGGCTTTACCGACTTTTATCTGACGGATAACCCGAACTGTTATCTTGACCAAAGAGAAAACTACCAATTTCAGGTTGATAACCAAGACCAGCTCTCCCTGACGACCCAAAACGGAACTACCTGCCTGACAAAATATTTAGAAAATCAGATCAGCGAACAAACGCCTTATGCCGAATTCCTGCTGACCTATTCTTTCAACCAGAAAGAGACAATTCCGGAAACCCGTTTTCAGGAGACACCCAGCCGGCTTCAAAAGGCCGTTCGCCGTGAAATCGACCAGCTGCCGACCGCCAACTATTTCAACTTCTGCTTGGTTGACCAGTATCTTAGTGAATGCCTGAATAACCACCGTTCGATTGAGGTATCGGACAGCCAAAACTCAGCCCAGATCCTGATTCCGGCTGAAAAAATCTTTAGCCATCCGCGATTCCAAATTCTCTTGGCTTTACCGACGCTCAATTACCAGCAAAATCAGTTAATCATCAGTTCGCTGGTGATGAAAAAGTTCCAGCCTCTTCTTTCCCAGGAAATCGAAATCCAACCGGATCCAACCAGCGAAAAACAATTTAAAACCGCAGCCGACGACCGGATTACTTTAGTCATACCGAAGTTTCTCTCTGATGACGCTTATTTCTTCCAACCGGGAGTCGATGCCCACCAGACTTTTAACCAACCCTGTTCCGGTCAAAGTATTTACCGGACCACCAAAAAATACCATGAAACAACATTCTTTTATAACGAAAATTGCCAGAACGGTATCGCCTTGCCCCTGCCTTTTGATAGCGGTAATTTCTATCTTTGGCAGGCTGACTACTACCTTTATTCCGGCAAATACCCCCGTTTTGTCCTGGAAGACCCTTTAAATCAATACAAGACCGAATACCTGTCTTTGTATCTTGGCTACCCGGAAATTACCGGCTTTAAAAACCTGCAAAGAAGCGATCCGTTCGTCCTACCCCAACCGGCAACCGAATATGCCGATTTCATCAATAGGGCTTTCTCAACCAGTAATTTTGAGACTGCCTTTACCTATTTGTATCCGAGGCCGGAATTTAATGACCAGAAAAACAAAGTCTTTACCATTGAACAGAACACTTGGAATCAGGGATTGTTTGCCGTAAAAGATCTTAATCTGGTTCGGTTGCCGTCACGGTGGCAGGAACTGACCTTGGAAAACGGCCCCAGCCAGACTACCTATCAAAACCTGGCGATTTACAACCCGAAAAAAATTCTCCCTTCTCTTTGGCGGCTGGATCTTGATCTGAAAGCGGAATCCCCGGCTGCGGAAGCTGACCGTTATCTTTTAATCTTTAACCAAGGATACGATCAGCAATGGGAAATCTATCGCGGTTCGATTCTAGACACGCTTCTAGGCCAGGGAAAATTAGCCGGCAACCATCTTAAAGCCAACGGCTGGGCTAACGGCTGGGAAATTGAAAGCGGTACTCTCACCGGCCCAACCACGGTTTATCTTTTTTATACGCCGGAAAGACTCGGTCTTATCGGCTGGCTGGTAACTTTACTGACGCTAGTCTTCTCGCCTTTAATTGTGCCCAGATTGCTTCGCGGGAGATCGTCAGCTTCTTAAGCTGCCGATAGACGTACCAGTTAAATTCCGCCGGCAGAAAAACGCCGGCTAGACGCTGGCCGACCCAAAAAAACCAGACCCAGAACGGCGGCAGGCTAATATTTTTGGCCGCCCAACAATGGACCTCCCAAATCTTTTGCATTTGAAGCCGGTGAAACCTGATGGAACCGCATTCTCCATGCCAACGCACCTTGGTAACTACCTGCGGAAGATTGGCCAGCTTTCCTATCTTGCCAAGCTGATACCACATATGAACATCATCAACCGGCCAGAAGCCTTGGGAATAACCACGGGTCTTAAGAAAAGCCTGTTTGCGGTAAGTGGCGGCCGGGTCGGAAAACGGTGAGAAAATCAACCATTTAGCCCGAATCTCCTGATCGGTCAAGGGAAAATAGATCCGGTCGAAAACTTTCTTTTTGTCGGTAAAAAGAATAATCTGGCCGCCGACGGCCACGTGGTCGGGGTGTTTTTCCAAAAACCTTACCTGGCGCTCCAGGCGGCGGGGCTTAATCAGATCATCCTGGTTAAGACGGGCAATGTATTTGCCGTGGGCCTGTTTGATACCGAAATTCAAGACCCGGTCCATTCCCCGGTTCCGGTCAAAGCCGTAAAAGCGAACCCGGTGGTCTTTCTCGGTGAATTGGCGGCAGATTTTTTTACTGTCATCCCGGCTGCCGTCGTCAACAAAAATCACTTCAAAATTCGGGTAGCAATTCTGCCAAATCGATTCCATGGTTTCCCGCAAATACCGGCCGCCGCCATAAACCGGGATCAAAATGGTTACCGGCGGCCAGGGAATCTCCTGGCCTTTAATTATTAGCTTAGGAATTGTATCCATAATGACATTTTAACATAAATCCTATGAAGCAAACGAGAAGTAACAAATGGTATACTGAGGCCATAAAGCAAAATACAAAGAGAAAAGAGCAAAATTACAGATAAAAAATCAAAAACAGATTTAATCTTTGATTTGTATTTTTGATCTTTACTTTTTTATTTTTAATCTTTACCAGTTACTCTCTCTTCAGCTCACAAACTTTCGCTTGTGGGCTAGAGAGAGAGGCATACAGGGGTTGGGGAATTTTGAAATTATTTTTTTACAGGAAATTGTTACTACGCGTGGGCGTAGCAGCAATGGTAAAAAAATAAAATCGCAAATCCCGATCACTAGTTTGCCTCTCTATAGTTCCCGTAAACTCTCCCTTGCGGGAAAGTAACACCTCCGGCTCCCCTACTCTAAAGTAGGATCATCGCTCAGAGGCGGGGATATATTCACCCTTTAGGAAGAGTGTTGTGGGAGACGCCTAGTGCGTGATGCAGATCCAGCGGCCTGCCGTGTTTTTGGGGGTCGTGTAACCCGCCGCAACCCGGAAGACTCCCCAGGATCCCTGTGCACGAACCACCTCGGCTCCCTCGGGTGCGATACCGCCCCCCAAGTCTGCCCAGATGATGGCGTCACACTGGATCACGACCTCAGCGGTCCATTCACCGGTCGAACCGTCACCAGAATTCCAGTCCTGGTTGAGAACCGTAATCAGGCTTCCCACGTCGGTGGTGTCTGACAGGTACTCTGTCACGGTGAACTCGGTGATACCCGTGGCAACGGAGACTTCGACTGTCTCGACGACAGTCTCCGGCGCTTCGGGCGTGGGCGTACCCTCACGGGCACCCTCGGGAGCGACTTTCTGCTCCGTGTCCGGCGGGGTGCCCGGGGTGACGGTGCTCACGACCACCTCGACCTCGCTGGTCCGAATCCCCGAGGGGATGACACAGCCAAAGGCGAGGAAGGCCGCCAACACGACGACGAGTAGACGAACTGCGTTTTTGGTAGACATTTGTCCACCTCCTGTGATCTCCACGCCTCAAACCCCTGTCCTAACAAACGGACATTTCGCAAGCGATTGCTTGTGGGAATGAGAGTGGGCTGGCAAAGTCCAAAATCTTTGGGCTCTCTCAGCCCCATCCCATTCCCAAGAGGTTAAAGTAAAGTGGAGTCAAATATCCCTTCGTCTCGAGAAGCAAACTGTGAAATCCTGTATGCCTGTCAAAGAACTGTCTTGTCACTCTGATCAGGACGCAATTGTCCTTTTAGAGTTTCAAGACACCTATGTAAAGGTTCCAGCGAATCGATCGCATAAGTGATCGATTGCTGATCTGTGGCGACCTCCATATCAGGATTTAAACTTTAAAGCTTAAGTCCATCCGAAGATCACCACAAACCAACAGCCGATCTTTTCCTTAATCTTTCCCTTTTTAAAGTGCTATAAACTAAAATCGGTCTCTGCTCCAGAGACCGGATTACGTGCGGTTAATTCACGATCTCTAAAGCATCAACTGTATTATAGCAAAAATAGGCCACATTTGCAAGCCTATAGGACGAGACATAACTACTCAGATTCGTTGATACAATCCCGTCATTCCGTGCTTGACACGGAATCTATGTAGATCCTGAATCAAGTTCAGGATGACAAAGGATGACAAAGAAATAAATTACCTAATAAAGAATTCAAGGGGTTTGGCTTTTCTTGAGTTGATAATCACCTCGGAGCTGGTATAAGCGAATTTGCAAAAGTTCAAGAAACGAGAGAGGAAGATCTTTAAAGAGCTTAACCCGCGAAGAAGGTTCGTTTGACCAGGCAACCGCTTTTTCCGTAATGCCAAATCCCAACCGATTGGCCAGAAACAGAATCTCGGCGTCAAAACCCCAGCGGTTAATCTTTTGCCGGGAAAAAACTTCTTTGGCTACCTCTTTGGAGAAAGCCTTGAAACCGCAGGTAAAATCGGTTACCGGGACATTAAGTATCAGGCGCGACAGGAGCGTAAAGCCTTTTCCAAGGGTTTCCCGCCACCAGGGCTGATGTTTAATAACCGTCGATTTAACGTCTTTTCGGGTGCCGATAATAACCGGTTTACCGGCCCTGATGAACGGTAAAAACTTTTCCAGTTCGGTTAAGGGCGTTGACATATCGGCATCGAAGAAAAGGACATAATCCGTTTCCGCTGCCAGCATCCCCTTTTTTAAAGCGTAACCTTTACCTCTATTAGGCTGGTAAGAAATAAGCTTAACCGGAACCGGGAACTTAAATGATTCAATTAAGGCTTTGGTTTGGTCCTCTGAACCGTCGTCAACAAAAATTACCTGCTTAAGCGAAACATCAGCTTTAAATCTAGCCAGAAAAACGATACCCTCTTTTAAAGCCTGAAAGGTCCACCCGATCCGTTTTTCTTCATTATAAACAGGGATCACAAAAGTCAAGGTCTTCATTCTCGATAAATTCAATTTAAAAATAGGTTTAGGTAATATATAGTATCATCAAATTTTTAAGAATATCAATGAGGGGAGTTGGTAAGCCAAATTTGTTCTTCTATATGAGTTAAAGCGGGGTGCGTAACCGGTAAATAAAAAAAAGATTAGGGGTTTTATTTTTTCTTCATCAGATAACCGGCCGCGCCCATGGCACCCAGAGCGGCCACGCCAAGAAGAAGATTGACCCCGATTGGTGGAATCGCCTCTACTCCCAAAGCCTTCTTGCCGATACACAATTTGGCGGTATCGGCGTCTTTTTCACCTTCGGAAGGAATGGCTTCGGCCTCGTTGATGACGCAGATATAATCGTCGGTGGTGATTCTTCCTTCGATCCGGCGGACATCTTCTTCACCGGGATCGAGGTTGTAGATATCGTAGGTATAGGTATGGGTTTCGCCATTCCAGTTGGCATCCTGGTTGGGAAAGTCAACGTAATCCGGGAACTTATCCTTGACTGTAGTCTTCTCGATCCGTTTATCGCCGACGTTTTTAACCCGAAGCTCAAAAACCACAATCTGGTCTTTCTGGTACCGTTCTTCTTCGATTTCGGAAAGATTGTCTTTAAAAATAAGATCACCCTGGTTGTTCTCCCGGGGAAGGGAGACTTTTTTGTCAAGGTAAAGATCGCCTTCTTCGGGTTCTTCCGGTTCGTAAATATAGGCTCTTACTAAACCTGTTTTCACCACTACCATCAGGCTTAGGATTAGAATAAAAACGATTGTTTTTTTCATTTTTTATTACTGAAGCTATTATATATAATGTTATTTTCAATTAGCAAGAGGGAATTTTTTTTCCGCTAGCTTAATCAAGACTAGAAGCTATTTCAAAACCCTATTGTCATTTCGAGGTCGAATTTTCGACCGAGGAATCTAGCGTAAGCGCTTCGCTAGATCCTTCGGTTTCGCCTCAGGATGACGCGAAAAGCAGGTTTTGAAATGAATTCTAGACCGGTTTGGCAATCACCAGCAGCCTTTTCCAGGTGGTACCCGGCGGCCAGCAGGTCTGGAGGATTAACCTGTCCTGGCTTAAGTCTTTATTAATATCCTCAACCTCATTAGGTCCGACCGTCTTCCGGTCTGAAACTTCATATTCGTACCGGCTTCCCTGATAGAAAATGCTGACGCGGTCGCCAACGGCCAGCTCTTTTAAAAGATAAAAGACCGCATTAAAGCGAGCGACATTCCAGATATAATCGGTCGAATGGCCGAAAATCAAAACCGTTCCCCGCTCGCTGGGCAGATAACTGCCGATTGCATGAGCGGCTCCCTTTTTTAAGGCTGCCTGATATTCTTTTTTATCCTCCACCGAAACGTTGGGAATTACCTTGGTATTGACGCCGATTTTAGGAATCACTACCGAAAATTCCGGATCGACCGGCTCGAGAAAAGCTAAATCACTGTCCCTGATAATCTCGGCAAAGCCGCTGCCCTCTTGAATCTGCTTGAGGATTTGACCGAAACCGGAGACTTCTTCCTCCTCGACTTTAGCCAATTGACGCAGGCGATAGCGTGCCTCCATTAAAATAAAAGGGCTTAGAAGCATAAAAATTAAGGCCAGGCTTCCGGAAAAAAGCATCCGGCCGATAATCCTTTTAGTTTTAGAACTTTTCTTCAACTGTTTAGGCCGGTGCCTGACCAAGTGTCCGAATTTCTTTTTTTTAGGTTCGCAATGATAAGCAAACGGTTCGGGCATTTAATAAACTGCTTATTAATACGGATAAATTCATTTTAGCATCTTAGAATAAAAAAACCACCTCATTTAAGGTGGTTTTCTGTCAGCTTTGTTTACTTTCGTGGCCAATTTTTTTCGAAAATGGAATTTTATGTGGTAGGAACCTCGACCCTCCTCGCGTAATGGCTCGTTGGTCGAGGGCTAAACTTTTTGGATTAACGAGGAAAAGTTTGGCCTTAAAACCTCGGGGTTTTTTGTCCCCGGCACCCAAAGATGCCGAGGAGCCGAATTACTCCTAGAAAGGAGGTGATCCATCCGCACCTTCCAGTACGGATACCTTGTTACGACTTAGTCCTCATCGCTGAGTTTGCCTTCGATCGCGTTAAACGCAACCTTCGGGCACCCCCAACTTTGCTGGCTTGACGGGCGGTGTTCTGAGATACCAAAATAGCATCACTACTAATGGTTCTCCCCCACTGGGCGCGCGGTTTTCCCGCACCCTAGCGGACTGGCCCTAACCACCAAATGGTCTTCTTTTATTCATAAATCGCCTAATTTCTCCTAAACGATTTATTCCTTTTTTAGACAAGTGTTCCCTTTTTTCAAAAACCTCTTCCAATGCTTGACAGAACAAAGCAAAATCTTTTGCTTTTTTACCTTGCAGAGGATATTTACGAAAAAAAGGTACTAGCTTATCCCGAATATCACTTAGTTTACGAATCGAGTATTTAGCATGAGGCATCCACCCGTAACGCTCATAATTAAGCTTATAAATATGACCACAAGTAAAAAATTGCTGAATTTTTTCAAGAATCGACTGATCATCTCCTCTAAGCTCAATTTCGAAAGATAACCGGGCATCATACCCCAACTTTTTGGTTTTATGTTTGGAGATAATAATTCCAAACGAACCCTCTCCTTCAACAAAACCAGTGATGTACCAAGGATTTATTCTTTGCATTTGTTGGTAGGGCTTCAGGCCTTCGCGTCGGGTCGAAATTTCGACCTCGACCTACTATGCCCTCTGCAGACTTCCCGCTAATTATTAAACAAAAATCACTTTTCATTCTACTTGCCTTTCTCGGTGTTAGTCAACCCTGAAAAGCAAGAATTAGCTGGATCTCCCTTCGTACCCTATATATCCTTTCATTTTCATCTCGAGTCCATATTTCCTGATTTTCTTTTTGATAGCTGGCTTCTCCATTTGTACGAAGGATCGCCAAAAATCAGGATCGTTTTGATCTTCAAGCTGAAAACTGCTACTAAGAGCCCTTCATCCCGCGCGATTACTCTGCGAGACTGCTCTTTCACTTCAAAGAGCTATCATTTCTTTGGCCGGGTTCTCGTCCAGAGGACGATCAGCCTTTAGCTGAAACCGGCTGGATGATATAGAGTGGAAGGCGCTTTTTTTTGTACAAGAGGCGAGAACGTATTCACCGCAGTCTGCTGATCTGCGATTACTACCAATTCCGACTTCATGTGGGCGAGTTGCAGCCCACAATCTGAACTGAGACCGTTTTTCAGGGATTAGCTCCGCCTTACGGCTTGGCAACCCGCTGTAACGGCCATTGTAGGATGTGTGTTGCCCTGGGCATAAGCACCATGCTGACTTGACGTCATCCTCTCCTTCCTGTCCGATGAAAATCGGACCGGTCCCCCGTGAACATTTAACACGGGGCAAGGGTTGCGCTCGTTACGGCACTTAAGCCGACACCCCACGGCACGAGCTGACGACAGCCATGCAGCAGCTGTCCCGCCACTAAGGTCAACTCTTTCGAGTCTCGCATAGGCGGAATGTCAAGCCCAGGTAAGGTTTATCGCTTCGTTTCGAATTGAACCACATGCTCCACTGGTTGTGCGCCTCCCCGTCAATTCCTTTGAGTTTTAGCCTTGCGGCCGTACTCCCCAGGCGGCCCGCTTAACGGGTTACCTACGACAGTCCGATTAAATCGGACCATCTAGCGGGCATCGTTTACGGCTAGGACTACAGGGGTCTCTAATCCCTTTCGCTCCCCTAGCTTTCGTTCCTCAGCGTCAGAAGTATCCCAGGTGTCTGCCTTCGCCCTTGGCGTTCCTTGCGATATCAACGGATTTCACCCCTACACCGCAAGTTCCAACACCCCCTTCTACCCTCTAGACCGTTAGTATCCTCCCCATCTCCCCGATTGAGTCGGGGGCTTTAAAAGAAGACTTAACGATCCGCCTACGAAACGCTTTACGCCCAATAAATCCGGATAACGCTTGCACCCTACGTCTTACCGCGGCTGCTGGCACGTAGTTTGCAGGTGCTTATTCCGAGGGTACTATCAGGGGCTGGATACTACCAACTAATCACAATTGATACACAACGAACATACTATTGAACTATCTGTATTTCCACAGTTTATTCGCTCATATTCAGCAGTTAATTAATTGGCACTATCCAGCCCTTTTCTCCCCTCTAAAAGAAGTTTACGACCCGAAGGCCTTCATCCCTCACGCGGTGTCGCTGCGTCAGGCTTTCGCCCATTGCGCAATATTCCTGGTTGCTGCCACCCGTAGGTGTAGGGCCCGTGTCTCAGTGCCCTTGTGGCTGACCGACCTCTTAGTCCAGCTACCCGTCGTTGCCTTGGTAGGCCATTACCCTACCAACAAGCTGATAGGACATAGGCTCATCTTTCGGCGACCAGTTACGGCCTTTGCCCCTTACCAGTGTCCTGATGAGGGGATTATGCGGTATTACCTCCGCTTTCGCGGAGCTATTCCCCACCAAAGGGTAGATTCCTATGTATTACTCACCCGTCTGCCTCTGTCCCGCAAAATGCGGGACCGATCGACTTGCATACCTAAAGCACACCGCCAGCGTTTATCCTGAGCCAGGATCAAACTCTCAAAAAAATTGCGAAGCAATTTACTTGCTCCGCAATGACGTTTCCTACCACATAAAATTTCACTTTCAATCTATTGTATTTTCAAAGAGCGGTTGATAAAAACTTAAAAAACCCCGTCAAGCGGGGCCATTAGCCACTTTTAATAAGCTTGATGGATTTTCTCTACTTCATACGCGAATTGATATTACCAAAAGAATCCTATTTCGTCAATCCCCTATTCTATTAATATCATCTTTCCAAAATCCAAACTATTTACCTTACCGTCGTTGTTCAAATCCCTTTCTGAATACAGCCATTCCGCAAAAAGCTGCCGGAAAGAAAGAGAAATTGATTTCAGATAAAGAACGGTATCGTTTGCTATTTGGCTTGGTTGGCTAAAACTACGGCTGGCTCCCCCATTAACTTTTCCACCTCTGTAAATATCGCCGGTTTCCGGATCAAACCAGTCAATGAAAAAATTACCGGTTTCCGGTGCCAGATTAACAGTCAAATCACCTGCCTCCGGATTATAGACTAAATACTCTTTACCAGGATTTGCCAGACAATAGCCGGTAGAGGCAAGATCCGGCTGCGGTTCCATCTCGGATAAATTCATTTTTTTGGCATAACCTAAGGCATAGCCCATGTTCTGCCGCAATGACTCATTAGCCTGGTCATGGGCACTTCCGGCGTAATACTCACCGCTCAGATTATAGGGATCCATATAAATCGCGTTCAAACCCCTGGTAAAACTTTTCCAAAGCCAGATCCGGTCGCCGCCGATTCCCCAGAGATGGTCGGTATCGGCAATGATTACCTTATCACCGACGGCTACCGGAGGATTGTTCCGATAATCATCCGAACCGGTATAGCCGGGAGAAATCCAATCGGCCGGACTGTTAAATAAATCCTCATTCGAACCGTCATTAAGCTGAGTCATCCCTACCGAATGCTGTTTCGTCTGATTATTTTCGTAACTTTTAATGAAATTAATCATTTCGTATTGCCAGTGAACCGATTCATCAGAATCATAAATTTCATTTCCAATTTCATATAAAATATTATCAAACTCGTTGACCGTATCAATGATTTTTTTGATATAATCTTCCTGGTAAGTCTTGATTTCTTCAGGAACGAGAGTCGAATAAAGTTCGTTGGCATGGCCGTCACCATTTAAATCGGCATCAGGCAGATTATTAATATTATTTTCCGGATGAAAAGGATGGTACTGCCAACATTCTTCTGCCCGGTCCATACAATGGCCTTCAAACAGCATGATAGAAACATAAATTCCCTTCTCCCCAGCCTTAATCACCCTCTCTTTCAAACGATTGAAATAGATCTGATCGAACTGCTCCAGGTCAAACTTCGGCTGGCCGTCATTGGCCATTGTATCTCCAGACCTGATCCAAGGATGAGGTAAACAGTATCTTGTCTGGTCATAAGCGTATTTTGCCGGTTCCCAGCGCCACAACCGCATAAAATTATGTCCCTGGTCAACCATCATCTGAAGATAAGCATCGAAGTCAAAAATATGATCATCATCTTCGCCGGCATCTTCATCCTGCAAATTGGCCCAGGTATGCGAACCGGTCAGGAAAATCGCTCTACCGGAGTTGTCGGTAAAATAACGAGGATTGTCGGGATGGACCCGGAGAACTCCAGCAGCCTGAACAGAAGAAGCAACCAAGAAGAATAGGATCAATTTCTCGAAAAAAACGGCCAGAAGCTTTTTGGGCAGTTTCATAACTTCATTCTAGCAACAGGAGTTCTGCAAAATCCAGCCCGTTGACTTTGTTGTCGTCTACTAAATCACAAACCGGGTCGGTGTCTAACCAGTTTAGGAAAAGATTTTCAGTAAAGCATGCGTCTGTGATTTGAGATAAAATTACTACCCAATCTTGGTTATCTGGTCTTTCAGGAATAAGCCATTCGTTATCAAGATCGCTATTTACAGGCTCACCATAATTAATATCCTGATAATCACCACTCCTAGGATTAAACCAGCTGGCCTGGTAGGTTTTGTTTTCCAGATGAGTAATTGTTACTTGCTCAGCCGGATTACTCTGAGGTAAATAGACAACGTAAACTTGTCCGGGAATCGCCGCCAGATGTGGTGCTTCCAGGTTTTCTTCCGATGGCAAAGCAGGTTCTGATCCCTTATAAATAAGCCAATCACGATGAGGAATAAGATTTACGAAATCAACTTTTTTGAAAAAATCAACTATCTGACCAAGTTGACTTGAACCGGAATAAGCTAATGCATCCCGCCAATCCGTTTCATCATAAGGAATCTCAGTTGATTGTGGGTCATTTGGATCATAAAATTGCCAAACCCCATTTGCGCCATAGGTATGTCCCGCTGCTCCGTTAAGATAAGCTGTCCACGCTTGCCAGCGAATTTCGTAATTGCTGGCTCCTTCCTCATTGATGTTTTCATAAAAGCCCTCGCTATGGACTACCGATTTGTAAGGCAAATAATTAAAATAATTTTCTAGCGTCCTCTGGGCTACCCGCCAAAGATAGTTGTCTCCATGGCCGGTCTGCAACCAATTGTGGTCAAGCCAGCTTTGATTATGGAACTCCCCTCCAGAAGACTGCTCGCCTGAACCGGGAAATCCGGTAATAGCTTCCCAGTCAGTCCGGCCGCTGGTATGAACACTCACTGGATGATGATATACGTTATGGTTATGAACGAAATTCCCGAGCTCATTCCAATCGTTAGTGACCCATGGTCCGGAGGGACGAATGTAACTATACTGGTACTCCCCCGATAAGCTCCAAACAATATTGTAAGCTCCATAACGATCCAGAAGATAACGAGAGATTTTTTCAGCATCACCAAGAGAAATCTTTATCTCGCCAAACCAAGTTGGATGGACAGCCAGGACAAAGCCTCCTTCCCAGATTGCCCTGATTCTTTGATCCAAAGCTTGGAAGTAAGCCGGGTTTAAATCGCCAAAGTTACCATTCCCCGGACTAGTTGTATTCCCGAAAAAAGCATGACCTCCTTCATTTTCCTGGTTGGCAATACTGAAAAGTTGTGCCTGAATCACAGTAAAACCTTTGGATTCTCTATCTTGTAATAAGTAATAAAAAGGGCGCTGGTTATCGTAATCAGGGTTCGGCTCTAACCCACAACGGCGAGTATTCATTCCCCAATTAGTATCTCCCAACCAAAAAAAAGGTTCACCGTCAGCATATTCAAAATAACGCTGATTATTACTTGTTTTTAAATGACCGCGGTAGTTAGAATTATTATTGATATCGATAACGCTAGGCAGAACTACATCTAGGTAATCAGTCGTTCTTCCCTGGATATCCGGCCAAGGAGAATTCCAAGTCCATGTGCCAGTAAAAGTAGGAGTGAAGCGTACTTTCCAAGTATTTCCTCCATCCCAAAAACCCTCGATTATTATTTGATCTGAACCATGCTGAAAAGTTACTTGCAGAGGAAATTCATTCCAGTCATATGAGCCCGGGAAAACAAACTCCAGTTCATAAATTTCCCATTGCTTAATTGTCTCGGCCGCTTTAACGCCTGAAAATCCACCCAACATAAAAAAGAGGCTAACTAATAAAAAAATCTTTAGTATTGCAGAATTTTTTCTTGTTTGCATTTTATTAAAAAGAGCCTAGTACACTTCCAAAATCCAGTCCGTTAACTTTGTCATCACCATTCTGGTCGGATACCGAAGATAGCCAATTATCAAAAATTTGGCTAAATGTAGGCGCCAACCGGTCATTCTTGTTTTCGTAAATAATTACCCGGTCATGCGACCAGCCGAGGGAAATAATATCCAGATCACCATCATTATCAAGATCGGTAAGTTGGGCACCGTCATGATGTTCGTCGCCAAGGTAAACCAGATGTTCTTGCCACTGGATCCCCTGGCCATCACGATTTTCAAAGATCAGTAAACGGGCAGCGGTGGGATTGTCCAAATTATGCTCGCCGACGACCACATCCATATCGCCATCGTTATCTAAATCAGCCACGTCAAGGCTCATCGGTCCGACGACATTAGCAATCAGATGTTCCGGCCAAACCGAAGCCGCCGAACTGCCCTGCTCGTACCAAGTCAGTTTTCCCAAAGTACTGACCGCTTCAAAACCAACGACCGCATCTAAACGACCATCCCGGTTAATATCTGCAAGTTTATTTCGGTCAGGATCGCCGGAAATATTATTTAACGTCTGGATCGACCAATCGTCATCTTCTTGGCGCAACCACTTAGTTCCTAAAAGCAAATCCGAATCGCCGTCCCGGTCAATATCACCTGCGCTTAGGGCTTCATCTTGTGACTGGTCATTTAAACGTGTCCAAGACCAAATTTGACTAGAAGGATTGCCAGGTACGACTATCCGCTGAATCCCTTTTCCCGCCTCATGCCAAGATAAGGCAATATCGAGCTTTCCTCCACCGCCAAAATCGCCTATCGCGACGCCTTGTAAAAAGTCACCGTCAGCGTTGTCGATATTTTCATGAATTATAAATGAGCCATTACCGGTATTCTCAGCCCACACCAGGGTATCGTTGGGTTGCGAACCTTGGCCGGCAGTGCCTAAAACATCTAGGTCACCATCGGCGTCGAAATCATAAACAGTAGCCATATTATTCAGGGGAACTCCGATTATTTTACGCTTCCAACTGCCAGCAGTAGTCCCCGGATTTTGATACCACCAACCGCCGGTAATAATATCCCGGAAACCATCATTATTTATATCCCCCGAAGTAATAAAAACCGACCGCCAGGGTTTGGCGGCATCAATTACGGATCGTGACCAGTTGTCTAAATTCCCGACGGCACTACCCTTTTGGAGCCATAAATGAAGTCCGGGCGCACCATAATGATATGGTTTATCTAATATATCTAAGTCACTATCACCGTCGAAATCAGCTAATTTTGATTCATGATTGTCCCTACCGGTATCGACAATCTGCTGATTAAAATTACCCTTACCATCACCATAGAAAACAATCGTCCTGGCGTTACCGCCGGCGCCGGGATCAGCCATTTCACCGGCAAAAACATCTAAATAATCATCCCGATTGATTTTTCCGGTTGCCAAACTGTGGCCATGGTCGATAAAACTTAAAAGCTGATGTTCTACCCAGTTTGAAGCATTCCATTGATACCAAAAAATTGGCCCCTGGGTATCACCCGGGGAAAAAATCACCTCCGGGCGATCGCCGTTAATTATCTGCCCGACCGCTACCCGGGTATAACCCCTACCGGCCGCAATCAAGTTGGCGGTAAAGTTTGTACCGCTGGTATGTTTGAACCAATAGCCGCCACCAACAAGATCCGTCTTTCCGTCACCATCGACATCGGCCTTAGCCAAGCCTTCATAATCACCGGGGCCACTTAAGGTGCTGGTGTCGAAAATCTGAGTAACCCCTGGCCAAGATTGCGTATTTTTTGGATCCGGTGGAACATTAACTAAATACAACCCTTGGGCTCCTTGATTCCAAAAAGCAAGTTCTAATTGATCGTCGCCATCAAAATCAGCAAAAATTTGATCGTGATGCTTGTTTTCACCGCTATTTTTTATTAGCCGCCGCTTCCAGGAATGAGAATAATCTGGATAAGGATTTTCCCACCACCAAATTTGATTGCTGCGCCAATCTCCGGCAAAGGAAATATCCAAATCGCCATCGCTATCAAGATCAGCAAAAGCCCCCCCAGCCTCAATCTCAAGAATACTGTCGTCAATTATTTGCCTGGTCCAACCGGAACTATTATATTGATACCAAACCACAGAAGGCGCGGCCGTTCTTTCCGCAATCACCAGATCATCAACCCCGTCTTTGTTAATATCTAAAACTAAGCTAGCGGTCTGCTGGTCGCCGGAATTAGGAGCCGGCAAATTGGAAACATACTCCCAATCAGAAGCAGAATCACTTTGAGCAAAGATTCTTTTGTCTTCCAACTTCCAGTTGAAATAACCGCCGGTCAAACTAATAATTATCAAGAAAAAAAAGATTTTTTTGATAGTTGGCTTAAAACAGATCAACATTTATTTATTGTTATCGAATTAACCGGCAAAAATCCAGACCGTTGACTTTACCGTCGTTATTCTGGTCAAAAAAAGTCGTCAACCAACTTGACAGAACTTGCAGGAAAGTTGGCTTAATTAGGATCAAATGCAAAACCCAGTCCTGGTTATCGGGTAAGTCAAGTTGCCTGATTCCATCCCCGGTTAGATCTTCAACCTGAGTTGTTGAACCATCGCGCGGATTATAGCGGAAAAAACGGAATTCTCCCGCAGGTAATCTTAAACTCAAACTGCCTCCGCTAGCAGCGTAGATCACATATTCTTGGCCGTTTGTTCCCGTAGCATAGATTCTTTCTCCCGAAGTTATCAAAGAATCCTGTCGATTCATCTGCCAATATCCATTTTCAATTGAATTCCAAAAATCAGTCAGATATTTAATATCGCGGTATTCAGGCACGGCATCATACCAGTCACCACAGTTCCAACAGGCGTCGGTCCATTCTTCATAAGGATTTGCCAAGCTACCGTCTTGCCGATGAAAATCGCCGGTAGTCGCATAACCGCCTGCCAGATAAGTTGCCCAAATTCCCCGGCGAGCATCGTCACGGCTGATTCCCCAATCGTTCCCGATATAGCCGTATTCATCAATGACCACCGGCAGACTATGCCCCCAGTTATTAGTAACGGCAAAGAAACCGGCTTGATCCCCGTCATTAAAACCATGCTGGAGACAAACATGGGTCGGCCAACCGGAATCAAAAAATTTAAACGGCACTTCACCTTGATTTTTGTTATGAATCGAGAGCAGCCGGTAAGCACCACTTTCAGTCATCCAGGGGTCTTCAGACTTGATTAGATTACCGACCTGATCCCAGAAATCTTTATCAGCATAACCATCGGTATCGCTTTGGGCAAATTCCCACTCATTGCATAGACACCAAATAACATTCGGATAAGCAGCATAACGGGATATAACATAACGGACATATCTTGCCTCTTTCTCCCAAGTTCCAGTATACTGTCTTTCAGAGTCGGCAAAAATAATCAAGTCGGCAATTATTCCCTTGGTATCTAAGTAATTAATTACCTGGTCGAGCTTTTGCCAATGCGAAAGATTTAGCCGGTCATGCTCCTGGTCGGAAAACGGTTCCGAATCCGGATATTTAGTTTTTCCCCAGGGATAAACCAATAATCTCACTTTATTGATTCCGTATTTACCGATCTGATCAACTGCCTCAGCCCAATTATCGTTATCCAAAGCCTTAAGGATCAGAGAATAATAAGTAGTTCCAAACATCAGAAAATGTTGATTGTTGTCAAATTTAAAATGATACGGAGAGTCGGGATCCCGCCTTAAGAAACCGCGGCTGCCGGTTACCGGCTGGCCAACTTGAATCGATCCGGTTTTGGTCAACCCGGCATCAGCCGGAACTGAAAAAGTGGAATAAGACCAAGTCCCCTGAATATCAGGGTTAAAACGCACTTTAAAAGAATTACCGCCGTCCCAGAAACCGCGGATGGTTTTTTGCCGGCCAGCGGGACCGGAAAAATTGGCAATCAGTGATACTTGGTTATAGGGATTTGAATAATCTTGCTCCGCTATAAGCGTCAGCTCAAAAAGAGACCATTGGGGAATTTCGTCGGCTTGCGCAGAAATTCCGGTGGTCAAAATCCGACAAAGAAACAATACCATTAGTGATAAAACAAAAAATCGGATGAATCTAGCCGCCATTTTCTTGGAAATATTTTATTTATTTCATTATAGCAGGAACCAAACCTGACTTAGTGTTTCCTTAGTCCCGGCTAATCAGAAAATAGTTAAAATTTTAGAGACTGTTGAATAAGTATTTTTGTCATGCTGAATTTATTTCAGCATCTAATATAATTGGTATTAAAACAGATCCTGAAACGAGTTCAGGATGACGATTTTAACCCTTTCAAGATGTTATTCAACAGTCTCAATTTTAATATTTTGAAAAAAGCTGTTAGAATTATTATTATGGAAAACAAGTTTACTTTCAAAGAGCTGGTAATCGTATTCCTGACCCAGAATTTACCCTCCCTGATTTTAGCGATATTGCTCTTCGCCGGCGGGATTGTCCTTTTGTTCCTGAAAATCCCAGGTTGGAGTCTATTCTTGGGTTTACCGGCAGTTCAAATCGGCCTGGTACTCTTAATCTTCACTTTCGAATCTATAAACCGTAAGCGTTCTTCACAAACTATAGAAAATTATCACTTAGTCGACTGCCTAATTTGCGGCCGTCAAACAATGGCTCCCAAATATATCGAAAAAAGAATTTGCGACAATTGTCAGGTAAAAATCGCTCAAAAACTGAAGACTGCCCTGATTACGGTGTATATTATCGTAACCATTCCCTTAACTTTAGCTTTGGTTAATAAAAATCAGGAGTTAAGAAGACAGGCAGCCGAAGCCAGTCCCACACCAACTCCTAGCTTGACTCCTACGCCCACCTCTCTCCCGGCCGAATCTCCTAACCCAATGAGAGAATTCACCACTCGCATCCCTCAGAATTCTTCCACCTCCGGGGTGCCTGAGGATTTCACCCCAGAAATGCATTAAGGCTGTCTATACCAGTAATTTTTCAAATACAAAACCTCAAAAATAGGCTATAATAAAAACCATGAAGCATGTCGTAAAAAACCAACAAAAAGTGTCGCTTATTTTTCCTTTTGAATCACGGGTACAGACAATTAAGGAAATAAAAAAAATCCATCAGGCTTTTTCCAAAACTAACCGGCTTCTCGAGATCATCTGCGTTTTGGATTCCAATTTAAAAAAAACGGCCGCAAAAATCTTTCCCAAAGATCCGGCTCCAGTCAAGCTTCTTTTTTATCCGCTGAAAAGATTCGGTAAAGGCTTTGCGCTTTGCTACGGCTTTAAACACTCAAGCGGTGATTTTATTTTCTTCTGGGAGGGCAACTTTTCGATTTCTGCCAGAGAACTCTTTTTATACCTGGACCTGATGAATCTAGTCAAAGCCGATATTGTTGTCGGTTCAAAACGCCATCAACTTTCCTCGGTCTTCTATTCCCGGCGGCGCCGTTTTTACTCAACCGTCTATCAGCTCTTAGTAAAATTTCTCTTCGGTTTTAATTTAAGCGATACTCAGGTCGGCTTAAAGCTTTACCGGCGCTTCGTTCTGGAAGAAGTTATTCCCAGAATCGTGATTAAAAACTGGGCATTCGATTTGGAGCTCCTGGTAGTCGCCTATTACCTTGGTTTTAACCGCATTATTGAAGCTCCGATTGAAATTAATAAGACATTTACCAGCGGAAAGCCTTCTTTGGAAAACACCGGTAATCTTCTTCGTGATACTTTAGCGATTTTTTATCGCCAAAAAATTCTTAGGTATTACGATCAAAAATTTACCTGATGAAGCTGTTAATTTTTTCCTGGCGCGATCTCAAACATCCCAAATCGGGTGGCGCGGAAATCCTTACTATTGAACTGGCCAAACGCTGGGTCAAGGCAGGCCACCAGGTAACCCTGGTCTCGGCCAAATTCCCCGGCGCCAATGACCAAGAGACAATCAGCGGCGTTGGCATAATCAGGCCGGCTCGATTCTACCGGCATTCACCTTGGAACTATCTCCCTTATCTATACCACACCGCCTCATTCTATCGTAAATACTTAGTTGGCCGGTACGATTTGGTAATTGACCAGGTTCACGGTCTGCCCTTTTTTGCGCCCTTTTACGTTAAAGAGAGGGTCATTCTCTTCCCTCTTGAAGTTGCCGGCAAAATTTGGTTTAGAGAAGTTACTTTTCCTTTTTCCCTGATCGGTTTCCTTCTAGAAAGAATTTACATCAGGCTTTTTAGAACATACCCTTTTTTAATTATCTCTCCCTCAACCTCTCGTGAACTGACTAAATTAGGCATAAGAAAACTGTTTAACTTTTCCCCGGGCCTTAATTTTACCCCCAAAAGAAAATTGCCGTCAAAAAGTCCGGTCCCGCTTCTGGTCAGCCTGGCCAGAATTACGGAAATGAAAAGGATCGAGGAAACACTCCAGGCTTTTCGCTTGCTTCACAAAGAATTTCCCCTGATTAAGCTATTTATTATTGGCCGCGGTAAAAAACTCTATATCAGAAAGTTGAAGAGACTCTGCCTCCAAACCGCGATTGAAGACCGGGTATTCTTCCCCGGTTATGTTTCTGAAAAAGAAAAGATCCGTTACCTAAGTCAAGCGTGGATGTTGGTCTCTTCTTCGGTTAAAGAAGGCTGGGGATTAACGGTAATCGAGGCGGCCGCCTGCGGCACACCGACGGTTGCCTACCGGATTCCCGGCCTGGTTGATTCAATCAAAAATAACCAAACCGGTCTTTTGTGTCAGAGAAACACCCCGGTCGAGTTAGCCAGAATGATCAGAAAAGTACTTCTTAACCCTCGTCTAAGAAACCGTCTATCGCAAAACGCTCTGGCCTATTCCCGACAATTCAGTTGGGACAAAGCGGCTGACGAATGCCTGAAATTTTTTGCCAAAATATAATTATTTATTAATTTCTTGACCTCTGCCTATAAATTTACCGTTATTTTGAGGCACAGTTGCCAGTAAAAATTATTAGACTTCATTGTATAAAAACGCCGATCCCTGTGTGATTTTAACCGTTTCAATTAAAACCAAGCAGGGATCCCAAAGAGTCATATCAGCCAAAATTCATCATTATTTTGAAGGACTATCTCTGCTTCAATACCGATTGATAGAGATTAAGAAGTTTACGGTTAGTATTTTTTATCCAGAATTGCTTAGTAAAGTTTTTTTCAGCTGCCTGTCCCATTTTTTCCCTCAGATTTCTATTTTTAATCAGGATCTCAAGCCGGCGAAGGAGCTGATCCAGACTGCCGGCATCAATGACAAAACCGGTTTCTCTGTCTTTGATGATCTCCGGCAAAGCATAAACCGAACTGACGACCGCCGGAATACCGTATGAGGCCGCTTCCAAAACCGCCACTCCATAGCCTTCCGCCAACGGCGGTACCAAAACCAGGATATCCGCTTGGGGAAAAATCTTTTCTGCTAACTTTTGGCGGGGAACAAAATCCCAATGCCGGGTATCTTTAGGCAAGCTGACCTTTTTCGGCAACTGACCGACCAAAATTAAACCTATCTCAGGATATTTTCTCTTAAGCACTTCGTAAGCTCTAAGCAAAAGCAAGCCGCCTTTTCTTTCCAGCCAGGTACCGACAAACAAGATATTAACTTCCCGATGCTCTTTTTTCCGGTACTTGGCCTTTTCGATTCCCGGCGGGATGACGGTAATTTTTTTCGGATCGGCACCCAGATCGAGATGAATCTTTTTGGCAAACTCCGACCAGACAACCAAGGGTGCCTCTCTCAAATTCAAGTTAGGATCATAAATATCAAGTTTTTTGACCAAAAACTTGCGAATGACATAACCGAGTCTGATTCTTGAATCTCCCCAGCCAAGATAATCGCGTAAGAATAAATAATTACTCGAGCTGTCGGATAAAACCACCGGAGGTGAATCCAACGAATCCAGTTTCAAGCTGTATCCATGACAATGAATCAGATCAAATCTATCTTTAAGCTTGAAGCATAAAACACCGGCATCCGGCGGCCAGATCCTGGTTTTCATCAGACAAGAAAATGGTTCCCGCCAGCCGGTATAAACGATTCTTTTCTCCTGGAGCGCCCGCTGATAGTGGACATACTTTACTCCGCTTGGCGGACGAGACAACAAACTGCGGGTAAAAGTGTTTTCCCCGCCTAACAAAAATCTCAATTTCCCCGGCCGATCCGGATCCCTGGGGCTAACCAAAAGCACTTTCATTAGCCTAAATTCTAGCATAAGTTATGTTAAAATATTGCTTGTGTTAACCAAAAAACAACCGCTGTCTGCCAAAATCGGCGAAGTCAAGTTCCGTCAAAAAGTAATTGAACAACTGAAAGGAAAAAAAGTCTATTTTCCCCATTATTTGAAGTCAACAGAAATCAGCGATTACCTTAAAAAGAAATCAGCCAATTCATGGCTCGTTTTTCAAAAACTGAAAAAAGAAAAAATTCCCCTCTCCCCTTTTCTGGACATCGGCGCCGGTCAATGTGCCCGAACTGCCCTGTTAACTTCCAGGTTAAACTGTCGAGGATTTAGCCTTGATATCTCGGCCGAAAGCCTGCAAACTGCTCCTATCTTCTGCCAAAAACTGGAACTGGCAAAGCTTCCCCTAAGAATCTGCGCTGATGCGACTCGATTGCCTTTTGCCGACAATTCTTTCCCTTTTGTTTTTACCTTTGAAACCCTGCATCATTTTCCCGATCCCGAACCGGTGGTCAAAGAAGCCTATCGGGTTCTGGCCCCCGGCGGTTTTTTTTATATCGGTGAAGAACCGGTAAAAAGACTGGTTCATTTTTCGCTGTGGCGCCGGGACGGTTACCATTTAAGGTGGTGGGAAAAAATTCTGAAGGCTTTGGTCATTCTCCATTTTATTTCCGCTCCCGGTAAATCTGAGGTTGCCGCCGGAATTTTGGAAGAAACTTTCAGTCTGCCAACCTGGGAAAAAGCTCTGGATATCTTTGAGGAAATCAAAGTCGAAGTCATCCCCTTTCCCTTTGGACCAAAATCAACTATCACCAAGAGAGCTGGCAAAAACTGGCTGAAGCCGAAACTCCTGACAAAGTTGTTGGTGAACTTCGCTGGCGGGGGCTTGAATATTCTTGGCCGCAAAAAAGGCAAAATCAATCAAGGCCAGAAAGAATTAACCAGTCTGCCGGTTTGCCCTGATTGTCAACGACAATTGGCTAAAAAAGACGAGTTCTTTATTTGTCCGGTAAACCATCGCTATCCGATTAAAAACGGAATTTGGTATTTACTGCCGGAAAGGTTAATGAAAAAATTATACCCAAACTTTAAATAATTCAAAGGTCAAAATGAAGACTTTACTTTCTGTCATCATTCCCACCAAAAATGAAGCCATAAATATCAAAAGCTGCCTTAAGAGTATTAAGAATCAGTCTTATCAGAATATTGAAATCATCGTCGTTGATAATTTTTCCTCCGACCAAACGATAAAGACCACCGAAAGCCTGGGCGCTGCCGTTTTTAAAAAAGGACCGGAACGAAGCCAACAGCGCAACTTTGGTGCCCGGAAAGCCAAAGGCAGATATTTATTATTTCTTGATGCGGACATGACGATGGAAACAAACGTTGTCAAACAAGCAATTGGCATCTTTACTAATAATCCCCATACTAAAGCCCTGGTTGTCCCGGAAATTACCAGAGGCAAAAATTACTGGGCCCGGGTTCGCGGATTGGAAAGGGCCTGCTATCTCAACCAACCGGATATTGAAGCCGCCAGGATTTTTGAGAAAGAGACTTTTCTTAAAGCAGGCGGCTTTGATGAAACCCTGATCGCCGCCGAAGATTGGGATCTGACTAACCGGATAAAAAACTTGGGCCAAATCGGCCGGACCGATTCCCAAATCGTCCACCACGAAGGCAAACTTTCCCTGATTGGCCACCTTAAGAAAAAATATTACTACAGTCAAAATATCAATCTTTACGCCCAAAAATACCCTGAAAGGTTCAAAAGCCAATCAGGAATAAAAAGAGCCCAAGTTTTTCTTAATCACTGGAGATTACTTAAAACTCAACCATGCCTGTCAACCGGTATTGTCATTTTGAAGTTGCTCGAGTACCTGGTTTACCTGGCAGCCAAAATATCGATTAAACAAAACGCAAAAACTTAGATGACTCGTAAAAAAACAGTGGTTTATCCCTCAGTGACGATTATTTTTCCGACCCGCAACGGCTGGCAGGAAACCGAACAGTGCCTAGGGTCAATTCAAAAACTCAAGTATCCACCAGAAAAAATAGAGGTGATTGCGGTTGATAACGGCTCGCGCAATATCAAATATCTCGGCCAGGGCCCGAAATCAAACATCTCAAATCTCAAAATTATTCTAAATAAAAAAAACCTCGGTTTTGCCAAGGCGGTTAATCAAGGAATTAAAAAAGCCAAAGGGGAATATATCTTAGTGACGAATAACGATGTGGTTTTTGATAAAGATTATCTTGCCAACTTAATCAACTTTTTACAAAATAACCCCAAAGCAGGTATCGTTGGCGGTAAAGTGTATTTCAAGAAACCCTGCTCAAAGAACGAAGTCGCTTTTGCCGGAGCTAAGTTTAACTTTTACACCGGTATTTTGACCTGCCAGAAAAAGGAGCGACAAGCGGGTAAAACAGCCTGGCTTCCCGGCTGTAATATGCTAATCAGGCGTCCGCTTTTGGAAAAGACCGGTTACTTTGACGAAAAGTTTTTTTTCTATTTCGAGGATGTCGATTTCTGCCTTCGAGCCAGAAAAGCCGGTTTTCAAGTCTTTTATTACCCGAAAGCTAAGCTTTGGCACGGCGAAGGTAAAACAATTGAAAAAAAATCCTGGCAGAAAAAATTTGAATATTATTATCAGGGAAAAACCCGGCTAATATTCAAACACGCTTCCAAGCTCCAGCTTATTTCTAGCCTTTTCTGCCAATTTTCCCTGTTCCTTCCCTGGTATGTACTTACCCGAAAGCGCCAAGCCTATCCGATTGCCTATAAAGCACTGATGAAAACTATTGCCGATTTTCGGCCTTAACCTGGTAGATCTCGACCTGGTCATTGCTGTAGGCCATTCGTAAGAAATCATACTGACTAAAATCGAAATGGGTAATTTTTTTCTCTTCCGGGCCATAAAATAAATAATCCAAACGCCATTTTTCCGGTAAAATTTGGTTGGAGCCAAGATAATCTTCATAACCGGCAAGAATTAGCTGTCTTTCCCCTTCCGGCAAATTGATCCGATATTGCCAATTGCCGGGCGTGCTTTGCCACTGGGCTGATTTCATATGGAAAAGATACCAACCACCCTCTTTCTCTAGGAATTCAAGACTTCTGTTTCTTAAGCACTCATCTAGCAGACAATTCTGATATTTTTTTTCTTCCCTCTCTTTTGAACCGGTCAAAATTTCCTCCAGATACCGAGGCGAAACCTTAAATAATTTATAAATAATATAAAGCCGATTGATAAGTTCCCGGTCCGAGGCTAGGGTCACACCCCCGTTAGGCAGAAAAATATTATTGTGACCATAAACCGGAATCAGCAGGTTGGTTTCGATACTAATACTGCCGACTACTGAATCTTCAGGGGTATTTTCATCAAGCCAAGAAAAAGCCGCAATTTTTGCCGGTGGCAGGGTGTAGGCAGAATAGGTTTTCTGGGTATAAGTCAGATGAATTATAAATGCCACTACCAAAATGGTAATTAGGATACCAGAAGCCAATAAACGGTAATATCGACTCTTATTAAATAAACGGAAAAAAGTAAAACCGGACATAATAATCAGCCAGGGATTTAGTACCCGCAGCATCCAGTGGCCACTCTGGAAGGTATAACCGGTAACCAGCTGGATATTTAGACATAGTAGTCCTCCCAAAAGACCCAGAAGCAGAAAATAAAAAGCGTTGTCTTTTTTCTTGATCGCTAAACTAAAAATCAAAGCAAAAATTACCAGTTGGGCGGTGCGAACCGAATTCCGAATCCGGCCGACTTCTAAACCGGCTCGCTTTAAGATATCTATTCGGCCTGGCAGCTGCTGGAATTTGATAAAATTAAACCAGTAAAAACAGGAAAGACAAAGTCCGATCCCCGCCAAGACCAGCAAACGCCTGAATCGCTTTTTGTCTTTCTTTATCAGACTGGATCCTAAAAGGAGAATTAAAAAAGACAAAATAAAGGTCCAGAAGTAAAAATAAACGTAAAATAAGCTCCCAAATAGAATCCCGCCAAATAAAGCCGCTTTCAGCTGTTTTTTTTCAACCGTCAGATATATAAAAATGACTGTCAGCATGAAAAAAGGAAAGATCAAAAGCGGGTTCGGCAGACGAAAAAATTCTACCGGAACAGGTTCAATAAAACGGTTGGTTAGATAGCCAAAAAGCGCTTTGGCCATTTTAATATTCAAAGGCGGTATAAATTGAAATGGCCGCGTCATGGTCATAACCGCTGCTGCTGTCAAGCAAGAAACCAAGTTTTCTTTGGTCAACAAGTAGACGAAACTGAACAAGGTTAAGAAAACCAGAGGCGGTAAAAGGCATCCCAAAACGAGGTATGCTTTATTAATCGAGCCAAAAAGCTTACCTGTCAAACCAATAATAATCGCCGGAATTTGGGCGGTTAATGACGGCCCTTTTTTGTATTCCCAGATTTCCGGATCGGCTGGTAAAAAACGTCCGTCCATCACCTCTCTGGCTTCGGCCGCCGGCCAGGTCAACTGATCGGCTGTAAAAATCGGCGCCTGGTCATAAACCAGCGGCAGATAGGGTTTTCCTGATAATAAAAAAGGGGTAAGAATATGAGGTAAAGCAAAAATGAAGGTTATCGCCAGGCCAACGATAACCACTAATAGTCGATCATTCTTTTTTATTATTTTTTTGAGTTTAATCAACGCATTAATATCATAAAACAGCCCTTAAACCTTGACAAGGGTGTCGGCTAGTCCCCAATTTACAATTCAGAATTAAAAAACTTCTCACCTAAATTTGGATATTCGGCTCCGGCTAGTTATAATTCAAAAAGCTTTGTTGTTAATATTTACCTATGAAGATTGCCCTAATTACCGAAGTCATTTCCCTGCATTCCGGTTCAAAATCACCGGTTGAACTGGGAGAATATTTGGCCGGTAAAAACCAGGTTACCATTATTGCCTATCAGGCAAAATCCGATCAAGGTCTACTAACGAAGCTTAAGAAAAGGGGTATTAAAATCTTTCTGATCAAACCTTATAAAATTCCGCTGGGGAAATTCCCGGCCGCTTTTAAATGTTTACCCGTTCTCAAGCACCATCAACTGATCTCCTTTCATGGCAGTCCGGCGACCTTTTTGGTCGCCAAAATTTCCGGAATCCCGATTGTTACTACCTACTACGGCACTCAACTTAATGCTTATCTGGAAAAGTTTACTCCTGACCATAAACCAAACCTGAAAGACTGCTTTTTAAATCGGCTGGGAAACCAAATTATTCTTCTGGTCCAAAAAACCTACCTTAATTTGTCAAGCCAAGTAATTGCTATCAGCCGATATACTGCCTGGGAAGCCTGGCATCTTTACCGGAAAAAAATCCCCTTTATTTATCTGGGCGTCAATCCACTTAGCGGTAACCACCGGCGGCCAACAGTCAACCGGCGACCGGGAGTAACAATTCTTTCCGTCAGCCGGCTCACTCCTTATAAGGGTTTCCATTTGCTAATTCAAGCCGTTAAAAAAACGGGACGGCGGGTCAATCTGCAACTCGTCGGCTCAATCCCCCGTTCAAAATACCTTACCTACCTTAATAAAATTAAGTCAGCCCAAACAAAGATTGGCGTTAATATTTCCCAGCAAAAACTTTCATTCCTCTACCGCCAATGCGATTTTTATGCCACTTGTGACCGCTATCTTTTTTTCGGCCTGCCGCCGGTGGAAGCGGCATTATCCGGTAAGCCGACGGTTGCCTTAAACTACTGCGCCGCCCGGGAAATAATCAAACACCAACAAACCGGGTTGGTAGCCGAAAACCTGAATCAGTTCGTCCGTTATCTGAAAACATTGATTGATAATCCCCCTCTAAGGCATAAAATGGGTCAACAGGCAAAAAAAAGAGCCGAAAGATTTTTTTCCTGGCCAAGAGCCTTAAGGCAATACCAGAGACTATTTAACAACGTCATTAAATGAGCGTTAAAAAACAAAAACCAAAAAAAATTTGGCCGGCTATTCTAGAACTGGAACATTTCGGATCAGTTTTAATTCCCAGATCAAAAATATTAATCGGACTGGTTAAAAAACGCCAGTTGAGAAAGGCTGCCAATTACCTCTTTACCTGTCTTAATATGGTCCTGAAACCGAATCTGGTTTATTCCCACCCAGTCACTGTTGTTATTGACACCGGCAATATCTGCAATTTGCGCTGTGCTTTATGCATTACCGGCCGGCGAAAATCGCGGCGACCGCCAAAACTGCTGTCTTTTTCCGACTTTAAAAAAATTATTGACCAAGCCGGTAAATGGGCAATTCAACTTGACCTTTATAATTGGGGTGAACCTCTCATGAACCGGGATTTTTTTAAAATGATTACCTATGCTAAAAATAAATGGCACTTAAGAGTCGAAACCAGTTCCAACTTGCTTTTACTTACCCCTGAAACGGCTAAAAAATTAATTAAGTCCGGCCTTGACCGATTAATTGTCTCCCTCCACGGTGCCAGTCCGAAAACTACCCGGATTTACATGAAGGGCGGTGATTTCAATAAGGCGATTCGAAATTTAAAATTACTAATTAATCTGAAGCAACAGCTGAAAAGTAAAACGCCCTCGATCACTTGGCGGTATGTTGTTAATTCCTACAACGAATCGGGACTGGCAAAAGCAGCTCAATTGGCCAAAAAATTGGCTGTTGACTATTTTGAACCGCTGCCGGTCAGGCTGGACGTCGGCCATAACCCGGAAGAAATAAAAACAGTTATTAAAAAAAAGGGGCACTGGATACCGAATGATCCGAAATACCAGCTTTATGACGTTTTTGGCGGTAAAATGATAAACATTATCCCGGATTGTTTTTGGCCTTGGGAAATCACCGCCGTCAACAGTGACGGCAGTATCCAACCTTGTTGCGTTTACAGCAATCCAGTCTTCGACTTTGGCAATATTCTGGAAACGCCTTTCTGGAAAATCTGGAATAATTCTAATTATCAGTTGGCCAGAAAGGTAATCAGGAAAAAAATAAAAACCGACCATAGGACAATCTGCGGCCAATGCGTCGCTTGCTTTTTCATTCATCAATGAAAAAATACCCTTCTGTTGCTATAGTTTTTCCGGTTCGTAATGGCTGGCCGGAAACGGAAAAGTGCCTGAAATCAATCAAGGAACTAAATTACCCAGCTGAGAAAATCGAGGTAATAATAGTAGATAACGGATCAAAAGAAGATCTCAAATCTCAAATCCACATCTCAAATTTTAAAACTATTTTCAATAAAAAAAACCTTGGTTTTGCCAAGGCAATTAATCAGGGAGTTAAAAAAGCTAGGTCGGAACTCATCCTAATTACCAACAACGACGTAGTTTTTGAAAAAGATTGCCTTAAGGAACTGGTAAAAACCCTGACTGGTAACTCAAATATCGGTGCCGCTGGCGGTAAAATCTACCGGAAAAAGAAAAATCATCTTGACCTGAACGGCTTTCGCCTCAATCCCTATCTGGCCTACCACCAATATGACCTGATCGGTATCAATCAACAGCAAGAGACGGATTGGCTGCCCGGAACTTGCATCTTGACCCGGAAAGATTTATTTACCAACCTTGGCGGTTTGGATGCGGGTTATTTCTTTTTTTTTGAGGATGTTGATTTTTGTCTCCGGCTGAAAAAGGCCGGTTTCAGGATTCTCTATAACCCCAAGGCAATTCTAATTCACAATTTCAGCCGGACAATTTATCGGGAAAATACCCGGCGGATTCTCCACTTAGCCTACTTGTCTCGTTGGCGCTGCATTTTCAAAAACGCTTCCCTTATTCAGATTATTACCTCGACAACATTTCTCTTGACAGTCGTATCTTGTTACCAGACTTGGAAAACAAGATATAATGTTTTCCCGGTAATGCTTGAGGCTTTAAGACCTAATCTGAAACTGCTAATTAACCGATTAAAAAGCCAACCAGTTCCGTCCAAGACACCCCACCCTTTTCCCAGCCAAACAGTCATTAAAATTGCCAAGGAGAATCTTTTCCCCGGAGCTAAAATTTTGGACGTCGGCTGCCATGACGGCCAAACCGGTGCCCAAATAAAAAAGGCAGTCCCCTGCCAAGTCTGGGGTATTGATCTTGACCAAAAGGCAATCCGTAAAGCCGATTGTGTCCTGGATAAAACAATCCTGGCTGATATTACCAAACCGGAGTTACCGCTGCCGGCAAAGTACTTTGATCTAATAATCATGTCTAATATCCTCGAACATCTCCCCGACCCCCTGGCGGTACTGACCGGGTTCAAGCGGTTTTTAAAAAAAGATGGTCTGTTTCTGATTGCCGTTCCCAACGTTGCTTTTTATCCGGTCCGTCTCAATCTTCTCCGCGGCCGTTTCGAATACCAAGAAAACGGCATCCTTGATTACGGCCATCTGCACTTTTTTACCTTGAAATCTTTTAATGAACTGATTCAAAAAGCGGGATTTGATATCAAAAAAATCACCACCAATAATCTCGGCTGGCGGGGTGTGGTTGATAAGTTATGGCCCACCTATTTGGCCAGCCAATTCATCGCCCTCTGTTCTTCAAAGAAGAATTAGATCCACTAGCCTTAAGTTTGCGGGCTTTGAGACTAATAAAGGCAGCATGAACGGGATCAATTTCAGCCATAATTTTCCCCAGCCAATTCGGGAAAGGATAATAGCCGGCGGTTAAAACCTGCTCTATCCGGAAACTGTAGGCTTTAAGCAGGATCTTCAATCCCCTGAGAGTAAACACCCTTTGATGGGCGGTCCGTTTACTGGGTGTTGATTGGAAAAGAGAAAAGGGATTCTTAATAAGAAAACGATAACTTAAATGCCAGGACGGAGCCGGGAAACCGAATAATAAGGCCAGTAAATTATGCCACGAAGACAGATTTTCAGTTGAGAGCAAAAAATAACCGCCCGGTTTCAGAACCCGGCAGACTTCGGCTAAAAAAGTGTCGGTGTCATGCAGATGCTCGATCAACTGATTAGATTCAATAACATCAAAAAAATTATCCTTAAAGGGCAGGCACCGGTTCAAGTCCCGGTAAAAAGTTTTCAAGCCTTTTTTTTTGGCCTTAACCAGGGCCGATCCATCAATATCCACTCCCCAAAGATCTTTACTACCGATACACTGCTTGACTCTGGCTTTTACCAAATCGCCATTACTACAACCCAAATCCAAAACCCGAGCGTGGGGATTTTTTTCCATCAGCCGAGCAAGATTCAGGTTATTTTCAAACGCGGTCTGATGCCAGAGATTTTTAAAATATTGCCTCAAAATCATAATTTAGAAAATCACCTATCTTTCGTATGTATTATAATACGGCCAGAATGGTAAGAAAAAAAGGCCACCAGTTTTACGATCAGGAATATTTTTCCCAGCGCGATTATTTTCCCGACCACTTAGCCGAAACTCTTAAGCTGATATTTCGAAAACGACAGGTTAAAAAAATCCTTGACGTCGGCTGCGGCGACGGCCAGATCGTCAGTTATTTAAACAGAAATGGCTTTCAGGCAACCGGCTGCGATTCGGCCGACGCGGCCATTAAGATCTCCGGTCAAATTAAGGCCGACGCGACTAATTTACCTTTCTCTGAAAACTCGTTTGAGGCGGTAATGGCGATCTCTCTGATCGAACATTTGACCAGTGGTCAATTCGATAAATTCTTAAAGGAAACCCGCCGAGTTTTGATACCGGCCGGATATTTTTTCCTGGTGACTCCCAATCGGAGCAGTCCTCTTCGGATTATTGAAGGTAAAAACTGGTTTGCCTACCGCGATCCGACCCACGTTCAATATTATTCCCCCACTTCCCTCAAAAGGATCCTGAAAAAACAAGGCTTTGGCCGTTTCCGTTTCCGCTTCCCCACATCAGTTAAAACCAAAGCCGACTGGTGGCCGCACCACCTGGCTTCCCCGCCCCAATTTATTCAAAGCTTTTTAAATTATCTTTTTATCAGCTCACCCCTGGCTTATTTGCGTAACAGTTTTTGGGTTTTATGCCAAAAAAGACCTTAAAAATCGGGATTGTTGTTGACCAACTGCTGCCCGGCGGCGTCCAGATTGCCGCCATCGAACAGGTTAGAAACCTCCGCCGGCTGGGTTATAACGCAAAACTCGTTATCCTAATGAGAAAAAAATACAGCTTCCGGTTTGATTATTTAGTCAAGGATGTTCCCTATCAATACCTTTCCGACTCCTATCCGCTGCTCTTTCGCGATACTTTCAAATTCCCAATCTTTGCTTTTCTGTCAACCCTGCATCTCTTAAGTCCATTCCTGGCTCCCCGAGTCATTAACGAGCATGCTTATGACCTCTTGGTCAGCCATGGGACGACTACCTGTTTAACTACTCTGGCCCTCTGGCGGCAACGAAGAATTCCTTATCTGGCGGTAATTCATGACCCGATGGTCTTTATTCTGAAAAAAGTCTATGCCCGAACTTTACTGCGGTTTACCTTCCCGGTACTTATTCCTGTCGCCTCATTTTTGGAAAAAACTTTTGTCCGGGCGGCTTTGGCGACCATTATTGACTCCAACGTCCATCAAGAGTTTATCAGGGAAAATTATCAAATCGAGCCGGTAATCCTGCCTCTGGGTTGTCAGGTCGCCAGAAAAATTCCTCACAAAAGAGGCAACTTGATCCTGGCGATCAGCCGCTGGCAGAAAGAGAAAAATCCTTTATTGCTGCTCCAGATCCTTAAATCAATTCCCAAAGCCCGGTTGGTCATCGCCGGGGTCTGGACCAATAAAAATGACCTTGACCAATTCCAAAAAGCAACTCGGAAATTAAAGGTTAACCAGCGGTTAAAGATTATCTCCCAGTTTGAAAAAAAAGACTTGGCTGGTCTTTTCCGCCAAGCCCGGGTCTGGGTCCATCCCCATTTTGAAAACTTTGGCCTAGGCGCCTTGGAGGCGGCGGCCTTTGGCTGTCCGATCATCATTCCGGCCGGTTCCGGAGTGACTGATTTATTCCTTCATGGCCGCGATGGCTTCTTCCCTAAAACAGCCACTGTAAAGGAGTATAGAAAATACCTCAGCCGGCTGCTGGCTGATGAAAGACTGGCTTTCCGGCTGGGTAAAAATGCCTGGCTCCGAACCAAGGAAAATTATTCCTGGCCGGTCAATGCCCAAAAGCTAGCCAAAATAATCCAAGACCGGTTGCTGCCGGGCAAGCTTCCTAACCTGACCGTTATTGAACTGGGCCACTCTCCCGGCGTTTCCCTGGCTGGCGGCGACAAGCTGATGGAACCGATGGCCACCAGATCGGCCGACCGGTTTCAATTTACAGTCATCACCAGCCAGATCGGCGCCGATCATTGGCAGAAAGCCGCTTTGGCCAAAGAACTGACAGTTCTGCCGCCTAACCGGTTTGACCGAAAACCGACACCAGTAGCTGTTTTTTTAACTTACTGCCTGAGAATGAGCCAAGCTTACCGGAGTCTTAGAAAGCAAACCAAGCTGGATATCATTTATTCATCCAACAACATCCTGCCGGATGTGCTACCGGCTTATTTAACCAAGAAAAAGCGTCCGGAAAGTCGCTGGGTCGCTCGAATCCACCATCTGATTCCCCCACCCTACCAGCGGGAAGGCCGCTTCATCGTCAACCTGGTTTCTTACCTGATGCAAGCAATTGCCCTGCGGATGGTTAAAAACTCGGCCGATATCAGCATTGCCCTCAATGACAGCTTAGAGAAAACTTTAATCCGGCAAGGATTTCCGGAAAAACGCTTGACGGTCCTGGGAGGCGGCATCGAATTTGACCGGATCGCCAACTTTCAGCCATCAAAGAAAGCGCCAAAGTTTGAAGCGGTTTATCTGGGCCGGCTCCATATTGCCAAAGGCGTTTTTGATACTATCCCGATTTGGCAGAAAGTAATCCAAAAATTTCCCCGGGCGAAACTGGCGATCATTGGCGACGGACCAGTAGAAATCAAAGATAAACTGAAGGCTGAAATCTTAAAAAACAACCTGGCTAAAAACATGACCGTCTTCGGATTTTTGTCTCTACCCCAAGTCCTGGCAATTTTAAAAACCGCCTCGGTTTTCCTTTTCCTGGACCATGAGGCCGGCTGGGGTTTGGCGGTGGCCGAGGCGATGGCCTGTAAATTGCCGGTGATCGGCTATGACCTGGGCGTTTTGGGCGATGCTTTCAAAGCCGGTTACTTGACTGTTCCCTGCTTTGACCAAAAAGTCTTTGCCCAAAAGATCATTTCCCTTTTAGATAATCCGGAAGCGCGCCAAAAACTGTCCGGTGAGGCTTTCCGGCAAGCCCAAAAACTAAGCTGGGAAAAAACCACCGCCCGGTTCCTGGAAATCCTGGAACCATTATTAAAACCAAAAGAGTGATCTTACCATTTCTTTAGCCTAATTTCCTACCTTCAATATTCCACCCCCGGGTGTCTTAACATTTCACCCCGGGGGTGTATTGAAACAAGAGCCTAGCATATTCCGGGCACAATAAGTCCTATAGTACTTGAAAAAATGGGAATGTTAGGGTACAATAGGGCTAATTTAGAGATCAGGTAAAATAGCGGTCTCTATGGAGACTTTTTTTGATTTGAGGCTCTTGAAAAAAGAGAGAAAATTTTCTTTTTAACTGCAGAGATTGAGAATGAAAACAGCTAAACCCAAGCTTTTCTTCCCTTCCCCTGCGGTTAAACCGTAGGATATTTTCTTTGGTAAGTTTGGGACAGCCAAAAAAGCTGGCTGATTTCCAAATTTATCGAAGAGCTCTTTAACAAAAGAAGAAAGGATTTTAGAAGCTCGGTGTTTTGGCGATATGGTTGGGCCCGTGATTTTCTTGGTTGGTGTCGGGAATATTGGAAAGGAATTGATTTCCTTTTCAGTGTTCCCGGCTGCCAACCGAGAGAACAGATCAAGGAGACACATGAGTAAGAGAATTGGATCAGCACTACTTGTCGCGCTGGTAGTGCTCGGCCTCGCGGCCGCAGTGAGCGCGAGTGTGTCCAACCTGTTTGAGACACACTTCGAGGTCCTCTGGCACGATGGGGACCTGTTCACCGAACCAATGTACGGACGGGACGGTGAACACCGGTGCATCGCTTTGAGGCGTTACTTCATCTCGCCTCAAGCCGAGGTTGTCTGCTGGAGTGAGGCCTCTCAGAGGTGGGAGCGCTTCTACCAGAGGGCGACTCTCGACCCGGGGATCTCTCCGGCCATGAGTTTCGCGGTCTTCTCGGACCACGAGCTCTTGATTATCAATCCGCATGGCAACGAGGTCAATCTGCTGGCCAGGCTACCCGGCACCTCCAATTGGGAAACCGTTGGCCGGTTCCCGGGTAGCTTTGTCTGGGGACGGAGGGTCGAAACCACGGACGGCCCACGCGGGGTTGTCTGGTTCGAGACCATTGACTGGGAGCACCAGAATGTGGTGCTGTACGACCCAGTCAATCGGTCTGTCACCGGTCCGATCACTCCCACTGTCGCAATCCGCGACCTTACCTACGTCAACGGACATTGGCGAGTAGTCTCCACCAACGACATTGCCCAGGCCCAGCAAACCACCCTGGTCGAGGTCCTCGGGCTGAGAAAGCAGCAGGTCCAAGGCCTATCTGCTTCCGCACGCTCGGCGATGGAACAGGCTGTAACGGTTCCTCATTGGACAGGAGAAAGTCTCTACATCTACGACGCCCAGGCCCTGACCGGAACGTTCGAGCTGGTAGCTGAAATACCAGCCCAGAGCCGACAGTTCCAGAACGTGACTCTCAGTGCTGACGGCTCCGTTGTCGCCTGGTCGGAACTGGTCGATCATGGCGATCCCCCACCTTGGGACGCGGAGGGCTCGGAGGGCTTCATGGCATCCGAATCCTCTGATTGGGATCCATTCAAGCTGTTCCCGTATGGTATAGATCTACCCAAGATTGATCGGCCAGATACGGAGCCAACGGAATATGGCCTCACCCGTGTTCCTGGAACCAATGTTGCTCTCATGGCGTTCTGGGGGTGGCGACCAGAGTGGGACGATGATCGCCAGGGTGTCGCGGCCATAGACCTCAAGGATCAGGTCCTGATCGCCGAGCACACCTTCGAGGAAGCTACCGGAAGCTGGTGGAGAGACCACGCAGTGGTAACTCCTGACGGCCGAGGCGTAGAGATGATGTGGGGAGAATACACTCAAGATCCCGACGGGTCGGATGTGTTTTTCGGAACCGTCAACTGGCTCCCCACAAGCGTCAGCCTCGAACCCAGTGACCGAACTGTCCAAGCCGGGCTACCGCCGTTCGTCATATACACTATGGAAGCCATGTCCGGAACAACGTACCTGGGACAGGTCGAGCCAATCACCTTGGCAGTGACACCGACGCTCACTGTAGTGGGCAACCGTGTGCTTGCCACCGCTGTCGGCACCTATACAGTGACCGGCAGTTGGGCTGGCTACACCAATTCGGCGAGATTGACCGTCGGACACGGCCCGGCCGCTAGCATCGCCATCGAGCCCACCTTCACGACCGGTCAACCCGACCAACTGGTAACCTACTCCATTACCGCGTCGGACGCGTTCCGTAACGTCTGGGACGTGACCGACCAAGTCACTATGACCATTGATCCCCGTTCAGGCGGAAACTGCACAAGTAACGCCTGTTACGGAGTCAACATTGGTACATGGTGGGTTAGGGCTTACCTCGATACGCTCGTCAACACCGCCTACCTCAAGGTAGCCCCATATCAAGTCTGGCTCCCTGTCGTCCGAAGGGGAGACCAGTAGTTAATCAAGCCCAGGTTGGCAGCCGGGGCTTGCTATTATCGATCGGTCCTTTCTTCTTTATTTTGGGGGAAGAAAAATTTCTGTTTAGCTGCTCTGCTAAATTGCTAATCTGACTCCAGTCAGACATAAGCGATAAAGCAACAGCCAACAGAAATCTTCTCTCAAAACCCTTGGGAATAAACCAGGTTTTATTTTCAGAGGTTTTGAGATAGAAAAACTTATACGGCCTGGAGAGGCACAACACGTTTTACGTTGTGATCTTTCCGGGCCGTTTCCATTTTCTTGAGATTTTCCAGAAAAACTCAGGGGAGAGTTTCGCACTCTAATTTAAACCAGTCTATTTGTCATCCTGGAGGGTCGAGCCCGTTAATTACGCTTCGCTAGATCCTTCGCTACGCTCAGGATGACGGTACGAAAAACAATGTTCAACACTCTCATCACCTTAGAAAAAGAATAAGGTGAAGCTGCTAATATTCGTCGTCCTTTTCCCACCAGCTGGCGGTCCGCTGTTTGACCGGCTTGAACAGGAAGCGAATCAGGGCGATCAGGGTCTTGCCTCCCAGCAGATAATCAAGGATAAAGAGGATCGTTACCAGGCTGACCGCCGAATAAAACTTAGCCACCAAAGAACCGGAGTATTTAAACCTGACCTCTCCGACGGCGTTTTTGGGCAACTTGACGTACATAAATCCGGGCGAGGACGGCCCGGCTTTATAAATATCCAGATCCTTACCGTTCAGAGTTGCCTGCCAGCCGTCATAGAATTGTTCCTTAAAAAGCACTCCCCGACTATTACTGACCTTAATCGGTCTTTCCCGTGGTGAGATAAATTGACTATTTGAAGTAGTTTCTCCACCACTAAAGCTGACCAGCTCACTAAGTAGTTTTTCAAAGAACCGGCCTTCTTCCTGGTTGTATTCGCGGATAACGTGATAGGGTAAATTCACACCTGACCAGATAACAGTCCCGCTCCCCTGACTGGCAATAACGACCACCGGTTTGCCCTGCTGCCTAAGAATTACCTGTGCTCCCGGCCGAAGATCAGCCTCCGTCGGCGGATGGGAAATATTCCAGACTCCACCGTTAAAAAGCAGGGGCGAAAACTTGGTAAAATCAACTCCCTCAGTCAGGGAACCGGGAGCGGCTTCCAGCTCCCATTCCTGGCCCAAATCTTCCCGGATAACTCTCTTAAGAGGGAATATTACCGGCAGTTCAGTCATTGACCGGGAAGGTAACTTTACCGTATCGGTTTCCCTGACTTCGGTACCGGTATCGATAAAGACCTTGCCCCCTTTCTCCAGGTAGTCTTCGATCAGGCTCCAGGCTTTGTCAGGATTATGATAGTCATATTGATAAAGAATCAACGCGTCAAAATTGGTCAAATCAGCAAAACCTAACTCGTCGATATACTTGGGGCCTTTGACTAAAACCACCTGCCGCGGACCCAAATTCATCATCCCGAAAAAACGCTGTAAAATATCATAGCCGATCTGGTCGCCGATATGCATCAGCGGTGCCGCTTCGGTGGTCATTAAAATCGGCGAAACCAAATCCTGTTTCACCCGATAGAAATTAAGCGATTGCTTATAACCGGGATCCCAGTGCTCCTGGGGAGTGTAACGGTCAACAATGCTGCCTTCAATCTCGACTGTTTCTTCTGCCTCGATAAATTTATCGGCGGTGACGTTGCTGGCCAGCATCGAACTGGCCGCGCTTAAATGATTGCCTTCCAAATATCTGGTAGCGTACCAATCAAGCAAAAAATAGAGGTTATTATCGGCGACTTCTTCGGAAACTTTCCAGTCTTCAATCAAACTGCTTTTGGGACCGGTGTCGGTCGGGCCTAAAGCCGAATCAAGCCAAAAAATCCCGCCTCTTTCAAACATCGATAGCGGCGGATCAACGTAACCCCGGGTTAATGGCACCTCTTCCAAAGCCCCCCACCAGATATTGACCGTGGCATCAATCAGATAAAGCCGGTAATCGCGAGGCCGATCGGTCATTAATTTAGGCTTTAGCTTCAGAGCTATTTGCTTTAAATCACGATTACTGGTTTTGACGTTTAAGATTTCCGGGAAAGCACTGCTGGCGTTATCAATCTCCGGCAACCGCTCAAGAAGCGCCGCCCGGTCCGGAACTAAGAAAAAGAAGGCAGCCGCAACCAAGAGTAAATTTCCCAAAATTACGCCTGTCCAGTGAAAAATCTTCACCGTTTGATTTTTAAAAAATTGGCGCTCAATAAAGACTTTACCCGCTTCACCCCATAAGAAGGCGGCCAAGCCGGCCACGGCAACTAAGACCGGCCAAAAAGCCTTGTACCAGCCGGTAACATAGAAACTGATCCCCCGGCTATAAAGAAAGACCAAACCGACAACCAGAAGCGCGACCAAACCGAAAGGCAGGAGCGATAATAAGCCCCGAAGCCGGTTTTTCCTGAAAAAAAGCGAGACTACAAATAAGGAAAAACCAATCACCAGGGCAAACCATAACAAAGAACTGGAATCGGTCCAGACCAGGCTGAATTGGGCCTTAGTCCAGTCCTCGATATTAGCGGCCGTGCCGGATAACGGCAGCGCTCCCCCGGTTGATGTCGGCGGATTGATTAATGATCTGGAAAGAGTAATAAAGTCTCTTAAAACATTTAAAAAATCGGGTAAAATAAAGCGTTCCCAGATTTCCGGAAGAGCGACTAAAATACTGGCGATGCCATAGGCAACCACCGACAGAAACCGGTTTTTAAAACCGACTTTTTTCTCCGAGGGACGCCAGAGGAAAAGCAGCAAAAAGGCGCTCGGGAAAATCACGTTTAAGAAACTCTGGGGATGTCCCCTGATTCCCAAACCGGTAGCCAGGGCCGCCAAAAAAAGCCATTTTTTATTTTCGCTTTGGCAATACTTGACGACCAGAAAAAGAACCAACGGATAAAAAGCCTGGGTCGTCCAAAACGGAATCCCCCCAGCCCAGACTAACGGTCGGTAAAGATTAGCTGAAAAAAGAGTCGCCAAGGCCAAAGCCAAGGCTAAAATCGGGTTTTTAGCTAAACTGAAATATAAAAAATAGGAAAAAACTCCGAAAGCAAAAAGAACGGCAACGGCAAAAAGCTGAATTCCGGGAATCAGGCCGAAACGGGCAGCCAGAGGCAGCATCAGATAAAAATAAAATGATGGGTAGTCCTTGTTGTAAGGAACGCCCGTGTACCAGATTTCCTTCCAACCGTTAAAGCGGAAAGCAAAGTTATCAAGCAGATGAGAGACATAAGAAGCGGACAGATAAAGATCAGTCCCTCTGGCCGGAACCTGATTAAGATACCACCGGCCGACCGGCCAAACCAGGTAGATGATTAAGCCGATAGCCAACAGATGCAAAAGGAAATAAAAAATATTAAGAACGTATTTTTTCATTAATACTCCTCCTCCCTGTCCCACCATCTGCCAATTTTTATTTTCCCCAGACCGGTAACTTTTTTGACAACCGGAATCAGTAAACGCGCCTGAAAAATTGAGCGGTCAATAAGAACCAAGCCGGTAAACACCGAGATTGCCGCCCAGAAATAACCCCAGAAATCACCCCGAAAAGTAAAAGTTACTTCCACGGTTTGACTCCTGGCCGCTTTGGGAATTGACACATACATGAAACCCGGCGCCACCGGCCCGCCCCGGTAAATCCGCAAATTTTGACTAACAGCGCTGGATTTTATTTTCGCCCGCCAGCCGGGATAGTCTTGCTCCCGGAAAAACAAACCCCGGGCATTTTGAGCTTTAACCAGGACTTTTTCAGCTGATTTCCGGTCAATCTTTACCGGCGGATAAGTAACCGGGCTAAGAGAAACCAACCGGCCAAACAAATTTTTTAATAATTTTGCTTCTTCCAGGTTATTATAAACCGTCAAATGGTAAGGTAAATTCATACCGCTCCAAAAAACCTGGCCCTGGCCGAAGTTCCAACCGACAATCAAAGGAATCCCCTGATGGGCTAAGACTACCCTGGCTCCCGGTCTTAAGTCTGTCTCCGAAACCGGCCGTGAAAAAAGCCAAGGCTGGCCATCCAGCAGCGGCGGTCCAAAGCTGCCCAAATCAACGCCTTGAGTTTCTTCTCCCTGGCTGGAAAATTGCCATTGCCGCCCAATGTCTGCTTTTTCGGTCATATTAACCGGAAAAATTGCCGGAAGAATCTGTTGATTTTGAGCCGCTTGTTTGGTAGAATCGGTTTCTTTAACCTCGCTGCCGGTTTCGATAAAAAGTTTCCCCCCTTGACGAACATAATCTTCCAGTTTCGCCCAAGTCTTACCGTAACGGCGGTAGTTATAACCGTAAAGGATGACCAGATCCATATCCGCCAAAGTCCGATCGTCTACCTGATCAATAAACTGGCCTAATTGAATTGGAATAAGCGACCGGGAATTAAGATTAATGGCGGCCAAATCCCTAACAATCGTTTGGTAGGCATCATCTTTGCCGATCACCCCCAGAGTCGAAGCTGTGGTCGCGTGGACAATCGGCGAAACTGAATTTTCTTTAACTTCATAATAAGTCAAGTGTTCGGCTACTTCCGGATGCCAGGCGATTCGGCTCTGACCTTTCGGGTAGAGCTCAGCCCAACCGGGAACTTCAATTCTCTCTTTCCGGGCAAAAATTTCACTGCCCTCAAGATAAGAAGTTAGAGGACTGTAAGTATCGCTTTTCTCATGATCGGCCTCAAGATATTTAATCGACAGCCAGTCAATTAAAAAGAGAGCGTTGTTATAGGCTACCTGAGGCGGGACCTTCCAAGATTCGACCAGGCTGTCAATCCCGCCGGTTTGGAACAGGGCAATCGACAGCCAGTAGAGACCGCCGGCGGCTTTCGCCTCAGGCGGATCAATATAGCCCTTCGCCAGCGGCAGATCAAAAAAAGCGTTCCACCAGATGTTGACTCTCTGATCTGCTTCAGCCAGGCGATAGTTGGTTTGATTAGGGTCAAGCCAAGCCGGCACCAGCTTCTTTTGAAGATTGGCAACTTCCGCCCCGTCAATCTCGACATTAATCGCGTCCGGAAAAGCGCTGCTTTGCTGCCTTAATCCCGGGGTTTCAATTTCCGAAAGCATCCTGGCCGCCGGATAGCTCTGAAACAGAAAAACACTCGGGCCTAAAATAATGACACCGGAAACAATCACAATGATCAAATTGAAAACAAACTGCCGGCTGATTTTGGGAAAAAGCCCCCGGACAGCCTGCCAAAAGTCACCCCAGGCAAAGCCAATAATCATCCCTAAACTTAAGGGAAAAGCCCAAAAAACCCGGTACCAGCCGCCATGAAAAAAACCCATCTGAAAAGCATACAGGCTGTTATAGGCAAGAATCCAGATCGCCGGCAGAAAAAAAACTAAAAACCGCCAAGACTTCTTTCTCCTGATCCGGAGAAACAGGGTTAAAAGAATAACCAAACCGGCCGCGGCCAAGAAAACCAAAAGCAACGGATGGGTATCAGTGAGAAAATGTTTAAGCTGGTTACGATGGAATTCAGCAATTGCCCCCGTATCAGCCTGAGGGAGCTCATTTATAGACGGCCCACCCTCACGCATCAGTTTATTACCTTTGACGATTTCCCCAAAAAAATCCGCCATCCGTTTGGGGAAACTAAGAATCATCCCTGGAGTCCGGCCAAGGTAGATTCCGAGTTGCGGATAACCGATAATTACCGCCAGTAGAAAATACAGAAGCAGTCTTTTAAAACGAACCCTGGAGAATAACTTATCCCCCAGCGGATAAAACAAAAGCACTAAGGCAATCATCGGCCCGGCGTAAGAAAAGGCCATCTGCGGATGGCCTAAGAAACTGACCCCCAGAAAAAAGCTTGACAAGTAATACCATTCTTTACCCCGGATGATCCCGGAGCGCAGATTTTCAGCCGATTGGCCAGCGCTTGAATTGGCATTAAAAAATTTTACCAGCAACCAAAGGCATAAAGGTAAAAAGAATTGACTGGCAAAATAAGGTAACGAGCCGCCCCAAACTAAAGGTCCGTACAGACCGATTGAAAAAGCCATCGCCACCACCAGTACCAGCGCCAGAATCCGGTCTCTACCCAACTCGACCAGTAGAAGATAAGCAAAAAATAAAAATAAAAAACAGCTTGCTAGCATATAGACTTGAACGGCCTGAGGCAAACTTAAGTTGGTTAAAAACAAGAGCGGTAAATTTAAGTAGGCATGAAACGAAGGATAATCAAGCTGTAGTGGATAGCCGCCGTGCCAGATGTATTTCCAGCCGTTAAAACGAAAGGCAAAATGACGAAAAAGATAACCGACATAAGAAGCAGTATTGTAGAAATCAACTCCCAGAATCGGCCGGTAATTATAATACCAGGAAACAATCGGTTGCCAAAAAAAATAAATAATCATCCCAGCCAGTAAATAGAGAAAAACGGAGATTAAAATAACGGTTACTTTTTTGAGTTTGTCGATCATAGGACCATGATAACATTCCCTCAACTCGACGGGCAACTTTAATAATATTCGAGATAAAAGAGCGGCCTTAAGTCAACATGCTAAAATAAGCTGATATGGGAAGCCTTGTAAGTATTTACCAACCAATCTCCCAAAAGCAGAAAAAACTCTTTCCCCTGTTAATTGCTATGGGCAGCAGATTGTACTCCGCCCGGGAACTGGTCTGGCGCCTGTTTTTAAGGGATTTTCAAGTCCGCTACAAACAATCACTGCTGGGCTGGGGCTGGGCTTTCCTGATCCCCTTAATCGCGGTCGGAACTTTCCTGATCTTAAGCCAGTCGGCCATCGTTTATATCATTGATCTTCCGGCACCTTATACGATTTATGGGTTACTGGGAATTTCTCTCTGGCAAATTTTTGCCGGCGGGCTAACCAACGCTACCGGCAGTTTGGTCTCTGCCCGGGATTTTATTATCAAAATTAATTTCCCCCGGGAAAGTTTGGTTATCGCTTCTTTGGGTGTCACCCTGGTAGATTTTTTAATCAGAATGGCACTGATGCTCGGCCTCTATCTCTTTTACGGACTAACGCCGTCGATTTGGGTGCTGCTTTTCCCGATCCTGATCTTACCGCTAATCCTGATCACCTTAGGCATCGGCCTGGTTACTTCTCTTCTCAATGCAGTCATCAGAGATATTCAAAATCTACTTAATATTGCCCTTGGTTTCTTTCTTTTTTTGATGCCGGTGATGTATACTCTTCCGAAGACCAGCCTGTTGAGCCAACTCAACCAATTCAATCCTGTGTATTTCCTGATCGCGGTACCCCGGGAAATCATCATCAGCGGTAACTTTTCCCACCTTGAACAATTCCTGATATCCTCAATAATTGCTTTGGTTATTTTTATCTTTGGCTGGATTATTTTTATTAAAGCACAAGCAAAAATCGGCGAAGCCGCTTAAAATGCCAACCCAAGATCCGGTTATTGAAGTATCCAATTTAAGCAAAAAATTTGCCATCAACCTAAATCACTTGGTTAAGTACAGCTTAATCGATGTCACTAAAAACATCTTCGGCTTGAGTTCGCACCCGGAAAAACTCCGGCCAGGCGAGTTCTGGGCCCTTAAAGATCTTTCCCTGAACGTAAAAAAGGGGGAAACTTTAGGCATCATCGGCGCCAACGGTTCAGGCAAGACAACCTTCTTAAAAATTCTCAACGGTTTACTCACGCCCGATCAGGGTGTCGTTAAGATCAGAGGCAAAGTTGGCGCTCTAATTGCCATCGGCGCCGGTTTCCATCCCCTGCTCACCGGCCGGGAAAATATCTATATCAACGGCACAATTCTCGGGATGGGCAAAAAAGATATTGACCGCCAGTTAAGATCGATTATCGATTTTGCCGATATCGGCCAATTCATTGATGCACCGGTGAAAACCTACTCCGCCGGTATGTACGTTCGCTTGGGTTTTGCCATTGCCGTTCATTACCAGCCGGAAATTCTTTTGATCGATGAAGTCTTTTCGGTTGGCGATCTTTCCTTTCAAAACAAATCTTTAAGAAAATTGGCCAATATTCGTAAGCAGGCAACGGCGGTTGTTTTTGTCAGCCATAATTTAGAACATATCAGAAACCTCTGTAACTCCGTTCTGGTTCTTGACCGAGGACAATCGGTTCTTCTCGATAAACCGGCGGCGGCGATTTTAAAATATCAGGAACTCAGCCATCAAAAAGAAGCCCGTTCCCTAAAACAAGCCCCGGGATTTGCCCGCTACCTGTATCATTCCTCAGGCGATTTTCGTTTCCTGAATGGCGGCCTGGGCGACCACTCGGGTAAAATCAGACATCAAATAGCCGCCAGTCAAGATATTCGGATTTTTTTCGACTTTGAAGTAAAGAGAGAAATGAAAAAAGTGATTCTGGCAGCTTCAGTCCTCAACACTCAATCAATCTGCTGCATCTGGCAAATGAGCAACGATAGCGCTCGCAACCGACTTTATCATTTCACCCCGGGAAGGTATCGTTTGACGGTTAAATTTTCAAAACCTCAACTTGCTCCCGGAGTCTACAGTCCCTCGATCTCTATCAGGAGCGCAGAAACCGGCGAAATTTTTGAGAAAATCATCGGTTATACCCGACCATTCGTCGTCACCGGAAAGATCCTGGCCCGAAATGCCATCATTCAACCGAAAAGTCTCTGGCACTTAACAACACTAACTACCTATGGAAAGACTAAGCTTGACTGATTTTTATGTAGTCATCAGATCAGCCGGCGAAAGGTCGCTGCCCCTCTGTCAACGGTCAGTTGAAATAAACGGTCTGGATTACGAAACTATCAAAGTCTCCCCTTTCTGGAAAGCAGTCTTGTCAACCTTTGAAATCGGAATCAGGAAAAAAAGAGCTTATACGATTGGTCTGGACGCGGACATTATTCTTAAAAAGAATGCCATAAAAATCATCTGCCAAAATCTGAGACAATCTTCCAATTACTGGAAATACGATTTTCGTCTCCAGGACCGTTTTTATCCCCGACCGATAGCCGGGGTCCACGTTTATCAAACCGCAATCTTGCCACTGTCCTTAAACCACCAACCCCAAAACTTAAAAAAAATTCCCAAACCGGAGCGGGAATTCTGTTACCAGCTTAAAAAAATAGGCTATAACGATATTTGTATCAACCAAGTTATCGGCCGGCATGGTTACGATCAGTATTACCGGGATATTTACCAGCGCTTCCGGCATCGGGCAGTCAGAAATCCGGAAGACAAACGCCAGCTATTCGACCGTTACCGTTATCCGAACAGCAACGATCCGGAACTACTAGTCGCTTATTTAGGCTGGTTGGACGGGGAAAAAACTCTTCGCAACTTGGCAATTAAACAACAGATAGAAAAAATAATTTTGGGGAAAAAAATATCTGGCCGAATCTTTTTTCCACCGGATGCCAGAAAGAAAAAAAATATCAGTAAGTTACTCTCTAAATACCGGTTAACTGAACTCCAACCGGTCATCTGCCCTAGGAATAATTAACAGCTTCTTGGTAGAATCTATGATATGACCAGCGAAATGACCATATTTCGGAACGACCTAATTTTTCTGAAACAGGCTTTAGCAAACTATCCGCCCAAAACCTTATTCGACAAGACACAACTTTATCTGAAGGACTATCTAAACTTTATTCTTAATCATTATTTCGGCAAGTTCAGTACTAATCGAAGGCAGCGATTCTTGCCACTAACACCGATAAGACAGGATCTTGAACGGCTTAATCTTAAGGGAAAAAAAGTTTTAGTGGTAGTCGCCCACTGTGACGATGAAACCATCTGGGCCAATGCCATCCTAACCAGCAACGAACCGCTAAACAAAGACTTATTGGTAGTTTTTAACGGCGATTCCCGCAACCAAGCCTTGAAAAAAGTCGCTCTTTTAAGTAATACCCGACTAACCCATCTGAAGCTAACTGAAAATCAAAACCAACCAACTCAACTCGCTATTATCGATCAAAACCAAGTGAAAATCATTAAATCCGTTTTAAAAAGAAAATTCAGGAAAGAAAATTTTGACTACGTTTTTACTCACAATGAATTCGGCGAATATGGTCATGGCCATCACCGCCAAGTCCATCAACTGGTTTGCGAAACGCTTAGGGAAACAAAAAGCAGCTGTCAGCCGATATTTTTCGGTTATGCCTGTCCGATGGTCTTTGCCGACGGCCAGACCCCTTGGCCGAAAACCTTGAAAGTCTTTACCACTAACCGTCCCTGGTCAAAATCAAGCGACGGCTCAATCCAACCCTTCTCGGGAATCTTCAGGTTTAAAAAATATCCCGATTATTTTTACCATGACACCAATTGCTATCTGCCGCAAAAAAATCCGACACTTAGGCAAGATTTAGTCGGTTGTTACGCCAGATTAAAAGACGCCTGGATCGATTGGCTTAAGCCAAACAGCCATTATTATAAATATCTGGCCCACTCGATCCAATATTTTTACGACCCGATTCTTTCCCAAAACCAGTATCTGCAGTATCCTTGGCCGACCTTCCGGATTACGCCAAAGTATCCCAAATTGAGCAAGGGTTCGAAGTATAAAAGGATTGATGTAATTCGGGCTCTATTTGACGAATACCTGCTTGATTACCTGCATTTTGAAAACAAAGTCTTATGGATCGGCTGGGATGAGTTTTGTGTTAGAAGCCATTACCGGAAACGCCTGCTTGCCTATGCCCAAAGCCTAGACCTTCTTGATATCAATCCTCTCAGGCAAAACTCGAAAATATACGGTTCGCAGACGATCAATATTTTAGGCGATATCGGCAATCTAAAAGGAAAAATCGCCGACAAGACTTATGACGGCGTTATGTGCAATGGCGTCCTGGAATTTGTCGATTCGATTCCCAAAGCTATCAGTGAATGCCAACGAATTCTTAAAGACAGGGGCCGTCTTTTCCTGGGTATTCCCGGTTATGACTGGGATTGGAGCGGTACCAACCGGCCGCAGTTCCGGGAAATCATCAGCCAATTGGAGAAAAATCATCTCTTACCGATTGAGGTCTGGCGACATTTCAATCCCGACTATTATTATATCCATGCTTATAAACCGGTTAATGGTTAATCAGACCGCAAAACTAGTTAAAATATCCGGAACCGCTAATAGTATCGGTATTCAAATTAAAAAAAACCTGATTCCCCTGAATGGAGTCTGGCCTTTAATTGACGAAAAAGAGAATTTTTTAAACATCATTGCCGTCGGCGATAAGAACGGCCTTGACGAAAAAATCAACCTGCCGCTGCTGAAAAAAAATTTCCCGACGGCTAAGTTTATCTTCTGCTGCCGGAGTGGCCCTTACCTAATTAACCACTATCAAGAAATCCTGAATAACTTCGACGCCCATATGACTCTGGATTTTGATTCTGGTAATTCCCAGTCCCTTTTTATGAGTCATTCAATGATGGCCAGAAGCTTACCTTACAACGGTTTCTTTTGGCCACCGAGCCGGCAAAAAAAATGGGATTTCAGTATCTTAACCAATATCGGCGATAATCTGGCTAAGCGCTGGGACCGTTGTCTGAAGCTAATCGACCGACTTTGTGGTGCCGGATTAACCGGATTGGTAGTCACTCAAAAAGGAGATTTCAATCGGCTGCCTAAACGCTATTTTTTAGCCTCCAGATCTTTGAGAAAATTAGTTGCTAAAAACCGCCTGACGCTTCTTAATCATTTGGAACCGGTTAAGTTTCATCAACTCCAGGCAAAAGCCAAAGTCAGTATCTTTCCCAACAGCTGTGATGCTTTCCCCCAAACCATCATCGAGAATATTCTGGCTGATAAACCAGTGATCATTAGCCAGGATTTACTAATCGGCAAATCAGTTATTTCACCGGATTTCGGCCCTTGTTTGGATTTTGACGACCGGCAAACACTTGGCAGATGCCAGAATCTTATCCTCGCTGAAAGAAAAAGAAAAAAGCCGTTGAAAAACCGGCAACATTGGCTGAAGCGCTACAGCTTTTTGCCGTTGGCATCCGCTTGGGCACAAGAGCTAAATCGGAAATTCAAAACTCACTGCCGATTGGCTTTTTTCTTAAACCATCTCGACCGGGTTAAAAAAGCTAAGATAAAACTAGCAAAATAAATCATGAAAGTTTTTTTTATCCACGACCCCAGTGACTGGCACCCGAAGCATGCTTTGGAACTTTTCCGGCGACAAACCAGCTTAAAACCGGTTACCGACTACCAAAATGCCGATTTAATTTGGATTTTTAATGAAGGCAACTTTTTTCGCTCCCGGCGTTTTTTCGGCCTGACCCCAATTATTCCCCTTGGTAAACTGAAACATAAATTAATCGTCACTTCCATTAACCATGAACTGTTTGCCCGGAAAAAATACCAATGGCAAAAGCCGCTTCTGATTCTTGACCGGATCACCGATTACTACCACGCTCCCAGTCGAAAAATATTCAGACAGCTTAAGCCCCTAGTCAGCAAACCGGTTAAGATTCTGCCCTATTGGATCGACCTGTCTTTATTTTATCCCCTGGAAGATAAATTAACTTTAAGGAAAAAATTCCCTCTGCCGGCAGATAAAATAATAATCGGCTCTTTCCAACGAGACACCGAGAGCCATGACCTGAAGTCGCCTAAACTTGAGAAGGGCCCGGATATTTTACTTAAGATCTGCCGTCAACTGAAAAAAGAAATATTCGTTCTCCTGGCCGGACCTAACCGACAATATCTGATCAAACGTTTCCAGAAACATCAGATTCCATTTCTTTATCTGGGCCAAATTGATTACTATGAAATGAACTTTTATTATAATCTGGTTGACTGGTATTTGGTCACCTCAAGATATGAGGCCGGTCCCCAAGCAGTCTTTGAGGCAGCGGCGACTAAAACCAAAATCCTCTCCACTTCGGTCGGTTCGGCGGCTGATATTCTTCACCTTAATTGTCTATGTCGAGATCCTGATGAATTCGTCCGGAAATTCCACCAAGAAATTGACGAAACCGAATTTAATTTCCGGAAGGTTCAAGATTTTCGTTTGGAGAAAATAATTCCTCAATATGATCAGTTTTTCAAATCATTACTAAAGAAATGAGAATCAGTATTCTTTACCATTTTAGGTCTGGTCCCTGGGGCGGCGGTAACCAATTCTTACAAGCGTTAAAAAAAATTTTCCAAAAACATAATTGCTACCAGAGCTCTCCCGAGAAGGCCGATATCCTCTTAATCAATAGTTTCCACCTGGAAGAAATTATCTCCCTATCAAGACTCAGGCAACTAAAAAATAATTTGGGAAAAATAATCATTCATCGTGTCGATGGCCCGGTTTCCTTAGTCCGGGGAAAAGATATCTGCCTTGACCGGATTGTTTACGACTTTAACCGTTTATTTGCCGATGCGACCATTTTCCAATCAAGCTGGAGCCGGAAAAGTAATTACACCCTTGGCTTAAAACCCGGTCTTTTCCAAAAGACCATTCTTAATGCTCCCGATCCAAAGATATTCTACCCTAAAAAGGCTAACCGGAGTGACTCCCGGCAGCGGAAAGTTAAAATTATTGCTACCAGTTGGTCAACCAATTGGCGAAAGGGGTTTGATTTCTACCAATATCTTGACCAGCGGCTTAATTTCCGGCGCTTTCAAATGACCTTCGTCGGCCGGAGTCCGGTAGAATTTAAAAACATCAAGCACATCAAACCGCAAAACAGCTATCGGTTGGCGAAAACATTAAGAAACCACGATCTATTTCTGACGGCCAGCGTTTTTGATCCCTGTTCCAATTCCCTGATTGAAGCGCTCCATTGCGGTTTGCCTGCCGTTACCCGCCGCAGCGGCGGCCATCCGGAAATCGTTGGCCAAGCCGGTTTACTTTTTGACAACAAGAAAGAATTGCTAAGAGCCCTTGAAAAAGCAGCTAAAAATATTGACAAACTAAAAAAACAGATCAAATTGCCTTCTCTCGAAGAAGTCGGCTGGGATTACTATAAATTTTGCCGGAAAATCTACTCTCTAAGCCAAAAAGGCAGTTACTGTCCCAGAAAAATCAGTTTTTTCAACTATCTTCGTTTAAAAAGGAATTTATAATCATGAATTTACCGGCTCTTTGTCTCGCCTGGATCAGAGTCATTAAATACAGAGTCCTGGGCAGATTAACCGGAAAATATTCCGGCTTACTTTACCAGAAAGGCAATCTTTTTTATTTCTACCGCGGAAATAAGATTATTAAAGTCCGCCAAAAACGGGACCGCCTTATCTACGACCGATACCAGGATTGGCAATTGGTTCAAACCCAGAAGGGTAAACAGGGTGACTTTAAAAAACTCTGGCAGACAACTAAGTTTAAACAGATTAAAAACTGGCAGTTCGCCCGGCTTAAACAGGGCGAAAAGATGCTGGAAGTCGGTTTCAGGGATGGCTTTAACTTGAAATATCTAACTCACTTAGGGATTAAAGCCCAGGGAATTGAGGTTAACCGCCAGGCCGTCAATCATGCCAAAAGTCTACATTGCCAAGTCTATGAAGAGGATATTCAAGAAAAAACCCATTACCAGAACTCTACCTTCGATGTCATTTCCGCCTGTGACGTTTTGGAGCATTGTTTTTCACCAAAATCCGCCTTAAAAGAAATCTACCGGATTTTAAGAGATAACGGCCGGGTGGTAATTGAAATCCCTTTTGAGCAGGAATTCGGTAATAACCTGACTGACGGCCACTCGACCTTATTTCAGAATGAAAACCAATTTGAAAAAATAGCCAATGCCTGTGGGTTCGACATTATCAAGAAGAACTTGAGTAATCCGGAAAGAAATATATTTCTCTTGACTAAGCAAGCCAATAAGAATAAACCGAAATTAGCTAAAAATTCATAAGTTATCAATCATGAAACCGAAAAATATCACTCTGGGCGTATTTTTGGCTAGTCATGATGGCTTGAAGTCTTGGCGTGATTACGGTTTACTGGACCGGGAAATCGAAATTTATAAAAGACTATCGTTAAGTCTTAAAGAAGTCAACCTCGTTAGCTACGGAGGCCGGGAAGATTTTAAAATTATTTCCTCAGTCAAGCCGGTTAAAGTGTTAACATCTCGCTGGTTACCCTCGTCTGTTCTAACTGTCTTTTATCTGCTTATGAAAAACTATCCATCCTTAAAAAAAATTGATGTCGTAAAAACCAATCAAATCGCCGGTGCCGAAATTGCTATTCGGCTTAAAAGGCTCCTGGGTAAAAAACTGATCGTCAGAGCAGGCTATCTTCCCAGCCGGTTCTTAAAAAAGGAAACCGTCAACAGCAGCGAAACTGCCTATGCGTCACTACTGGAAAGACAGGCTTTTTCAGTTGCCGACATTGGTGTAGTCACTACCCAAAGAGACCGACAATATCTGATCCGAAGATATGGTCTCGATCCGGACAAGATCCGGGTGATTCCTAATTATGTTTTAACTGATGCCTTTAAACCCAATCCGCCAGCGAAAAAAAAATATGATTTGATTTTTGTCGGCCGGTCCGGAAAGCAGAAAAATCTCCACCGCCTACTTAAGGCGATTCTTTTATTAAAAAAAGACGGTAAAAACATTTCCCTATTATTAATCGGCCGTTGTTGCCAAGACCGGTTATTGCGAAACTTCGTCCAAGTCCATGACCTGATGGTAACTTTTCAGGGCAGTGTCCCCCATTTAAAACTGCCCGGCTTTCTTAATCAGGCCAGGATTTTTATCCTGCCCTCGCTTTGGGAAGGTCATCCTAAAGCCCTGCTTGAGGCTATGAGTTGCGGTCTTCCCTGCATCGGCAATAAAACCAGCAGTGTCAGTCAAGAAATTAGGCATCTGCAAACCGGCTATCTGACTAAAGCCAGCCCAAAAAAATTGGCTTGTGCCATCAACTATTTCTTAAACAAGCCGAAATTAAGACTGATGGTCGGCCAAAACGCCAGAGACCACATTCTGAAAAACTACTCGATTGAGAGAATCTTGAAACTTGAACTGGATATCATCCGGGAGGTAATCGAAAAATGAAAAAGAAACTGGCCGATTCCATGGCCAAAATCCTGATCAAACTAATTCAGCTGACTATTGGTATTCTGCCGCTTGAAGACGGTTTACGCTTTTTATTTGACCTCGATAACCGTCTTTACCTGTTTCAGGAAAAAACCGCCCTCAATTATGGCCATGGTCTCCATCCTAAATACCGACTAACCGGCTATCACCAATTCTTTATTCACAATATCCGGCCCGGTGAGAAAATCCTGGATATCGGTTGCGGCCAAGGCTATGTCGCCTACCAAATAGCCAAAAATGTCAGCCGCGTTAAAGTAACCGGCATCGATCTTGAGGCCAGTAACATCCGACTGGCAAAAAAATTATATCGACATCCTCGTCTTAATTTTGTCCGTGGCGACGTTTTAAAAAAACTGCCCCGGAAAAAATATGATGTCATTATCCTTTCCAATGTCTTGGAACATTTTAAAAACCGGGTCGGCTTTTTAAGAAAAATTGTCCGCCAGCTTAAACCCGACCGCCTCTTGATCCGGGTTCCCTGCTTCGAGCGTGATTGGCGGGTCGCTTTAAAAAAAGAGCTTCTGATTGATTATCGCCTCGATAAAAACCACTTTACCGAATATACTCAAGAACAGTTTTTTCAAGAACTTGGACGCGCCGGACTCGCCGCAGTCAAAACCCAAATCCGCTGGGGCGAAATCTGGAGCATCACAAAACCAATATGAAACAGCCTAAAATTACCGTGTTGATGACCGTTTACAACGGCGATGACTACCTGATTGAGTCAATTGACAGCATTCTGCTGCAGACTTACCGTAATTTCGAATTCCTGATTGTCAATGACGGTTCAACCGACCGGACTGGTAAAATCTTGGAGCGCTACCGCGATCCCCGCCTGAGAATTATTACCAATCAAAAAAATCTCGGCCAGACCAAGTCCTTAAATATCGGCTTAAGAGAAGCCCACGGCCGCTATATTGCCCGCCAGGACGCGGATGATTTTTCTCTTCCGGAAAGACTGGCCAAGCAACTTCAGGTTTTTGAAAAAGACTCCTCGATCAGTTTGGTTGCCTGCTGGGCGGATTTTATCAACCAGAATGAACATTTCATCGGCTGGTGGCAGGCCGATCGTCAAAGCAATACTCCGGAAGAAATCTACAGCCGTCTGATATTCCATAACTGTTTGGTCCATTCATCAGTGATGTTTGATAAGCAACTGGTTCTCCGACTGGGCGGTTATGACGAGTCATTCGCCACCAGCCAAGACTTCGAATTATGGACCCGGATTGCTCAGGTAGCCAAAATCAGCAAAATCAAGGAAGCTTTGGCCGTTCGCCGGGAAAGACCGGAAAATAAACTTCAAAAAATAGAAGAGGCTTATCTTTTTTTCGAGAAAAAAATTTTTCTGCGCAACCTAAAACCATTAGTCCCTCCGGAATACACGCCGGAGATCCTTCTCCATCTGAAATATGATGACCAGGAGCTCTATCCCAGAAAGACCAGTATTATTAGCAAGTGGCTTTACTTTCGGCACTTAAATCAGTCGATTGTCAAGTCCAAGCCCGAGTTTTTGGACGCTGTAAAAATTAAGCGAGCGTTGGCAAAAAAAAGGCGCCTGGTTTTATATCGGTCTCTTTTCCGTCCGTTGGTGAAATTGACAAGATCAACTCAGGCCAGTATTTCTTCTCCCGAATCTCCCTTCGACCTTGATCTCTCTCTCCTCTGGCTATATCAACAAAGGTTTATTTCTTTCCGTCAACTGGGTAATGATTTTTTGCAGTCGATACTAAACCGATATCAAAACGAAGAAAAAGGGACTGCTAGAATTGTCCTCCTTCAAATATTGTCAGCTTTCCGGCTGTCACTGCATCTGGGAATAATCTTTCTTTCAACCCTGGCCCTGGCGATTTTGAGAAAAGGCCTTAGCTTCCCGGCTCGTTTTATTAACGAGTATCTCCATTTCTTAGTCACCTTTAAATCTAACGTTCAGTCTTTAAAAACTAATAAAGCCGGCGGCAATCTATTGGTAGTTACCCCGTCGCTCGTCGTCGGTGGAGCCGAGAAAAGCCTGCTTCAGCTGAGTAAGGCGCTTCGGAACCAAAAGATAAACCTCCATTTATTGACCACTTATCCGGCAAAACACGTTTGGTTAGCCTCGTTTTCTGCCTACTTTAAAAATCTGATAATTCCGGTTAATAAAATCCCGGCCGATTTTATCTGCTGGCAATATCTGAAAGCAATAATCAGGAAATTAGACATCAAGCTGATGCTTATCTCTAACTCCGCGACTGCCTACCGCTGGCTGCCGCGGCTGAAGAAAACTTTTCCTGATTTAAAAACCGTTGATCTGCTTCATGTTGAAGAAAGTTGCGGTGCTACTCCGGAACTCCGGGGGCTAATTCCCTATCTTGATAAGAGAATCTGCATCAGCTCTCACTTGCAGGAATATCTCAAGCGCCAATACCGCCAAAATTATCTGGCAAAACGTTATCAAGCCAGAATTAAATTCATCCCTAACTGCCTTGATCACAAAAACTACCGGCGAGAACTTTTTTCCGAGGGCGAATTTAAGAAAAAACATCAACTGCCGGCTGACTGCAAACTGATTGCCTTTATCGGCCGGCTGACGGTAATGAAAAATCCCGGCTTATTTTTAAAAATCGCCCGCCATATTCTGGCCAGTTTGCCACAGCAGCAAATCAAATTCGTTATCGCCGGAGACGGTCCGCTCCTGCCGCAAATCCGGTCAGGCATCAAGCGCATGGGACTGGCGCCCTATATCCTTCTTCCCGGTATCATTGATGATACCAGAGCTCTTCTGGCTGATACCGATATTCTGCTTCTGACTTCATTAAACGAAGGCATTCCCTTCGTTACTCTTGAGGCGATGGCGATGGAAGTTCCGGTGATCAGCACCCGAGTCGGCGCTATCGGCGAAGTTATCAAAGATAATATCAATGGTTATCTGATCGACCCTAAAGATAATATCGAGGAAGAATTTGTTGACCGAGTGAAACGGGTTCTTTCAGACAAAACTCACCAACGGCAACTGGTCCGTAAAGCCAGACAGACAATCACTACCTCCTACTCACTTAAAACAATGGCGAAAAAATACCAGTCTCTCTTTAAGCCACTACTTAACTAAAATCCGCTTTAACAACAACCAATCCTCATTTACCGACCGTCGTTTAAAGGAAAAAACCAAAGATAAATAGACAAAACCCCCAAAACCAGCCATCAAAACCAGATCGACGATTCTTTTAGCCGGATAATTATAATTGAGGATAAAAACTACTCCACCGGTAATCAAGGAATAGACAAAGTATGGCCAGATATGGGAAGCAATTTCAATCTTAACCTTTTGACGTAAGAATTTCAGAGGAATAAAGAAGGTCGCCGACACTAAAACACCGGCTACCGCCATACCGGTAAAACCAAACTTAATAACCAGCGGTATCGTCAATAGCCACTGGAGGATTGCCCAAAAAAGGGAAACGTTGCGGACTGTTCTTGCCTGTCCTAAAGCCAGAAGTGTTTGAGTTAAGATTAAGCCAATAACCAGGAAAATTGATTGCAAACACATCAAGGACAAAGCCGGTACTCCCGGCAACCATTTGGCCGTATAAATAAGATAAGCAACCGGCCGGGCTAAAGCAATTAAGATCGCCGCCAGAGGGAAGGTGGTCAGGCAAGAAATTTGAATCGATTTCTCGATAATCCGACCGGTTAATTTTTGATTATTCTGGATCCGGGCACAAACCGGAAAGATAACCCGCCCTAAAAGCTCAGCTATTATCCTGGTAAAAGTTGCCAATCCTCCGGCCCAATTCAAATAGCCAACAGCTGAAGAACCGGAAACCTTACCGATAAAAAAGGGAATGATGGCGGCGTTGACACCACCAATGAAAGTATTAGCCTGAAAATTCAGTCCGATTGATAAAAGCCTTTTAATCGGCTGCCAATTAAACCTCAAGCCGATTGGCCAGGGAGCGAGAATAAAAAAAATAAAAAAAGCCATTAAGTTACTGACCAGCATCCCGATAATAAAGGCCAGGACTCCTAAGCCAGTTAAGGCTAGGATTATCGTCACTCCCTGCAGGATAAACATCTCCAAAACCTCGCCGATGATGATTCGGACATAATCCAATTTTCGTTCCAACAGTATCACGGAAATTTCTTTTAACCCTCTGAAAATTACCATTAAAGAAAGTAAACGGAGATAAAAAATACCCTCTTTACCAAGCTGATCCCTATAAAACATATAAACATAGGGCGCCGACAATATTATTATGATCACTACGATTAAAGATAAAGCCAAATTTAGGGTAAAGATTGTTTGCAGCCTTTCCTTTCCCGGCTCATCTTTATCTTGAACTAAAGCTTGACTTAAACCGAGACCGGCAAAAATTGCGCTGAGAGTGACAATTCCGTAAAGAATCGTAAAAGTCCCGAAAATTCGGGGATAAAGCAGTCGGGCCAGGATTATATTGCTAATTGTCAGAATAACTTGAAGCAGTATTCTTCGAAGCCCTAGCAGCATAACACCCTGAGTCGCTTGTCTCTTTAAAAGTTCAACTTCCATCGTCTTTCCGTTCCACCTTCCGACCAGCTTTCTTAAGTAAAGGGTAAGTGAACCACAAAATAATCGCAACTGCGGTCGTCAAGTAGCCAAGATATATTTTCCAGGTTTTACCGTGCGTCAAACTTATCTCCATGCTGCCTGATTTTGCCGGTATTAAAACCATAAATCCCAACGGATCTTTCTCAACTTTCAGGCGACCCAAACTTGATACCGCCTTAAATCCCGGGTCATAAGTCATCTGAACCAGAATACCTTGCCCGGTAGTCAAATCAGTCCTGATCTGGTAGAAATCATGGTCGACCATATTAAACGATGCCGGCTGACTTCGATCAAGCCAGGCAATATAGGCCAGCAAGGCATCTTTGTCGTCAGCTTTAGTTGGCGTCAATAAACGGCGCATTGCCACTAAATCAACGATTTTAACCGGACTGGAGCTAATCAGGGGCACCTCGTAAATTAGATCACCCTCATTCTCATAGATCTTTTTCAAATCAGCAAACTTTTCCGGCGTCTTGAATTCCTTGTATAATTCACGCGAGCTTGAATCATTAACGACAATATATTTGATATTTGAAGCTTTCAGCCAAGCCAAGGCAATTTCTTTATCTTTACCCCGATTAATTTGATAGAAAATATGTTCCGGCCAAAAGTGCGTCATTGCCTGATAGAGCCCACCGCGAAGCTGCCAAACATCAGTAAAATAATTCAGGTAAAAACCATAATTACCGGCAACGTAGACCCGCTCCCCTTTTCCGGTATCCACCCGTTGTTCAAGCCACTTAGAAATCTGGTATTCGCCAGTTTTTGACAGTTCAACTTCCCCCGAAACCGCTTTTCGACCGTAAGGCAGGTAGGCAAAACCATAACTAAGAAGTATCAAGACCAGTCCCAGTCCGACTGAATTTCCGAAAATCCCTAAGACCTTATTTTTCTTAGCCAAAAAAGCCACTGCCCATCCCAGAAGCGCCGCCAGAAGAACCGAAAAAGCCATATCAACTTCAGTCATTAAACGTAAAGCCTGGGGTACCAACTCGATTCTTTGTTGCGAAAATTGGGGGGGAGCGGAAGCATAATAAACATAAACAATTAGAAATAAAATTAAAAACCAAGTCAAAGCAACTACCAGACCTCTATCTTTAATAAACTTTTGAAACAAAAAGTATAGCGCCAGTACTCCAAAAAATAAAAAAAGTAATCCCCAAGGAAAAAGACTGGCGTAGTTTTTAAGCATTCCCCCACCCTCGCCAAAAAAGGAACCGACAAAGGAAAGATTGTACCAGAAAGCGATTAATCCGTAACAAAGTATGACAGTCAGCAGGCTGGTTTTAAAAGTCGATTTAAATTTCTTTGGTTTTTTTACCCACCGGGAAAAAAAGATAGCTAAAAAGAGAATAATGGCGCCATAAAACCCGACGGCATTGGTCAAGGCAGTCAACCCCAAAAAAACAGCGGCCAAAAACATATCCCAGCGTTTTCTACGGTCGATCAAGCGAAGATAAAAAAGACCGGCCAGCGGTAAAAAAACCAGGGACAGAGTGTGGGGACCTTCTCCCCAGCGGGACAAAATTACCAACCGGCGGGGATCAAAAAAGTTAGCGCTGATGACATCACTGGCGACTTCGCCTGAAGGCAAAATATAATAGAAAAGACTGGGTAAAAAAGTATAGCCTAAGCCAGCCAAAATTCCGGCAATGATGTTTTTCGTCAAATACCAGGTAAAAAGAAATATTGACGCCGGAATTAAAGCAAAACCGGCACCGGTCACTATCCGGTACCCCTGCCAAAGAGGATAGTTTAGGAATTGGTTTAAAAGAGAAATCAAAAACGGCAACAAGGGTGTATAAAAAAGATGAAAAGGAAAACCAAAATACCAATAAGGCGCAAAAGAAAGATGAGGTGAAAAATCTCGTAAAAACCGAGCCATTGAGATGTAACTGACTTCAATTGAACCGATATTGGCCGGGCCTTTACCCGAAAACCACGGATAAACCAGACATAGATTTACTCCCAGGAGAAAAAGCCAGGCAGTTAAGCCCAAGACCGCAAGAACTATCTGTATCTTTAAGCCAGAGGCCAATCGTCCTTTGGACTGAAATTTTTTATCAAAAACCATTCGATAATCTTCCTTTTTTAAGGACGCTTTCATCCTTCCAGTTTTATTTTTTGACCACTACGAATTTTCAGCCAAAATAGGCTAACCAAAAAAACAGTCAAGCCGGTTATCACATAACCAATAAGCGAAGAAAGACTCCCGGTATGACTTTTGATTTCCCAGAACTCACCGGTCACGATCCCTTCCTGCCAAAGACCCAAGACCTGGCTCTCGGGCAACCGCCAGACCGAAGGCCAGGAAAAAATTGTTATTACTCCTGCAATACCCAGAGTCGATAGCCAAAAAGCCTTCTGAGCCAGGCTTCTCCCTAAAGGATTCAATTTAACTTTATGGAACTGCCCCGTAAATTTTAAATAATCAGAAATAGCAACCGCCAGGATTCCCAAGAGAAAGGAAAGAGAAAAACCTAAGGCCGGCAAGTAGCGCCGGGGATGCGAAGGAAACAAACGGCCGACATGATCAGCAAAGGAAACCAGCGAGAACAGAATAAATAAGCCAAGAGCGACATATAGAGGTTGCAGCTGGCTTTTTCTCTCGAAAAGCAGGTAACCGAACGAAGCCAGTATCGGCACAATGACAAAGGAAATCGGCACTAAGTTTAATAACGTTTTTCTAATCGCCATTCCTTGATTACTTTGCAGAAACACGACTACAAACCCGGGATTATACCAGAAAGCGACAAAACCGACTGCCAGGCCTAAAAAAACCAAAAACCGTAAGATTTTTATCCGGCCGCTACCCTGCATAAATTCAGAGAAGGCAACCACAGTCACAATCATTATCCCAATCAGTAGCCCGAAAGGTGAGGCCAAAGCCACCAAACCCATGAAAAAACTGGCCAAACTCAGGCAGGTAAAATTTCCGCTCCGCAGGAAATCCAGAAGAAAAAAGGCCACAATCGAAACCAAACTTAGGGCGGCAATATGACCGCCGTCCCCGACTAAAAATGCCATGTTGACTCTGCCCTTGACCATCCATTTATCCGGCAGCGAGAAAATCAAACTGGCAAGAAACCCCGCCAAGCGTCTTTCTCCCAATTTATTAGCCAGAAAATAAAGAGAAACCGGCCCAAAGATGATAAAAATTGAAAGAGAAATCGTGATTGATTTAGCAAGAGGCAGATCCGTTAACCAGCTAATAGCCTGAGAAACAACCGGAATCAAGGGTGCTGAGAAAGAATTGCTCTTATCAGGCTCGCCCCAAAAGGCAAACAGAGAAACTGAGTTGAAGCAAATCAGAAAAAAGATCCAGCAAAGATCAACCAATAAACCACGGCGCCAATCTAATAAATCTTCGAAGATTTTTTTTCCGGTTGGCATTTTATTTCTTGACTGATACTCTAATAGTAATGGTTTCAATATTACTACTTGACAGCCCTAAAAAAAAGTGTTATGTTTATCATCAGCTGATGGAGCAATTCATCAGTCAGGGAAGGCTCGCAAGAGCCTTCTCGCCTTTTAGAGATATAACCAATCCACTCAAATTACTCTTCATCACATAAGACAGCAATAATAAGAGTGAACGAAGACAATTACCAACTCACCCAAAAACAAAAGTTCCAGCAATAAGCAGAAGCAGTCCTACACCTAGAAAGAGCCATGTTGGCATGTCAAAGCCGGTTACCGGCGGAGCTGAACTGACTGGTGGTGCTGTTGGTGCTCTTGTTACTGTCGCTGCAGGACCGCTGGTGGGAGTTGGAGATGCCGTTGGCGCACTTGTCGGTCCGGCAGTCGACGTCGGAGTTGCCCCACTTCCGGCGGAAGGAGTCGGTGTCGCTGATGGTGCCGGTGTCGCTGATGGTGCCGGTGTGGCAGTCGGATTTCCACCGCCGCCACCTACCGCAGAGACTGTTATCGAGGCGGGATTTCTGGCTATTAAAACATCTTCTCCTTCTTCGTACCAAGCCCCTGCTTGAGTTTGCTGGGCAAAATTAATCTTCTCCACTTTATCGCTCGGCCCGATAACTTTAAAAACGACCGAAGCGACCGTTCCTGTTTCTTCGACTGGATTTTCAACATCTCCAACGACAATAAAGGCAGTTCCCGCCTGATTATCAATTACCGGTCCGTCAAACACTTGAGGCAGATCGGTACCGGCACTTAAGCTAGTTGCCTCAAAGACCGTCGGATCAAAGGTAAGGTGAATCTCTACGGCCGGTACTATATTGGCCTCGGTTTCAATTTCCGCCTCTAAGGTGAAACTCCGGCCAACATAAGTCGTCAGACTTGAAGGAACTAGCGAAATAGTCGAAGCCGGTTCCGCCTGCAACCTAATTTCCTGCCGCTGTTTAATCAAATAGGCGGCCAGCGGGATCGAGACTAAAAACAGTAAAAGAATTACAACCAATAAAATTTTTTTAGTTTTCATTGCACAACCTGAAATGAAAAATGACGATAGTCAACAACCGCTGGCTTTTCCTGTCCCCGAATAGATACTTGCGTCTTTGGAGAGAAGGTCAAGCTTAATTTTCCCTCGGACTTAGGTTCAATATCAAGTACGGCCAAAACTCCTTTTCCGCTTGCCGGTTTCAAACTGCCGATACTAAACCAAACCTCTCTTTTATCATCATTGATTAAATTCTCCAGAACCAAAGGATCGGTAAAAAAGTCGCCGGCCGAAACCTTTTTAACAGCAAGAAAAGGGTCAAAGACGATCTTTAAATCCGCCCCCCAAACTTCCTTTCCCTGACTGTCAATCTGAACTTCAACTTTTGCCGCCTGTTTAACTTTAAAATTCTTATCAGTTGAAGATAAAGTTAGACTTACCTCAGGTATTTTACTTTCCTTAAGCTTACCTACTGGTGGAATAATATTCCTCAAAATAGTTTTTTTCTGAAGGAACGATATTCTGAAATAATCATGCCAAAAAATATAACTTGCCGCCACCAGAACGACCATAACTAAAACAGCGAAACCGGCAAGATAAAAATTAGGCAGGTTTTTTTTCATTCCTTTTCTTCTCTCCTAAATCGTTCCCAAAGAGTTTTATTCTAATTAGCCGTAATTTGGTAACTGGATCCGGTAGTGACGGCGGTTAACGCGTTATCGGTTGATCGGTTGGCAGTAACCACCTGTTCAGCGACGGCGCTATAGCTTACAGTTGCCGTTCCCGAAACAAGAGCTTCAAACTTTAATTCAAAGATATCAAAGGGGGTCCGGGGAATACTATCAGCTAAAGTTCCCAAGGAAACTCTTACCTTTCCGTCGGTATTCGCTTGAGCGATCTCCTCGGCAGTTATCGGCACAATCATTTTTGTCTCCAATGGGCTTTGATCGGTATTCACGGCCAACAAGCGTAACCGGCTTTTATCGAATTCGATCCTGATACCGACACTAGCAATCTCATATTCCTGCCCCTGTCCGGCCAAATGAGATTTGATAATGATATTATTATTGCCGACTGGGTAACTGCCGCTACTGGGAGGAAGAGAAAGATTGACATCGGCGCCAGCACCGCCAGACGGCAGATCACCGGTTTTACCAAAGTTCTCCGAAATATAAGACAAATCGAAAATATCAACATCACTGTCAAAATCAAGATCAGCGCGAGTTCCTGCCGCAGACATTTTTGAGCCAAAGTTCTGGGACAAAAGAGTCACATCCTGAATATCTACCTTATTGGCCGATCCTCCGCTAAGCTGACAATCTCCGGCCAAAAGTTTACTAGTTGACCAATCTTGGCTGTTAACGCCTTCAGCTAAGGTTAAGGCAAATTTTTTCTGTAAATGAACCGGCCCTACAATATAAAGATCATAAGTCCCGGGATTATAGTTGTAGACTGAACCGGAGTAAATCCCATCATTAGCAGAAGTTACGCTCACGTCAAGGTTGCTAACTTCGGTGCTTCCCTGCATGAATATCAGTTTTACCTGCTTATCAGGACGTTTCACATACACCCCTTGAAAGCGGAGCTTAAAATTGAAGTTGGCTTTACCGGGAGCAATAGTTGGGGTTGCCGGCGGTGGTGTCGCCGTTGGACCTCCGGCTGGAACAATTGAAAAACTTCCGCCCGTCACCGCTACACTCAAAATATTTTCGGGTTGATTCCCGGCGTCGTTTATAATTTCCTGTTCTTCAGCCGAAGTATAGTAGACTGCAGCCGTACCGGAAGCAATTGCTTCAAAGTTGATTTCAAATATATCAAACGGTGTTCGGGAAGGTGTGCCCGTATTACCTAAAGCAACCTCAAAAGAACCGTTGGTATTAGCCGCAGCAATTTTCGGATCGGTATCCGGTGCTTCCATCTGGGACGTCAAAGGACTATCACTGCAGTCTACCGATAAAAGACGGAGCCGGCTCTTGTCAAATCCGATCTTGACTCCGGTAGCGACGATATTATGCTCCTGACCGTGGCCAGCAAGATGGCTTTTAATCGAAACGGTTTCTCCGACAGTGTAACTGCCGCTACTTGGAGAAAAAGAAAGATCGACGTCCTGGGACTGGGCGATTACCTGACCGCTTGAGTGCGGCAATAAAACCAAAATCCCAAGAAGAGGGAAACCTATGGTAATAAGAAATAGTCCTAAAGCATTTTTGACTTTTATCATCGGGCATTCTGCTTAAAAAATTTTTCCTGTCAAATCAATCACACCACGGGCCGGTACTGCAACTGCCTTCACAGCGGTAACCCTGCCGGAAATTTAAAAAATCGCTTTCATTAACTTGTTCGTCATCGTTAAAATCACCATCGTACCCTGGTGCATCATTACCTTTAAGCTCATAAACGAATTGGCCAAAATCCGCCAGCTTGACTTCATCATCACAATTGAAATCACCGCAAGAATGCCAGGCACAGTCCCCACCGGTTACGGCAACACTCACCGGCGCCGCCGAGAGCAAAACATCATCCACAATACTACTGCCGCGATTCACGGTCACTGCATTACAATCTTTTGTTTCATCTCTGGCAGTCTCGCTGGAGGCATCAAACTCGAAAGTAAGAGAGCTTGTCCCGGTTGCTTTACCCTTGAAAACTAAATCGGCTATTTTAATATTGGCATTGCCGGTAACCGGATAATCGTAAGGGTCGTAATCGGCTTGATCATCCTGGCCGAAATCGTAAGCCGCTGCTCCGAATTCGATAGTTCCGGCAGTACAATTATCAGCTGTTCCCCCACTATTGGCACAATTCTTGACCCTGGCTTTATCAAAATTTTCCGTATCCGTAACAAGCGGCAAGAAAGCCTTAAAATTAGTCGTTGTGTCTTCGGTGATACTCTCGAGGTTTAAATAGTCCTCGTTAAAGCCGATGATTACGTCAAGAGCGTAAATATTGAGACCGCCGGGATTCAGATAAACCGAAACCGTGGTTGTTTCGTCAACCCCGATACTGGTCTTTGAAGCGCTCAGACTCAAAGTTGCCAAGTCTTCAAGCTCACCAACGGCCGCTTTTCTTAACTCCTGGCGATATTGGAGAGAAACCACTATTAAAGGTATCACGGCAATCAAAAAAGCCAGACCGAAGATAGCTGAAATTGTTTTTTTGAACCGGGGTACGGCAATCGCTGTTTTGATCCTAAGCCAGAAACTCATTTATTCTTTTCTCTCCAAACTAAATTGATTCTATTATTGGACTTCCGGATTTCTTTGTCAACTCTCATTTTAAAAAAGCTTGAATAGAACACGGGCAAGGTCAAAACCATTGATCAAACCATCACCTTGCTGATCAACGCAGGTACCGCCAAAATTGCCATAATAACGGTTTAAAACAAACTTCAGGTCGGCCACATTAATACTGCCGTTATCATCGCTGTCTCCGGGGGTACAATCCCCCGGCGGCGGTGTGGTTGGTGTCGGTGTTGACGAAGCTCCCCAGCCGGCAAGTTTAGCCATCAACCACCAAAAAGCTTTGCCTTTGTTATAGCAATTAAGACAATGGGAATGGGCACAGCTACATGAGGGGCAGGAATGATTATCGCACCAATCAGAACACCAACCACAAGCGTCGGTGTCGTTAGGCTGTCTAACGCCATCAGGATGACCAAGCTCCGGAGGAGACCAAGTTTCGATATCGGCAAAGTCGAAAAGAATCTTATTCTCGATAATATCCGGATCTGTATTAATTTCGGAACTACTATCCCGGACATAATTCCTGATCTGATTATTTCGCTGGTTCAGATTACCGTTATCTCCACTTCCATCCAAGTGGCCGGTCATATAGATAAAATTCACACTTCCGTAATCATCCTCCAAGCCGTTCATTAGAGATAAATAGGTATTTATATTTGCTTCAGAAGCACCGGAAACCTGACCGCACCAGGACCACATAACTGTGTTTCTACTGCTGCCGTAATTATCTAGGTGTGACCGCGTTGCCGCTTCCCATTCAACCCAACCGGGATTTCCCAAATCACTGGCACCGGACATTTTCTGGTCAAAAAAGGAAAGCGTTCCTGAAGGAGCAACCGGATTTCCGCCTCCTCCCCATCGGTAATGGGCAAAATCGTCAAAAGCATCATAAGTCCCTCCATTGTAGTTGCCTAATCCCCCTTCGTCTAAAAGATTCATTCCGGTTACGACTTGGCTGCCATGAGAAGTATGTCCATAGGTAACTCGAAAATCGTTTTTTGCCTTATTGATATAAGACTGCCATTCGTTTCTTTCCGCCGGAGTTGATTTCGTTGGATCAGCCAGTCGGTTAAACTCGATTACCGCTTCGTGATTGGCTATCAGTGGCTGCGATCTGGCTGCCAAAACAAAACCGGGGAAATAATAAAATAAAAAGAAAGCGCTTATAAGAATCAAAAATAATTTCACCACAGGCGAGAGTCTCCTAAGATCATTTTAGCTATTCCTTTACGAATATTCTACTGTAAATATCCCGCTTAGTTTTCGACAGCCTCGGCAAGACTTGTAATCTTGACAAAAGTACTTTTATGTTGTTCTATACTATTATAGTATATACTTAAGTAACAGATGAGCTGTGGGTCATTTTTTATGGAAAAGTGCTCAATATTAAAAGTGATTCCGGTATTTTTTCTTATTTTTCTCTTTTTACCCTCTCCATTATCTGCCCAGACAAAGCGCTTAAACGAAACCGGTAAAGTTAAGGGCTTCTCAGATGCTTTACGGCAGATACAGCAAGAGAGAAATCAAGTCCAAAATCAACAATGGCAAAACAGCGTCGATGATTGGACACAACTTATCACGCTTAAGTCTCAAATTCTCGATGAGTTAAAAAAGCATGAACAAGAACTGCTTCAAAAAGCCAAAGATCGCTTCGCTCATTTCACCGACCAAATCATCGCTCATTTAAACAAAGTTAAAGATAGAATTAACAACAGTCCTGATTTAGATCCGGCAACTATAGCCGAAATTACGGCTTTAATTGACCAACAAATCAGTTGGCTGACTGGAAAAAAGACCGAAATCGAACAAGCCCAAACCATTGAAGAACTCCAAACGATCATCGGAGAAATTAGAAATTATTGGGAAGAAAACAAAGTAAGAATTGAAATCGTTGTTGCCAGATTACAGATAGCTAAACTCGAATCTGCCTTGGCAAAGATAGAAACATTTTTTTCGAAAGCAGAAGAAGAAATCCAAGAATTGAAGAATCCCGGTTACGATACTTCAGCGGTGGAAAGTTTACTCGAGCAAGCAAGAAATGATTTCGCCGACGCCAAACAGGAACTGGAACAGGCTAAAACCTTGCTTACTTCCGCCAAGACTCAGGAAGATCTTAATAATACCCGTAATCATCTTGAGCAAACAATTAAATATCTGAAGAGCATGGCAGAAAAATTAAAAGAGGTCTTTAAATTACTCATCACTCCTACAGGTCGCCCCTTGCCGACTCGATTACCCAAACGATGGCCAACAGGATTCCCAACCGGTTTTCCGACCGGACTCCCGCATCCGACAATTAGCAGTATTCCGAATGAACCCGATTGGCCTTTCAATCGTTAACATTAGGAGGAAAATGGTAAGTCATCAATCAAATCAGAGTTCCAAACTATGCCCATCTCCAGGCCAGAAAATGGCAGTGGCCTTCCTGCTGCTTTTTGCTGCCTGCTGCCTGTTGCTTTTTGTGTTAACGGTAGCTGACAGCCAATCAAGATATACTCAAGTCACACCGCGAGCAAGTGAAAATGAAAAAGTTTCCGAAATTATCCCCTCACCTGTCCGAGAAATTGATGATTTAAACGACAAACTTGATGATTTAGTCAAGGAAATTAATGATACTAAAAATCTAAGAGGCGAACTTCAGGAACCCCAGGTTGATTTTCAATTGAATTTTTAAGTATAAGCAATTGTTATCTTAGCTGTCTATTCTTTTAATTCTTTTATGCCTTTATTTTCTTAAAAAAGTTAATACCACAAAGCTGCATTATAGGCATCTATTTTAATTATCTATAAATTAATGTAACAAAAAGTAACTCTACAGTTATAATATAATTAAGAACAAAGTATATTTTAATGTTGAATACTATCTTAAAAGAGTGAAGATTATTAATATATTAACAATCTTCCAGAATATCAACTATTCAGGCTGTAACTGCCAGTTTTTTACGGCCAAATTACCAGAATCCCAAAAGTAGCGCTTCTTGACAATGACAGCAAGCCTTGTTTATTCTATAGCTAGAGGTATAAATGGCAGATAAACTTTCGATCGGTGAAGCAGCAAAATATTTGGGTGTCTCAAGAGATACTCTCAGACGCTGGGAAAAGAAAGGAAAAATTACCCCTGAACGCTCTCCCAGCAACCGTCGGTATTACCTAAAAGAAGAATTAGAAATTTTGATCAGGAAACCTAAAATAGCCACTAAGAAGGGCTCTTCTCAACCAAGTATCAGCAAACAGATTTCGAATCCATTGAAGCTGGTAATTTATTCCCTTCTAGCAGTTTTAGCCGCAGTTATTCTTGTCTTAGCCCTCCAAATCTACGTCTTTTGAGGTAAAATATTACTTTCTTGCTTTCTCTATTCGGACTATAATTAAGCATGATGAAAAAAGTAGTCCAATTTACCCTGATATTAGTAATGTATTTATCTCCTTTGATATTCTCCTCGGTAAAAAAATATTTTACGGTTCATGGTCAAGAGCAGATTAATCTGCCCGAATGCGACGGAAATCCGGAAGCAAGAATCTTATTTCCTGAAGAAGATTTAGCGGTAGTAAACACTGACACGGCTCATAGCGTATTTTGTCTCAAACCCGGAGAATACAGTAATGGTGCATCCGGAAATTACTACCATATAACCCGTAGTTGCAGCCAAAGTAAAAAGTGCTACCTGAGAGCCGACGATATCTCCCAGAAACCATGGAAAAAAACGGACAATGGCCAAGATAACCTGAACGCGGTTATTGGTGGTCTTTATATCGAAGGCAGTCACTGGATAATCAGCAACCTGGTCTTAAGGGGACCTGCCGGAGATGGACTTTTCAAACCAAGAAATAAAACCGGTAAGGTAGAGGGGGTGATCTCCTGATTGAGGCAGGGGTTGATATGGTTAGTTTTACTGAGGGTTCCTTTGCGAACACGGTTCAAAACAGTGTCATCAGAAATAGCCGCAGGCGTCCGGGTTCAGACTCCCACTGTATTGTCATTAGTAAAGGCAAATATACCCGGATAACCAATAATGAAATCTATGATTGTACCGATGGCATCCAGATTTATAATGGTTCTACCGAAGAACAACGTAACGATCCGACCTGGTCCCCTGAAGGAACAATCATCGAAAACAATGAATTTTACCTAACTCCGGCACTTTATGCCGATTGCAGCAATAGCGATCCTGATGGCAGCCTGGACCCTGACGGTAAGTGCGCTTGTGCGGAAAATGCGATTGATATCAAAATTACCACCAGAAAACCAGACCCGGCACCGGAAGACATCACCAGAATCCGCAACAACTTAATGTACGGCTACAGAAAAACCCATCCGACCTGCGGCGGTTCGGGCAGCTGGGGCGAAGCTCTTTGTACTCACTATGATTATGTCAGCCATATTCTTTTTGAAAATAACGTTATCTTAGACTCCGCCGAAGGCTTGATTTTAATTGACGCTTCTTATAGCACCATCCGTAATAACCTGATATACGGCATTAATGATTACGGAGCCGGCCAGGGAGGCACCGCCAGTCTATTTTATAGTTCCGGTAATAATGAAGTTTATAATAATACGGTAATCGGCCTGGGGGGTACGGATACTTATTTAGTTCATCGAAGCAATTCAATAAATCACGATATTAGGAACAATTTATTTATCAATGCCGGAAAATCAGAATCAGAAAGTTCCAAAGACGCTGGTTTCAATAGCTCCAATTTAGTTGGCTACAACGGGTTCTTTGCGACTGAACCATATACTAATGTTTTAGCTGAGTCGACTAACATCATCGGGCCAACTGTTGAAAGTGCCCATCTTGGTGGAAAATATTGCTACACCAAGCATAAATTCACCGATCCCAGGTCAGAGTGCATCGAAAAGGTGATACCGCTTGCCGCCAGCCCTTTAATAGACAAAGGTGACCAGCAAGTTGGCTTGAGAAATGACATCGGGATAGATAACAGTATCGGTATTCAGACGGACTTAACCGGTAAATCCCGTGATGAGGCGCCTGACGTCGGCGCTTTTGAATATTTTACAGAGACCGACCATTGCCAACCTCTGGGCGACATTGACTGCGACACTAAAGTCAATACCTTTGACTTTGGTTATCTGGTCAAATATTGGGGGTTATCTAGTTATCCGACGGCTAACCTTGATGATATCGGAGTAGTCGATAAAGAAGATGCTTTAACATTTTTGGGGAATTATGGAAAAAATAACTGAAATTGGTCAGAATAAAGATATGGGTTTATTGTCGGTAAAAAAATGTTCTAAAGATTAAAATATGCTTAATATAAAAAAAATTGTTCTGTTGTTATTTGGCTTAATCAGCCTGCGGCCCTTTATTTTTCAATCTCCCGCCGCCTTTGCTCAATCAAAAGGTCCTTTGAGAATACACCCGGATAATTCCCGCTATTTTACAGACAACAGTGGCAAGGTGATTTATTTAACCGGCTCGCATACATGGAGTAATATCTTTGATATAGACCAGGCATCACAAATAATTCCCTGTTCATTCCGATTTGATTTTGATGATTATCTAAATTTCCTGGCTGATAGTAACCATAACTTTATCCGCGGGTGGACGTGGGAGTTAAGCAGGTATTCTTATGATGGTAAGACCATGTACTCCTGTCCCCAACCTTGGGCTCGTACCGGTTTAAGCAATGCGCTTGATGGATTTCCAAAATTTAATCTTTATGAGTACGACCAAGCTTATTTTAACCGGATTAGGCAAAATGTTATTAAGGCCAGAGACAGAGGAATATATGTTTCAATAATGCTTTTTGAAGGTCATGGTCCGAATACTTCCCAATCACCCTGGAAGTGGAATGGACATCCATTTAATAAAGACAACAATACCAGCGGCATAAATGGGGATTCAAATATGAACGATGCTATTGTTGAATTTCATACCATGGCGGCAAGTTCGACAATCCTTGATATTCAGAAGAATTATGCCAAGAAGGTAGTAGACACGGTCAATGATTTGGACAATGTTTTGTACGAAATAGCAAATGAAGACGGTGGCGGATCGGCCGAGTGGCAGTATTACTTTATAAACTTTATTAAAGATTATGAAAAAACCAAGCCTAAACAACATCCTGTAGGGATGACTTTTCGTTGGCCTGGAGGAACAAATTTAGATCTATTTAACAGTCCTGCTGACTGGATATCACCCAAGGAGTCTTCAAGTGAGAAATATGCTACCGATCCTCCAGTTGCTGTTGGATCAAAAGTTATTATCGTCGATACGGATCATTTATGTGGACCATGCGGGGAAAGGTCATGGGTCTGGAAGAATTTTACCAGAGGAAACAACTTCATCTATATGGACCCTTATGATTCTACTGCCAATGAATCTGTCCGGAATGCCATGGGTGCTACTTTAAAACTTGCAAGCAGAATTAATCTGGCAGGAATGACTCCGCAAAAAAGTTTATGTGGTACCGGCTATTGTTTAGTTGAATCCGGAAAGGAATATGTAATTTACCAGCCGAACAGCGGTACCTTCTCCGTAGATTTAAGAAATATCTCGGGCTCTTTTTTTGTAGAATGGCTTAATCCAAACACTGGATCGATAACAATCGAAGGTCAAATATCAGGAGGCAGCAACCGATCATTTACTCCTCCCTTTGCCGGCGATGCGATTATATATCTTAAATCAACAAGCTTACCTCCCCCTACTCACTGCCAACCCTTAGGCGATATTGACTGCAACAGCAAAGTCAATGCTTTTGATTTTGGCTCTTTGATTAAATACTGGGACTTGGATACCTTTCCGGCGGCAAATCTTGATGATATTGGCATTGTTGATAAAGAAGATACTTTAATAATGTTGGGTAATTATATCAATAATAGATAAAGAGAAGTGAAAAAATTCTTTTTGATTTTTATTACAATCTTTGTCTGGCGGATAACACTCCCCACTTCTATCTTTGCCGATGAGATGGGAATTAATCAGTTAAAGCCGGAAATTATAACGGAAATAGACCAAAAAATTAATCCCTATGAATCCAGCTGCACAAATATCAGTTTGGGGCTAGTTTATAACGGCAAAGTTGTTTTTACAAAAAGCTACGGTACCGGCAGCATAAATACGGTGTATGAATGGGCTTCGGTCTCTAAATCGCTAACAGCGCTTATCATCATGCATTTAACTGAAATAAATAAAATTACCAATATTAATGATGATATCTGGGAATATGCCGACCAATATTCGGGTAAAATGCCCGAGCATTGCGACGACGGCCTCGACTGTACCAACAGTCATTTGACCATCAAACAAACAATGACCCATACCGCAGGTTTTTATCATGTCACTGATGGTGAACCGCTTTATACCAGCGGAAAGCTAAACCTGAAATTCAGACCGGGAACAGATTTTTATTATTCTACAAACGGCTATGCTGTTTTGGGTGATGTTATTGCCGGAATTGACGGTATTTCATATGTCCAAGCGGTACAAAAATATATTACCCAAGTAGCCGGAACACAATCGCTTTCAGCAACATCTTCATGGATCGCGCCGGGCGCCTATGTTAAATCAAATATCTATGACTTCAGTTTATATACCGCCGGCATAATAAATAATAAATTTGTCACCGCCGATACTCTAAACGAAATGCTGACTAACCAGACTTCCGGATTCGGCAGAGATTTTGGTTTGGGATTTCGGATCGAAAATAACGGAACTGAGAATGTTGCCGGTTTTCATTCCGGAAGCAATGGAATCCCAAGGTCATATATCTATATCAAACCAAAACTAAAGAGAAGTGTTGTCGTATTTTGCCAGGTAAATTCGTCTTCTAATTCCGTTAATTTCTATACGCCGGTTAGAGATATTGAGGCAATATTGGCTCGCGGAAACGGAATATTAGCCCACTGCCAACCCCTGGGTGATATTGACTGCAACAGCAAAGTCAATGCTTTTGATTTTGGCAATTTGGCTAAATACTGGGGACTATCTAGCTATCCGGCGGCTAATCTTGATGATAGCGGAGTGGTTGATAAAGAAGATGCTTTAATATTTTTGGGAAATTATGGAAAGAGTAATTGATATCGGCTAGAATGAAAATATGTTATGGTTCAGGAATAAATGTCAGGGGTTGGTTATTATTTCTTTAGTATTAGTGCTGCTAACTGTTCTTTCCATCCTCTTCTCTAGAGAGCTTCTTCCAAAGATGAACAGAAATCAAGTGAAAGCTCAAAATAACAACCTACCGATTTTCCCTGGAGCCGAGGGTTTCGGCACCAATACCCGCGCTGCTTATGGTAATCCAGCTCAGAATCCGGTAATCCTAAAAGTGACTAATCTTAATGACAGCGGACTAGGTTCGTTGAGAGCTGCATTAATGGATACCAGACCAAGAGTGGTGATTTTTGAAGTGGGTGGGATTATCTGGTTGCAAAGTGATATTACCATTACTAATCCTTATGTGACTATTGCCGGACAAACTGCACCTTCACCGGGAGTAACAATGGCCCATTACACATTCCGGATTAAAACTCACGATGTGCTCGTTCAGCACTTGTATTTTCGTTTTGGAAATAAAACCGGCTTAAACGGCTTTGCTATTAACGGCCGTACTGATGGCTCTGATGAAACCTTTAATATAGTTGTTGATCATTGTTCAATTAGCTGGGCGCCAGATAAGAACTTAATCATTTGGACATCTACTGACAATCTTCCCGTAGGAGCTGTTGGTGCTCATGATATCACGGTAACAGACACTATTATTGCCGAATCCTTGTTAGATCCCGCAACAGAAACTGGTTATCACCATATGGGCTTTTTAATTGGCGACCATTCAAAGCGGATATCAGTAATCCGTAATTTAATGGCGCATAATCAGCGGCGGAACCCTACCCCGTTTGGAAACACCAGCACGATTATTGCCAATAATTTGGTCTATAATCCTGGGAACGGAGCGATCCACTTTCAAGACCATGAAGTAAAAAATGGGGCTTTATTTTCTAGCACTGTAGGTAATGTGATTATTCCAGGTGTTGATACCTATGATGCTTATTGGTGTAATCCTAATAGTGCTTGTAAGCCAATTTGTGTCTACAATAATGTAGCCAACGGTACAAAAATTTACCTTTATGACAATGAAGCCCCAGGAAGGACCAATGATCCTTGGTCAGTTGCCCGTGATGATTCGCAATGTTCCCATGATTTTAAAGCCTTAGTGCCTCCGATATGGCTTGAAAATTTGACTGTTCTTCCCAGTAGTCAAGTAAAAGAATATGTTTTGGCTAACGCCGGGGCTAGACCTTGGGACAGAGATGAAGTGGATAAGAGAATTGTCAACGATGTAATAAACGGTACCGGCAGGATTATTGATTCTCAAAATGACGTTAACAGTCCCAGAGGCAGCGGCGATTTTGGCTGGCCAAAAAACAGCAGAGGCCCAACCTATCATCAACTCACTACTCCAAAAAATCCTCATCAAGATGATAACCAGAATGGTTATGCGAATCTTGAAGACTGGCTCTATAGTTTTACAAGCAGCCATTGCTCCCCTCTTGGTGATATTGACTGCTCGGGAAAGGTTAATGCGTTGGATTTCGGCCATCTTGTCCGGTATTGGGGCCTGGATAGTCTCCCGGCGGCTAATCTTGATGACACAGGAGTTGTTAATAGAGAGGATGCTTTAATATTATTAGGAAATTATGGAAAGAGTAATTGAAATCGGCTAGAATGAAGATATGTTATGGTTAAAAAATAAATGTTCGAAGCTGATTATTGTTCCTTTAATATTGTTCTTATTAATTTCTTTCTCCATCCCCTTTTCCAATAAGGTCTTTCTAAAATTTAAACCTTACCAAGTAAAAGCCCAAAGCGGTGGAACAAGCTACTATGTTGCCTCAAATGGTGGCAATGACTCTAATCCTGGGACTGAAGCTCAACCCTTCCTTACCATCCAAAAAGCCGCTGATTCGGTTAATGCAAATGATACGGTTATTGTCAAGTCCGGTACTTATAATGAAAGAGTGGATATCAATAAATCCTCAATCACTTTCAAAGCCCAAGGAGAAGTAATCATTAATGGCGGTTTTGATACTACAGCCGATCTTGTAAAAATTGATGGCTTCAGAGTTACCGGCGCCAATACTTGCGGCTGGTCAAGAACAGATTACAATATCTACATTTCCGGAAGTAAGGTGGAGGTAACCAATTGTTATATCTATAAAGGTAAACGGGGCGGAGTTAAAACAGAAGTCAGTTCAAACGAATGTACTATTAAAGATAATGAATTTTATCAAAATGGAGACAGCGGCCTTGAGATTCACGGCACTAACCATCGTATTGAGAATAATAATATTTATGATTCACGCTGTTGGTGTGACAGTAATGCCGACGCGGATGGGATCCGCTATTTTGGATCTGGTCATGTATTTAAAGGAAACAAAATTTACGACATTACTTTTGATAGTCCTGAAAACAAAAGTTGCCGGCCTCATATAGATGCTTTTCAAACTTGGGATTTCGAGGATGGAATAGCCAACAATATGACTTTTGATGGTAATTGGATCGAGCTGACTGATTGGCAAGCAGATGTAGAGTATGGCAAGGGATGGGAAATTGAGGGCCTAAGGGACTCGGTGATTAAAAATAATATCGTTAAAGCAGTTTGTGGTTTAGCAGCTGTTTCCGGTAGTAATAACAGCAATCTTACGATTGTTAACAATACTTTTATTGGCAATTTAAACCCTCCTTGTAGTGTCGGTTCCAACTGCTGGCCGGCCGCCCTTGAGCTAAGCGGAGTATCCGGCTGTACGGCTAAGAATAATATTTTTGTTGATTGGGCTTATAGCCATGCCTATGGCAGTTCACTAGGAGGCCTGGACAATAATTTAATTTATTGGAGTAACGGACAGAATCCGCCTGGTAGCCCCAAAGCCAATGATCTTTGGGGGATTGATCCCAAATTCGTAAATCCCTCTGGGAATGATTATCATCTCCAATCGAGTTCTCCAGCGATTAACGCAGGTGTTACCATATCTTCAGTTACAAATGACTATGACGGTAATCCTCGGCCCCAAAGGTCAGTCTATGATATTGGTGCTTATGAGTATACCGGAGTTGTTCAACCAACTGTTACCCCTCAGCCAACTAACACTGCAACTCCTGTTCCTACGGCTACCTCAACACCTCAGCTGCCAACTCCAACTCCCTTCCAACACTGTTTGCCTTTCGGCGATATCGACTGCAATACCAAAATTAACCTTTTTGACTTTGGCTATCTGGTCAAATGCTGGGGACTTTCCAGCTATCCGGCGGCTAATCTTGATGATAGTGGAGTTGTTGGAAAAGAAGATGCTTTAATACTCTTAGGAAATTATGGAAAGAGTAATTGAAATCGGCTAGAATGAAGATATGTTATGGTTAAAAAATAAATGTTCGAAGCTGATTATTGTTCCTTTAATATTGTTCTTATTAATTTCTTTCTCCATCCCCTTTTCCAATAAGGTCTTTCTAAAATTTAAACCTTACCAAGTAAAAGCCCAAGCCTGTACTCACACTGTTTCTAATGATGAAGAGCTGGCAAATACCAACAACAGCGCTTCTGCCGGACAGACAGTTTGTTTGAAGCCAGGAATTTACAATGTCCAGATTAAACCACTACAATCGGGAAATTCCGAGAACAGGATAACTTACAAATCCGAGGCCAGCGAAAAAGCAACTCTTACTCAAAAAATAGACTTGGAAAATAAATCCTATATCACTGTCTCCGATCTGATTATTTTAGCTACTCAAGAGGGAAGACGCTACTTAAATTTAGATTATGCCGACCACATCATAATCGAAAATTGCGAACTAAGACCCGACTTACCGGACTTACCGCGGCACCCACCGGTTAATATGAACAGTACCAGCTATTCGATTATTCGCAATAACCATCTGGTGGGAACAAATCTTAACTACAATGACTTAATCAACATGTATGGAGACAGCCATCACAACTTAATTGAAGGAAACCGTTTTGAACAGGGCTCTCATACTAACCTTTTAATGTCCGGTGGCCAGGTTGCCCACAATATCGTCCGCCAAAACTTTTTTATCAATGATTATCATCATTGCATTAATGTTATGTATCAGGCTAACAACAATGTTTTTGACGGTAATATTTTTGCCCGTTGCGGTAGTGGTATTGCCGAGGGGCCATTCAATGAGATAACCGGTTCCTCATCCGGAGATTTCCATGCCTGGCAAAGCGAAGGAATTTACCGGCGCAATCTTATCTTAAACTCAGGGCGTAAAACCGACTATGACGGAAGCTCAAGCGATGATTTAGCGGCGGTAGCGGCCGTCTCTTCAACTTATATTAACGATCCGGAAGGGTTGGTAATCATTAAAAACAACCGTTGGTATCACAATACCATTTTCGGTAATTACGGCAAGGCCTTCAACTTGGGTATTTACTATCGGGCTTTTAATTACGAAGATAACGACTATCACGATAATAAATTCGTCAATAACATTCTTTACGATAACGGCGTCAACGAACTTGAAGTCAGATATGTCCATTACTACGAAACTCCCGCGCCGTCGCCGCCAACCGTTGAAGGCGACCAGTGGCGCCATAATCTGATTGGAAATCCTGGCGAAAAGGTCATTGACTGGCAGACAACCGGAGAAATTACCTTAACTGAGGCAGAAACACTTAGCAATCCGATCTTTCAGGGAAACATCAGTGCTGATCCTAAATTTAATAATATTATTCAAGATAGCTTGGGAATCTGGGGTAAAATCGACCCCGGAAGCGATTTTCGCCTCTCGGATTCTTCTGCGGCAATTGATGCCGGTGATTTTCTTACTTATACAGATGATAGCGGTTCTGGAACTGACATACCCGTCAATGATGCCGGATTTTTTATTGACGGATTCGGTATTATTGATGGAGATATTATTGTCGTCGGCAAAAATAGTCCGGTAAAGATTACCAATGTCGACTATACAAACAACATAATAACTGTCGACAGAAACATTGGCTGGAATAATAACGATCCGGTCACTTTCCCCTATTCCGGCCCGGCTCCTGACATCGGTGCTTTTGAATATCTCTCAGAAACTGACCATTGCCAGCCTCTTGGTAACATTGACTGCAACACTAAAGCCAATACATTCGACTTTGGTTATTTGGTTAGATATTGGGGGCTTTCCAGCTATCCGGCGGCTAATCTTGATGATAGCGGAGTGGTCGATAAAGAAGATGCTTTAATATTTCTGAGGAATTATGGGAAATAAGTCTTCTTTTAGCCAGCCATCCTGGTTTCTTATCGATAATTTTTGGTAATTTTGGGCAAGTTTATAATAAAGATGCTAAGATTTATTAAGATACTATGCTTAATAAACTTTTGCTGGTAATCATTTGTTGTTATCTTGTTTGTATCTGCCCGATCAAAAGCAACATTTTTGCACCTGAACCTGTGATTGCTAATGAAAATAACGGTGGCCAGGTTTTACAAAGCAGTACGAGTACAGGCTATATCCAGATGTCAGCTGACGGCAAAAAGATGATTGACAGTTTAACAGGAAAACAGTTTGTTCCTTTGGGCTGGAAAACGATTTGGCCTTGGATTTGGGATAGCCCGGAAAATCCAAGACCTCAATTAAACAATCTAACATTTGAGAAATGGGTTCACGACACTTTAGCTGCTAATGGTGTTAACTTTATTAATGTTTGGCTAAATACTAATCGTCAAGGAGATGGCAACTCCTTCGAACATAACGCTGGCGAGTTTACTGCAGCAATGGAAGACCCAGCAAGATCAGGAAAGATTTTGCTTATAAATACAAATGATTCAAGTTATAATCCAGTACAAACCAAGGCTCTTTTAAAGGGCGATCCGGATAATATCAATGATGGCAGTAATATCACTCAACTATTTGAGGCCTGCGAAAAATATGGCGTCAAAGTAAAAGTCAGTTTTTTCCGACAGGCTGAATTTCGCGAAGATTGGAATGTTAATCCTTACAATAAGAAGCGAATCACGGACGCTTGGTGGTGCAGCAAATCCCCGAGAGGTTGCCTAGCCGGACCGGCTTCATCAACAGCAGAAGCAATGAGCAGCTATATCCAGTTGCAAAAAAACCGTTTTAAATTCATCTATGATATGTGGGGAGATTCGCCGGCCATTGCCGTTTGGGAATTTATGGTAGAAATCAACTTTGTGACAGACAATATCGGTAGCGATGGGGTGAGAAATTGGATACACGAAATGGCTACCTACGTCAAAGCCATCGATACCCACAACCGGCCAATTATGTCAGGAACGCCTGGATTTACCTGGCAACCTTGGGGAGATAATGTTCCGCCGAAACTGCCGCAATCAGCTGACGAATCCTGGTATTATGAGGCCAACCCGCTATTTAATTCAGAAGATATCGACATTGTCAGTTTCCACAATTACTTTTTCTTCGATTTGTGGGATCGTTTAATTGCTACCCGTCTGCTGCAGGAATACTACCCTCAAAAAACTCTGATTTTCGGGGGTGGAAGCGGGCCAAACAGAGCAATTGTCTATGACGATTACGGAATTGGTTTACCTCCCTCTGTTAACGGACCTTTCATTCCCGATTATGCTCATCAGTACTATAATGGCGAATATGAAAATGTCTCCCAGCCGCAAGATCCCTGGATAAATACTAAAACTCATGCCTGGTTGAATCTGATTATCACCGGAGGCACCGGCGGCGCGACGCGATTTATTTCTTATGTACCGGCTTACACTAATGATTTATCTACCATTTACTATGCCCTTTCCAAATTTGTCAAGCAGGTCAATTGGGACGAATGGAATGTCGGTACAATGAGAGCCTGGGAAGATTGGCACGATTGGGGTTCCTGGTCAAATGAGCATACAATGTCTTTAGACCACTGGGTGGCCAAAAGTCCTGACGTCGAAAATGCCGATTTTATTGCCGGCCAGGGCGACGGTGACCAGCTGATGATTATGGTCAGAGGCTCCCAAAATAATCTTGTTTTAAAAATTCTTGATCTTGAACCTGGTAATTATATCGCCAAAATTTTTGACTGGCAGACCGGCGACGTAGTTGAACAAAGAACAGTAAGTATCAGCGATCAATTGATAAATTTTCCTCTTGATCTTTCTGATGCTAAATTGGTTTCCAAAGGTGAATGTAAAACTGCTCCCCATACCTATAAATGCTATGACGATTTAAGTAATCCATATTACAGCCGGAGAAGAATGGCGATAATCTACCTGGAAAAGCAGCTTTCTTTCGGCTCACCCCAATGTCTAGGCACCGATAACACGATTAACAAAGACGACGTTGTTTTCTGGGGAAAAGATTATTCCCAAAACCTGGGTACGATCGATACTAATAGCGATAATAAGATGAACTCTTTTGACCTTGGATATCTGCTTTTACACTGGCAAGAAGACTGCCAATAATAATCAATCACCTACTCTCTTTTTTCTTCTGTGTTTTTTTAGCCAACTAGGGAAAAATGCTATTATCGGCAGAAACAGCCACAAGTTCTCCGGCACTACCACTAAAGTCTGGCTATCGGAAGTAATATTATTCAGATATTGAAGGATTAAAATGTCGGTTTTAATAAAGTTTTCTACCGGAGTCGTAGAATAAGAACCGGCATCAAGATGGGCCCTGACATAATAAAGATCGGTTGAGCCATTGAAGGAATATTTAGCCCAATTATGGGGAGCGGTAAAGTAAAAGTTGCCGTCAGCTTCAAAAGAACTGGTGCCGGCCGTGCTTTCGGTAACGGTTAAATCCCTCCAGGCATAAGTTGCCGCCCGGGCATTATAGATTTTGGCGATCTCGTTGGCAGATAAATCCCGGTTAAAAATAGCCACCTCGTCGATCAGACCATCAAAGTAGCCTGATGGATTTAATACACACCCCATACAAACACCAGCAGTACTGTCGTTAATGCCCAATGCATAGTTTCGGGGATTTCTTGTACTATTTGAAGAAAGGGCGCCGTTGATATAAAGCCTAATGTCAGTACCATTATAAACTCCGACGATGTGCTGCCAAACACCGGTAGAAAGAGTACTACTGGCAGTTTGAGCATAGTCAGAACTTGCTCCATTGTTATAGTAAAGCGTAAAATCAAGTGTTGTCCCATAAGCATCCAAATAATAACTCCGCTGAACAGTATTATTATTATATTTGGTCACAATATTATAAAAGGTACTGGCTGCCAAAGTCTCCGGTTTAATCCAGGCAGAAATTGTCATGTTGCCGGTAATATCCAAACCAGTTTGGCTGGCATCGTCAATAGAAAGATATTCGGTCTCACCTGATTCAAAATCGGCGCTATAAGTTCCCTGTTCCCTGTCTGCCGACTGAACAACAGTATCGCTGGCAGATTCGGTTAAATCATTATTGTTTGAAGTTTCATCAAGCCTGGTGGCATCACCGGCTTCTTCCAAATACCATAATCCTTTAAGATTGGAGTCGGTTTTATAGGGAAACTCCGGCACCTGGCTGCCGGTATTACTCCAGTATTCCCAGTCCATCTCAATCGCCGAATCCTCAACGCCGTTAATACCCAAATCAGCATTTAATCCTGAAAACTGGCTGTCACTGCCGAAAAACAGATATTCCCCTCTTTTATTGGCATCATCAGCTTCCAAAGCCAGAGAATAATCCCGGTCTTCGGAAAAAAGGTATTCATCAGCATCGGCAGTGTCCCCACCTTTGGCAATCGGGTCAGGGCCTAAAACCGTATTGTAGATTTTAAACTCGTCAATGATGCCCATAACCGGCTGACTACCGTTTTGATCACCAACCACCAGGTTATAAGTACTAATGTCGATGGCATTTAAAGCGGTTGTCAGCTGCCCCTGGCTAACCCCATCAATATATAAATAGTAACTATCATTCCCTGTATCATAAGTCAACCTAAGGTGATGCCATTCGCCATCAAAAACATTAGTAATGCTATTCCAATCGGCCTTAACAGCATTGATATATAAAGCAATTGAAGTATCAGCATTGTCTCTCTCTAAAGTAAACTGATCCAAACCTTCACTACTCTCGAAGAAATTGGAATAGGAGCTGATTGTCCCATTACGCTTATACCAGAATTCTATGGTACCGACGGTTGAGTTGATATTGTCTGCCATGGGCACATCAATATTCTCGCCGCTGGCATCACACAAAACTGCTTTTCCATATTTACCGGTAGTAAAAGTACAAGTATTAGCACTTGGACTACCGCCTACGTCCGGACTGAAAACAGCAGTTGCATCTTCCAGGGTGGAATACCAAGTCAGTTCATCAGTAAAATAAGCAGCGGAAACCGGTTTGTAGTCAACATTGTAATCAGTGCCTTCAACCAGACTGACTGCTTCCATAGTGACGGAGCTGGGTTTAGCGTTCTCCCTGTAGTTTCGGATTTTAAAGTTCGGTTTATGACGGACAGGCCAGTAACCGGAAGTCCAGGCAGGCCCGTTGGTTAAAGTACCGTCATTATTATTAGTGGTTTCATCATTGGCCGTGAGACCGGTGTTTTCATCAAACTGCCAGTAACCAACCAAGTTTGATTCAGAACCGGTTAGGGTTTTGTTCATATTTTGCTTAATCTCAGTTGCCGTCCGAACATCATTCCAAACTCTGACTTCATCAATTAAACCGTCAAAGGTCCTTTCACCATCGTCATTGTTGCCGATTAGAAGATCTTCAGCCGCGTCAGTGACGCTACTACCCGCACCATTGGCAGTAGTAGAATAAGAAACCTCAACCCCATTGACATAGATATGAACATTAGTCGCCGTTATTGATCCATCCCAAGTAAGCGCTACGTGTTGCCATTGATTGAGAGTAATCGAGTTATTGGCAGAATAACGATCAAGATCACTAGCACCGTCAAAATCAGCCTCAAAGACAATCCTATTACTAGAGGCAAGGTAAAAAATCCAACCCAAAGTCGGCGTTGTCGTATCTGACTTGTCAATAATCCGACCTAAACTATTTTCGCCAACAGATTGCGGATAAATCCAGGCTTCAAGTGATAAACCTGAACCGTCAGGAAGATCATCAAGTGTAGAACCTGATTGAGCATTTACAACATCATCGGCTCCATCGAACTCCAGTCCATATCCGCCGTCGATATCCAAATTCACCTGTGAGCCGGAAGCATCAACCGTATAAGCTCCTTCGGCTTCATTGTAGCTATCGGGGACATAGCCGGTCTGCCATAAAGCGCCGGAAATTGTACCAGTATTGTTATTGGTTGTCTCATCATAAGTGGTGGTACCGGTATTTTCATTGAAGCGCCAATAGCCTTTAAAATTTGAGTCTGTACTTGGATCAATTTGCTTGTACATATTTTGCTGGATTTGAGCTTCGGTCAAGATTGTGTTGTAAACCCTGATTTCATCAATAACACCATCAAACCTTCGCAACGAATCAGAATCGCGAATGCCGACAACAAAGTTATTGGTAGAAGAAGCAATACTATATGCATGCGCCTCGCTGCCAGCATAAGCACCATTAACATAAAAATAGGCAACTGATCCGTCAAAGGTAACCGCCACATGTTGCCAGGTATTAAGAGTAATAACATTGGCGCTTGAATTGGCAACATAGTCACCGGAATTCATCGCCGCAAAACCGAGACCATTAGTTACATTGGCATTATCGACAAAGAAAGTATAACCAGTATAACCGGGGCTGCTACTACTCCTATTAACAATTTTCCCTTTGCTGGATTCACCGAAAGTATCGGGTTTAATCCAAGCGGAAATCGTGATATTTCCGGTAATATTCAAGGCGGAATTATTACTCATATTGACATAGTCATCCGTGCCGTCAAATGAAAGTCCCGGGCTGGCCGGCGCACTATCCCATTCCGTGCCGGTGGTGTAAGTAAGAAGGTCAGGATTGGTTAAGTCATTAAAAAGAGCTTCTCTTTCCGCTTCGGTATCAAGGTAGGATTGAGGTTTCAACAGTAGAAAAAAAGATTGCTCGCCCTTGCCGGAAACGGTTTGATCAGCTATATTGTAATATAGAGAGGCCCCATGGCTGGCATTAACGTCTGTTGCCCCATTAGTGCTATTAGAAAAGTTCTTATCCCCGTTTTTTACTATCTCTCCCATGATTACCGACTGGTAACTGTCGGTTCCTTGAGGGGAAGTATAGATGTCGTTGCTGGAGTCGGTGATACTGCCGGCTGTTGAAGATTCTGTTGCCCCGTCCCCATAATAGACAGTACCTGAATAAGAACTGACTACATGGTTGTGATCAACCTGAACAAAATCTAGCTGATCGGCACTATCTAAAATAATTCCATTTTTAAAGTCAATGGCCCGTTTAAAAAATACACCTTCGGTGGTAAAGGTATACTCCTCAGAAGCACTCAACTTGTTGGTGCCATCAGTCAGATATGTCCCTTCCGATGAAGAAACATACCCTTCTACCTTAATCCTTACTCTAACTGAATTAGACTCTAACACGGTCGTTATACGCTTAGAGTCATAATTTAGATCATAATAAGTATCTTCCTCATAGATAGAAGTACCCCAGAGAGTTAAGACATCATTAGGACTGGTATCGTTTTGGGCCCGATCATAGAATTTTAGATAACTTAAGGTGTTCCCTGTCTCCATCACCGCCCGGTATCGGTTTGGCACATCAATTTGAATAGTTCCTTTGGATTGCCTGACCGGAGCAGAAGAGATGGCAAAGGTTTGGCTGTTTGAGGTAATGTTGCCCAGGTATTGGAAAAGGAGGATATCGGTTTTAATAAATGATTCAACCGGAGCAGTGGTAAAAGAACCTGATTCCAGCTGGCCCCTAATGTAATAAAGGTCGGTTGAACCGTTGATGGAATACTTCTGCCAGTTGTAGGGTTCAGTCCAATACATGGTACCGTCAGTGGCGGTGAAGTTATCCGAACCATCGGTTTCCTGGTAGGTGGTTAAACTGCTCCAGGCGGTACCGTTCCAGTATTGCCAGGTGAAAACAGCATCGGTGCTAGCACCTTGGGTAGCCAGTTGATAATTGATACCGGTGAATTTATCATCTGAACCCAAGAATAAATATTCGGCCCGGTTGTAGTCATCATCGGCCTGAAAGTCGAGGGTATAATTGTTCGATTGATCAGCTAGGTATTCGTCTGAGTCAGCAGTAGCGCCACCCTGGGCGAGAGTATCAAGACTACCGCTGAGAGGCGAATATATTTTAAACTCGTCAATTACACCGCCAACTACTCTGCCGGTAGTATCCGGTCGACTACCGATATACATATAGGTATTTGGTGTAAACGAGGTCCAAGCAACTGAGGTTGTTCTTGTCTGTTCTATACCATCAATAAACAAGTCTGCATCGGGAGAATCATCATAGGTAAATCTAATATTGTGCCATTCACCGTTAAAGACATTAATAGTGGTACTTCCCCAAACATTCGTACTATCCTTCAAAACGGCAGCAATTGAAGTGTCGGAATTATCCCTGTATAAAACAAGCTTTGTTGAACCGGCACCAGTATCATCCCTGAAAAAACTAGCATAGGCACCGGGTGTGGCAGTTTTCTTGTACCAGAACTCAATCATCGCTGAGACACCGGAAATATTGCCGCTATTCAGGAAGTAGGGTTTATCTGCCTCCTCATCTACTAAGATTCCATTTCCATATTTACCAGTAGTAAAGGTAGCACTGCTTACGCTGCTGCCTGTCCCGTTCCCGATATCCGGTGAAGTAAAGGCAGTACTACTCTCAAAAGTCGTAGAGTATAAGAGTTCATCCGCAAAATAGGCATCGGTGATTGGTTTTAAGGAAGCATTGTAGGTTTTAGCTCCATCCCAAGGCTGGGTCCAAGGATAAAGGGTTTCTCCTTCCAAAGTGACGGCTGTCGGGAGTTTAGTATCATGCCATTTCCGTATCTTGGCTGAGGGTTGGTAACGGGCATTAGTCCCGCCGTCAAGGTCAAAATTTACCATTGAAGCTTTATCATAAGTAGTTGAAGAAGCAGCATCAATCGTATAAGCGCCTTCGGCTTCGTTGTAGCTGTCAGGAACATAGCCGGTAGTCCAAATAGGGTCATCATTACCAGAACTTGAGGAGGCTCCTAACGTTCCATCGTTCTTATTAGTCGTTTCGTCGTACACATACTGTCCGGTATTTTCATTAAACCGCCAATAAGCAACCAACCCTGAAGTACCCGGATCTATCTGTTTAAACATATTCTGTTGAATAGTAGTTTGAGATAAAGCAGTGTTGTAAATGCGGACGTGGTCAATGG
>Ga0307379_10000183_pt1 | contig 108543 bp, 117 predicted proteins | sample UN2MG_FD_202237 | JGI IMG/M metagenome (GOLD analysis project Ga0307379, IMG submission 202237) | Soil microbial communities from Risofladan, Vaasa, Finland - UN-2 | ecosystem: Environmental > Terrestrial > Soil > Coastal area > Acid sulfate soil | place: Finland: Risofladan, Vaasa... | reverse complement strand
CGTATCGCTTTTGCCATTCCAACAAGGAAACTTCTGGCATTTTCATAATAAGACCTCCTTTGCTTTATCTGTTTGATCTTACTATGAAAATATAAGCACTGAGCTGTTAATTGTTAAGAGGCACGTAAGAATATAGTCAGGAAGGAAAAAAGAAGGTTATTCAACAGTTATCCGATCCTTGTTCGCCTCCCACGCCCTGGGTCCGATTCCGGAGACCAGCATGATATCCTCGGGCTTCTCAAAGGGGCCGTTCTTTTCTCGATATTCAATAATCCTCTGGGCATACTTAGGGCCGATCCATTTGAGTTGGACCAATTCCTCAACCGTTGCGGTATTGATGTTTATCTTCTTTGCCTCCTCAGCGCATACGACGGTAAACACTGAGCCTACCACGAGGACAATCATAGCAAGACTTACGATAAACGCCTTTTTTTGGAATGCCATTTTATGCCTCCTCTTGATATCCTATCGTGTTTACAACTACTTACACCAGGCAGCTTCAGGATTTGGGCAAGGTCCTAGAGCTTCGCCCAACCCCAAAATATTTAAAACCCAATTCGCTGACCCTTTCAGGCTCAAAAATATTCCGCAAATCAAAAATCACCGGTTCGGCAAGCACCTTCTTTAGCCGTTTGAGATCGATGTTTCTGAACTCATTCCACTCCGTAACAAAAACGAGGCCGTCTGCCCCCGAGGCCACCTCATACGCATTTTCGCAATAGGTGAGATTTTCATCGTGAACCACCTTTCGGAACTCATCCATTCCTTCGGGATCATAAGCCCGTACTCTTGCGCCTTTCTCTAACAACGCGCGCACGATATCAAGGGCAGGAGACTCCCTCACATCACTGGTGTTGGGTTTAAACGTGAGTCCCAGTATCCCAATGCATTTGCCCATCAGGGACCCAACAGCATCTTCTATTTTTCTCGTCATCCTTTCCCGTTGCTTCTGATTGACCGCAATGACCGTCTCAACGATGCTTACAGGGGAGCCCAATGTCTTTCCTAATTGGGCAAAGGCGAGGGTGTCTTTTGGGAAACACGAGCCCCCATAGCCGGGGCCGGGATGTAAGAATTTCGGGCCGATCCTCCTATCCAGGCCCATAGCCCTGGCTACGTCGTGAACATCAGCGCCAACCTTTTCACAGATGTTCGCTACCTCGTTAATAAAAGATATCTTTGTGGCCAAGAATGAATTACTGGCATATTTGATCAATTCGGCAGTCTCTAGACCAGTCAGGATAAAGGGCGTCTCAATCAGGTACAAAACCCGATAGATATCCTTAACAATAGCCAACGCCTGCGCACTGTCCGAGCCCAGTACTACCCTGTTGGGCCTCATGAAGTCTTCAATTGCCGACCCTTCACGAAGAAACTCAGGGTTTGATACGATGTCTACCTTAACCTCCTTTTTCACACTCGCCTGGATAATATCTTGCACCCGCCGGTTCGTTCCTACCGGCACGGTACTCTTGATTACTATCACCTTATAATCATCAACAATCTCCCCCAGGCTTTGCGCCACTTCTTCTATCTGAGATAGATCCGTTTTACCGCTGCCATCATCCGGCGTGCCAACGGCGATGAAGATGACCAGAGAGTTCTCAACTGCAGTTTTCAGATCGCTGGTGAATGAAAGTCTCTCGTTTTTTACATTCCTCTCCACCAACTCTTCCAAGCCAGGCTCATAAAACGGTATGTCTCCATCACTAAGCTTCCTGATACGGTCCGTATCCTTATCAACACATATGACCTGCATGCCGAAATCAGTTAATCCTGCCCCTGACACCAATCCGACATATCCGGTACCTATCACGGTAATATGCATCACCTATCTCCTCGTGGCATTTATTTCAAAGTGTAAACAACGACTTTGCTTTTAATATGTTTGATAACTATCTGTAATAATATTTCTTTTCATATTACTTTATTCACCGAGCACAACTATTCTTTCCCTAGGAATCTCGTTTTGCAATAGCTTTTTAAGTGCCAGCTCTTTAGAATCAACCCTGGTGATGATAACCCTGTCAAAGTGGGCTTTTGTCAATTCCTTTATGGATTTGACCCTAAGCCCTAAGAACTCTGCCCCCGCCTTTTCGTCGTCCGCCACTCCTATCAGTTCTATGTCAGTACCTCTCAGCGATATAGAAGCAATCTCTGCTAGGTCGTTCGCACCGAAAAATACTACCTTTTTCACATCTCTTTTCCGAAACTCATCGACCAGATCGTGCAGGTCCATGACCGCTTTCTTGTAGAAATGAAATGAATACTGGATAAACTCATAGGTAAGACGACTTTTCTCTGCGAAACCTTTTGGCGTAAGTATATACCTAACCCGATTTCTAGGAATAGTGGTGATCTTTACATACCCCTTTGTGGCAAGCCTCCTAATAAATGAATTGACCAGCCCAAGGGATATATTGAGCTTTCGGGCCAAGTCCCTCTGGCTTGGACCATAGTTATTTTCAATCTCTTCAAGCAGTTGGAGTGATCTTATATCTTGTGGATCCATCTTTTGGCGCAGAAAATTTTATCGAGAGCTCTCCACAACTTATTCTGGAGATACTATCTTGGGGCTAGGTGAGATTGATGATAGGACACGCCAAAGGGCAGAGCGCATGGCGCAAGGTGCATTGGGGCAAAGATATGCCGTATGCTCACAGCTCTTAGCGCACGCACAGCTCCGCTCTCTAGATTACATGATCGGGTGATTGAACCTATTGAAAATATTATGTTTTTCGATCTTTCATCTAGACCTTAAAGGTGTTCAGAATATGAACATTTTTTATTGTGGCTGTCAAGCAAAAAAATAACGTGTTTTCAGAAAGTTGGAGACGCTTATTTCATCTCGTTTAGTTTAACTGGATAATTTCCTGTAGCTTGACCGCATAGTCCCTCCCCCTTGATGGGGGAGGCCTGCCATGTTAAATAGGGTAGTAGAAGCTGTCATAAGGAAAATAGATACTCATAGAATAGATAAATGGATAGGTTACAAATTCTTCGCCATCTTTATTTAACAGGGTGAAGTGGGGCTGGCAAAATGGTTGGCCACCCTCCCCTTTATCCCCTCCCATCAAGGGAGGGGACTTTTGACATTGGATACCCTGCGGCTTGCTGCAGGGTGGTTCATTCCAGGCGGGTTCTTTTACCGGTGCAGATTTCATGGATTTCTTGAGTAAAGACTACAGCAGGTCATAGTACAGAATTAATTCAATGCGTTTTGGATGATAGAGATAGGCTCCGATTTGACAGGCTGCAAAGAAACAAGACGAAACGAGAAAGGGAAAAGACACCCCTCTGAGTATTCTCAGGGCTAGTAGAATGATTCCTAAATATGCTCGCAATATAAGAAGTCATTGCGAGCGAAGCGAAGCAATCTCTAAAAACCTGAAATTCCATTGAGATTGCTTCGTCGTGGAGTTTATCCTGAGCAAAGCCGAAGGACTCCTCGCAATGACAGGCAAAATCCAATGTTATTTTAGAATCGTACTACTAGTAGTAGCGTTCGCTACAAAACACCCTTTGTGGATGGTACCTCGGTGAGCCTTTCTTCTTTTTGTGAGGCCTGATCGAGTGCCCTGGCAAAGGCCTTAAAGATTGCTTCTGCGCTATGATGCGGGTCTTCGCCTGACTCAAGTTCGATATGCATGGTGAGTCCTGCATGATTTACTAAGGCCCTGAAGAACTCATTCAGAATGCCGACATCAAATTGTCCGGTCACACGTGTTTTGAGCGGCACTTTATATGAAAGATACGGTCTGTTTGAAATATCCAGTATCACACTGGCTAATGCCTCATCCATGGGAACAGCTGCCTGTCCGTACCTCTTGATTCCCTTTTTATCACCCAAGGCCCGCTTTATTGCCTGGCCAAAACAGATTCCCAGATCTTCAACCGTATGATGGAAATCCACCTCGGTATCACCTTTTGCCCTGACCGCCAGATCCATAAAGCCGTGAACAGCCATCAACTCGAACATATGGTCTAAAAAAGGGATACCGGTATCAAGGGAACAGATCCCGTTGCCATCCAGATTGAGCGTCACCTGGATGCTCGTCTCCGTAGTTTTCCGATCAACTTTGGCAGATCTTTTCACTCCAATCCTTCCTTTTCCGTTGTTCTGCTAGAACTAATCGAAACCGGCTCCTGCCTCCAAAAGCGAGTTACCAGCCGCGAGGGAATCCCAAAATAAAAACCGGAGCATTCACCGGGAAAACAAACTTACCATAGGCAATCATCCTGAAACAAGCATAAAACGGCACCTTATTTTCATGTACACCGCACAACAATGTAGTTCTTCCGGCAAAATCCTCTTCACGGCCGGTTGGTAAGTGAAAAAATAGGGGCCTAAGCGGATGGCTTAGACCCCTGTTAAACCGCATTGATTTCCAAAATGGCTGAATCTGGTGGAGATGAGGGGAATCGAACCCCTGACCTGTACGTTGCGAACGTACCGCTCTCCCATCTGAGCTACATCCCCACTCTTTTGGTAATGTGCCAATTTTTCATCTTTTATTCAAGCTAAATCTTGCTTCTCTTCTGCTCTACTACGCCTCCCGCCCGATTTCCATAGTAGCACACCGAGGTACGACAGCTCTTGGCACCTCAAAGCCTTTGCCGAGACAAAGAATATAACCAGCCCAACACAGATAACGGCAAGAATCCCTATGGTTAGCTCGAAGCTACCTCCGGTAAACCTAGCAGCAAATACCTTGAAGGCCAAAAAGTAGATGCACGCACCCATGATGAGCGAGGCGAAAAAGGAGCGGGCCATCGAAATGACCAGTGATCTCCCTTCAACGCCTCCCAGTCTCTTTCGAAGCAGGAAAATGAGCATCAGGAGCTGCAAGCTCGAGGCCAGGGAAAGGGCCAGAGCCAATCCTCCGTGCTCAAGCGGTGTGTGCATGAGGATAATCGAGAAAATGATGTTCAACAGCATTGCAATCACCGCCACCTTTACCGGCGTCTTGGTGTCTTGCAATGAATAAAAAGCGGAAACAAAAACCCTCAACGCAGCAAATGCCCATAACCCAAGAGAATAATACAGAAGAGCCCGCGCAGTCATAACCGTCGCAGTTACATTAAAGGCACCTCTCTGAAATAGCAGTCTAGTAATTGGCTCCCGCAAAACAATCAAACCGATCATTGCTGGTATGGTTATGAACATTGTGAGCCGCAAGGCATGTGAAAGCGTTCCTTTTAATCCTTCCAAATCACCATGTGCCGCCTCTCTTGAAAGAGATGGCAAAACGGCTGTGCTGATTGCTATGGCAAAGACTCCCAGAGGAAACTGGACGAGTCTGTCTGCGTAGTAGAGGTAGGAAACGCTGCCCTCTCTCAACAGCGATGCTAGCAGGGTACCTACCAATTGGTTGATTTGGTATATTGCAGATCCAAAAATCGTCGGAAGCATCAGCGCACCGATCCTCTTCAAAGCAGGGTGGTTTAGCTCCCATTTCAGGCCTAAATGAATGCCCCTATTCAGGAGGAAGGGAATCTGCACTACCAACTGAAGAACGCCGCCGACCAACACACCAATGGCCAGTCCTACGGTTGGTGTTTTCATCGAAGGGGCTAAGAAAAGCAAAGCCGCAATCATGCCCAGATTGAGAAAAACCGGCGCCAGTGCCGGTGCCGCAAAATGTTTCAGGGAGTTGAGAATTCCCATGAAAAGGGCGAGCAAGCTCACCAGAAATAGGTATGGAAACATGATCCGGGTCAAGAGAACCGTAAGAGCAAATTTCTCACCTGTGCCGCCAAACCCAGGGGCGATGATCCTTACAATAATGGGAGAAAAGACAATGCCGAGAACAGTAACGATGGTTATGATGAAGATCAGGACCGTCAACACAACCTGTGCTAATTCAAAGGCTTTTTGTCTCGATTTCTTTTGTAGATACTCCGTGAACACGGGGATAAAGGCTAGGGAGAATGAACCCTCTGCAAAGAGCCTTCTTAAGAGATTTGGCATTCGGAATGCGACAAAGAATGCATCTGCTGACAACCCGCTGCCGAAAAAATTGGCGATAAGCATGTCTCTTACCAAGCCCAGGATTCTGCTGAGGAAGGTTAAGGCCCCAACGGTTCCTGCTGCCTTGGTAACAAACTCATTTTCATTCATAAAAAACCTTGACAGGATTACATGATTAGGTTAGTTTCCAGCAAAAAATCATGTCGGTTTCAGACGATAAGGAGGTAATAACTTGGCGACTCACAAATCTGCTATCAAACGGGCCAGGCAGAACCGGGCACGGAGAGCCCGGAATATGGCTTATAAAACAAGCGCAAAAAGTGCCATAAAAGGGGTAAGGCTAGCTATAGAAAATAAGTCTCTTGAGGAAGCGCAGTCATCGCTTTCTAAGGCTGTTTCTATTCTTCAAACGATTCAGGCCAAGGGCGTTATCCCCAAAAACACGGCTAGCAGAACGATCTCTCGATTATCCGTCCAGGTCAATAAGCTGGCTGCTATGGATTCTGAGCAGAGCAGAGCCGAAAAATTAGACTCTCCACCACAAGATCCCCCTTCGACCCAGCCCTGATCAATCCGTCTGCATAATAGAACTCAATCAAGGCTTTTTCGAGTTCGCTCTCATCCCAGACCTTCTCTTGGGCAATGCACTTCTCAATTACAAATTGGGGCAGCGGTCTCAATTTCTCAGCTACCCTGCCCTTTCCCCCTGTCCCTTTAAGGCCCTCCTTTGTCTTGACGAGGAGCCTAATCTGCCGAGCTAACATCCCCAAGATCCCTAAAACTGACCTTGAATCCCGAGCTTGTGCATCAAAGAGTCTTGTCAAGGCCCGCAAGGCGCGAGGAGCATCCCTTCTTCCAACAAAATCCACTAAGTCGAAAACGGTAAAAAGCCTGCTGAAGGTGGTCAACTCCTGTATCTGTTCCACTCCTATCCTGGAGCCCGGGTGTCTGAGCGAAAGCTTGGATATCTCGCTGAAGAGATCACGGAGGCTATTCCCAACTGCCTGATTGAGAAAGGCTGCCGCATCCCTTTCGATGACGAGCCCCAACTCATCTGCCCTTTTTTGTATCCAGGAGTATACCTGCCTGTCCGACAACTTCCTGAAATGCACGGCCCTGCCAAGGTCCCTGCACCGTTTACACAAAACGTGAGATAGTTCTGATTTGGCCCATGTCCAAATGATACAGGTAGAATCAACGGGATTTTCCACATAGAGAACAAAGCGGTCAAGGTCGCCTTTAGTAAAATTCTCAGTTGCCCTTACTATGACGAGCCTACGGGCAGACATGAAGGGTAACAAACTGGCCCGGTTGATTATCTCAGCTGAGGAGATTTCCCCGCCATATAACGTCTCTAAGTTGAATTCTTTCAGTGACTCAGGAATGAGGGCTTTCTTAATCGCATCAAGGGTAATTTCAAGCCAGAAGTCTTCAGGACCATAGAAAAGATAAAAGGGGGCGAGAACACCTTTCCCTAAAGCATTTAAGACGTTTTCAGGGCTCAAATCTCCCATCAAAACCTTTCTATAGTCCTTGAATAGATTTGTGTGGCAAGGTCTCTTGCAATGGATATGAGCGCAAGGCGTTGATTATGTTGGGTAGTCAACGGATCTGAACTTACCCGAAAACTCGCTGTCGCGGTGAAGTTACCGTCCTGCCAGATTATCTCTTCAGTGGCTGTATCTGTTAGGGTGATTTCGAGCCTTACTCTGAGAATACGGGAGCTGGTAACCGTGTCGGTTGAAAGAAAGCCATGTATCGTTTGTTGGGTTATGGTATAGGCAAGCGGTTCCGTAGTTACAGAATAGAGGCGACCTCGCAGGACTGCCTGCGCACTCTTCGCTTCTTCCAACCTCACCCTCGAACGACGGATGAATTCCTGCCTCACCACAGTGGTGAAATCATCTTCAATTCCCGCGTAGGAAGAAGAGCTCGAAAAAGGAGGTATGGCAATAGAGTCCAGGTGTACGTTAAGAGGAGACTCGACGGGTCTGAAATGGTAACCACAGCCAAAGGCAAGCGAGCAAAAAGCAAATATCAAAATGCCTTTAGTGAACCGACCACAAACCCACACGCCCTTTGTTTTATATGCTGTCAAGACAAATACATCCCAACACCGAGAGCAAAACCCATTATCATACTACTATGTTCACCAGTTTTTTCTGTACAACGATTACGCGTTTTATCTCTTTGCCACTGGTAAAACACCGGGTCCTCTCATCATTCAATGCCTGATCCTGAATCTCACCATCATCACATGCCACCGGTACCTCTATCCTGCTTCTCACCTTGCCGTTTACCTGAACAACAACCAAGCGAGTTTCTTTCTCGAGAGCCTTCTCCATGTAAACCGGCCATGAGCGCGTTGCCAGACTCTCGGCGTTCCCCAGGGCAGCCCAGAGCTCCTCCGTAATGTGTGGCACTATCGGGTGTAAGAGCACTAACATGGCATCAACCGCCTCTCTAATCACAGCCCAGGCAACCTCCGAGGTCTCATCGCCGGTATTGAGAAATTGACTGACCTTGTTGAATAGTTCCATTATGGCGCTAATGGCGGTATTAAAATGGAATCGTTCTTCTATGTCTTCGGTTACCTTCTTGATGGTCTCATGTGTCTTGCCGTAGATGTCTTTTAAACCAGGTATCAGGGCAGATGAACCATCATACGGGTTAACTGTAGAGAGATGCTCCCTGTTTTCGGAGATGAGCCTCCATAAGCGGTTCAGAAATCTCCACGAACCCTCTACTCCCTCGTCACTCCATTCAAGATCACGCTCCGGAGGCGATGCAAACAGGCAGAACATCCTCACTGTATCTGAGCCGTAGCGATCAATGAGCTTCTGCGGATCGATAACGTTCTTCGTCGATTTTGACATCTTTACCGAACTTCCGATCTCTATTTCCTTACCGCAACGAATACACCGACCATCTTTGACTTCCTCCGGATAGAGATAGCCATGCTCCGGGCACCTAAAGGTCTCCTTGCACACCATTCCCTGGGTCAAAAGATTGGTAAAAGGCTCATCGCTCGTTAGATATCCCATATCCCTAAGGACCTTTGTGTAGAATCGGGAATACAGCAGGTGCAGTATGGCGTGTTCAATGCCACCGATATACTGATCCACAGGCAGCCAGTAAGCGACCTTATCCTCGTCAAAGGGGCCGTACTCGTATCGTGGAGAGGCATATCGATCGAAGTACCATGAGGATTCAACAAAGGTATCCATGGTATCCGCTTCTCTTCTAGCCGGCTCGCCGCAGTGAGGACATGTTGTCTCATAAAAGGAAGGCTCGTATGGAAGAGGGGATTTACCTCCTTCTTCCAAATCAAGGTCAAGCGGGAGTAGTACCGGAAGTTGATCCTCCGGAACAGGCATAACGCCGCAAGTGGGGCAATAGATAATTGGTATAGGGGCACCCCAGTATCTCTGCCGACTGATTCCCCAATCTTTAAGGCGATAAGTAACGGTCTTATACCCCATCCCTTTGGACTCCAGATATTCCGCTATCCTATCCAAGGCCGTCGTATTCACCATCCCGTTAAATGGACCTGAGTTAACCAGAATCCCTTCATCGACATAGGCCTCCAGCATTTCCTCCTCGATGAGCTCCGCATCCTTCGGCTTGATAACAACCCTGAGAGGCAATCCGTACTTTTTGGCAAAATCGAAGTCCCGCTGATCATGGGTGGGTACCGCCATAACTGCACCAGTCCCATACTCATAGAGGACAAAATTAGCCACATAGATAGGCATTTTCTCGCTCGTCACTGGATTGAGACAGTATCTTCCTGTGAATACGCCCTCTTTAACTGTTAAATCGGCTGTCCGCATAAATGCATCTACCTTGAGGGTTTTTTCTACAAATTTCCGCGCTTCTTTTTCGTAAGGAGTGCCTTCTGTCATTTCCTTGACAAGCGGGTGCTCAGGGGCAAAACACATGAAGGTGGCACCAAAGATTGTATCCTGCCTCGTGGTAAAGACCTCGATCGTGTGATCAAAATCAACCATAGGAAACCGGATAATAGCCCCATGGCTTTCCCCTATCCAGTTTCTCTGCATGGTGAGAACCTTTTCAGGCCAACCAGGAAGCCTATCACAGTACTCAAGCAGCTCCTTGGTATAATCGGTAATCTTCAGAAACCAGCTATCCATTTCTCTTAGATTCACCTCCTGACCAGGATGCCTCCAGCAACAGCCATCTACAACCTGCTCATTGGCCAGGACTGTCTGACACAAATCACACCAGTTAACATAGGTCTTCTTCTTGTAGGCCAAGCCTTTCTTGAACATCTTGAGAAAGACAAGCTGTTCCCAGCGATAATACTCAGGCCTGCAGGTAGCCAACTCCCGGTCCCAATCGTAACTGAAACCCATTCTCTTGAGCTGGGTTCTCATGTAGTCGATGTTATCATACGTCCACTTTGCCGGATGGGTTTTATTCTCTATAGCTGCGTTCTCGGCCGGCATGCCAAAGGCATCCCAACCCATGGGATGTAACACATTAAAACCCCTCATCTTTTTGTATCGGGCTACAACATCTCCAATGGCATAATTCCTGACGTGACCCATGTGAATCTTCCCAGACGGATAGGGAAACATCTCAAGCAGATAGTACTTCTGTTTTGTTTTATCTTCCGTAACCTTGAAATATCCTTTGTCATCCCAGAACGACTGCCATTTCAATTCTATCTCCTGGGGATCATATTTCCTCATCTACAGAACCTCACCTTTCATCATTTGCGAAAAATGCCGGAATGCCTCCTCCTCTCCTATGGACAAGGAGCTTCACAATAGTCTCGAAGTGCTGAGCGCGGACTCGGCAATCTTGAAGTATTCGGCCAAAAGATCGGCTTTTCATTAAAACGTCTCACCACAAAAACCCGGCCTCTGTGCTACATTTGCCTTACTCTTCCTCATGCTCCGCACCACACCAGCATTCATCGCTTTTCCAATTTGAGCAAATAGGCATTTCAGGAAGACACCCCAGAGCCTCTGGCTTTTTATGTGATGCGGGGCGTTATCCCGTAGGGTGGGGATCATCTAAAAAGGCAAAGGCAACCAGGGCGGGATGCCGTAGTTAAAAAAGACCTTTTCAGGTTGTTGCATAACCCAAACCGATCTTTTGCCCTATCTCTGAAGGGTTACCCCGTCAGTGATTTGTCGCTGCTCATCAACGTGTTATATATCTTGTCCAAAATCCCGTTGATAAAGGCTCCTGATTCCTCTGACCCAAACTTCTTTGCCAGGTCTACTGCTTCATTGATAGATACCTTTGGCGGTATATCATTTCTGTGCAAGAGCTCAAAGGCAGCGAGTCTCAGAATACAGCGATCAACTTTCGCTATTCTTTCCAGTCGCCAGTTCCTTGACGTTTCGCTGATTATAGCATCTAACTCTTTACGGCGATCATAAACGCCCAAAACAAGACCTTGAGCGAATGGTTTAACATCTTCAGAAAACCCAAAGCTATTACAGACTAAATCAAACGCTACAGCAGGGTCATCTCCTGAGAACTCGAGATGAAAGAGCACCTTTATTGCCAGTTCCCTGGACCGTCTTCTCTTACCCATCTTTTGATTTAACCTGCAAAATATTTCCGCCTATCTCGAAGGGTAATTCAATCCAACATTTTTAAAAGGCTTACCATCTCCAGAGCCGAGACAGCTGCATCCCAGCCCTTATTTCCGCTCTTGGTGCCGGCCCTTTCAATTGCCTGTTCTATGGTATCGCATGTTATTATCCCAAATGACACAGGAATCTGGCTTTCATAAGCCACCGCAGCAACACCCCGAGCCACCTGCGTGCTGATATATTCAAAGTGTGGGGTGGCGCCTCTAATGACGGCGCCGAGGCAAATCACACAGTCAAATCGACCCCCGAGCACCAATCGTTTCGCCATGGAAGGGACCTCAAAGGCGCCAGGGACCTTAATTACGGTAATCTGGTCATCAGAGGCCCCGTGCCTCATAAGGGCATCTACGGCCCCGTCCAATAGGCGCTGACAAATAAAATCGTTAAATCGGCTCACCACGATTGCGCACTTAATTCCCTGCGCTGATATCTTTCCTTCGATAAGTTTGGGCATTGGCATCCTCCTCTGATATTTTGCTCCCAAATCTCATAAGGTGTCCAAGTTTTTCGCATTTTGTTAGCAGATACCGCTCATTTTCGGCTCGGGGTTGGATTTCGATGGGCACCCTACCAGTTACTGTCAAACCGTAACCCTCTAAACCAATTATTTTCTTCGGATTGTTGGTCATGATCCTCATATTTCTCACTCCAAGAGCAACAAGGATCTGCGCACCTACACCATAATCCCTCAGGTCTGGTTCGAAACCAAGCTCTCTATTCGCTTCAACCGTATCGAACCCGCTATCCTGCAAAGCATAGGCTTTCAGCTTGTTTGCAAAGCCGATTCCCCGACCTTCCTGCCTCAAATAGACGACAACGCCGAGCCCCTCTTTGTCGATCACCTGAAGGGCAGTTCTCAGCTGATCCCCGCAGTCACAACGAAAGGAGCCGAATACATCCCCTGTCAGACATTCGGAATGAACCCTTACCAGGATATCTCCGTCAGGCTCAATCTCCCCTTTTATCAGGGCAAGATGTTCACTGTTATCCAGTTCATTAGTGAATGCCACTGCCCTAAACTCGCCAAACGAGGTTGGCAGAATCGTCTCAGCTTCCTTGTGCACAAACGATTCATTCCTCATCCGGTAGGCAATGATATCCGCAACAGTGGCCATTTTAAGACCATGCTTTTCGGAGAATCGATCGAGATCAGGCCTTCTTGCCATGGTACCGTCATCGTTCATGATTTCACAAATGACTCCTGCCGGCTTGAGACCTGCAAGTCTTGCAAGATCTACAGAACCCTCTGTCTGTCCAGCCCTGAACAATACTCCTCCTCTCCTGGCCCTCAGGGGGAATACATGCCCTGGCTGAACCAGCTCATCCGGCGAGGCATCATCAGCAACCGCGGTAAGGATAGTGAGCGCCCTATCGGCAGCCGAGATACCCGTAGTCACCCCATGCTTTGCCTCCACAGAAACGGTAAATGCAGTCCCAAAGCGGGACCGATTATCTTGAACCATTAAGGGAAGATTAAGTCTTTCAACAATTCCCGGATCGAGGGGCAGGCATATCAAGCCCCTTCCATATTTGGCCATAAAGTTGATTGCCTCAGGGGTCGCTTTTTCCGCTGCCATGGTTAGATCACCCTCGTTCTCCCGATCCTCATCATCAACAAGGATAATCATCCTCCCTTGTCTCAATTCCTCAATTGCCTCTGCAACACTACAAATCCCCATTGCTACCTCCAAAGCCATACCTCAGTAACAGTTCTCTATCAATGCGGGAAGCTGATTCCCTGGGTACGGCTGTATTGTCACGAGAAAGAAATTTCTCAATATACTTTGAAATCATATCCACCTCAATATTTACCTTATCGCCATGCCGTTTCTTTGAGATTGTCGTTACCCGCGCCGTGTGAGGTACCACCGTTATATCGAAGGATCTACCTAAGCACCTGTTTATGGTTAGACTTATTCCGTCCACGGCAACTGAGCCCTTCTCAATCAGATACCTGCTCAGGTCTTGATCGATGGTAATTCCAAAAATCCAGGATCCCTGCAGCTTCGCAATCTTATCAATGGTACCAGTACCGTCCACGTGGCCACTCACCAGGTGCCCGCCTAATCGATCGGACAGCCTCAGCGCCCTTTCGAGGTTTACCAGGCTACCCTGCTTGAGAGAACCAAGGGTACTCCTTGCAAGGGTTTCAGCTGAAATATCCAGGGTAAAAAGGTCCCCTTTCACAGCGGTTACGGTCAAACACACACCGTCGACGGATAGGCTGTCTCCCGGATGACAATCAGAAATAGAACGGGGCACCCGAACCGTGCAGTTAGCCCCGGGTCCGGACCTTGCGATATTCCTTACCTCACCAACACCTTCAACAATACCGGTAAACATTATAAGTGCCTAAAGTGCCTAAAATTTAACCCACCGTAAGCCTGCCCGCCCCGATTGTATCGGGACAGGCAAGTCTAACGGGTAAAAGTGAACTAAAGTTCTCATAACTTAATTCACAATTCCTCAATTCCCCAATCCGCAATCACCTCTGAGGATAGGCTTCCACCATAATGTCATCGCCGAAGCGCTTGACCCTGTGAACCGTCACGGCCATACATTGTGCAATTATATCACATCCGGGTCCCCTCGTAAATGGAACACCGTCATCACCCCCCAGGATCTTTGGTCCAAAGAATATATAGAACTTGTCAACAAGCGCATTCCGCACAAATGAATCAAAAAGCGTTGCCCCACCTTCTACCAAAATGGAGCTTATTTCCATTGCTGCAAGCTTTTTGAGGAGATCTGAGAGATCGATACGTCCATTTTTTAACCTACAGGGGACAATCTTGGCGCCTCTCTCCTCCACTGCACGTTTCTTTTGCCTACTTACCTTACTCCCGGTAGCTATAATCGTCAAGTCTGATGCCGTGGAATCAAGCACCATGCTGTCCAGAGGGATCCTGAGATGAGTGTCTGCTATTACCTTAACGGGATTCGGGGACGAGCTTCGAAGCAAATATGGTATCAACCGGGGATTGTCGGCTATCACCGTTTCCACCCCCACCATGACTGCATCAACTCTCCTCCTCAGGATGTGAACATGCTTCCTGGATCGTTCATTGGTAACCCATTTCGAGTCCCCTGTTCGCGTGGCTATCCATCCATCAAGGGTTAGGGCCACCTTAAGGATTACAAAAGGCCTGCCGGCAGTTATATATGTTATATAGGCCTCGTTTAGCTGGGCGCACTCTTCCTGAAGAACACCGCACGTTACCTCGACTCCCTTTGAGCGGAGATACTCGCATCCTCCGCCAGTAACATGAGGATTGGGATCAGTAATGCCTATAACAACTCGCCTGACACCGCTTTCCACGATCGCATTGGTACAAGGTGGTGTTCTCCCATAATGGTTGCAGGGTTCCAAGTTAACATATATGGTAGCATCCCGTGCGGCCTCACCCGCCCCAGATAGTGCCTCTATCTCGGCATGCCGGGCGCCGGCCTTTCTGTGATATCCGGAGGCGACAATCTGATCATCCCTAACTACAACAGCGCCCACAGCAGGGTTGGGAGAGGTTCTCCCGAGCCCCCTTTGTGCCAGCATAAGCGCCTTTTTCATGAATATTTCATCAATTGTCATGGTCTGGTGCTACCCCAAGATTACGCTGCCCCCTGTTCCTGCACAGAGATCGGACCAGCCAAAACTCAAGAGGCCACGAGCTAGATCCGCGAGCACAACGATCCCCGGCTTTCTTCGTGGGATTGATCTCAAGGAAACGGCACTTCTTTTGAACGGCTCTACAAACTTCAAAGGTATGCCAGCAATGGGAACTTCCTATAGCGGTTTCAGGGATCAGGCAGGCTATTTATTCTCCTCCTGTCTTTCATCCAGGAGCTCTTTCAATTCAACCATGAACTCATTGATATCCTTAAATTGTCTATAGACTGAGGCAAACCTCACATATGCAACATCATCCCAATCCTTCAGCTGTTCAATCACCCGTTCCCCTATGTCTACACTCTTTATCTCTCTCTGGCCGGTTTCCTGAAAGAACTGGCTGAGGGATTCAATAAAATCATCAATCCTGTGTACGCTTATCTGCCTCTTTTGGCATGCCTTCTGAATGCCGGAACGTATCTTTTCAGCATTAAATGGCTCTCTCCTCCCGTCCTTTTTTACCACCATGGGCAAAACCGTCTCAACCTTCTCATAGGTGGTAAAGCGTTTTTCGCACTTCAGGCACTCCCTCCTTCTCCGAATCATCCTGCTGTCCTTACTAATTCTGGAGTCGATAACCTTATTGCTGATCTCTCCGCAAAATGGGCACTTCATAGCGTTAACCTCATTGTTTCAATGTTTGCCTCTTCCAGCATTTCAGCGGCCAGCGCATCCGGGTAGCCTTCCAGAAAAAAGATCTTTTCCACCCCCGCATTAATCAGCATTTTTGAACAGATGATACAGGGCAGGTGAGTAGAGTAAAGCGTCGTTTTTTTGGTGACAACCCCATGATAGGCTGCCTGAATAATCACGTTCTGCTCCGCATGAAGCCCGCGACAAAGCTCATGCCTTTCACCGGGCTTAACCTCGAGCTTTTCTCTGAGGCACCCTACATCTTCACAGTGTTTTACACCAATTGGTGCGCCATTATAACCCGTAGCTAAGATCCTCCTATCCTTGACTAACACTGCCCCTACCTTTCTTCTGAGGCAGGTCGATCTTGTGGCTACCAGTTGAGCTATGGACATGAAGTATTCCGGCCAGGACGGTCTCGACAAGGAATCACCTCTAAAAGTTAATAATCTAACGGAAATTGAAGGCAAAAAGCGTGAACCATGTCTCTAACGTCGCGCAAGACTTTCTCGTCGTCGGGCTGTTCCAATACGCTAACAATCCACCGGGCGATGCCTCGCATTTCCTCTTCTTTCATCCCCCGAGTCGTGAGGGCCGGTGTGCCCAATCTGATCCCGCTGGTTACCTTTGGTCCCCTCTTATCATAAGGAACGCTGTTCTTATTAACGACGATCCCCGCCTTTGCGAGGGCATGCTCTGCATCTAACCCCGTCAACCCTGTTTCAGTAAGATCTACCATGAGGAGATGGTTATCAGTTCCTCCACTAACCAATTGTAAGCCCTTACTCATTAACTCCTCTCCCAAGGCCCTCGCATTAATGACGACGTTCCGCTGGTAATCTGCAAACTCGGGGGTCATTGCCTCGTGAAAGGCTACAGCCTTTGCAGCTATGGTATGCATGAGAGGACCACCCTGAATACCAGGGAACACGTGGCCATTTATCTCTCTGGCGTAGCGTGCTTTGCCCACTATGAAACCCCCTCGCGGTCCCCTGAGGGTCTTATGGGTAGTTGAGGTGACGAAATCAGCGAAAGGAACCGGCGATGGATGGAGGCCTGCCGCAACCAAACCGGCGATATGCGCCATGTCAACCATCAAATATGCGCCCACCTCCTCGGCAATCTGTCTAAATGCCTTAAACTCGATTATCCTGGGATAGGAGCTGGCACCTGCTATGACCATCTTCGGCATGAATGTTCTTGCCAAATGCCTAACCTGATCCAGCTCGATTCGCTGGGTTTCTGGATCAACACCGTAGAAAACAGCCCGATAAAGCATACCTGAAAAGCTGGCGGCACTTCCGTGGGTAAGATGACCTCCATGCGCCAGGTCCATACCCAAAATAACGTCACCCGGTTCCAAAAAAGAGAAATACACTGCCATATTCGCCTGAGAACCGGAGTGAGGCTGCACATTAGCGAACTCCGCCCTAAAGAGCTTCATCGCCCTTTCAACAGCCAGATTTTCCACGGTGTCAGCGTTCTCGCAACCCCCATAGTACCTCTTTCCCGGATACCCCTCTGCATATTTATTGGTCAACACACTTGACTGAGCCTCCATCACAGCCCTGCTGGTATAATTCTCCGAGGCGATCAGCACCAAATTATCGCTCTGCCTTTGTGCTTCCGCTTTGATAGCTTCAGCTATCTGAGAATCAACTACCTTCAGGCTCATTGAGGTCTCCCTTCAAGAGGAGATGAGGTACGATCAATCTCATCGAGTCGCCTCTGATGACGGCCTCCTTCAAACTCAGTCTGCAAAAAAAGATCTACCATATCCAACGCCAGACCGAGACCGAGAACCCTTCCACCAAGGACAAGTATGTTGGCATCGTTGTGCAGCCTGCTGAGCTTGACCGTGAAAAGATTATGGCAAAGAGCCGCCCTTACCTTCGCGTAACGATTCGCGACTATTGACATACCAATCCCTGAGCCACAAATCAGTATTCCCCTGCTGAACTCCCCGTTGGAAATCCTTCCAGCCACTTTGTGAGCAACAATCGGGTAGTCAACCGCTGCATTGCTGTAAGTCCCCATATCGGCAACGCTAAGACCATGTTTTCTTGATAAGAAAGCCTTAACCTCCTCCTTTAAGTCAAATCCAGCATGATCAGATCCGATGATGATGTTCATGGTGGAGCCTCAGAAGACGCTCAGGACGAATTTGATTGCGGCTGTTCCCTTTTCTGCCCTGATTTTCAACCTGGTAGCCAAAGTCTTTATTCTCATTCAAACAATCCTGACCGCCTATCTTAGCAAGGACAGGGCTCAAGATCGTCGGTAACAATCGGGGTAGATTCCATCCCCCTCAGGCAGAAGCTTCGTGCTCCTGAGAAACTCACTATCGAAAAGAGCATGGAGATATCTTCTTTTGCTCTGCCCTCTTAACAAGGCCCCGTACAGGGCCGTTTCAAACCGACGCACCTCCCCATAAGCCTTAGCACTAAGGTGGCAGCCTGTGTGCGCCGTTTTGAAACGGCCACTCATCTGAACGATGGGAGGCCTGCCCTGGCGCTCAACTTTGGGGCTGGTGTATGGATACCGGAGTATTTCACATCTCAGCTCTCCTTACTCATGCCTTATGAGCCAGCCTGCCCTGGCGCGACGAGATACGAACATAATGGAATCTCGGCACGATTCTGGTTTTTTGGGGCATACAATTATCTATCCTAAGCCAGGTCTGGGCCAGGGGTCTGGGCCAGGGACAGAGTCAAAAAAAGACATCTCCATGCTCACCATAGCGTTTCTTCTAGCTATACCGTGAAGCAAAGCGCCGGGGTCAGGTGCTAGGGGGTATATTGTCTGAACATAAGTGAGCTATTGGTGCCGCCGAAGCCAAAGGAATTGGAAAGCACCGTTCTGACCTGTGCCTTTCTCGCCGTATTCGGCACATAGTCGAGATCACACTCTGGGTCCGGAAAGTCATAATTGATAGTTGGCGGGATAATTCCATACTTTAGAGTCAAGATAGAAAATATAGCCTCTGTTACTCCAGCTCCGCCTAAAAGATGGCCTGTCATCGACTTGGTCGAACTCACGGGAATCTTATACGCATGGTCACCGAAAACCGATTTAATGCCCTTCGTCTCTGAGACATCATTGAGGGGCGTACTGGTTCCGTGAGCATTTATGTAGTCAACCTGAGTCGGGCTCAAACCTGCATCCTGAAGCGCTGCCTTCATGCAGAGGGATGCCCCGATACCATCGGGGTCGGGGGCTGTAAAATGGTAGGCATCCGAAGACATGCCATAGCCTACGATTTCGCCATATACATCTGCCCCCCTTTCAAGGGCATGAGTCAGTTCTTCCAGAATAATAATGCCACCACCCTCTCCAATGACAAAACCATCCCGTTCCCGATCGAAGGGTCGTGATGCCTTTTCCGGCTCGTGGTTTCTCGTTGAAAGGGCTTTCATCGAGGTAAATCCTCCTAGGGCCAAGGGCGTTATGCATGCCTCCGAGCCACCGCTTATCATCACGTCAGCCGCTTCTCGCTGGATTGCCTTGAATGACTCACCAATGGCATGAGAGCTCGCTGCGCATGCGGTTGTTATCGAGGTGTTTGGGCCTTTGGCGCTAAATTCGATAGCCAACCGAGCTGGGGCCATATTGGCAATAATGCCAGGTATGAAAAAAGGGCTTATCCTTCTCGGCCCTTTCTCCAAGTAAATCTTATGATAATACTCAATGGTGTTCAGTCCGCCGATGCCAGAACCCGTAATGCAGCCCACCCGGTGGCTGTTCTTTGGCGTTATTTCGAGCTTTGCATCCTCCATTGCCATCCGAGCAGAGGCCATAGCATAGTGTATGAAGATATCCAAGTGCTTGGCATCCTTTGAACTAAGAAAATCCTCCGATACGAAACCCTTTACCTCCCCAGCAACCTGCGACGCAAAGGCGGAGACATCGAATTTCGTAATCGGACCGATACCTGACCTTCCATTCTTGACAGCCTCCCAGTTTTCTTTCACACCGATACCGAGAGGTGTAACCATACCTAAGCCGGTAACCACAACCCTTCTGGTCATTACAGTATTCTCCTCGATCAACTAGAAAGGAGCTTACCCCTGATTCTTTTCAACATATTCTATGGCATCGCGAACAGTAATGATCTTTTCTGCCTCTTCATCGGAGATAGATATATCAAACTCCTCTTCCATGGCCATAATCAATTCAACCTGATCAAGAGAGTCTGCACCCAGATCATCTACGAAGGACGCCCCTGGAACAACATCTTTCTCATTAACCTCAAGCTGCTCACAGATTATTTTCTTTATCCTCTCTTCAATCGACATGAATAGTCACCTCCATACTAGTTTTTAATAACATTACATAAAAAGACCACCGCTTATATGAATTACTTGCCCTGTGATGTACGTTGCGCTGTCCGAAGCCAGCCAGTAAACCGTTTCCGCCACTTCCTCAGGTTCTCCCATTCTTCCCATGGGAATCTGAGCCAAAAAGCTTTCCTTCACTTTTTCCCGCAGCTTTTCCGTCATTTCAGTATTTATGAAACCGGGTGCCACGGCGTTTACCGCAATACCTCTCGATGCCAATTCTCTTGCAATGCTCTTGGTTAAGCCGAGTATACCAGCCTTAGACGCAGCGTAGTTGCACTGACCAATGTTTCCAATCTGGCCAACCACCGATGAAATATTAATGATCTTCCCCTTCCGCTCCTTAACCATCGATTTGATTGCCGCTCTTGTGCAATTGAATACGCCGGTAAGATTGACGGCAAGTACTCGATCCCATTGTGAAGCAGACATTCTCATGAGAAATCCATCCTCCGTTATCCCGGCATTGTTAACCAAAACATCCACTCTCTGAAACTGCTTCACTGCTTTCGTGAAAAACGCTTCAACGGCTTCAAACGATGAGACATCAAGCTTCTCTCCGTGCGCGTCAACACCCATCCCACTGAGAAGACCCAATGTCTCATTTACATGGACGTCGTCAGGGTCGTAATGGACAAACAAGATCCGTGCTCCCTCTCGGGCAAACCTAAGGCACACTGCCCGGCCAATCCCCTTTGAGCCTCCGGTAACAACTACCACCCTTTTTGATTCAGACACGCAATCCTCGATCTTCTGAGAGTACCACCGATGCCTTTAGAAGGTCCTCGATTGAAGCACAGCCAGCCCCTTTTCCAGCCGTTCCTGAACCCGGTTGTTTAAGAAGTTTCGAGCCGTTCTAACGGCATTCTTTATTGCCTTGGGAGACGAACTGCCATGGCAGATCACACCGACACCTCTAATACCCAAAAGGAGTGCTCCACCATGCTCAGCATAGTCGAGATTCCTTCCCACATTTTTTACGGCCCTCCTGCTGAGCCAGAAACCGATTCTCGACATAAGACTCCGGGATGTCTCTCTCTGAAGCATCAGGCCTATAGCCTCGGCCATTCCTTCGCTTAGCTTAAGAGCCACATTACCGACGAATCCATCAGTTACTATTACCTGTACGTCCCCTGAAAAGATGTGCCTTCCCTCAACGTTGCCGACAAAATTGAGTGGGGCATTTGTGAGCATATCGTGAGCTATCTTAACCCTTTCATTACCCTTGCTCCCCTCCTCACCGATATTCAATAACCCAATCTTCGGATTGTCGATGCCCAGAAGAGAATTGGCGAAAATATTCCCCATAATAGCGAATTCAAAAAGCTGCTTGGGCTTCGTATCAACGTTAGCTCCAACATCAATTAAGACAACGGCTCCCCTTGCTCCAGGAAACATGGCGGCCAAAGCAGGTCGCTCCACTCCTTCTATCCTTCCAAGAGCGAGGACGGCAGCCCCTACGGTGGCTCCGCTGTTACCTGCACTGACAACAGCCTGAACCTTTCCGCTCTTCACAAGCTCAAAGGCCACTGAGATAGAGGCATCCTTCTTCTGCCTCAGGATCTTAAGCGGTGATTCATCCATACCCACCACCTGAGAACAGTGGTGGATTTGGATGCCATTGTCTGTGCTCGAGCCCTTGTCGAGCTGTTTCGAGATAAGGTTTCGATCTCCAACCAGGGTAACATCCACCCCCAATTCAGAGTGCGCCCATAGAGCACCCTGAATGGCGGCTTCAGGGGCATAATCTCCTCCCATTGCATCTACTGCAATGTTCAATAGCTAAGCCTCTTCTTTCTTGACCACTGTTTTGCCCTTGTAAGTACCGCAATTCATGCAAACATGATGGGGAAGAACGGGCTCATGGCATTGGGGGCAAAAGGAGAAATTGGGCACCTTCGCGTGATGATGCGATCTCCTCATATCTCTTCTTGACTTGGATGTCTTTTTCTTAGGTACAGGCATAATGCGCTTTTAGTTAGATGTTTGGCACAGAAGTGTTTCATATTTTTTGGAACACGAACAGGTCTTGACATTCAAGTTACTTCCACAGGTTGCACAGAGCCCCTTACACTCAGCAGAACAGAGCGTTTTCATAGGTAAGCTGAGGATTATTTGCTCTTTTATGACCTGTCCCAGTTCCAAAAAGTTACCCTGAATGAATTCGAGGTTAAGATCGGCTTCAGACAACTCGACATCTACCCCCCCATTAAACGGAGATAGCGATAAGAATATCCTGAAATCCTTTGATAAATCCCATGAATAGGGTTCAAGACACCTATCGCAATGCAGGAGTAGGCTGGTAGATACCGAACCCCCTATAGTGATCCTTTTTCCTACAGGTTGAATCTTGATCCAGGCAGAAAGAGGAGCACCAAGCCCCAGAATTCGCTCTTCCTCAAGATCCGTTTTCCGCCAATCCTTATCAAATCTAAAGTTAAACTCTTTACCCTCTGAAGGGATGTTTGTCAAATCGATTTTCACAGAAGCGGGCTCTTATCGAAATTGCTCAGTTTTGCAGTTGCCGCTGAATAATAGAATTTGCTTTTATATCCAGCCCCTTCTTTTGTCAAGAAAATTTGTTGCCCTCATCTACTTGAATTGCCCGGATCAAAGTAGTACAATCATTGCAGACATGAAACCCAAACAGGTATTTGAGACCTATCAAAGGGAACATATGCGGGTTGATCGGCGAGGGTATTGCCCTCATTGCGGTTCACCTTGTCATGAAGTTCTCTCCGGAAGATTCAGCAGGTTCAGGTGTTCTCGTTGCGGCTCTCCCATTTACAGGAATCCTTCTCCGGGAGTTGTCGCCTTAATTGTCAAAGAAAAGATGCTCTTGTTGGGTAAGAGGGCACCTGACATCTTTAGAGGTGGCAAATGGAGTCTTCCGGGCGGGTTCATCGAGTTCGAAGAAGACTTCCTCTCCGCAGCTCACAGAGAAATAGAGGAAGAAACCGGTCTCACCGTAAATGTCATTTCAATTCTGAGCGTTGTTTCTAATTTCTTCTCACCTGAACTCCATACCCTCGTCATTGTGCTTTTGGCCGAAAACGTTGGTGGAAAACTGCGACCCGGGGACGATCTGGTAGCGTTAGAATGGTTCCCCCTTGCTGGATCATTTCCTGATTTTGCCTTTGAAGCAGATGAGCACATTATTCATCGATATCACGCTACACAGATTCCCGGTGTTCCCGTAGACCCTGATCTCGCTTCCCGGTGAAGGAAGATGCGTCGTTCATCCGGTTCTTACTTGCTCGGCATTTTCCTGGCATTGCCTTCCAGTCTTAGGGAATGGGGTGTCAGCTCGTAAGGGTATACATGGATCACTTGGCAGGCGGTTAGGAGAATGAACTCCTTGACAGATCTCTCATTGCAATCGCGAAACAGGAACTTTGAAGCACGCATTTTTTTGGAACAGGTTGGCAGGTCTCATAACCTTAAACGGGTGATTCGTAACCGATAAAAATCAACAAATCCTCCCGCAAAGGACGTGGCTTTGTTTGGAGCCCCTCCCGGGGTTGTTGGAGTAATGGGGTACTGGAGTAATGGTCTGGAATTGAGAGAAGGGTTTTGTAAAGGCGGAAGGTTACACAAAAGCGTGCTCTCGTGGGCCTTGTGTACAGAGTATCCGTACGGTTTTTCCCACTATTCCAATCATCCACTACTCCATCATTCCGTGCTCACAAAGGAACAATGACCGGCAAAGCCATTGTCTCTGAGCATGCCCAAAGGACGTTGTTTTCTAACACGAAATAGCGAGGTGAGGAACATGATACGTCAACCAGCAGTTGCCAATCAGTTTTATCCGGGAACAGAGAAAGATCTGAAAAAGGACCTTTCTAGAAGGATAAAAGAGGGCAAGGAAAGGGAAAAGGTGCTGGCCTTGATTTCTCCTCATGCCGGTTATATGTACTCGGGCGATGTTGCCGGTGCTGTTTACTCCGTCGCAGAGATTACCAAAGACGTAGTTGTGATGGGACCGAACCATCATGGTCTCGGAGCCCCTTTTGCAGTCATGGCACGGGGGAAATGGAAGATGCCCAGCGGTGATATTTCCATCAATGAAACACTGGCCAGTCTCATGATTGAGGAGTCTCGTTTGCTGCGGGCTGACGATCAAGCTCACATAACCGAGCACTCCGTGGAGGTCCAATTACCCTTTATCCAATACATTGAACCTGCCGTCCAATTCGTTCCTGTTGTTTTGGGAATGGCTGACTACAAAACCTGTGAGGATTTGGGAAAAGACATGGCAAGGGCCATAAAGAGATATGGAAAGCCCGTGGTCTTGATCGCCAGCACGGATATGACCCATTATGAATCTCAAGAGAGTGCTCACCAAAAAGACCAACTGGCAATGGAGAAAATCCTGGCTATGGACCCCGCCGGCCTCCTGGATACTGTTACCAGGCATAACATTACCATGTGTGGCGTAATACCAACAACAGTAGCCCTCATTGCAGCCAAGGAACTGGGTGCAACAACAGCCAAGAAGATTGCATACGCCACGTCCGGAGATGTCAGCGGAGACTACAGTTACGTTGTAGGCTACGCTGGATTTACTATTCAATGAAGTTATCTTCCCCACGAGGCGAGGAAAGATTCTCGAACTTGAAATCGGCAGCCTGAGCGTAAACCAGCGATCTTAGCTGATCTCCGCGACTATTCCTCGAGCACCATGGTTATGGCCCCTTTTGGGCACACCGCCGCACAAATACCGCATCCCTTGCAATAGTCGAGGTCAATGCGGATTTCTCCGGTACTATCATCGCGGGTGATGGCCAGATCGGGGCACAGGAACCGGCATACATCACACGCTTCGCAGCTCATCGTTCCCAGGCAGCGGGATGCCTCAAAGTAAGCTTCATCACACGTCAGCGGAGGATCATGACGCTCAAAATCGATCTTCACTGGAGCTACACTGAATCCCCTAGCCTTATCCTCTCGCACGCAGTTTCGATTCAACATTGTCTTACATCATTTCGAGATAGTCCATGACCTGCCGTGCCACAGCCTTTCCCGACCCCATAGCTTCAACCACGGTAGAGGGACCGGTCACTGCATCTCCCCCAGCGAATATGCCGTCATACCCTTTTATGCGGCCCCTTCTGTCAAGCTCGATAGTTCCTTTCTCTGAAATGCTTCTCTCCTGCAGAAGAGATAGTTCGGTACACTGTCCTGTTGCAGAGATAACAAAATCACCTTTGACGTCGATCGGCTGCCCTGGCAAGATCATTGGAACCCTTCTCCCGAACTTATCCCACCCCAGATGCGCTGGGGCACAACTAACGCCCATCACTCTGCCGCGCGTCTGCAAGACAGCCACTGGGGCCACCTGAAACCGGAAATCAATCCCCTCCCTTTTCGCCATTTTTAACTCAAAGGGATCAGCTGGCACTTCATCTTCTTTTTCTAGGGAAAGCACCTCCACCCTATCCGCGCCAGACCTTAAGGCAGAGCGAGCAACATCAAGTGCTACGTTTCCTCCTCCAACAACCAAAACTTTGCCATGGAGCGCAATACCCTCCCCTATATTCGTTTCTTCTAGGAAACTCAGCCAGTCCATAAAACCCTCACCATCCTCTCCTTCTATTCCAATTCTCGCTGCCCGGTGGGCTCCAACCGCCAGCAACAGAGCATCTCCACCTTCTTTCTGCAAGGCCTCTAAGGACATATTCTTGCCAATTCTGATAGGGTTGATAAATCTAACTCCAAGCGCTCGTATTACACTCACATCGTGAGCAACCACATACCGCGGCAAACGAAAGGGGGGTATACCACGAACTAACATGCCTCCGGGTTGCGTAAGAGCATCCATAATAGTAACGCTGTATCCTTGCATGGCTAACTCATATCCACAGGCAAGCCCCGCAGGTCCAGCCCCTACAATCGTTACCTTTTTTCCTCGGGAGGGCTGCTTGCGTTCTAAAAGGGCGTCCACAATCTCATTGTAATGGTCCATTTCATAGTGGACCGCATATCGCTTGAGTTCCCGAATGGCTAACGGTTCATCCCAGCTGCCACGGATACAGGCCTGCTCGCAGGGATGGTGACACACATAACCGCAAACCCCTGGAAGCGCGTTGTCCCGACGGATCAACAGGAGTGCCTCTTTCACCTTCTTTTTCTCCAGCAGGTGCACATACTCGCGCACCTGCTGGCTAATGGGGCATGCGTCAACACAGGGAGGAAGCCCCTCCTTACTCGCTATATCGGTGTTTGTATAGATATATCCTCTCGTGGTGTCTCTATCGGACCTTAGCTCATAGAAACACTCAGCGGGACACGCCCTCAGGCACACGCCGCACCCTTGGCACAATTCCCTATCTACAACCGGCCTATGCGTTCTTCCTTCTACCGCCATTTTGCGTTTGTTTTGTTTACTGCCTACTGCTTACCCCTTATTACCTGCTTCATATCCTCACCGAGTTTATATCCAACCTCCAGGGCCTTGATATTCATGTCCCTGAACCGTTCTGCAACGTTTTCGCGGATGGATGAAATGAGTGCTCGTTTTGTTACCACCCTGGTTATGGCCATCGATGCCCCCAGGATCACGATATTGGCCACCTGCTTGCTCTGCAACTCATAAATAGCGGTGTTGGTAGCCGGTACTGCAATCTGGTGAGCACTGCCTACCTCGTGGGGCTCCACCATCAAATCATCATAGATGACAAGCGCACCATCTTCAGCCACATCCGCGATGTATGCATTATAAGCACTTTGGGAAAGCACAATAAGGATATCTGATCGTATCACATGGGGAAACGTAATAGGTTCGGTTGAGATCACCACCTCAGATCTGGCAGAACCACCCCTCGCCTGTGCCCCATAAGAGTTTGACCCCGATACCCATTTGCCATCATGAATAGCTGCATACCCCAGGATCGTCCCGGCAAGAACAACTCCCTGTCCACCGAAACCGCCAAAACGGATTTGCCTAAATCCCGTCATCGCTAAATTCTCCTGTGATAATTCTCCCTCTCAATTCCTCTCGGCTCAGCTGCTCGGCTTCCTCCTTGGAGATACACATTTCAGATAGCATCTTCAGCATCTCCGCAGGTGAGTCGTATTGATTTCTCCTGCCAAATTGCGTAGGACATGGAGAGAGAACCTCTATGAAGGCAAATCCGTGCACATTAAGCGCTTTCTTAATGGCATTGACCAAAGAGAGTGGCTGGGTCACCGAATACCTGGCAACATAGGAGGCACCAGCGGCCAGCACGAGCTTGCATAGATCAAAGGGACGATAGATATTCCCTTCCGTCGTTGTCGAGGTTATTGAGCCAACAGGAGATGTGGAGGCAACCTGTCCACCGGTCATGCCATAAATCATGTTGTTGGCACAGATCACTGTAAGATCTGTATTCCGTCGTGCTGCATGGATCAGATGGTTGCCTCCAATAGAGGTGAGATCCCCGTCTCCGCTGATCACCATGGTTGTGAGCTTCGGATTAAACATCTTTGCTCCTGTGGCAAAGGCGATTGCCCTCCCGTGGAGGGTGTGAAGGGTGTCAGCATTGAAATGAGGGCTCGGAATCCAGGCTGCGCAGCCTATGCCGGATACGAAGAGCATGTCATTCATATTGAGGTGCAGCTCATCAATAGCCCGGAGGATAGTGTTCATGAGGATTCCGTGGCCACACCCGGGGCAAAAGGGTGTTGATTTCACATCCGGTCGCATATAGTTCTCCAGGTCCCTGGCCATTATACGAGCTTCCTCACCTCTTCCATGATCCGATGCGGATGGATGATTTCACCATCGGTCTGGTTATATGCGATAACTTCAGATCCCGCATATTTCATGACTTCACCGATGATCTGCCCCCTGTTCATCTCAGGGACAAAAACCTTCTTGACTGATCCGCCGATTTCCCGGATGATATGATCGGGAAAAGGCCACATTGTCTTAAGCCGGAGCAGGCCAACCTCCTTTCCATCTCTTCGGAGCCGATCAACCGCAAACAGCGCACTCCTGGCGGTAAATCCGTAGGCGAGAATGACCACCTTGGCATCATCAAGGTAGTAAGCATCGGCCTGAATGATCTCTTCACGATTCTTCAGGATTTTATTGTTGATACGTGTTACGAGCTTCGAATGGGTTACGGGGTCATCGGTCTTTCTGATTCCGAACTCGTTATGGGTGGATCCGGTCACCAGGAGCCTCTCGCCCTCACCAAAGGCAGGCATGGGAGGAACGCCGTCATCTGCCTCGGTGCCGAACGGAGGCGCACCGGGCTCTTTCCTCCTATCACAGATCCTCACCGTAGCGCTTACATCAATTCGCTCTCGCAAATGGCCCACTGCCTCCTCCCCCATCAAAAACACCGGTACCCGATAGTGCTCGGCCAGATTAAAGGCCTCGATTGTGAGATCGTACATCTCCTGCACCGACCAGGGAGATAAGGCGATAATCTGATAATCCCCATGAGAGCCCCATTTTGCCTGCATAAGATCACCGCTTGCTACTTTTGTCGACTGCCCGGTTCCCGGACCAGCTCTCTGGATATCGATAATAACAAGGGGAGTCTCGGTTATGGCGGCATAGCCGATGGCCTCCTGCATGAGGCTAAAGCCCGGTCCGGAGGTGGCGGTCATAGCTTTGGCTCCCGCCCAAACTGCCCCGATCATTGAGCAGATAGAACCAATCTCGTCCTCCATCTGCATGAATACCCCATTGACCTCCCCGAATCTCACGGATATCCGTTCCATGATCTCACTGGAGGGTGTAATGGGATAGCCGCCATAGTAACGACAGCCGGCAGCAATGGCCCCCTCGGCCACAGCTTCATTACCGGAAAAGTAATAGGTTCCGGGGGAAAGTATACTGTCTGTTTCCTTCCAGTGCAAAGACTCACTCATCATATTTTGCCGCGGAAATAATTGAGCTAGTTTCCTGTTCTCCCGTTCCTGAGGTTCTCGTAACCCCTTTATGGGTCCTCTATTCCCTCGCCTGTGGATACATAGTGGAGCCGCCTTTCAGTCGATGGACGATTTTCTCCTTGTTTACGCTTCTTCTTGTCTTCACCACTCATACAGGTCTCAGCGCACAATCTCTGAGACTGTATTTTTGGGGACAAACCGTTAACCGATGACCTGAACCTTTTCCCAGAAGCAAAACACCGTTCATATGATGTTTTTCCAGCTACTCGTGCCTACTAATTTGGAGACCAAAAAGCAAGAATTATTTCTATAGCGGAACAGGGCCCACAAGATTTTTTCAACTTGAAACAACGAATAAGCCAAAATCTGATAAGTCGTCCTTTTCACCCGTCACCGCGGCTCACCGAACCCTTTTGCACAACTGTTCTTCAGATCAGGATAAGTAGGCCCTCACAGCAAGGATGTTGCCTCTATCCATCTGACAGGTATGTGGCCTGGGCATCGGGTTCGTTGATGTAAATCTGTTGGGCTAGCCGGTTTCTCTCAATCACCTTTGTAGGTAATTCGACCCAATTGAATAGGGAATAGTACCAAAACAAATTGCTCCTGCAAAGAAATGGGGGTGCCTGTCATCTTTTTGGGTAAAATACCTTATTGAATCTCTCCTTTTGAATCGATAAACTTCGATGCGGTATATATTGTTTGAATTTAAAGTATAGATGTATTAGGTTCTCTTGCTAAATGACGGTGAAAGGAAGGAAGATACGTTTTTCTTTCTGTTCTTGATTATAAACCTGGGGGAATTCAGAGTACTTATAGGAGGGGATGTGGGCTCTTGTCAATATGGGTGTCGGGGAAGATGGAGCATTGAACCGTTCGTAGTAATAGCAAGTGACTTTCGAATATTTCTTGTTGCTTTTTCGTGCTTTTCGAGCAAACTCCACCTCAGATGAACTGACAGGTGACCGTCGGCAGTAACTTACTTATGCAAAGGAGGTAAATATGAGACCGTATTTTGAGAAAATGACCCCTTTTGGAAAACCTCTTTCCGATAGCCAAAGGGAAAGCGGAAAAGAGAACGTGGCCCAAATCAAGGAGGTAGAAAAACAAGTGGCAGAGGCGGTGGAGGCCGTGAAAAATGCCGGTATACCGGCCGAGAAGATCAAAGAAAGGGGACAGACGACAGTCTGGGAGAGAATCGAGTATCTTGTCGATCCTGGTACCTGGTGCCCCCTTCATACCGTGTACAACCCCCTGTTCAACGAAGAAGGAAGCACCGGGGTTATTGACGGACTCGCCAAGATAAACGGTAAATGGGCAGTAGTGATCGGGTTTGATAACAAGGTCATGGCAGGGGCTTGGATTGCCGGACAGGCGGATAACCAGCTGAGGGTCACCGACATGGCGAAGAGACTTCACATACCCCTGGTATGGCTGGTGAATTGCAGCGGCGTAAAGCTAACAGAGCAGGAGGAGGTCTATGCAAATCGAAGAGGAAACGGCACCACCTTCTTCCGCCACGCTGAACTGGAGAAATTAGGTGTCCCTATCATAGCAGGTATTTACGGCACCAACCCGGCTGGGGGTGGTTATCAAGGCATCAGCCCCACCATTCTCATTGCTCATAAAGACGCCAATATAGCCGTCGGCGGCGGCGGAATCGTGGGAGGTATGAGCCCTAAGGGTTATTTCGACGAAGAAGGTGCCGAAGTACTCATTGAAGCCACGCGGCATTTCAAGGAAGTACCCCCTGGGAGCGTTCCCATCCACTATAATGAGACGGGCTTTTTCAAAGAGGTCTATGACACCGAGTTCGGCGTGCTCGACGCCCTAAAAAGATACATGGACATGGTCCCCGCCTATGATCCAGCTTTCTTCAGGGTTGCTGAGCCGAAGGAGCCGCAATTCCCCGGGGATGATATTAATACCATTGTGGCTTTTAATCAGAAACGAAGTTATGACTTCGACGAAATGCTTGCCCGTATTTTTGATAACAGTGAACACATGGAATTCAGGCCCGACTATGGCCCGGAGGTATACACTGGACTGGCAAAAGTCGACGGGCTTCTGCTTGGTTTTATTGGGAACCGGCAAGGCTTCCTGGGCAAAGATTATCCTGAATACGCACCGTACCCGGGGATCGGCGGGAAGCTATACCGCCAGGGCCTGATCAAGCTGAACGAATTCGTCACCTTATGCGGCCGGGATCGGGTTCCTATTGTCTGGTTTCAGGATACCTCGGGCATTGATGTGGGAGACATAGCTGAAAAGGCCGAGCTGTTGGGTCTCGGCCAATCGCTGATATACTCCATAGAACAGACCGATGTCCCCCAGATCTGCATCGTTGTAAGAAAGGGGACTGCCGCCGCCCACTATATCATGGGAGGACCTACGGCCAACAACCACAATGCCTTCACCTTAGGCACCCCGACGACCGAAATCTATGTTATGCACGGCGAGACAGCTTCGGCCGCGTCATTTTCGAGGAGGTTGGTCAAGGAGAAGGACTCCGGGCGCCCGCTTCAGCCGGTCATAGACAAGATGAATGCCCTGGCACAAGAATACTACGACAAATCCAGACCCATCTACTGCGCAAATCGCGGCTATGTGGACGAGATTGTCTCTTTTCCGGAACTCAGGAAATACATCATTGCCTTTGCTGGCTGCGCCTATCAAAACCCTATTTCCATTTGCCCGCAAAATCACATGATGATTCCCAGAATTATCAAAGGCTAACGAAAGACCTAACAAGGGCTAGTTTGAGCGAAAGTGCTCAAGCTAGCCATTTTCTGCCAATTCAGCACCTCGAGCACGTTCTCTCTGGCAAATTGCCACTAGAATCTGTCATACCTTGTTCTATGGTGGATGAAAGGCCTATGATCTTCCAAATCCATACATAATACCTGACCAACAAAGGTTTTCAAGCTGAGACCTTTTCGCAACTTGCCAAGGGCTTATGGCAAATACTTTTTTTCCTATTCCTTTCGCCCCAATACATCACCGTAGCCCGACCTCATTACCTTTTTGTCAAACTTGCCGACGCTCGTCCGAGGTATCTGATCTACAAAGACAAACCGATCGGGTATCCACCACTTCAGTATCTTGCCATCTTCCACATACTGGTTCATGTGCTCCTTGAGTTCATCTTCGGAAATCTCAGCCTTGAATTCTTTCTTCGGCACTAAAAGAGCGACTGGGCGCTCTCCCCATTTATCCGAATGTGCCCCGAAGACTGCCACTTCCTGAACCTTAGGATGCATATTTATGAGGTTCTCCAGCGTGAGGCTGGAGATCCATTCGCCTCCGCTCTTTATCACATTCTTGGATCGGTCAATGATGAGCACGCTTTCCTCTTCATCGATCGTTGCCATGTCCCCTGTGTGCATCCATCCATCTCGCCAGAGCTCCGCGGACTTCTCCGGATCCCTGTAGTATCCCATGGTGAGCCATGGGGCCCTGAGCACGATTTCACCGACCGTTTTCCCGTCTTTCGGCACATCTTTTCCCTGCTCATCTACGACCCGTTGCTCGACGAATGGAGGTGCGATACCCGTTCCACTGAGAAACTCTATCTTCTTATCCTCTGGCCAAGCAAACATGTGCGGCTTAAGATACTGGAGGCCCACCTTTGTATAGACTTCCGTCATTCCCCATCCTGAACAGACATCCATGCCGAGCTCTTTGGCCTTTTTGGCAAGTATGGTATTAAGCCGCATCCCGCCGCCTTCATATATGAGGCCCTTAAGGTATTCTCTGAATTGCTCGACCTCCGGATGTGAGATAATCATGTTCAGCATCGTGGCAACGCAACACATGTACCCACCCTGATCCGGGCTTTTTTCTCGTTTCAGTAATTCAAAAAACACTTCGGGATCGAATCGGCCGGGATAGAGCTGCTTGCACCCGAGGTATGTTGCCATATATGGTTGACCCCAGCCATGAGCGTGAAACATAGGCACCATTTGGATGGTCAAGTCACGGCGTGGGTCCAATCCCCTTTCCCCTTCAAAACCCAAGAGCACATTCGCCCAGATAAGGGTATGCATGATATGCTGCCGATGCGTGAAGAAGGCCACCTTTGGATCTCCGGTTGTGCCGGTCGTGTTGCTCAGCGATGCCACCGTATTCTCGTTGAGATCGGGGTAGTCATAGTGTGGCGATGCAGAACGCAGCAATTCCTCGTACTCCGAGAGCGGCTGTAAGACCGTCTCCGGCAGTTTTCCGTCATCCGCCAGTGCGATATACTGTTTGACCGTCTTGAGCTTGCCGCTGATCGACTCAATTATTGGAGTGAAATCCTTGTTAAAGATCACAACATCATCTTCCACCCGGTTGACAAGATAGACAATTTGGTCTGGGCTGAGAAGTGGATTCCCCATATGCAGCATGGCACCCATACAGGGCACTGCAAAATATACCTCAAGGAAGCGGTGTGTATTCCATTCGAAGCAGATGACTTTTGAGCCCTGTTTGACACCAAACCCTTTGAGCGTATTCGACAGGCGCTGGCACCGTTCATAAAGCTGGGCATAATTTCCACGGAAAAGGTCCTTATAAACGATCTCTCCCTCAGGATGCATTTTTGCCGCGTGTTCCAATAGAACTTTCAGAATAAGCTGATAGTCATAACCAACTCTCGGAAATTCTTGCTCTTGGGCCATAGCTCACCTCCTCAGGGCCTAGATACCACCTTCCTTCTCTTATAGTGAAGCCTCCCCGCTCTGAAGAGCGGGGCATCCTCATGATGGATAGCGAAACTCTCCATAATCTTTAGCCCTTCTTCTCTAAAGCTTCGGAGGGCTCTCCCCGCCATCTCTGTCGGGCCGAAGACTTTGGCGAAGGCCGATCATTCCCGTCCTAAAGGACGGGGCATTCTGGCGAAGGAGAGTAAATGCAAGCTCTTGCCACCTAACAGAATTTCCTGGCTTTGTCAATAAACAGCCCTGCCACCGCAGGGCAACGTCAAGGTCCAGGGTGGATATCCTTTCTTGGTTATGCCCTCCACCAGGGGGCATTATCGGGTCATTTTAAAATGGTTTATTGCCCCCGAAGCCTTGGAATCATATGTTCCATCTCTATAAAGCATTTTGAAACGCCCACTGATCCAAACGAAATGAGGCCTGCCCTGGCGCGAAGGTGCTCGAGTATTGAACGAAAGCCGCATTGTTTGGAGTTGTACGTTTTAGGGGCATCCTTTACAGGCCAGGTCCGGGCAAGGGGCATGAACAAAATAGGATATCCATACCCACCAACGAGCTCAAACATCACGAGCTTCAGTTTTACTATGACATGGCCCTGCCAAAACACTTGACAAATGGAACTGGTATGATAAATGAGCCCTATGATGGCCAAGAAAGGTAAGAAGAAGCCCGTTATCAAAAGAGAGTGGTGCAAGGGATGCGGGATCTGTGTGGAGTTTTGTCCGGAAGACGCCCTGGCCCTGGATGAAATGGAAAAGGTTCAGCTTATCTCCAGCGAAAAGTGCAATGGTTGTGGAATGTGCGAACTTCGCTGCCCTGATCTCGCAATAGAACTTGAATAAGGTGATAGACGTATGAAGCAGAATGTCCTCTTTGTTCAAGGCAATGAAGCCTGTGTGGAAGGAGCCCTTTATGCCGGTCTCAATTTTTTTGCGGGCTATCCAATTACCCCCTCTACCGAGGTCGCCGAACTGCTCTCCTATCGGCTACCAGCAAAGGGCGGGAAGTTCATCCAGATGGAAGACGAGCTTTCCTCAATGTGCGCCATAATCGGGGCCTCACTTACCGGAAAAAAGACCATGACCGCTACCAGCGGTCCCGGTTTTTCCCTTAAACAGGAGGCTATCGGTTTTGCGGTTATGACCGAGACCCCTTGTGTTGTTGTAAACGTTCAGAGGGGCGGGCCCTCCACAGGCCTCCCTACGAGCGTGAGTCAAGGTGATGTGATGCAAACCCGCTGGGGTACTCATGGAGAGCACGCTATCATCGCGCTGACGGCCTCAAACAATCAGGACATATTTGCCATGACCATTGAGGCATTCAATCTTTCAGAGACCTTTCGAAGCCCGGTCATCCTGCTCCTGGATGAGATTGTGGCTCACACAAGAGAAAAGCTCGTGATGGCGGAGCCAGGTGAAATCAATGTAGTTGAAAGGCTCCATACATCTGTACCGGAAGGAACTGACTATCATCCCTATCTACCCAGGGAGGATGGCCGGCTTCCCATGTCCGATTTTGGAGGTGTCCATCGGTATAACGTTACCGGCCTTGCCCATGACATGTGGGGTTTCCCGTCAAATAAGCCGGAGGTCGTATGCGAACTGATGCGCCACCTGGTAGACAAAATCGAGGGGCATACGAGAGAGATCACCCGGGTAAAGGAATTCTATGTTCACGATGCGGACTGCCTTTTGATCTCGTATGGCGCCTCAGCCAGAACTGCACTGCACGTTGTTGAAAACAGGCGCGAACGGGGTGAAAAGCTCGGGCTCTTGGAGCTTCAGTCGCTGTGGCCCTTTCCCGCTGAAGTTGTCAGAAAGCGGTGCGCCTCGGTCAACTTTGTTATCGTAGTTGAGATGAACATGGGCCAGATCCTTCACGAAGTTAAAGCGGTCGTGGATGAGCGTAGCAAGGTCTTTCTGGCAAATAAGATCGACGGAAGCTTTATTACCCCTTCGGACGTCTTAGACATCTTGAGAATCATTCAGGGAAAGGGGGCGTAACGGATGCCGGTAAGGGACTACATTAGAGAAAGGTTCTTTCCCCACCTATGGTGCCCGGGCTGCGGCCATGGTATCGTAATGGGCTCAATGATCCGGGCAATAGAAAATCTCGCGATCAGGAAAAACGACATAGTCGTGGTTTCCGGTATCGGATGTTCCTCCCGTATCTGCGGTTATCTCGATTTCCATACCTTGCACACATTACACGGCCGAGCCCTTGCCTTTGCAACAGGTGTTAAACTCAGCAGGCCCGAGCTTACCCTCATCGTTCCCATGGGAGACGGTGATGCCTTCGCTATCGGTGGAAACCACCTCATCCATGCAGCAAGGCGCAATATCGACGTAAATGGCATCATCATGAACAACAACATCTACGGTATGACGGGAGGGCAGTATTCACCTTCGACCGGGTACGGGGACCTGGCAACCACAGCACCGTACGGCAATATCGATCCTCCCTTTGATTTGGTTAAACTTGCCCTGGGCGCTGGTGCTACCTTTGTAGCAAGAACAACAACCTATCATGTGACCTCAATGATAAAGATCCTGGAAAAGGCGATCACCCATAAGGGCTTTTCGGTTGTTGAGGTCTTATCCCAGTGCCCAACCTATTTCGGCAGGAAAAACAAATTTGCAACTGCAGTGGATATGATGAACTTTTACAAGACCCAGACAACCCCTATAGGGAGTAAGGAAAAGGACAAGAACCCGGATCTAATCGAAAGGGGGATCTTTATCCAGGAAGAGCGGCCGGAATACTGTGCTGAGTATGCCAAGGTCTTAGAGACGGCATCTCAAGGAGGGTGATGTAGTAATGGAACGATGCAGGATTGTCTTCTCCGGCTCAGGCGGGCAAGGGGTGATCACGGCGGCCATCATCCTTGCTGAGGCCGCGGTACTTCATGAAGGCTTGAATGCGGTACAGTCTCAATCGTACGGCCCGGAGGCGAGGGGGGGAGCAAGCCGTTCCGATGTCATCATTGCCGATACAGACATACGCTTTCCCAAGGTAATCCAGCCCAACGTGCTCGTGTGTCTAACGCAGGAGGCATATAACAGATTCTCCGGCCTTATCAGGCCCGGCGGACTCCTGTTAACCGACAGTCACTATGTGCAAGAAGAACGAAAGGCCGATGCCTGGCAGGTGGAACTTCCCATGTATAAGACGGTTATGGATACAATCGGAAGGCCTATCGTGTTTAATATTTGCATGCTCGGGGCTTTGATCGGTCTTACCCAGTTGGTGAAAATCGATTCAGTCATGAAAGTGCTGCAGAGCAGAATTCCACCCGGCTTCTTGGACGTAAACAAGCAGGCCCTTGAGTTGGGCCTTCACCTTGCCGAACCCTTTAAGAAATAGACCTCCCGACTATATCGGCCTGAGCCTCATGATTGACTCTTTGCATCACCTCATTACATTGAAACGAGCAGTTTGAGAATATGAATACAGAGAACGTTGTCACCAGATTTCCACCCAGCCCTACGGGCACGCTTCACATTGGCGGAGCCAGGACAGCCCTGTTCAACTGGCTTTTCGCCCGCCATCACAAAGGCAGGTTTATACTCAGAATCGAAGACACAGATAGAGCAAGATCCACACGGGAAGACACAGAAGTTATTGTTGAATCGATGAAATGGCTTGGTCTCGACTGGGATGAAGGCCCTTACTTCCAATCCCAGAGGACCGAGATTTATACCGAATGCATAGAAAAGCTTCTCTCCACCGGAAAGGCATATTACTGTCACTGCAGTGCGGAAGAGCTGGATGTAAGGAGAGAAAAGGCAAAAGACAAGGGGTTGAAACCCAAATATGATGGCAAGTGCAGGGACCTCAACCTCGGAAAAGCGCCGGGGGCAGTGGTACGGCTGAAGAGTCCCTTGACCGGTACAATCACCTTCATGGATCTGGTGAAAGGGGTCATCTCCGTGGACAGCGAACAAATGGATGACCTCATACTGCAACGCTCTGATGGAACCTTCACCTATAACTTCGCCGTGGTGGTGGATGATAGTAAAATGGGCGTTACATACGTTATCAGGGGAGACGATCATGTGAACAACACGCCCCGCCAGATCCTCATCTATCAGGCCCTCGGGGAGCCGATTCCTCATTATGCTCACCTGCCAATGATTCTCGGCTCAGACAAAACACCCCTCAGCAAGCGACACGGGGCAACCTCTGTGCTGGCATATCGGGAAATGGGTGTCCTGCCCCACGCCCTGGTGAACGCCCTCGCTCGTCTCGGATGGTCCCACGGCGATCAGGAAGAGTTTTCTAAACAGGAGCTTATTGATCTCTTTTCTCTCACACATGTGGGTAAGTCCGCCGGGATCTTCAATATGGAGAAACTCTTGGATCTCAACGGAAAATATATCAGGGCAGAAGATGATGCACGCCTGGCAGATCTAGTGCTGCCTTTTCTTGCGGATCTAGGCTGCTCAGGACTAAACAAAGAACAGGTTAAAGGGGCTGTGAGAACAGTGAAACAACGGGCAAAGACCCTTGTCGAGATGGCCCAGGGTGCCCTCTTCTACTTTAAAGAGATCACCTATGATAAAGATGCCGATGAAAAGTTCTTGCGGCCTGAACTCTTAGAAATACTCGAAGATCTGCTGGCAGACCTGAAAACAGTATCGGACTTTAGCCAAAAAGGATTAGAGAGGGTTTTCTCCGCCCTCCTGGAAAAACACCAGATCAAGCTCGGCAAGGTAGCGCAGCCGCTGCGCGTTGTGCTGACCGGTAAAACAGTCAGTCCCGGCATCTTTGAGGTTATGGAAGTTCTGGGTCGGGAAACCGTGATCAAGCGGCTATCACATGCCATCTCCTATACAAGGGCAAAAAAAGGCGAATAGGTAACGAGCAGATCTCTCCGGCTGAAAAGCAACCGGTGATGGAATGGTGTGATTTTTGGGAATGGAAAGATTTGCTCAGGAGGTCAGCTCTTCGGCCACCAGATCCATGTCTCTGACAGCCCCTTCATAGATTCTGCCCAGCACGAGGGAATTGAGCCTTTCCTTGAACTCCTCAGGCACCTCATGGCCCGCCTCAATAATCTTCGATGTATTAAGATAGACCTTCTCGAGCGACTCTCTTGCGAACAGCCGGGCAACCGCCGACATGCACTCATGGGAAACGGTCTTTTCCCCGCTCTCCGAACAGGCTTTTATGCACGTCGCTTTTGCTACCTCCACCCATGTCATCATATCGGCCAGTAGGAACATACGGTACTGCGACTTGGTGACCTTAAGCCTGCGCGCAATCAAGAGGAGTTCATTCAGCGTGTCTATGGCCTGTGCGGCCGCCGGACCGCCACTTTCACCGGGAAGCTTTGCCAGCTCCTCCGCCATGCCCCTGTAGTACTCTCCCTTGGAGTGTATAGTTTCTCTCAATCTGAAGAGAGATATGATGCTCTGCTGAATTTCACTTGTTCCTTCAAAGATCGTGGTTATCTTTGCGTCTCTCTTTATCTTTTCAACCTCATATTCCCTGATATACCCGTAACCGCCAAGGGCTTGAATAGCGTCATTCGCCGCAGCATCGCCGGCCTCTGTAGCAAAGTATTTGGCTATGGAACCCTCCACTTGCAGATCCTCTTCTCCCGCATCGATGCGTCGTGCCACCTCTTCAATATAGGCTCTGGCTGCCTCAAGCCGAACTGCATGGGGGACCAGCAGTTTATGTGTATAGCCCTGCTTTTCCGTTAGCGGGGTCCCGAACTGAATCCGTCCCTTTGCATAGGTTATGGCTCTTTCTAATGCGGCCACCCCGGCTGCAAGTCCGAAGGTTGCCACCATAAGCCGCGTATATCCAAAAACGGCGTTGGCCTGTTTCAGTCCGACTCCCTCAACCCCACCGACAAGGTCTCCGGCCGGCACATACACATCTTCCAAGGTGAGCGGTGCAGTATTTGAGGCCCGTATACCGTGCTTATCCTCATGCCTTCCGGCCGAGAGGCCTTCCACACCCTTTTCAACGACAAAAAAGGACGGCCCTTCAGGGGTGTCTGCAAGTATGGTAAAGAGATCTGCTACGCCCCCATTGGTTATAAACTGTTTCTGCCCGTTTATCCGGTACCCCTTAGTGTCACCCTCTCCGTCAAGAACCCTTTCGGCCTTGGTGTTGAGCGCCTGAACATTGGACCCGGCGTCTGGCTCGGTAACGGCATACCCTACAATGAGCCCTTCATCGGCAATTCGCCCCACGTATTTCTCTTTTTGTTCATCCGTTCCTGCAACGCGTATGGGGTCCATGCCCAGACAGATTGCCAAAAAGGAGGTAGCTATCGCCATATCCATCTTTGCCATCTCTTCGGATATCTGCGCAATCTGCACGGCGCTTGCCCCTAAACCGCCATACTCCTCCGGAATGAAGATCAGATGGAGGCCGATATCGGGGCCGAGCATAAAGCGAATAAGCTCCTCAGGGAAATCCCCCTCCATATCCATCTCCAACCTCGTCTCGAGGGGCAATCTGTCTTTCTCGATCTTCTTGAGGGTATCGAGAACCATTGAAAACATTTCACGATCCATCTCGCGGATCCTTTTATCGGCTTATAGCCGATAGACTTCTTCGTTCAATACCTTTATCCAGTTCTCTTTAAGAACGCTCAGGGTTCTTTCCCTATCGTGACCGGCTACGCCGAGGATAAGTATGGCAGTGCTCTCTGTTCCCATGCGCACGAGGCATGGATAGAGGTAATCAACATTGATGCCTTGCTTTTTCAGGGGTTTCAAAATAGAATTGAGACCTCCCGGATGATGGGGAGTTTCGCAGGCGATTACCTCCTCTACTCTTAAGCGGTAGCCCCTGGCCTTCAGTACGGTAATGGCCCTATCCGGATCATTGGCTACAAACCTGAGATTCCCTTGCCCGCCTTCTGTGCTCACGTAAAACGCAATAATGTCAATCCCGTTGGAACCCAAAATTTCACTCACCAGCGACAGCTGCCCAGGCTCGTTCTTTAACGTTAACTCGATTTCCTTGACAGGCATAGTCACACTCCTCGCAAAACGTATTGAGAACCCATTTCCAAACCCTTCCGGTTTGTTTCCATCTGCCGGGCACTCTTTGTCTTAACCACTTCAGCCAGCGCACCCATCAATGAATCAATGCTGGTAATCTTTGTGGCTGCAGCAAAGGCCCCCAGCATAATCATGTTAGCGGTTCTTTCGCTCTTAAGCTTTTTGGCCATAGTGTTTGCCGGCACCCTAACAACCTCAATGTCTTTTCGCTCCGCATCCATGTCAATTAAGTCCGAATTCAAGAAAAGGGTTCCCTTGCTCTTGAGCTGGCCCTCATACCGTATCAAGGAGGGTTTATTGAGAACGATAACGTAATCCGGAAACGAGGCTACTGGTGAAGCAATCTCCTCGTCCGAGATAGAGACCGTGCAATTCGCTGTCCCCCCCCGGACCTCCGCACCGTAAGCGGGCAGGTAGGTTACGTGCATACCGTCACGCATGGCTGACAACGCCATGATATACCCCATCATCAGCACACCTTGACCACCAAACCCCGAAAAAATAGTCTTTGTCAGCATGATATCGCTCTGTGGCTAAATTTTTTCAAATCCTAAAACATATGGAAATCAGTGCCCTCTTAGTTGAAATTGCCATGTGTTATCTTGCCTCATTCCATCATTCCATCATTCCCTGGCCCAGACCTGGCCTGAAATGATTAAGTTCAATAGGTTCCAATCGGAGGTACCCCAGCAATGACATAGCACTCCGGTCAAGTCGCGCCTATATTCCATTATTTCAATTTCCCAGTCTCATCCTTGATAACCTTTAACGGGAAATAGGTTTTCACAGTTGAGTTCACCCATTCGTTTGCCTCAACCGGGGACATCTTGAGATTCGTCGGGCACGGCGAGAGAACCTCTACGAGTGAGAATCCCAGGCCTTCCATCTGCACTCGAAAGGCCTTTTTGATCGCCTTTTTCGATTTGTTGATATTCTTTGGGGAATCGACTGAGGTCCGTTCAATATAGACGCTTCCGTTGGTTATGGCCAACATCTCACTCAAATCAATCGGCAAACCGTCCCGATCAGGGTTCCTGCCACCGGGTGTCGTGGTTGTGTTTTGCCCTATGATTGTCGTGGGAGCCATCTGGCCGCCGGTCATCCCGTAAACGCCATTATTAACAAATATGACCGTAATCTTCTCGCCCCTATTTGCAGCATGAATCGTCTCCGCTGTGCCAATAGCAGCGATATCCCCATCTCCCTGGTATGTGAAAACTATTCTGTCCGGTAGCGCCCGCTTGACACCCGTAGCAACGGCGGCGGCCCTGCCGTGTGGAGCCTCTCCCATATCGATATCGAAATAGTCATATGCCAACACCGCACACCCCGCCGGCGGAATACCGATTGTTCTCTCCCTAATCTGCAGTTCATCAATGCTCTCTGCAACCAAACGGTGAATGATGCTGTGGCCGCAACCTGGGCAATAATGAAATGGTGTATCCTTTAAGCTTTCGGGTCTTCCAAAAACCTTTCTCATTTATTCCTCTGTTTCAAGCCCTTCTTTGAAATAGATGTTATTGATGACCTTGGCTATCTCGTCGGGTGTAGGTATTACCCCGCCGGGCCTGCCATAGAAGTGTATTCTTCTCCTACCCTCCAAAGAGAGTTTTACATCTTCCAGCATCTGACCGGTGCTCATTTCGAACACGAGAAAATCAGACACCATTCCACTCATCTCAACAATCTGCTTCTTGGGAAACGGCCACAGGGTCTTGGGTCTCAGGAGCCCAACCTTGAGTCCCATCTCTCTCACCCGCTTAATTGCCCCTTTTGCAATCCTGCTCGCTGTTCCATATGCGATAACTACCAGGCGGGCATTATCAGTCAAATAACGTTCTACTTCGGGTATCTCGTTTTCTATCATTTGATGTTTTCTATACAGTTTCCAGTTGTGCTCTTCCATCGTGGGAGGGTCAAGTAAGAGCGATTTGATAATTCTGCTCTGCCTGCCTTTTGCGCCGTCAAGGATAAATGGTTTCGGGGGAAGAGAGGCAGGATCAATCGGCTCCGGAAGTTCAACGGGCTCCATCATTTGGCCCATCATACCATCGGCCAAGATGATGACTGGAATCCGGTATCTATCAGCATACTCAAAGGCAAGCCTTGTCAAATCGGCAAGTTCCTGACCCGTTCCGGGGGCCAAGACGATGGTCTTGTAATCTCCGTGCCCGCCGCCTTTCGTGGCCTGAAAATAGTCTCCCTGAGAAGGCGCAATATTGCCCAGGCCCGGTCCCCCTCTCATAGTATTAACGATAACTGCGGGAAGCTCCTGACCCGCCAGATAGGAGATTCCTTCCTGCTTTAAACTGATCCCAGGGCTCGAAGAAGATGTCATAACTCTCTTTCCGGTCATTGAAACACCCAGAACCATGTTTATGGCAGCCAGCTCACTCTCTGCTTGAATAAACACGCCGTCGGAAAGGGCAGCCAATCCGCTTGCCATATACTCGGTAAGTTCATTTTGAGGGGTTATGGGATAGCCGAAATAAAAGCGGCAGCCGGCCCGTATCGCTGCCTCGCCGATGGCATGACTTCCTCGTAGCAGTCTTTTTTCACTCACAATATACCTCAATGGCGATATCAGGGCACATAATGGCACAGAGTGCACAACCTCTGCACTGGTGCTTTTCCAATTCCATGTCTTCCTCATTGTAAGCTGCTGGATGGTATCCCTTCTGATTCAACTTCTCGGAAACTGAAATCAAGTTCATCGGACATACTGATTGACACAAATAGCAGCCCTTGCACAACTCCTCGTCTATCTTGATAAAACCTTTTTTTTGTTTAGAAACCATAATTCAATGCGACCTTTACGATCTTCCTGAGTTTCTAGGATCTATATCCCGTTACCGTGAACAAAGAAACCAAAGTTCATGTACATAGTAGGTTATTACTGGCCTGTCAATCAATAGTTTCCCGTGCCGCGGCTTGAGTGAAAAAAGCCCATCAATTGCCTCCGGATCCGAACAAATGCGTAAAACATTGCCTTGACCAAAAGGCACATTTGCCTTACTATACCTCATTGGTACGGTTTACATTGGCGGGATCAACAGAAGGTAAGACTACATGATTCATCTATTAAGAGGCCCCTTCGAGAGGGCTGCCAGACCTTTCACGGATTTCTTGATCAGACACAGGTTCACGGCCTCTCTATTAACGATAATCGCCTTTCTCGGTACCGTTCTTGCCTCTGTATTAGTATATTACGAGATCTGGAAGCTGGGTGCATTTCTTTTCTTAGTGTTTTCCCTGTTTGATGCACTTGATGGATTAGTTGCCAGAAGCAACAACACGGCCAGGCCGGCCGGTGCCTTCCTGGACTCGGTGATGGACCGGTTCTCCGATAGTGCCATTCTGTTTGCTATCATCCTCTACGGCTTCAGGGTCGGGAATAAAAGCATATTCGTGCTTGCCCTCCTCACCCTCATCACCTCCCTGATTACGAGCTATATCAAGGCAAAGGCCGAGAATTTTTTGGAATTTGGGTCCATAGGCCTCTTACAAAGACCAGAGAGAATCCTGATAATCTTTCTCATGGTGTTATTCCCCAAATGCCTCCTCATAGGCTTATGGATATTGGTCATCGGGGGCGGTATTACCATAACCCAAAGACTCTATGCAGCATACCAGAAGTTTAACCAGCAATCTGTTTCATGATTCCCTGGTAATGTTTCAAAAATGCCTTTCGCCACCGTTCCCGCGGATACAATTGCCTCGATTCCGAAACCTCTTCAACCCCTTTCCTTTAGAGGCCTGAGCTCGTGGAGCCCCACGCGCAAGCGCGGGGCACCTCCACATTCTTCGGCGGAACCCGCCGAAGCATATCCGCCTTCGTCCCACTAGGACTACGGCGGATTACCCTGCCTAACATTCATCCACGGGCAAGCCCAGGCTTTCTGCGTAGGCGGGTAAAGATGGCTGCTGCAAAACTCACGGCCGATTTGGTCGGTTCTTCTCGGTATGTCTCATAGGCCAAGAGTTTTCCCCGGCTCGGGGGAAGCACCTCTAACAAGCAGGCCAGAGCGGAAAACCCACAGACATTGAATTTATCTTCCACCTTCTTCGATTCTTCCCAGAATCCGTTAGCATTCCCGTCACACAGAAAACGCAAAAGCTCCCTGTCGTGCTTTTCCGACTCGTTGATGATAAACGAAGCAGGCATATCGTGCCCGAACTTCTGCCCAATATGCGAGAAATCAACCCCTGCAATCAGAATCGTTTCGTCGTCTTTTGCAGCATCGGCCAAAACGTGCAGAAAACGCCCTCCCTCGGATCGGTATGCTTCCCTGCTGTATACAGGCAGGCTTCCAAGGAGAGAACCGCATAGGACAGGAACGAGGGCAAAGGAACTGCCTCTGAATATGTGCTGAAGAAAAATAAGCTGAAATTCAATAGAATGTTCATCTCTGTGGACAAAATCATCTATGGAAAGGATATCACCTCCTGCCTTCATCAATTCCCTGACGGTCTCTTCATCGGTTTCCACTCGTCCCAGAGGAGTTTCAAACGTTTTTGTGGTCAGCGAAAACATCCTTTCGGTAAGAGAATGACCGACACCTAATACAATAACCTTCTTTACCTGATTACCATCTCTTATTGCCTGGTACGCGCTCGCATAAACCCGTTTGCCAGCCTCCAGATCAATATGCGGCGCCACCACGGCAGTGATTTTCCCCTGAGGAGTTTCCGGTATCGTTTGTGTATTGAGAATGTCCTCCAATCGTCTCCTGAGATCCTCCTCCTTTGCGGGATAGGAAAGGCCGGCCAGAGAACAACTCCGTATCTTTTGGGCTGTGAAGCGGGCAACGATCTCCTGTTTCGCTCCTCTGTAACGTGGGCTATCTAAAAGAAATGAATTATCCAGTTGCTTTACCAGCTCCTCAACCTCCTCCATCGATACCAATCTTCCACCCTGTCGCCGCATCAGTTCTATTTGAACATCTCTCAAGGAGTGGGCTCCGTCCAACATGGCCATCACCTTATAGAGTTCAGGGCTGATTGCCCTACCCTCCTCCACAAGCCCTAGTTTGTCCTTGATCATGATGAGCGTTCGATCACCGCTTTGCACGGGAAAAAGATCGAGATCCTTCCTCACCTTTATCTTTTCAGCATCCATACTCAAAACCAACGTCTGGCTATTTCCTTAAAGACCCCCTATAAAGATGGGATTGGGGCCCAGGAAAATCCTTGACCATCTGCGCTATCTTGCCTATCATCCTTTCGTTCACAAAAGTCCCGATTTCCATCTAACATATCCAGCATAAGATATGAACTACAAAAAACTGAAGCGGAAATTCAAGAAAGCCGGCTTTTCTAATGACTTCCAAACACTCAAAGCCCAATATGAGGCTCAACATAAGATTCGTCTCAAGGCAGCGGGGGACATTGTCGGCATAAAAAAGGCGGGCCGGCTTGCACTCGATATTCTCAACCGAGCCGAAGAGCTGATCAAACCCGGTATTACCACCAACGATATCAACGCCATGGTAGAAAAGGCCACAGAAGAAAACAACGCCCAATCCGCTCCCCTGAATTACCATGGATTTCCAAAGAGCGTATGCACCTCCATCAATAACGTGATTTGTCACGGCATACCTGACGATACTGTTCTAAAAGACGGCGATATCGTGAATATTGATGTTACGCCTATCGTGGGCGGGTACTATGCCGATGCCAGCAAGACGTTCTTTGTTGGCACCTTCGGCAAAGATGCCCGAAAGATCGTAAGCGTTGCTCGCGAGTGCTTGAGCCGAGGTATTAGCGAGGCTGTTCCCGGAAACAAGACCGGCGATATCGGATATGCCATTCAGACATACGCAGAGAGTCAGGGCTGCTCAGTCGTCAGAGAGTATGTGGGCCACGGCATCGGGTTTGAGTTTCACGAGCCCCCGCAGGTTCCCCATTATGGGCAAAAGAACCAGGGCATTACGCTTGTACCCGGTATGGTGTTTACCATAGAACCAATGATAAATCTCGGAAAACACAACCTCCACGTTCTTTCGGACAACTGGACAGTTGTAACCGATGACGGAAGCCTGTCTGCACAATTCGAGCAAACAGTTCTGATAACCGATATGGGCTCTGAGATACTAACCCCGTACGACTGAGTCGGTCTTGTTGCCGCTGAGAGCATCAAATACCCTGCACTATCGGGAGGGAGATGGGGTCTTTGTCGGTTATGTCCAATGCAAACAATACTATGGTTTCGTTAGTAACAGGACTTCTATGCGGTTCATAGCTGATTTCCATATCCATTCTCATTATTCGGTAGCTACGAGCAGTGCCCTCACGCCGGAGAATCTGGATTTCTGGGCCCGCCGAAAGGGAATACGCGTTGTAGGAACCGGTGATGTGTTTCACCCCGGGTGGTACACCGATCTCGAGGAGAGACTGATCCCGGCAGAGGACGGCCTTTTTGTTCTCAAGGGGGACTACCGCATAGACGATGACCTGCTCTCATCTTCAGCCTTACAGCCCGTCAGCTTTATCCTCTCCGGGGAAATAAGCAGCATTTACAAGGATGGGGGTAAGGTCCGAAAGGTGCACAACCTGATCTTCTGTCCATCGTTTGAAGCGGCAAAAAAGATACAGAATAGACTGGGGGCTATTGGCAACATCAGATCCGACGGAAGGCCGATCCTCGGAATCGCCTCGCGGGATTTGCTTGAGATAGCCCTGGAGGCAGGTAGCGATATCATATTTGTTCCGGCCCACATATGGACACCGTGGTTTTCAGTCCTTGGCTCACAATCAGGCTACGACACCATCGAGGAATGTTTTGGCGATCTTTCCGACCATATCTTTGCAGTGGAGACCGGGCTTTCCTCAGATCCGGCCATGAACTGGCTCTGCTCCTTTTTAGACAAGTACACCCTCATTTCCAATTCAGATGCTCACTCACCTGAAAAGTTGGGGAGGGAGGCAAATCTCTTTGATGCAGAACTCTCTTTTCCGGGGATAAGCGCCGCAATGAGAGGGGATGGGTTAGATAGATTCCAGGGCACCATCGAGTTCTTTCCCCAAGAGGGGAAGTACCATCTTGACGGCCACAGAAAATGCGGCATTTGCTGGGAACCTCGGGAAACGGCGCAACACGGCGGAATATGTCCGGTATGCGGGAAGAAGGTGACAGTAGGCGTATTGAACAGGGTCATACAGCTTGCCGACAGGGCAGATCCTCAGGTACGGCCTCGGCGGGACCCCTTTTATTCTCTTACTCCCTTGAAAAATCTCATAGCGGAGATCAAGGGTGTTGGCCCAAACAGCAAAGAGGTGAACAGGCAGTATGAATATCTCTTGCACAAAGGTGGCACCGAGTTCGCTATTCTGCTTGACCTCTCTTATGACCAGATCAGGGAGATGGGCGATGAAGTTCTGCTGGAGGGAATCAAAAGGTTGAGGAACCGCGAGGTTCACATCGAGGAGGGGTACGATGGGAGGTTTGGCCAGATAAGGGTGTTCCGGCCGGGAGAGATTCGGTCCATTTCATCTCAGATATCATTCTTTGAGCGATCATACGAAAGGCCGGATCGAAAAGGTATCATCGGCCCTGGAGACCTGTTTACATCCCCTCGTGGCGGTACCGAAAGAGAGGCTGGTGGAGATATAGTTTCGCCCGGGGTCATTCTGAATCGAATCCAAGAAAAGGCGATAAACCACTACCGAGGCCCGTGCCTGATCCTAGCAGGTCCGGGAACCGGCAAGACATTAATCTTAACCATGAGGATTGCCAGGCTTGTTTCGCATTGGGAGGTAAATCCTTCCTCTATACTGGCAATTACCTTCACCAATAAAGCAGCCGAAGAGATGAAAAGGAGGGTAACAGCTGCCTTTCAAGACGAGCGCACGGCTCAGGAGATTACCATCAGCACCTTTCACTCGTTCGGCATGTCCCTGCTCAGAACCTATGCACCCCGGTTCGGGAGAACCACGGATTTCGCCGTGTTTGGAGATGATGACAAGCGTTTTATCCTTTCGTCATTTCTTGGCATGAAAAGCAAAGATGTAAACCCAGTAGCAGAGAGAATACGTCTTGAAAAAGGCAAGATGCACTTCCCTGAACAGCAAAACGACGATGAGCTGGGACAGATCTTCTCTGCCTATGAAGAATGCTTACGGAAAGAAGACGCATTTGATATAGATGATCTCATTGTTTCTCCGGTGCGGCTTCTCCAGGATGGTGGAGAGTGTGCAGACCAGGTGAGACAGAGATATGCGTGGATCTGTATCGACGAATATCAGGACATAAATACTGCCCAATACCGGCTCATCAGACACCTTGCACCGCACCACCATTCCAATATCCTAGCAATCGGCGACCCTGATCAGGCCATTTACGGTTTCAGAGGTGCTGATAACAGCTTTATAGGGGCTTTTAAGGATGACTATCCCTCCGCTGCCGTCTACGAGCTCAAGACATCCTACCGGTGTCCGAGGACGATACTGAGTGCATCGGATCAGGTCATGAGACCGCAGGGCAGCAGTAATCCGCTTGAAGGGGTCAATGAAGGTGTATCAATAGATATCCAGGAATGCCCCACTTCGAAAAGCGAGGCGGAGTTTGTCGCTAGGGCCATAGAAAGGTTGATGGGAGGCGTTCGGTTTTTCTCTCTCGACAGCGAGATTACCGACGGCAGCGATGAGGCGGAGGCGCCGTCTTTTTCGGATTTCGGTGTCTTATACAGGGTTTCGAAGATGGCACCCGATATTATCAAGGCCATGAATGACCACGGTATCCCTTATCAAGTTGTCGGAGAGGAACCCTTCTACAGGCAAGAGCCTATTATCACTGTGATTGATCTGCTGCGCTTGATGATAGTGCCCTCGAATATGATGTTACGCAACAGATTGGCGGAAAAAGACATAAAGGACGTGCACGAATCATCTCTCGCTCAGGTAAAAAAAGACGGCACATTGCGGTCGATTGAGGAATATATCAGAGAAATCGTTGTCACCCACGTCCCTGAAATCATGGTATCTCATAGGGATGACATTGATAGATTGATTTCCCTGGCTGCACCATTTGGAGGTGACATTACAGCATTTCTCTCTTTCTTACAGCTCGGCAGCGGTGTTGATACCTACAGAAGCAGGGCGGAACAGGTTACCCTCATGACCCTTCATGCAGCCAAGGGTTTGGAGTTTTCATATGTTTTTATTGTGGGTTGCGAGGACGGTCTTTTGCCCTATGACCTTTTTGGAAAGCATGATATCGAAAGAGAGGAGGAGCGAAGGCTTCTTTACGTAGGAATGACGAGGGCCAAGAAGATGCTGTTTTTAAGCCATACGAAAAAACGGAATCTATTTGGGAGATCTTTTGCGCTCCCTATTTCGCCCTTCTTAATGTCTATCAAAGAGGATTTGGTGAAAAAGGCAAAAATGGAGATTGGAGAAAAAAAGGCGAAAGACAGGCAGCTCTCCCTGTTTTCGTGAATATTTTCATTGAACTGGTGGATAAAGGGGTTAGAATAGAAGGAAATACCTGGCACAAGGCAAACAGGAGCGATGAAAAAAGAGGAAGACGGCGAGAATAAAGTCGTTAAGCTTGAGGATATTTGGAGGGCAAGAGGACACAAGTGGAGTACTATGGCTATCCTGAAGGATAGTAAGCGGATAGCCATGGGAATAGAAAAAAGGACGTGCGTCCTTTGCAATACCGCAAAAAACTGTGTGAATAAGACAGGCCTGTGTGTCAGTTGCTATAGTGACCTGAGCCCTCCGCAGAAAAAGGTGGCAGATGAAGAGGCACAACATAAAAAAGTTGAGTTTATTGTGATCGATGATCGGTGGAAAACTGCGGAGGATGATTAGAGTTCAGCCATTTTTGTTCCGACCTTAGGTTCATGATCATCCCAAATTCCCCAATCCATTCCCCCATCATTCCCTGGCCCAGACCTGGGTTGCAAAGCGTGAGTATAAAGAGCTTACTTACGAAACAGTGTAACGACCATAGTGTATTCCAGCAATGTCGCGCCAGGGCAGGCCAGTCTGCCATTGAGTTTTGTAGTTCCCGCGGCCGACTCAACAACTACCCTTAAAAAGTTCGTTTGATGGTAACCCAAACAGGTCTACATTATCTCTCACCCCAGTACGATGCACGGCACCTACCCCAGTACCATCTTCCGGAGCTACGGGGCAGGCGCGGCAGGCAGAGCTCTCAGAGAACTCAGAGAAAAGCCTTGGATCGCTTAAAAGGCCCGCGCAGCGCGGGCTCCGATGACTTACATCGGGAGAATGGAGAGCCTTCACGGGTAGAAATAAGCTCGCTTATTTCTTGCCGTGGCGGTCTCTCCAAATACTTTTAAGCGATCTATCAGCATCAACTCATTCATTTTCCTAACTCTGAGTCCTTTGTGGGCTCAAGCGATCCTGAGCAGGGTCGAAGGGGAGCGGGCGAGAGATCAGAACTCAAAACCCACTCTCTTGCTTAGCATAGCTTGGACCATCAGCTGAGGTGATGGTTTATAGCATTGATCAATAGCCCATCTTCAAAGAACTCCAGACCAGTCGCGCCAGGGCAGGCCCCGGCCCAGACCTGGCCTGAAACGATTAAGTTCAATAGGTTCCAATCGGAGGTACGCCAGCAATGACATGGCACTCCGGTCAAGTCGCGCCAGGGCAGGCCAGCATTCCATTATTCCAACCTTCCTCAATTCCTCGATTACAAACCCAATCTCCACGCACCCTCCCGCTGTCTCCGGTAGGCGGCGATGATCTCGGCACAAAAAAGGAAAATAGCTGATGCGTAGAAGATCCAGAGCAGCATGAGGATTAGGGTATTCAAAGACCCGTAAATAAGGCCATAATTGGGATTATGACTGATGCTCCAGCGAAACATATGCTTGGCAACCTCAAGCAAGACCGCACACATCAGGCCCCCTATCATAGACTGCCGAATATAAGCCCTGCCTGGTGGCACCACAGCATAGAGCGCGGTGAGCAAAAAAAAAGTCAATAGAAAGGGAAAGATATATTTCAGGAAAATACTATTCAGGAAAAGGGGTATTATGGCGATGCCGAAATAAGTGCTTAACCGCATGAAAGCATCTACGAAGAGATTGAAGGTTTGAAGGAAGACAAAAACCAGCCCGGCCAACGGCACAAAGAGCAACGACATTACCTTAGAAATCCAAAAGGGGCGCGCATTATCGAGTTTGAAGACCCTTTTCAGGGAGAACTCAATGGAATTGAAAATGAGGGTACTTGACCACAACATAAAGAGAACAGCGAACCACGTAAAAGTCCCGCTGCCCAGGTTTATGCGACCCACTTCACGGAGGACACTTTTACTGATAAAGGGAATGAGCTGGGTTATGAAGGAGCTTACTCGTGGCAGCACCTCGCCCTCGGTGCCCACAAAAAAGCCTACTATCGAGACAAGAAGGTAAAGAAAGGGGATAACGGAAAGAATAGCGTAAAAGGCAATAGCAGCAGAGAGGTTCAGACACCCGTCATCCCAAAATGAACGGAAGGATGCTTTAAGAATCGAGAATACAGGCATCTATCTGACCTTGATTTCGGAGAAGAGACGTACCGTTTCCCCATCTGTGTAAATCAACACTTCGTGGCCTACCACCTTATCAGCCTCACCACCCTCTTTTGGCACTGGCACAATGTCTAGCTTTCTTACCGGTACCCAATCCCCATGAGCATTGATGCGGGTGATCATTCCGTTTATGTCGGTTTCGCAGGACATACCGTACTGCTGGAGGACCTTTATTACAAACCGATTCTTTTGATTGATGACCGTGTCTGCCCTCTGGTTCATTGCCTTTATCTGACCCGGCGATCGGGCATGCACCATTGGAGCAACAAACAGGGAGCACAGCAAGAAAACCCTAACCCACCGAATTAAAGCAATTCTCGACCTCATCTCGCCCTCCCCGGAAGTGGGATCGGCCTCACAATCTATATTGTCTCAAACCCGATGTCAACACCACCTATTTCTCTACCGAGTATCCTCAAAGTCAAATAAAAGGTGGCTGATTAGAACTGTGATTGCGACGTTCAAATCCGAAATCCGAATACCGAAATCCCTGGCCCAGACCTGGAGTGCTGGTCAGAAGCAAATTCACTGCGGTTGCAAAATGCCATAACGACTGCGCTCTATTCGAGAAACGTCGCGCCAGGGCAGGCCGAAACAAATCCGAAATTCTAATGTTCAAAAGCACCAAGCATTGTAAGGAGATTGCTCCTCAGGATAGTATTCGCTATGAGACTGTTTTGGTCATTTGCGGTTTTGTCATTTGGTATTGCCCGCCCTGTTGAATAGTCTTTTTGTGCAATATGGCATTAATACTGAATGCGATTTGTATCCGAAATAAGGACACGCTACATATCAAATCATTCAACAGGGTAAAAATTTCGTGCTTCGATATTCGAAATTATAACCGGATAAAGAAGACCATTCCGGTAGCCCCTTTTAGTGGCCTTGCTCAAGCCACCACCTCTGGTTGTGGTTGGGTGCCTCATTCTCCCCAACAGCAAAGAAACTATCACCGCTAACCGCCGGATTCCAATAAGCCGGAGCAGAGAAAGATTTGAAAAGTCGTGGTATGTGATTATCATTTCTGATATATTACGTTTCTCGAGAATACTGACTCAATAACTACCGGTAGAAAGGGTAGCTTGTTTTGACCCTAAAAGCGTGTTTGGCTCATGATTCACCACAGAGACACAGAGTTCACAAAGTGCTCAGAGAAAAGCTGTGAATCGCTTAAAAGCCCCGCGCAGCGGGGGCGCCGATGAGTTACATCGGGTGAATGGAGAGCCTTCACGGGTAGAAATGAGCTCGCTTATTTCTACCCGTGAAGGCTCTCCAAATACTTTCAAGCGATCTTTTGCCATCAACTGATTCATTTTCCTAACTCTGAGTCCTCTGCGTGCTCGAGCGACCCTGAGGAGCGGGCGAGAGATCATAACATAGCATAGCTTGGGCCATCCCCCTTCGCAGCGTGATGGTTTATGGCATTAATTAATAGGCTGATTCGCCCTTTCATGGACTGAATTACATGCTCCTCTCCAAGGGGCCATGAGCCGGTGAACCGAGGTGAAGAAATGATCAGCAGCGTACCGTTGAGTTTTGAGCAAGGCCCCATCAGGCCTCCCAATGAGGCACGGAGCCTCCTTTTGCGCATAACGCGCAACTGCCCCTGGAACCAGTGCCTTTTTTGCCCGGTCTACAAAAAAGAAAAATTCTCCCTGAGAACAGCAGAAGAAGTCAAAAAGGATATTCAAACTGCCAAAGATTTCGCCGATGATATCAAAGCCATTTCATGGAAGATGGGGGAAAGCGGTCAGATAACCAATGCGGTTATCAACCACATCCTCTCTAACCACAACTACAGCTACAGTTACAAGAGTGTGGCCATGTGGCTTTATTACGCTACCGGCGAGTGTTTTCTTCAGGATGCCGATAATTTCGTCCTCAAGACGAAAGACTTCGTTGAAATCTTACGTTTCCTGCGGGAGAAGTTTCCCGACCTCACGCGGGTGACCACCTATTCACGGTCAAGAACCGTCAGTCGAAAATCACTCGATGAGATGAAGGAGATAAAAGAGGCGGGTTTGGATAGGGTACATATCGGCATGGAAAGCGGTTATGATCCTCTGCTCAAGTTTGTAAAGAAAGGTGTTACGGCAGAGCGGCACATAGATGCCGGCAGAAAGGTCATGGATGCCGGCATGTCTTTGTCTGAATACATTATGCCCGGTCTCGGCGGAAAGGCCATGTGGAGAGAACACGCAACCGAGACAGCCAAGGTCCTCAACCAGATAAACCCGCATTTTATTCGTCTCAGAAGCCTCCGGATCCCTGAGCGCACCCTCCTCTATCAAAAAATAGTAGACGGAGAGTTCGAAATGCTCAGCGATGACGAAGTAGTTGAAGAGATAAAGCTGTTTATCGAAACCCTTGATGATACCCTAACCAGCACCGTTACCAGTGACCACATCATGAATCTTCTTGAAGAGGTGAGAGGAAAGCTGCCTGACGATAAACAGCGTATGCTCGAGATTATCAAAAAATATCAGCAACTTCCCGAAGACCAACGACTCATATACCGCATCGGCAGACGTGGTGGACTCTACTCTTCAACAGACGATCTCCTTCGGGACCAAACACATTACGAAAAGGTCAAGAAACTCGCAGCCGATCTGGCTGAAAAAGGGCCCGATGAAACTGAGAGATTCATAGAAGAAATAGCAAATCAATATATCTAAATATGATGAACTCGCAAAAAATCGTTTTTTCCATTTTTCTGTCATTCCGGCGGAAGCCGGAATCCAGTAAATTCAATAGGTTCTGGATGCCGGATCAAGTCCGGCATGACGATTAGAAGATTTTTTACGAAACCATCAAATATTGATGCCATAAACTATGCCGCTACAAAGCGGCGTGGTCCAGGTTATGCTATGCAGGCAAGATAGTGATTGAGAATATGCAATAAAGAAAAGCTCAAATGACAAAATCCAAATGCCAAATCAAATCCAAAATCCCAATGTCAAAATCGTCTCAAAAAACCACTTGGTCATGTATCCACCAGGATGGGCTAGGTTTGAATCACTGGAGTAAATATTTTTTTAGCATTTGTCATTTGTCATTCATTTGAAATTTGGGCTTTGACATTTGTCATTCGAATTCATTTTTATTCACGCATGTGGCCCCTCTTACGGTTATGATTCAAGCTACCCCTTTTACGGGTGGTTTTTGACTTCGGTTTCTCGTTACTGGCTTCTGGTTTAACGAGTAAGCGCTAATTAGGAACATACAACTGGATGTTTATATACAGTAAAATCTTAACATTTATCCGCCAGACTTCGGGCGGATTAATGTCAAGTTTTTGCGGTGAAATGAAATCGTAATTCTATTTGGACTTTGAAATCCGAAACCCTAAATCCTAAATTCGAAACAATATTGAAATTCTAATGTTCAAAACTCAAAACAACCCGAAGCTGAGTAGCTCTTGGCAAAGCTCTTTTCGTTTAGAGCATTGGGATTTTGGGCATTAGAAAATTATTTCGGATTTCGATATTCGAATTTCGTATTTTCTTGCTTAAATCGTGCCTCGTCGGTTTGACGCGGAGCTTCGCTAGCATATGCCCTACTACCCCATATTCCTGGATCTAAAAGATCAAAACGTACTCGTTGTTGGCGGCGGGGAGATAGCTGAACGAAAGATACTGAACCTCCTCAGGTATGGCTGTCACATACACGTCGTCTCCCCCGAGCTTACTTCTCAGCTCGAGAAATTAGTCGTAGAAAAAAAGATTCAGCACATACCGGAACAATCCCTGAACGAAGCCATGAGTGATGCCTACATGGTTATCGCTGCTACGGATGACCCCGTGGTTAATGGGCAGATAGCATCCCGGGCAAAAGAGCAAGGGCTTTTGTTTAACGCCGTTGATCAGCCCCGGGACTGCAATTTCATTATGCCCTCTATAGTCAAAAGCGGGGACCTGCAGATTGCCATTTCCACAGGGGGAAAGAGCCCGGCCCTGGCAAAAAAAATCAGAAAAGAGATGCAGAGCCTGTTTGGCTCTGAATATGGATCTCTCGTAGAGCTTCTGGGCATGCTCAGAACGGAGGTGCTCGCCCGGAGCGATAGATCTTCCGAAAATAAGCCCACTTTTGAAAACCTGGTCAACTCCGATCTCCTCGAGCTCATCAGAAAAGGCGATATCGACGGGATCCGAGCTGCTTTAAGATCCATCCTGGGGGAAAGCTTTCCTGTAGACGATATTGTAGCGCAGGTCTTTAGGAATCAAAGAAGGAGAACAGTTACTACTGAAAGCATAAAATAGTTTGCTATATCAGGATGGTCATGAGGTCTTTTCGGCTGTGACTGGCCCTGTTGAGTGTGAGACTGAGAATGCACCTAGCTCAGTTTGTCAGCTAAGATATCGGCATTCAGCGCAGTGTTAGTGAAGTTTTTACTCTACAGGGCTGGCGGGAGGGCGCCGTTCTTTTCGCGACTTGGGTATGGGGGAAACCGCAGCTCCGCCGAAGGCGGAGAATGCGGAGGGGGCAAGCCTGCCCGCCATTGCGAGCCGCTCAGGCGAGGCGGGCGGGACCCCCCCGTAAACAAGTCGCTGAAAAAACCAGCCAGTGAGCCTCGGAACAGAGGAAAAGACCTCTTGGCCATCCCACACGGTTATGTCTAATGCAAACAATAACATGCTCTCGTCAGTAACAAGGATCAGGGATCAAGGCAAAACCACGTGTAGAGATTCTTTCACATGCGGAAATCTTCTAATTAATACCATAAACCATCCCGCTACAGAACGGGGTGGTCCAAGTTATGCTATGCAGGAGAGTGGGTTCTGACTTCTAATCTCTCGCCCGCTCCCCTTCGACCCTGCTCAGGGTCGCTCGAGCCCACAGGGGCCGCTGAGTAAAACGGCTATGGAATGATTGCTTACCGTTTCATGGGAGAAAGCCCTTACGGAAAAAATGAATCTATTCATTTTTTCCGCAGAGGCTTTTCCCATATTCAATCCCGCGTAGCGTGATTGGAGGCCCCTAGAGGGGCAAGGTAAGCAATCAAGGCTTTTCTCTGAGCACCCTGCCCGCAATGCTTCGCAACGCGAGGCGGGCGGGTCTGTGTGCTCTGTGAGAGATAATAGCCCTGCATGTGCCGTGTATCGACATAGTTCGGCAGAGCATTTGGTCCAAGATACCTGACAACTAACCCATGACACTTTCAAAGGATGTAACATGGAAACAATTCTGTTGCAGCTAACGCTCATAGCCTACCTCATAGCCACCGGGGGGTTTTTGTTTTTTATCATTAAGAAAAACAAAAGAGTGGGCGGCTGGTCACACAGGATTCTTGTTGTGGGCTTCATAATCAATTCCATGTACCTGGCGTTTGCCTATCACAAACTCGGAGCGATACCTGCCCTAAACTTCAAGGCGTCTCTCTCATTCTTTGCGTGGACCATTATCGCAGCATACCTCCTTTTCCAGCTCAAATTCAGGATCATGGTTTTAGGATCATTTGCCGTCCCCTTTTCCGCGTTCCTGATGCTTATCTCCTCAACAATGCCCATTTCAACCATCGCCATGAGGCCTGTTTTCAAAAGCCTGTGGCTTCCCCTCCACGTAATCGCTGCCTTGCTCGGCGATGCTATCTTTGCCATTGCCTGTATTGCCGGCGTCATGTATCTCATCCAGGAGAGACAAATAAAAACAAAGCGGCTCGGAGCGTTTTACTCAAGACTCCCCTCTCTCAATATACTGGATTCCATCAACTACTATGCCATCAGCTATGGATTTCTGCTTCTCACCATCGGCATGATTACCGGTTCAATAGTTGCACAGGGTGCCCACGGGTCTTACTGGCGCTGGGACCCGAAAGAGGTGTGGTCTATGATAACGTGGCTTTGCTACGCAGTGCTTCTGCATCAGAGAATGGCAATCGGGTGGCGCGGCAGACGGTCTGCGCTTATGTCCATCGGGTGTTTCCTCGTCCTCATCTTCACCTTTGTCGGGGTCAATTTCCTGATGGAAGGCTACCATAGCTTTGAGAGCCTCAGAGGCGGGTCCTCATTATGATCACGATTGTTACCATTGGCATGAACCATGAGACTGCGCCTGTAGAATTGAGGGAGCGCTTTGTCTTCGCAGACCATAACATCGACGATGTCATGAACGACATCAGGGCTATCAAGGATATCAAGGAATCTCTCCTTCTCTCCACATGCAATCGTTTTGAGATGCTTCTTACAACGGAAAAGGGGAATGATGCAAAGGAGTCCGTCATCGGATTCCTCTCTCGCTTTAGCGGAATCCCCACACAGGAGTTAGAACCAACCTTATACGTGTACGAAAACCACGAGGCAATACGGCATATATTCAGGGTGGGCGCAAGTCTTGACTCAATGGTGGTCGGCGAACCGCAAATACTCGGGCAGGTCAAGGATGCGTACCGTACCGCTCTAGAACACAAGTCATCATCGGTTATCCTCAACAGGCTCATGCACAAAACCTTTGCACTTGCCAAGAAAATACGTACCGAAACAGATATAGCCGATTCTCCCGTCTCCATCAGCTTTGCTGCCGTGGAATTGGCAAAAAAAATATTTGGAGATTTAAAAGGCAAAAAGGCCCTTCTCATCGGCGCCGGAGAGATGGCAGAACTGGCTGCCACATATCTTTTGAGTAACCAGATAAACCGGCTCCTCGTGGCCAACCGGACCTTTGCAAAGGCTGTAGAACTCGCAGATCAGTTCCGAGGGACCGCAATATCAATTGACGAGATTGCCCAGCAATTGCAGGAAGTAGACATTGTTATCAGCTCTACGGCTTCATCTGAACCCGTTATTCTCGAACGCCAGGTAAAAGACACCATGAGGGCTAGAAAGAACAGGCCTCTTTTCTTTATAGATATTGCCGTGCCCAGAGATGTGGAGCCACACGTTAACCGAATCGAAAACGTGTTTCTTTATGACATTGATGACCTCAAGGGAATTGTTGACTCGAATATCGACAAGAGAAAAAAGGAAGCCGTTAAGGCCGAGAGAATGGTTGATGAGGCGGTGATTAAGTTCACTCAGTGGCTCAAGACCCTCGAGGTTGTGCCCACCATTGTGGCCCTTCAGGATAAGTGTGAAAAGATACGCCAGATTGAGCTCAAAAAGACGCTCTCAAGCTTGGATGGTCTTTCAGACAGCCAGAAGAAAGATGTGGAGAATTTAACCCTTTCTATTACCAAAAAGATCCTCAATAACCCCATCCTCTTTCTCAAGAGAAAGCAAGACAGGGACTCCCAAAACCTTTATCTTGATGTGGCCAGAAAGCTCTTCGATCTAGACTCAAACAATGACGACTCAGAGCCTAAATAAGAGCGATATTCACCACCCGTTCGCTTCGCTCACTAGAGGCACAGAGTTCACAGAGATTTCAGATGCAACACAATAGCTTGCTCGCCACCAAAGAAAAGGCATCGCTTAAAACACACCGCTTTGCGGGAGTTTTAAGCTATGCAAAAGGTCACCCTCTGTGTACTCCGTGCCTCTGTGGTGATATGGCTGTTGCTGATCGCTGACAGCTGAATGCTGAAAGCTTCAGAAGGATCACCGTCTCTGTGGTGAGAAAACAGCGATATTAGCTTGACATCATCATATATCGTCATATAATGGCATCATACACATAGGGAGACGATGATGCGCACCACCATTAACCTCAAAGATAAAATAGTCGAAGAAGTGATGCACATGACTGGAGCTAAGAATAAATCCCAGGCCATCAATGAAGCGCTTGAGGCTTATGTGCGGGAAAAACGAATGAAGAGGCTCTTAGAATTGAAAGGCAAACTCAATTTAGAGGAAAACTGGAAAGCCTTGCGGGAGATGGAATTGGATGAAACCTGACGTGCTTGTAGACACTTCTATCTGGATTGAATACTTCAACAGGCCTGATTCGAGGCCGGGGGGCTCTCTTCAAAGCCTTCTCAAAAACGGCAGGGTTATCGTCACAGGTCTGGTGTTAACCGAATTGCTGCGAGGGGCCAAGCTTGAAAAAGAGTTTAAGCTTATTGCGGAGAGCATGACCGCCCTTCCCTTTCTGGAGACCTCTCTTAGAACCTGGATTGAAGCTGGTCGAATCGGTTACTCTCTTCGCAGAAAAGGTGTTACCATCCCTACAACAGACCTTCTTATAGCGAGCCTAGCCCTTGAGAATAGCTGTCTGGTTTTCACCCTGGATCCTCATTTCAACAAAATACCGCAAATAAAGCTCTATAAAGAAAGTTGAGTTCCTCAGCACCGCTTATGAAGAATATATTCACCCCAGGTGCTGAATACACAGAGGATATAGGTTTTTCCCCTTGATCGATATAGATGATCGCATGGGTCAGGTGCTCGGAGCATCAATAAAGATGCAAAACGGGATTAATGCCACACCGCCCGAAGGGCTGTGGCTTTTGGCCGATCGGCACCTGCCCGCAATGCTTCGCAACGCGAGGCGGGCGGGTCTGTGTCTCTGCTTGCCCCGTAGCTCCGGGAGATGGTACTGGGGTGGTGAATATCAAAGGAGGAAATGATGCAGCTCGATAAAATGATAGCCACAATCAAGACCAACCCCAACTTCCACAAGACCGGCATGATCGCCAGCCACATCGGCATCGTCCGCTCCTTCTCACGGGACGGCAACACCGTCGAGGCGGTTGACGTTGCATTTGATCAGGCAAAGATCGAACAGATCATGTCCGACATCAGATCACGCCCCGGCATTGTGGACGTGCTCATTCAGACAAACAGCGGGCATCTTGCAGTCGGCGATGAAATAATGGCCGTTGTGGTGGCAGGCGATATCCGTGAAAACGTATTCCCGGCCCTTATCGATACGGTCGAGCGCCTCAAGTCAGAGGCATCAACAAAGAAGGAAAAATTGGAAGGGTAGAAATGAGATCTTTGGGTGGAGCCCCACGCGCAAGCGCGTGGCACCTCCACATTCTTCGGCGGAACCCGCCGAAGCATATCCGCCTTCGTCCCAATAGGACTACGGCGGATTACCCTGCCTAGCATTCATCCACGGGCAAGCCCGTGGCTTTCTGCGGAGGCGGGTAGAGTTTTCTCCTTGTTTCATGAACCTTTTCAATGTTATTTTAAAGGTCAATCGAAATTGAAAACTCTCGCAAAAGGAGACTTGCGTAATGCCAGTATTGTTCGCGAAAGAGATGGAAGGAATCGACCTTCCTTTCTCTGGTGGCAAACCAAAATTGAGCGAAAAGCTTCGACAATCATACTGAAAAAAACAAAAGTCCTGTATTAAGCCGTTCAGATAAAAAACCCAAAGTTCTGTTTCCATGTTGTAAAAGAAAAAGAACTGACAGTTTGGAGGGGTCATGCAAAAGAAAATTACAGAGTACGATTCATCAATAGATGCGCTTGTGGCTGTGGCTAAGCGTCTTCGTGGTTACGAGGATCTTTTTCATATGGCTTCAGAGGAGTTCTTCGATAAATTTAGCAAAGGCCTACTTGAGGACAATATCGATTTCGTTGAATGGTCAAACGACTATGAGCATTATATGGCAATCAGGCTTGCGATAGAGAGGCATCTGCAGAATGTTGCGTGATGCACTGGTTCACTATCTTGAGGATATCGAATCGGCAGTCCGAGAATTGAATGATGTGTATGTCGAGCACTATGAAGAGGAATATCTGGCCTCAGATCGAGTGAATTTGCGAATCCGGATACGTTTTGCAACAGGATATCTTCTGGAGTTGAACGAGGCTGCTATTCTTGAAGGTGGAAATATTAGACATCTTGGCTATCGTTATCATTTTCAGGATACAAAGAATCAACTCATTTTCCGATACGATAACACACCCCACTACCCGAATCTTAAATCCTTCCCCCATCACAAACATGCAAAGCGTGGAGTCATTGCAGTAGAAAAACCTTCAATCCCAAATGTACTAGAAGAAGTCAAATCAATTGCTCAACCAGCGGAGTAGATTGATTCTCTAACACCAATCCAGCCAACCATTTCATATTGCAACCAACTGAACAAACAGCCATGTAAATCCTTCTTCCCCACGTGCCCCGCCCGCCCCGTAGCTCCGGGAGATGGTACTGGGGAAGCTCCGCATACCATCCTTCCACCCTTCCACCCTTCCCTTTTTCAATAATTCCCTAATTCCTGAATTGCTAAATCCAACACTCCATCACTCCGGTACTCCAATACTCCACCTTCCCACCTTCCATCCCTCCAACATTCCAAATTCCCTCCTTCCATCATTCCCTGGCCCAGACCCCTGGCCCAGACCTGGCCTGAAAGGATTAAGTTCAATAGGTTCCAATCGGAGGTACGCCAACAATGACATAGCACTCCGGTCAAGTCGCGCCAGGGCAGGCTGGGTTGCAAAGCGTGAGTATAAAGAGCTTACTTACGAAACAGTGTAACGACCGTAGTGTATTCCAGCAATGTCGCGCCAGGGCAGGCCATCATTCCATCATTCCAGCCCTGTTTTCCATTCCTTTGCCTTGTTTGCACAAAGAAAGGGCCACAGCCCTCTTCAGGCCATGGCCCCTTACTGGGAGGTAAATCTAGAATCTCGCAATCAGGTGCTTAGGATCTGACGTCCCAAGCCGGTTGGGGTTACGGGTCTTGACTTCAATAACCCAACAAACTCAAGAAACCCGAGCAACTCATGATAACCTCTAGGCTTTCTTCAAAAACCTCTTCCTGCCAAGGCCACCTAAACCGATCAGGCCAACACCGAGCAGGAGCATGGTGGCCGGTTCAGGGACGGGAGATACATCCAATTTGGCTACAGCAAACTCACTCCAAGCAGTGTAATCCTGTTTCAGAGGGACAACAAATCTGATTTGATCTGCTATTATATTGGCAGCATAACTTACCTCCCCAAAAGAACCAGGACCTGAAAGTTCAGTACCAGTAAGGTTATAAGAAGGTTCAGGTTCTGCCCAACTATTCAACCACACACCGTCCAGGAAGAAATTCACACGGCCGCGCTCTGGTGCGCCATCAGTGCCCTCACCATCAAAAAGCGACCGAACCCACACAGTATTAATTAACATCGGTTGATTGAAGTCGATAAAAAGCTTTTCCTTATAAACGACTGAGTCCACTTCATCGAATTCTTCACTAGCAATACCTAAACCCCGTGTGCCACGGTGCGTCAGTTCAGCGGGCGCTTCGGCATCCATTGAGCTTACGGTACCGAATCCACTTAAAATAGTAAAAGTGGTACCAATGTTTTTAGCGCTGTCATTCGTAGACCACCCCGTTGTATCATCGACACCCACAAAGCTATCTCCATGCAAAAAACTTATCAGAGTAGCCTCTCCAACTCCGATCATGCCGAAAACCAATGTCACGGCACATAAAAACACTAAAAACCTCTTCATACTCCTCCTTTCAATTATTCTTTGCTATTTAGCTGTCAGGTGGAATACCTGACCACCTTATGCAATTTTTATCTTACCCTTTTTAATACACCTTAAAGATTTAATATCGGCCCTAATAAAGCTAGAAAATTGAGTATCAGTACGTTCATAGAGCTAAATCCATGCCAAATTGGCGGGATAGAAAATTACCATGGATTACAGGTAGTTAGCAGCTCGGCTAAAAAAATTATCTGAAACTATGTAAAAAAATACCATTTAATTTGGGCAAAAGATTGCCACTTTTTGGAAGTGATTTTGGATACTTAGGACGACGCAAATGCAATAAAGCGGCCGCGCTCCCGCATAGCCAGCACTGGCGAGGGTAAGAGAAGGGTATTGCTTTCAATCTACTTGATTTACGCCACAGGTTGGGTTTTGACTATCGATCTCTCGCCCGCTCCTTAGGGTCGCTTCCCTTCGACGTCGCTCAGGGCTTTTAGGAGCCCGCAGACCCGCCTGCCAGCGCCTGAAGCGCAGCTAATGGCGGGCAGGGGACTCAGAGTTAGTAGAATGAATCAGTTGATGCTGATAGATCGCTTAAAAGTATTTGGAGAGGCTGTCACGGGGAGAAATAAGCGAGCTTATTTCTACCCGTGAAGGCTCTCCATTCTCCCGATGTAAGTCATCGGGTCCCCCGCTGAGCGGGGTTTTTAAGCGATCCAAAGCTTTTCTCTGAGCACTCCGTGAGCTCTGCCTGCCGCGCCTGCCCCGTAGCTCCGGAAGATGGTACTGGGGTAGGTGCCGTGCATCGTACTGGGGTGAGAGATAATAGCCCTGTATGTGCCATGCATCGTAATGGGGTGGTGAGACAAAAAGCACAACGGACAACACAGAGCAACATATTTGTATCATGGAATAACGGTGGTGAATGGATTACGTGAAAAAGCAGGTGGGCAATTACTTACATGGGGTATTTTCGTCTAAGCTTCTTTTCAAGGCTTTCTCGATCATCTTCCACGATCTGGGCCAATTCGGAGATTATCTTGTAACCTTTAAGGGTTTCATCAATCTCCCTGCAGTCATTATCAATCCCGGTCACAATACTCCTGAACTCGTCTTTGGTAATGGTCTCCTGCTCCTCAAAGGCCGTTTTGTGTTTATGCATCTTGGCCCTTATGATTTCCAATTTCCCGGATATTGTCAAGATAGGGTTTGATAAGTCGAAAAGGATCTTCTCTACAAAACGCCCCAGGGCGGCCAACCGCTGCGCTGACTCTAATTCGGACTCGAGGTGCTCGACCCTTTCTTCCAGCGTTTTCCTTGCATCCCTCTCCTTCATGAGTTTCTTAACGTTGTACGCAAGGGCTCGCAGCAGTAAGCCCTCCGGCAAAGGCTCCATAAACTTAACACCCATGCCATTTCTTTTGCTCTTAAAGGGCAGTACCCTGTTCCATGCGACTGCCCCTTTAGTCTTGTGTATCTTGGACGCTTCATGGTTGATGGGTATGGTGAGGTCCATACTGAAGCTAGTACCGACGGAAAGCGGATCATCTGATGTTACGAACGTGCCTTTTTTGGTCAGATCTGAAGAGTAGCTCATCACCCCTTCTTCACTAAGCCTGAAATACTCAACGGGAACCACAACCGGAAAACGGAATTCCGATCTTCTTTCAACAAGCACCTGGGTCATTGCCTTAGCCCTTTCTTCTGCATTAAGATCCAACATTTCCAATGCGAAGCGACGAGCAATTCTCGACGACCCCCTCGCTCTTCGATTATCTCTCACCCCAGAGACACAGAGGTCACAGAGGTAGACATTTTGCATAGCTTAAAACTCCCGCAAAGCGGGCGTCCCAATGATGGAACATTGGGACAAATGGAGAGCCCATTATGGAAAAAATGAACGAGTTCATTTTTTCCACTAAGGGCTGTCCATGTACGTTTTAAGCGATGCCTTTTCTCTGGTGGCAAGCTATCTTGTTGCATCTGAAATCTCTGTGTTCTCTGTGCCTCTGTGGTGAAACGATCAGGCGAGAGATTGAGACCCCGCTTTGTACCGGGATGGTTTATGGTATTAATTAAGCCGCTTGATCTGATTCCTCTTGCCTAAATTGAATGACATTCTTTAATACGCTTTGTCAATAGGGAAATTCACCAGTTTTTCGTAAGGCAGCATCCGTATATGGGTGCATTCCCCCTAAGTCTATACCAGGGATCCAGGGTAACAATGCAAACATACACTTCTTAAACAAGATTGCATGGAGCATGCCAACAAAAAGATCCTTTTCATTTCCTGAAATTCAACTCACATCTCCATCTAATTGAGCTCCCAGCTATCAGCGATCAGCTATGAGCTATTCCCCATTCTTATAAGGATGTATCTATTGAACACTGCACGTTCATAAATTCTACAGAGGAACGCGGCGAGGCCCTTTGAAAAACCCAGCTCCCTCATACGGCAATAGATGTGGAGAGGGTTCAAGCAGTGTTTCTGATCTAATGTCATCAAATGTATCGAGTTGCGAGTTTCTGGTGAATAATCCAAAGAACACGAAGGATCCCGATAACCCTCTACACACGTTTAAAGAACTTCTTCCTTCCAACCACACCCAAACCAAGCAACCCGGAACCCAGCAGTAACATGGTTGCCGGCTCGGGGATGGGGAAGCTATTTGAAGCGAACCCGCTATCGTTCATTGTATCGCCATTAGTTTCAAGGCTCTGTAAATGCGCACCCATCGTGGCACCCACCCCGGGAATCCCGCCCCCACTTGAGAACGGAGCACCTGTGATAAGTGCATCCGTCCAAATGTCTCCAACGAGCGTGACAGTAAATTCCAGGGAGTTTGCATTATTGACTTCGTTGGGATGGGGGTTGCCACCACCCGACATAGCCACGCCAAAATCGAAATCTGCACTTCCAGAACCAGCTGCGTTCGTTCCGCCAACCGAAGCCCATTGTTTTCCGGGGATAAAAGCAGGACTGAAGTTACCTAAAGAAGCGGTTACCCCACCTTCAAGGTTTAAGTTGAAATAAAATGCACCAAGCTTAATGTCAGGATGATCGGGCGAGTTGATGTCTACCGCCCACGTTGCCAGAGTATCCCCAGGATCGAATTCAATCCTCACATCTACTATCAAATTGTCCGGGTTCTCTGTACGGAAATCCCCTGTCAATGAGGTTGTGGTTTCAAACGGTACCGCTGGGGCATTTGTGGCCAGGCCAAACACTAAGAAAACCCCCAATAAAAACATTGCCAACTTTTTCATCTTAACTTCCCCCTTTGTTTACCTAACACAATTAAGGACCTGTGGAAGTATGCTTTTGTGTGCTGCACCACCTCCTTTCGGTCGAAGTTACATTTATAAATTATGTTTTGCTTTTCCGGAACCTTCCCCTACCAATCCCGGCCAGGCCAATCAGCCCTACACCCAACAGCAGCATTGTGGCCGGCTCCGGCACAGGTGCGCCATCAGGTCGGGGTACAAAAACACCCGTCGAGGGGAATGCAAAACCGGTGTTGTAGGCATAATAAGCTTCGTCTCCGTTGCCACCGCCCCCCTTAGCATAGAAGTTGCCCCAAACCGGGGCCTGCTCTGTAGTGAACGAAAACACAAATATTTCCGTGTCATCAAGTAGATCAGCCTTGATGCCAAAAATCGACCCAGGCATCCCAGGATTTCCCGGACCTGGTGAAAATGGACCAATACCATCATCATCATCATCCCCAATTTCGTAATCGAACCCAGAAGGATTGAGAACGATGTTGAAGTCAAGCTCCCAAGCGGTGTCGGTAAGTTCGATAATGATATGGCTCAAATCCTTCCCATAGGCAGACCACCCATACGTATAAGTATAGGACCCGTCAAGATTATCGCTAATAACCCAAGATAGTGCAGTACTACTGTTATCCCAACCAAGACCGTCAGCAGATATTCCGCTTTTATATTCAACAAAATTGTCCCAAAGATTAATATTGCCTTTTCCCTCTCCAGGATCCCAAAGTTCCGGCACTGCTGTCTGATAGGTAAAATGATAATCGAAAGCAGTAGCCCCAACAAGGCCGGGGAACATCATTACAATCCCAAGCAACAGAGCCAACCCAAGCAGCGGAGTTTTTTTCATGCTTTATTCCCTCCTCCCCAATCTCACAATGAATTTCTTCCGTCCACGCCGGAAACGTCGGCTATTCGCATGCGTATTACAGGGTCTTAATTCTTTGATTGATCAAGAATGAGCATGCGTTGGACAAAAGGTGACTTTTTGATTATTCGCAAGCACTATGCCAGTTTTGGGGGAAATTGATAGAATTTATAGACAAAATGATTTTAAAAGCAAAATCAACCAGTTATGCACTATTCAACATATGTACGTTTGAGCAGATTCAACGGTTTTTGGTACATTCAGAAAAAATATGAAAACTTTTGCCAACTTTTTTATGTAATTTCTTACTACTATCTGGCAAAGAAATAGCAAATTTTTCGCCCTCTGTTCTCTTTTGACCATCACCTCTTACAAGTTTCTTGTTACCCGTTGATTATTTAACTTGATAATTCCCTGCAGCGGCTCGACTGAGCTCGCCGAAGTCTTGCTGCAGGGTTACGACATAGTGCCTCCCCCTTGATGGGGGAGGTTAGGTGGGGGTGATAAAATGTTTGGTCACCCTCCCCTTTATCCCCTCCCATCAAGGGAGGGGACTTTGGCATTGGATACCCTGCAGCTTGCTGCGGGGTGCTTCATTTGATGCCATAAACCATCCTGCTATAAAGCGGGGTGGTCCAACCTATGCTATGCGGGTGAGTGGGTTTTGACCGTTTATCTCTCGCCCGCGACCTTCGGTCGCTCGAGCCCACAAAGTACACTGAGGTATGTGATAACACATTCGATTGCTTACCATTTTATGGGAGAAGGTCTTTAAGGAAAAAGAATTGCATTCTTTTTTCCTTTTAAAACCTTCCCCATACACAATCCCGCGCAGCGTGATTGAACGCCCCTATAGGGGCAAGGTAAGCAATCTGTTGTCGAGCATGGCTAATTTTCATGCTCTGCCTGCCCTGTCAGATAGCTCCTCAACGGTCTATCGCAGCGCCTATTGCCTTATGAAACAAAAAACATTCTATGAAGCTTTCTATTTCTATATTCTGACAGGGTGAACCTCTGTGGTGAGATAATAGCCCTGTTTGCGCCGTGCATCGTAATGGGGTGAGAGTTAACAGCCCTGTATGTGCCGAGCGAATTCACGGCAAATGACTCTCTTTTCGGATACGGCTTACACGGTTTGAGCGAAAGGATCGCTTAAAGGTATGTGGAGAGACCGCCACGGTGAGAAATAAACGAGCTTATTTCTACCCGTAAAGGGTCTCCATTGTCCCGATGTAAGGCATCGAGATCCCCGCTGCGCGGGTCTTTTAAGCGATTCAAACCTTTTCTCTGAGCACCCTGCCCGCAATGCTTCGCAACGCGAGGCGGGCGGGTCTGTGTGCTCCGTGAGAGATAATCAAGGCCTTTTGGGGTGAGAGATCAAAGCCACTCTCCCGTCTCGCGACTTCCCCACCTTTATAGAATTTTTTTCACTTTTCTATTGAATCCGTGGGAAAAGAGTGGTAATTTTTTACATATTACTCAGTGTCTGCGCTAGTCTGCGTCGGTCTGCGGTTTATTGATCTGAAGGAAAGGTGCAAAAGGCATAATCAACAAAACAATTCCTGGTCTCCCATGACTGTAAAATTTATCGGAAAAAGCCCGTCAGTCAAGAATATCAAGGAACTGCTCAAGGTGGTGGCTAATACCGCCTTGAGTGTAATTATTTACGGAGAGACCGGCGTAGGCAAAGAGGTCGTCGCCAGGGAATTACATCGGCTCTCCGACAGGAGAAAGAAGAAGTTCCTAAAGGTCAATTGCGCTGCCCTTCCCTCTGAATTACTGGAGAGCGAGCTCTTCGGTTACGAAAAAGGCGCCTTCACAGGAGCAACTCGCTTCAAACCGGGTAAATTTGAAATCGCTTCCGACGGGGTCATCTTTCTCGACGAAATTGGTGATATCCCCTTGCCCTTGCAAGCAAAACTGCTGCATGTCCTGCAAAGCGGCGAATTTTCACGGTTGGGTGGAGAGGATGTCAGGGTAAACACCTGGGTCATTACCGCCACAAACCACGACTTGGCACAGGACTTGAATACAGGTAGGTTCCGCGAGGATCTATACTACCGGCTGAACATCATAAAGATTGACGTGCCCCCCTTGCGGGAACGAAGAGAAGACATCCCGCTTCTCGTTGATTACTATGTGAACAAGTACTGTTCAGAGCTGAATATCACTGAAGATCCTGCCATAGATTCTGAAATGATGGGGTTCTTCTTGCAATACGATTGGCCGGGAAACGTGCGCGAGTTGTCGAACACCATCAAAAGATTCATGGTCATGGGAGATCGGGAAAACATCCTGCGACAGATGTTTCCCGAGGCTGAGACCACTATGCCTGAGTTGGACGGCACAGAGGAGATCCGGGCAGTGAATCCGGATTATCAGGAAATAATACCGCTCAAACCATTAAGGGCCCGGGCTTCGGAATATATCGAAAGAAAAGTCATTGACCATGCTTTGAGTGTTGCGGGAGGAAACAAGGTAAAGGCCGCCAAGATGCTTAATATTAGTTACAAGGCCCTTTTCTATAAGATGAAAGACCTGGGATTGAGATAAAAGGTTTGGTTAAGCGATATCACGAAAGCGCATAAAGAGGATTAGAGACAAAAAGGAGGCTGTGGTCATGGGAATTGGTGCCAATAAGACTATAAGATTTCTGATTCTTTCGGTTACATTCCTTTTTTTCGCTCATGCTGGCCTTTTATTAGCCTCCGAGAAAACCTCAACACAACCGCCAGAAACCAAAGCGGAAATTCCTGCTGACTCTTCATACATAATTGGGCCGATGGATGTTCTTGAAATCCAGGTTTGGAAGGAACCTGATTTTACGCGCCAGGTTCTGGTGAGACCAGACGGAAAGCTAACCCTACCCCTGGTAGGCGACCTCCATGTGTCCGGCATGACAACCATGAACCTTAAGCAACTTCTGACTGAAAAGCTCAAAGGCTACATAGACAGCCCTGAGGTTACCGTAATTCTTCTCGAATCCCATAGCAAAAACTTCTACATCATCGGCAAGATCAATCGGCCTGGAACGTACCCGTTGATGAAGGACATGACCGTTCTCCAGGCGATATCCGTAGCAGGCGGCCTTGGTGAGTGGGCAGACGCAGATAGTATACGCATTATCCGGAAATCCGGCACAAAAGAAAAAATCCTGCACTTCGACTATGAAAAGGTAATTTCCGGAAAGAATCTGGAGCAGAATATCCTCCTTCAACCCAATGATACGATAGTCGTACCATGAAAAGCGCGGACCCTAAAGGGGCCTTATGTGTCTCTCACAGAGCACACAGACCCGCCCGCCTCGCGTTGCGAAGCATTGCGGGCAGGGTGCTCAGAGAAAAGCCTTGGATCGCTTAAAAGGCCCGCGCAGCGGGGGCCCCGATGACTTACATCGGGAGAATGGAGAGTCTTTAATAACGACCGTAGGAGGGTCCCATGTGTCTCTCACAGAGGACTCAGAGGCGCAGAGAATCAAGATTTACTTATGATATACAAGAGATTACTTACCTTGCCCCTATCGGGGCGTTCAATCACGCTGCGCGGGATTGTGTATGGGAAAGGTTTTAAAAGGAAAAAAGAATGTATTCTTTTTTCCTTAAAGACCTTCTCCCATAAAACGGTAAGCAATCTAATGCCTCTTTCCATACCTCCGTGCACCCTGTGGGCTCAAGCGATCCTAAGCAGGGTCGAAGGAGAGCGGGCGAGAGGTGATCACATAGCTTTTCTTTTCACGAGCAAGATGCTCCAACAGCGGAGGCAAGATTTTGTTTAGGTTTTTGAACCCAATACTCCAATATTCCATTATTCCAGCATCCAACTCTTCCAGAGTATGGATTCTTCTCATGACCCTTCTCCTCCTGCTTCCTGCTTTAGGCTGGACTGATTACCGCGTTGAAATGATTCCGCGCATCTCCCTGAGCGAGGTCTATGACGACAACATAAACTTGGACAGCACGGACGAAAAATCGGACTATATCACTACCCTGTCCCCGGGCATCGACTTGAGAATCTCATCCTTGAAAACCTCACTCACGCTCGATTACGCCCCTACATGGGTCTGGTACGACAAAAACGATCAATACGACACGATCCGGCAAGCTGGCACCCTAGATTTTGGCCATAGTATTTCAGAGCATCTTAGGTTCAACTTCAGCGATACCTACATAAAATCCGAGGAACCCCTTGAGCTATATGAAGAGGTAGAGAGCGCCAGAACTACCAGAAACACCCACCAGAGAAACAGAGGAACCGCCGGTCTTCGCTATCAGTTCGGCCCGGAGGATAACGCAGGTGTGGGGTACAGCCATAATCTTCTCCTGAATGAAGACCCAACATTAGACGACGGGGCAATCCAGAACCTGTTCGGTGATATGGACTATTGGTTCAATATAAAAAACGGTATCCAACTCAATTATGGATTTACAAAGGCCATCTTCTGGCGGGATGACGGCGGATTGCCTGACGATGACTACGACGGCAATGAAGCCGGCATCACGTATATCCACCGATTTTCGCGGCAAACCAGGGCATCTGCCGGGTATGATTTCACAAACCGCAATTTCGAGGGCACCACCGAAGACTACAAAGTTCACGAAGTGGGCATTGACCTCGGGCAGGAGTTCTCGCCTGACCTTTCCCTTAATCTTGGAATCGGCCAGTTCTGGCAGCAAAATGAAATATCCGAAAATGAAACCGGCTATACGTATGACGCCCTACTGGAAAAACGCTTCAACCGGGGTAGTTTCTCCGTCGGAGGGCGCGGCGGCTGGGACGAGGCATACCTGGAGGCGGAGCGGAGGGGCTTTACCCGGTTTTGGAGCGCCAATACCAGCATCGAATACCGCCTGCTGGAACGGTTAACCTGCTATGCTGGCGCCTTCTACCGAAAGGACAGAGATCCAACTGACCGGGAATGGGAGACCGTGCGCGGTAATGGCGGCTTAAGATTAGCATTTCTTCGTTGGTTTTCCGCCACACTTGACTATTCCTATGCCGTGAGAGATGATGACGTGGATATGGAGGACTACAGGGTGAATCGGGTGATGCTCACCCTCACCGCCACCAAACCCCAGCGGCTCTAGGGATCTGTGTTATCTCTCACAGAGCTCACGGAGACACTGAGTTTATGGAACTAAATCAACTATCGGCCAAGATTATTGCAGCCGCGATCAACGTGCACAAGCAGCAGCTTTTGCTTGCCCCGTGTAGTGTGAAGCTACTACACTGGGGACTTATTTGCGTTTGGCTAACAAGCCACTCGGCTTATTGATAAACTTCAATGAGGTCTTACTTAAGGACGGCATCACCAGAATCATCAATAAGCCGCTTCAGGCGGCTGATTGATTGACCTGATCTTTCCGACCCTGCCCCGTTTAATGCGGAGCCTATTTAACTGGGGTCAAAAGATCAGGTCAAGGAAAAAACACAAACTCCGTGACCTCTGTGAGCTCGAGCGATCGGAGAGAGCGGGCGAGAGATTAACCACATAAGCGTCAGGGGCGGTCATGGAAAAAGTTGAAATAGAAAAATACAAAGATATGGCCATGCGCAGGATGTGGTGGATAATCATTCCCCTGCTCCTGTCCATATTAGTAGGCCTGGGCTGGTACTTAAGGCTCCCAAAGATTTACCGTGCGAGCACACTTATCCTGGTCCAGCCTCAAAAGGTGCCGCAAGAGTACGTTAGGGAGATTGTGTCTAGCAATATCGAAGACCGGGTGCGCACCATCACACAGCAGGTAACCAGCAGGACCAACCTGGAAAAGATCATCAGGGAGTTCGGGCTTTACAGCGAGCCGGGCAGGCCGCTGTTTATGGAAGACAAGGTGGAGGGCCTTCGTAAAAGGATTACCGTAGACGTTTCCGGAGGCGGCGGGCGAGGGGCAAATGCGTTTCAGATTTCCTTCGTCGGACCGTATCCAAACCAGGTGGCCGATGTTACCAACGCCCTGACATCATATTTTATAGCCGAGAACCTCAAGCTGCGAGAGGATCAGGCTATCGGCACCGCAGAATTCCTAACCGAAGAGCTTGAGACCATGAGAAGGGGGCTTATAGAGAAGGAGGCTGAGCTCAAAAGGTATCGGGAGAGCTATATGGGGGGCCTCCCCGAACAGCTGGATACCAATCTTAGAATCCTTGAACGGCTCCAACAACAGATGGTTACCAACCAGGAGAACTTGAGGGAGGCTGAAAACAGAAAGCTCCTGGTTCAGCAGCAGCTTGCAGATGCTATAAAGACGAGAAAAAGTACCACGCCACCACCGCCGGCCAGACCCGGCGAGGAGCCGGAAGAGTCGCTGGAGCAATTGAAAAGGCTCCTCACCTCGCTTGAGGCTCGATACACGCAGCGGCACCCTGACGTAGTCAGGGTGAAAAAGAAGATCGCCGATCTCGAATCCAAGGAAAAGAGTGTCCCCAAAAAGACAGAGGACATACCGGAAGACACTGCCTTTATTCAGGCCGAACGGGGCATGGTAAACCAGTTGCGGGAAATCGATCTGCAAATCCAAAATCTCAAGACAGAAGCGGTACAACTTAATTCTCAGATCAAGAGGTACGAAACCCTGGTTGAAAACACACCTAAACGCGAGCAGGAACTCATGTCCATGAACCGGGATTACGACAACATTCGAGAGACCTATAATTCCCTCTTGAGCAGAAAATTGGAGGCCGAGCTGGCTGTCAGTATGGAACGAAAACAGAAAGGCGAGCAGTTTAGAATACTGGACCCCGCTAAAGCTCCGATGAAACCCTTTAAGCCCGATATGCGCCGTATTTTTCTTATGAGCATAGCTCTGGGACTTGCGCTGGGATGTGGCCTGGCCTATGTGAGGGAAATGATGGACACCTCTTTCCGCAGGCCCGAGGAAATTGAAGATTTCCTGCATGTACCGGTAATTGCCAGCCTGCCCTTCACGTACGAAGCGAAAGAACTCCGAAGCATGAAACGGAAAAAGGTACTGGGCGTTGTTGCTGTGGGGCTGTCGTTTATCATCTTAGCGGTGCTCATAGTTGTCTCCTCCAAGGGGGTCGAGGGCACTTTTGAGCTTATCAAGAAAACTGCAGATAGCTTTCTGGGCCTATAATTCACCACCCCAGTACCATCCGATGGAGCTACGGGGCAAGCAGAGACACAATGATGTCAGTGGTCAGTCGTCAGTTGTCCGTTGTGAAATTGAGTGAATTTGATAGGAGAGCATTGAATGGCCAAAACGGGTTTTGAAAATCTTCGCGTATATCAATTGTCTGAGGAAATCAGTGACCTTGTCTGGGAAGCAGTTATCACCTGGAACCGGTTGGCACAGGATACGGTTGGTAAGCAACTTATCAATTCTGCTGATAGTATCGGTGCTAACACCTGCCCTGTTAAATAGCTTGAGGTCAAAGTGTATTACACATACCTATTGCAGAGCATGAAAGATATGGATTTCTATACAGGTTCTACCAAGAACCTCAAGCTAAGACCTGCCCGGTTAAATAATGCAAAGCATTAATATTTTAAATTTGATCACAAATTTAGAATATTATTTAACTGGGTAAAAGCAGCACAACAAAGGGCTTGTTGAATCGACAAAGGATAGAAGGCCATTGAAGCTAATTTACTATGAAGCATGCCTCACTCAAGAAGATGCAACTAGGCGAGAAAAATATCTGAAGACGTACAACGGAAAGCGGTTCTTAAAAGGGAGGCTCAAATCTTATTTAACAGGGTAAAAGGGCACTGGACGAGGGAGTTTCGCCGATAACCGGAGGTTTGCCAGAATTGCAAGGGGATCTCTGTTTGAGGTGAAGCACTGGCTCAGGAGGGCTTACAAAAGGAGGCTCCTGACCGAGGCTGAAGTGGATTCTTTGAAGAGGCTTATTGAAGAGCTAACTCCCCGATTAAGTGCTTACATTAGGTCAATCGGCAAAACATCGACTCAGCCGGAAAAGCTGTGACTGTCCCAATCAAAACGAATCCGTTCGGCCAAAGGCGGTGCAACGGACGACGGACAACTAAAAACGGACAGTTAGATAGTGCCTCAGTGGTGAGAAAGAAATAAAAAAACAACAAACAACGGACACTTTGAAAAGTCCATCAACGGACAACTGACAACAAACAACGGACAGCCTAGACTGTGTACACCCACTTTTATAATCTAAACCAAGAGCCGTTTAACCCGAAGCTTACGGCGCGTTTTCTCTATCTGGGAGAACCTCATAAAGAGGCGCTGGCAACGCTTACCTACGCGGTGCAGGAGAGAAAAGGGTTTATCCTCCTGACCGGAGAACAAGGCACCGGCAAAACCGCAATGGTACAGGCATTGGTAAAGAACCTCGATTCCTCGTATCAGTACATCTACCTTCCAAACCCCGCCAACCTGTCGCCCAAAGAGCTTCTCTTGCGGATAAGCACGCGCCTGGGATTCAGAAGTGAGTTCAGGTCTAAGGGCACGTTTCTGGCCCATTTTCAATCCTTTCTCGAAAAACTCTTTCAGCACCAGCAGACCGTGCTCTTGCTGGTTGATGATGCCCACGAGCTTTCCTTCGATCTTATGGAAGAAATCAGGCTTCTTTCAAACATTGAGACTGCCGATCATAAATTGATTACTGTAGTGCTTGTGGGCAGACCTGAGTTAAATGACAAGTTGAGCCAATGGAGGTGCGAGCCTCTTCGGCAGCGAATCAATATCCGTCACCACCTGAGACCTTTGCACGAGGAGGAAACACGGGAATACATCGCAACCCGGCTCAGGGCAGCCGGTGCCGAAAAAGAATATAAGGTATTTCCCAGAAATACGATAAAAGCCCTTTTCCAATACACGCAAGGCCTCCCTAAGAGGATCAACATCCTCGCAGACAGGGTCTTCCAGTTGGGCTACACTGAGCGAGCGCATAAAATATCGCCTGTGCTCGTCAAAAAGGCCTTCCGAAGTATTCAAAAGGAAACGCCCTTATCACACACAATGTGGCAAAACCAGAACCAATCTGGCCCGAGAAAGGCCGCTTCCGGGCCTTACAGAAGGCGATGGAAAAGGGCTGCTTTGCTCTTAATAGCCTTGGCTTTTGGTTTTTCTCTGTACACAGAAAGGCCGGTCTTGCTCCGCCAATTCGTGGAACGGGTACCTGTCTTTCTTAAGCTCAAGACCGAAGGCGTCATAAAATCTGGCAACGCCCCCATCAAGAAAGCGGCAGATGGAGTAGCTCGGAAGCTTTCGGATTATTCAAAAAAGGCGACTACGTACTACAAGATAATCAAACAGGAAGCCGAAGAGAGCCAGATTAACCTGGATGCCCTTGTTACGCTTGCTGAGGCATCTCAGTACTCAACAGAAGCCGCAGACCAGGGAGGCATGGCTTCGTGGGTGACAATAGTCACCAGGAAAGGCGATACTTTAACTTCATTGGCTATACGAGCTTATGGCTTTGTGAACAGAACAATTCTAGACCTCTTGATGAGAAATAACCCGGAAATAGTAAATGTAGATCGTATTGAGGGCGGAAAAAAGGTCTTTTTTCCACCTCTTTTCGAAACAAGGAATAATTCGCCCTATACCGTACATATCGCCTCGTATAAACCTATTAGATATGCGGAGGACAGATTTCAAATGCTGATCCATGATCGATACGACCCCTCTATCATACCCATCCAGATTCCCCGAAAGGGAAGATTCTACAGGGTAACCGTGGGCAGCTTTCGAGATATGAAGGAGGCCCGGGACTATGCCTCTGCGATTCTGGCAAAGGGCATCTCTGACTACGCCCAACCCATAAGGATTTATGATGAGGAGGCAAAGGATCGGCTCTCACAGAGTACACAGAGTCGCTGAGTTACTGATCTGAATTCCTGAGAAGGGAATTCAGATCAAACTGACATCCTGCTGCGCAGGATATCACTATGTAATTCAATCAGTTGTCATCGCAGATTATTAAGACTGCCATAAGCGTGCATGAAGTTATGCTCAAGGACGGTATTAGTAGAATAATCAATGCCCCGGAAGGGGCTGATTGATTGACCTGATCTTTCGCCCCTGCCTCGTTAAATGCGCAGCCTATTTAACCGGGGTCAAAAGACCAGGTCAAAAAGATACCCTCAGAGGCCTCTGGGAGCTCGAGCGACCCTTCGGGAGCGGGCGAGAGTACAACAGTAATGTTTTCAAAAGGAAGTCCATGGGAAAGATAACAAACGCATTTGAACGATACCAAAGAGAAAAAACCGTAAAGACCGAAAGACTCCCTATCGGGAAGCCCGAAGATTTTGCCCCGGAGGAAGCCGTGTCACCTCTGGTTCATGAAACCTTCTTGCATAGGGGCTTCGACCCGAAGTTGGTCGTCCTTTCCGCGCCCGAGTCCTTGGAGGCCGAAAACTTCAAGATGCTGAAATCTCAGATTCTCTACCCAAAAGAAGGAGAAATACCAAAAACAATAATGGTGACGAGTGCATTTCCTGGTGAGGGCAAGACATTTGTTGCCGCCAACCTGGCGGTCAGTTTAGCGCAGGGCATCAATGAACATGTCTTGTTGGTTGACTCCGATCTTCGTAAGCCAAGCCTGAATAAGATGTTGGGTTATTCCAATGCAGAGGGGCTGTTTGAATACCTGACAGGTAAAAGAGAGCTCTCTGATCTTATTATCAGAACAAGAATCGAAAAACTCTCGCTCCTGGTTGGAGGAAGATCGTCTACTCATCCGGGAGAATTATTGTCTTCTAAGAGAATGAATGAGTTCTTGCAGGAAGTCAAGGGTCGGTACGGGGACCGCTTTGTTATTCTCGATGCAACGCCAAGCCAGATTACCGCCGAGACAAAGGTCTTAGGCAATTACGTGGATGCAATCATATTTGTGGTGATGGCCGGAAAATCACCGAGGGAAACTATTCAAAGGAGCATCGAAGATTTGGGCAAGAAAAAAGTGGTCGGAATTGTTTTTAACGGATACAGCCAGAGCCGTAAACCCTATTATAAGTATTATAAGCGATACTATGGAAAATCAACGTGAGTGATGACAGAAACTGCTAGCAAGCAAAGCGTATACTCCAAATCGGCCCATTAAGACCTAACCTGGTAGCACTCCAGCCTCCTGTTTGATCTTGTTGTTACTTACATACAATACTTCAGTCAACAACCACCCTAAAAAGGCTGGCTTGGTTTTGACCCTAAAAGGGTCTTTAATCTCTCACCCCAGTACGATGCACGGCACCTACGGGGCAGGCGGAGCACTCAAAGGCACAGAGAATCAAGATTTTCTCAGAATACACAAATGATATCTCTCACAGAGCTCACGGAGCACTCAGAGAAAAGCTTTTGATCGCTTAAAAACCCCGCGCAGCGGGGATCCCAATAAAGGCATATTGGGCCCAATGAGAAGCCGTAAATAATGTCTCTCACAAAGTCCACAGAGCACTCAGAGAAGAGCTTTGATTGCTTACCATGCCCCTATCGGGGCGTTCAATCACGCTGCGCGGGATTGGGTAAGCAATCGAATTCCTTATTTTCTAACTTTGTGCACCCTGTGGGCTCAAGCGATCCTGAGTAGGGTCGAAGGAGAGCGGGCGAGAGATAAGAATTCAGAACCCAATGAACTGAATTTCATAGCTTGGACCATCAGCTGAGCTAATGGTTTATGGTATTAATTGAGGCTTCAGGAACCTGATTTGTTGACATGGCACAGTTTTTGATGCTGATGTAAAAGATAGTGTTTTTTCCAGATAGGAAATCTGGCGGGTCAAAGGCATGTGACAATATGGTTTCTCCATGGAGGCAAAACGATGTGTGCCAATCACCACAGAGACACAGAGGGCACAGAGTGTTTTTGTCTTTTTGGCCGATCGGGATCAGGATCGGCCAAAAGCCACTGCCCTTCGGGCAAGGCGGCGTATGTAGTGCCTCCCAGTGCGAGATTTGGCCAGATTGGGCGCACTCATCATCTCATGTGTCAGCAAAAGGATATATCCCTGCCCCGCATAGCGGGGCTGAGGATTTTGATTTGGCGGCATCTCGCGCCAAATCAAAAAATCACCCCCCTCAGTGCACTCAGTGTCTCTGTGGTGAAATTAGACTGAAATCATGATCAGATTATTCCGACAATATATCTCTCCAAGGAAGACAATCTTCATTATCGGTGAAGGCCTCCTTATTTTTCTGGCAGTCTCCCTGGCATCCCATTTCGTTTTGGGCAGAGATACCTCCGTGCTAAGCATGCTGGGAAATATCTGGCATAAGGTGCTTCTCATAACAGCTATCGCTCAGCTCAGCTTGTATTTCAATGATCTCTACGAGTCTGAAATGAGTGGCACTAACATCGATCTGGCCGCTCGATTGATACAGTCGGTAGGGATCACCTCTATTGCCCTGGCGATTATTTACTTTTTCTGGCCGGATATGATTATCGGAAGATGGATATTTTTTGTAAGCCTTGTTTTTCTCCTTCTCTTCTTAGTCTCCTGGCGTATTCTTTACTCAATTGCTATCAGTAAAAAACTGCTTGCGGAGAGGGCAATCATGATAGGCTCGGACGAATTGGCACGAGATATAATTCATCAGATAGAGACAAGCAAGGACCTCAGCTATAACATCAGCTCTATCATCACCCGCAATAACCAGCACGGCGCTGATGGGAAGCTCAATGGATTTTGCCTTCACTTCGGTTTCGATCACATCTTTGATGTTGCGGTGGCAGAAAACGTTAAAAGCGTAATCGTTGCTTTGGACGAAAAGCGCGGTATTTTCCCTGTGGAGCAACTCCTGAAGTGCAAAGTGAACGGGATAAACGTCATTGACGGAGAGAGCTTCTTTGAGAGAGTCACCGGCAAACTTCTGGTTGAAAAAATTAGTCCGAGTTGGCTCATCTTTTCCGACGGCTTCGCAAAGTCAAAAACCTCCAGGGCTGTGAAAAGATTGGTGGACTTCCTGCTTTCAGCTCTTTTGCTGGTTTTGCTTTCCCCTCTCATGCTCATAGTTGCAGTTGCCATCAAATTGGCTTCACAAGGCCCTGCCCTATTCTCTCAGAAACGGGTTGGAGAAAATGGAAAGGTATATACACTTTACAAATTTCGTTCTATGATAGCCGATGCGGAAAAGGAATCCGGCCCTGTATGGGCATCAGAAGACGACCCCAGGATCACCCGCGTGGGTAAGGTTATCAGAAAACTTCGCATCGATGAGTTTCCGCAGTTATGGAATGTTTTCAAGGGGGACATGAGTTTTGTGGGGCCCAGGCCCGAACGGCCGCATTTCGTTGAGGAACTTGGAAAGAAAATTCCTTACTACAGTGAGAGATTTACCGTCAAACCCGGGATCACCGGATGGGCCCAGGTCAAATACCCTTATGGGGCCTCCGAGCACGACGCCCTGGAAAAATTGAAGTACGACCTTTATTACGTTAAGAATATGTCTCTTGTTATGGATCTGATGGTTGTTTTTCATACCGTTAAGATTGTCTTACTTGGGAGAGGGTCAAGGTAGCAGCTTGTCAGCGATCAGCACTCAGCTTTCAGCCGTATTACTAATCCCTAGACACTGATAAGTGACCGCTTCAAAGAAAGCGTAAACACACTATTTCATACATATTTCCAATTGGTTATATGCTATTATGCGATGTAACTCAAGGGGCGGAGCTGTGTAAAAACCACCTCATGTTACTTAGACAGGATTTACAGGCCTGCCCTGGCGCAACGTTTTGACCTTAATATCAAGGCCTATTGGTTCTTTCAAATATTGGATATAAAACACCATAATCGCGATGCCAGCCCGCCCTAGCGCAACGACACAGGAACATTATCATGCTTTGTAAAGATTACGGTATCCATACATATAAACCCACTCTTTCAAAGCCAGGTCTGGGCCAGGGATTAGGGGGATCCCTTTCGCCCTTCCCGCCTGCCCGCCATCGCGAGCCGCTCAGGCGAGGCGGGCGGGGAGGAAAGGACGAAACCACCATCCGTCCTACGGACGGAAGTTGCTGAAGAGCATGCCCCGTTAAATGCTTTAGCCTATTTAACTGGGGAAGTCCAATTAGTCAATTACCTCAACGGCTTGGCGAGAGATATTGGCCTCCTAATCAACTTCGGCGCATCAGGCGTTGATGTCAAACGCAAATACCGACACCCCAAGTGAAGCATATAGGCCTTTTTCCGGCGCAGCCGGATTGGGATTTTCTCAGTTTCTTCTGGAAACTGAGAAACCCAAAAATCCAATTAATCCCTGGCCCAGACCTGGCTTACAATGGTTCAGTTCAATAGCTTCCAATCTCAGAATTCGCCAGCAATGACCCAATGAGCCAGTCATGTCGCGCCAGGGCAGGCCTGTAAATCCTGTCTAAAAAACAAAGAATGAAATCAGTAACAAAATGATCCAGCTTCCAAGCAAAACAAAGATACTCAAGAAACCTCACCAACCTAACCATCTAACAAAACTTGGAGGTTGCATCTAATGGCACTATCTTCTAACGAAAACAAAGCATTGAGGGCACTAAAGAATATCCTGGCAGAGAAATACAGCATTTTGGATTTCAGAATATATGGATCCAAGGCCAAGGGCACTGATGTACAGGGCTCCGATATCGATATCATGATTGTTCTCGAAGATCACTCGCCAGCTATAGAATTTGAAATTGATGACCTGATTTTTGACGTTAATCTGAAATACGATTGCTTTATTTCTGCGCTTTACTTCGGTCGTAATGAGCTAGAATTCGGACCGCTCGCTGAGTCACCTATCTACAAAAAAATCATGCAGGAAGGAGTTCGTCTGTGAACGCCTCAGAAAAAAGACGAGAACTTGCCTTGTATCGTTGCGTTCTACGAAATATGGAAAAACTTCTTTACACCTTTGTGGTTATTGCTGAATATATAAGAAGGATCATAAGGCAACACATCCATTATTTTACCCGCCTACGCAGAAAGCCACGGGCTTGCCCGTGGATGAATGCTAGGCAGGGTAATCCGTCATAGTCCTATTGGGACGAAGGCGGATATGGGAGCACATTATGAAAACCATACAGACACAACTACCTGAACAAATTTATAAAAAGGCTTTGGATTTAGTAAACCAGGGATGGTTTCGAGATGAGCAAGACATTTTTTCTGAGGCGATTCGCCGGTACTTGGATTCTCACCGGCCTGATCTAATGGAAAAGTTTATTCGCGATGACGTAGAATGGGGTCTTCACGGTAATGATTAGGTCATCAACCAGGGTGATATGTGATGCAGGCCCGATTATCCACCTTGACGAAATCAACTGTCTCGATCTCCTTCATGATTTTGAAGAAATAATACCCTTTTCATTTGAAAAAGAAATAGTGGAGCATAGACCATCGGCCTTACATAGATCAGAGCTCACATTGAAACGGTATAGAGAATTTGATCCATTCTTTAGTTTGGAATAACAAGAACCTTGAACACATTACCTCACATGATGTTAGGCCAGAGGAGGTTGAGGAAGTTTGTATGCGCAATCCGTTGATCTTAACTGCACCTTCCAAGGGAAAGAATCCAGTCTATTATGTATTGGGGCAAACTCAGTCTGGAAGATATCTTTTTTCTGTGATAATATCCTTTGGAAAAGGAAAAGGATATGTCGTTACTGCTCGAAATATGACTAGCAATGAAAGAAGGAGATTTTTAAAATGGAGAAAGGAATGAAAATTCCTGAATTTAAAACAATAGAAGAGATGGCTAGATTTTGGAATACCCATGACATAACTGATTTTGAAAATCACCTTATAGAAGTGAAAGAACCACTTTTCGAGAACATGGAGAGTAGGATTATCTTATTGATGCTTGATTCTGAACAGTATGACAAATTGAAAAAGATTGCCGATCAAAAAAAACTGAACACAATATCTCTTGTAAATGAATGGGTGACTAAGCAGATTGAAGATGAAAGCAACCAGCTCTTGAGATAATCTCCGCCCCAGCCCTTTTTTGCATAGGTCTCCTAATCAACTTCGGCCCATCTGGAGTGGATGTCAAACGCAAATACCGACACCCCAAAGGGTTGGTGGTGTTGCTAGCGTTACTAGGGTTACTAGAGTTATTTTCTGGCAGCTGTTTTTCAGGTGAGTCTAACTCATTAGGAAAGGGCTATCTACAATGAAAATAACACGTTTTGAGGAAATAAAGGCATGGCAGGAGGCACGGGTACTGGTTAAGTCAGTCTATGAAGCAATTAATGCTAATGAAAGATTCAGGAAAGACTTACGTCTGGTTAGTCAAATGCAGGGAGCGGCTGTATCATGTATGTCTAATACCTGCCCTGTTAAATAGCTTGAGGTCAGAATGTACTATACGTATGTATTGCAGAGCATCAAGGATAAAGGCCTATATGCAGGGTTTACCAAGAATCTCAAGCTAAGATTTGAGCAACATAACAAAGGGCTCGTTGAATCGACAAAAGATCGGACACCCCTGAAGCTGATATACTATGAGGCTTGGCTTAATCAGAGCGATGCCACAAGACGGGAAAAATATATGAAGTCTTACAACGGGAAAAGGTTTCTAGGAAGAAGGCTCAAATCTTATTTAACAGGGTAAAAGGGGTTTGCGAGGAAAGGTAAAAGAGAATTTATCCAGTACCTATTTATATCTAAAAGTTCAGCCGCTGAGGTTCAAAGTCACCTCTACGTCGCAATTGATCAAGGCTATATAGCCAAAGAGAGTTTTGATGAGATATATACACAAGCCGAAAAAGTAGCCAAAATGGACTCCGGATTCATCAAATACCTTAACTCCGAACTTAAAAAACCCAAGCAAGTCAAGTAACCCAAGCAACTCAAAGAACCCAAGTAACTCCTAAGCTATGCTCATACATCTTATCGCTGCAGCCAGGCCGAACTTCATGAAAATAGCCCCCCTCTTTCACGCCCTCAAAAAGGAGGACTGGGCGACACCCGTTATTGTGCACACCGGCCAGCACTACGACCTGAATATGTCCGATGCCTTCTTTCAGGATCTCGGTCTTCCGGAGCCCGATATCCATCTCGGGGTAGGCAGCGGCACCCATGCAGAGCAGACCGGTCAGGTAATGATTGCATACGAAAAGGTTCTGCTGGATCAGAAACCCGATCTCGTCATCGTGGTCGGAGACGTGAACTCCACCGTGGCCTGTGCCCTCGCCGCCTCAAAAATAATCTATAGCTCTTCGCCAAACAACGGACAACGGACAACGGACCATGGACGCGGCTGTAAGCCGCTCATCGCCCACCTCGAGGCAGGGCTGCGCTCGTTCGACCGCACCATGCCGGAGGAGATCAACCGCCTTCTTACCGACGCTTTGGTCGATATCCTCTGGACCCCGTCTCCCGATGCAGACAAAAATCTCATCAAAGAAGGCATATCTCCCGATAAAATCCATCGGGTCGGGAACATCATGATCGACTCCCTCGAGATGCTGCGCGACAGAATTCAGGAGCAAGCCGCCTACGTTGAATTCGGCCTCCTGCCCGGTGATTACGGTGTCGTCACCTTACATCGTCCGTCGAACGTGGACGACCAATCGGTTTTGAAGTCAATCTGTGAATCCTTCACCCGTATTGCCAAAAGAATTCCCCTCATATTTCCGGTTCATCCACGAACCCGCAAAAACCTTGAGAGAAACGGGTTGTTTTCTTCGCTAAAGGAATCTCCTGGGGTGCATGCCATCGAGCCCCTGAACTACATCCGGTTCATGAATTTGGTCTTCAATTGCCGCCTTGCCATCACCGATTCCGGGGGCATTCAGGAAGAAACCACCTACCTTGGGATCCCCTGCTTAACCATGCGGCCCAATACCGAACGGCCCATCACGATCCAACAGGGTACGAACCGGCTGTGCGATTTCGATCATCTGGAGGCCAAGGTCGAGCGAATACTTTCCGGAAACGCAGCTGAGGGCAGCGTCCCCGATCTCTGGGACGGCCACACGGCAGACCGAGTAGTGGAATCCATCAAGAAGCTTTTGTGAACATGCAAGCCACAGCTGTCACTTGGCTGAGGCTTGGAAGCTAGGATGCTAGTAGGCTATCGCCCTTACTTAGACAGGATTTACCCCAGTACCATCCAATGGAGCTACGGGGCAGGCAGGATTGGGGGGATCCTTTTCGCCCTTCGCGCCTGCCCGCCATTGCGAGCCGCTCAGGCGAGGCGGGCGGGGATGAAAGGGCGAAACCACCATCCGTCCTTCGGCCGGAAGCTGGGTATGTCGCGCATCAGCAGCACCCAGACCAAGGCGCATACTTCCCCTCCGCCGTTAGGCGGATTGGACTTTCTCAGTCTCATCCGGAGACTGAGAAAACCAACCATCGAATAAATCCGGTAAATCCTGTCAAACCCAAAAGATTTCTCAGATAGGATTCACACGATCACAGCCATAGACAGGTTTAAGGATTTCAAGTAATATTGATCTGGATCGAGCACACCGGCATTACAGTCGAGAAGCACGGGGCAGGTAGATCTCTGGTGCACCCTCAGAGAGTGAGGTGATGAGGAAATGGAGATTTCATCATTAGGCGAAATAGTGTCATATCTGAGAGACAAGAAACCTTTTTTGCATGAAAAGTTTGGAGTAACCCGTATAGGCGTTTTTGGGAGTTTTGCGCAAGGCGGCCAGACTATCAGGAGCGATATTGATTTGCTTGTCGAGTTTGAAAAAAGCAAAAAAAGTATTCACACTTTCTTGCAGCTAAGAAGGCTATTGGAGAAGGAGCTTTCAAGGGAAGTGGATTTGGGAATTGAGCATTCCCTAAAACCCATCGTGCGAGAGAACATCAAGGGAAAAATCATTTATGTCTGAGAGGGACTTCCGTCTTTATTGTACAGACATTCTAGATTCAGGGAGCGCCATCATTGAATTTGTTAATGGCTTGTCCTTTGAGCAGTTTTGTAATGACAGAAAGACGTATTCGGCAGTGATTAGAGAATTTGAGATTATTGGCGAAGCGGTAGGTAAGCTTCCCGAAGCGTTGAAGCAGAGGCGTCCGGATGTTGAGTGGCAAGACATAAAGGATTTTCGTAACTTGTTGACACATGAATACTTCGGAGTTGATTTGGAGATTGTGTGGAAAATTATTGAGGATGATCTTCCCGGCCTAATGGAGGCAATAAAGGAGATAATGCCGACCGAGAGTAACTCCCAGCACTTAGAAGTCGAGCAACCGGAGTAACCGTGTATACAGATTCTTTGCCTGTCTGGGCTCGCTGCTTGCCCCGCCATAGCTCTGCAACGGCGGGCAGGTGGAAACTGAGAAACCCAACCATCGAATAAATCCTGTTCACCCAGTTAAATAGCTTGAGGTCAGAATGTACTATACGTATGTATTGCAGAGCATCAAAGACAAGGGCTTTTATGTGGGGCTTACCAAAGACCTCAAGCTAAGATTTGAGCAGTACAACAAGGAATTGTCGAATTAACAAGGCATAGAGCGCTCAAATCTTATTTAACCGGGGTAAACCCAGTTAAATAGCTTGAGGTCAAAATTTACTATACGTATGTATTGCAGAGCATCAGAGATCAGCGTTTATATACGGGGTTTACCAAAGGCCTCAAGCTAAGACCTGCCCGGTTAAATAATGCAAAGCATTAACATTTCAAATTTGATCACAAATTTAAAATGTTATTTAACTGGGTAAAAGCAACATACTAATTGTTTCTAAAAAGAAGGCTCAAATCTTATTTAACCAGGGTAAATCCTGTCTAACCCATGTCAAAACCAAACAAACTAATCCGCGTCGTCGACAGAGACGATGACGAGGCGACCCGTCTTTACTGGAAAAACAAAACACCAGAGGAGCGCCTGAGTGCTGTCGAGTTCTTAAGAGAGCAGTGCTACGTCATACAGGGATATAAGTCAGTCCCTTCAATTACCCGAACTCTACATGTCTTAGAGCGGAAACAGTGAACATCCATCCTGATTTCAACGAATTTGTGGCAGTTCTCAATAAGAACAAAGTCGAGTATGTGATCGTTGGATCATTTGCCCTTGCTTTTCATGGTTATCCGCGAGCAACCGGTGACATAGATTTCTGGATTCGACCAACGCCTGCTAATTTGAAAAACCTTTTCAAAGCTTTGTCCGACTTTGGATTTGAGGAGCTAGAGATCTCTGAGGATGATCTGATGTCAGGCAAGATTATTCAGCTCGGCTACCCACCGGTGCGCATTGATTTGATAACGAGCCTCGACGGGCTTTCTTCGGGAGATACATGGAAAAGTCGAGAAAGAGGTAAATTCGGCGATCACGATGTGTTCTATCTCGGCAGGGATGCCTTTATAAAAAACAAAAGAACGTTAGGCCGCCACAAAGACCTTGCAGACCTGGAACTATTAGGCGAAAAAGTGTGATAAATGGGTTCTATGCTATGAGCTTAATTACCAAACTAACCCGAAGATGAAGTGCGATGAAAAAACAAAATCAAATAGATCTTGATGAAATCGTTTCTATTATAAGAAAAACCAATCCACTAAAAATTTATCTTTTCGGATCATATGCCGCTACGACATTTGATGATAAAAGCGACATAGACTTACTTGTAGTTGCACCTTCTAATGACCGACCACTGGAAAGACGTTTGAAGCTGAGGAAAATGTTACTGGCATATGATCGCCGTATAGGACTAGATCTTCTTGTTTATACTCCTGCTGAATTTAAAATGCTCGAAAAGGAACCATCCTCATTTATTTCATCGGCTATTAGGCACGGGATAAAAATCTATGACAGCGAAGCTTCCTGAAATATGGCTAAAATATGCTTTTGATGACCTCCAAAGCGCCGAGGTGCTTTTGAAGGAAGGCATTTACAATATGGTGTGTTTCCACTCGCAACAGGTTGTTGAAAAATTATTCAAATCATTCATTGCTACGTATCATCAGGAAATTCCCAGAATACACAATTTAATTCGCTTGCATAAAATTTGCGAAGATTTACAGGGTACTCAATTGAATCTTGATGAGGAAGGATTAATCTTTCTCAATGATGTGTATATAGATAGTCGATATCCTGCTGATTTTGGAATTTTACCTTCAGGTCAACCCGATAAAGAAGAAGCAAGAAAGGCATATAATTATGCCAAAGATATGGATGCTGTTCTTGGTCCCACAGTTAGGAAACGTATTACGCAATATTCTAATAAGAACGAATGAGCGCTCAGGTATGTATAAAAGTTATTTAAGGGCTAAGCACGAGTCATTGATTAACTCCTTATTCAACTGGGGAACTTGAAGGTAATATTCAATCGGGGTGAAATTTTTCGCTGAAAAAAATCACAGCAAATTTTTCCGAAGTCAAAGTCTGAACACATTTCCAGAGATATGAAGAATAAAGTAAAGCTCATCCATTGGGAAGAGATAAGAGCCATATCTGACATTTTTGAAAGAACTGAGTTGCAAGAGCGATTAAAAACACTGGGAAAATCTGTTAATGTAGATTTAACTTTTGCAAGAAAAAGAGCTGAAGAATTGTGTGATTTGAATTTTGGGGTTGCTGATGCGGCACATATCGCATTTGCAGAACAATGCGGTGCAGAATTTATAAGTTGCGATGATTCCCTTATTAAGAAGTGTTCAAGGCATAACATTAAGATATGGTGTGGCAACCCTGTTGCATTCTGTGAAAAGGAGGGGCTCAAATGAGATCAGTAAAATACATGGATGAAGAGCTAATGGTCAAGAAGGCGATCAAAGCACTAATTGGGGAATTGGGGCCTGTTGAAGCCAATCGTTTTATTAATATGCCGAGAAAAAAGAGAACAGACAGTGTCAAAAGACACAGGGAATGGCAAAAGCACCTGGATAAAGATAAGTTTCTAAAGGAAGTATTTAGTTGAGAGATCTTGATTTCGTTCCCTTTATTGATTCAGCATATGGCCACACTGATCACATAATTACCTCAACGGATTGCAAAAGGACATAGGCCTCTTAATCAACTTTGGCCCATCAGGCGTTGATGTCAAACGCAAATATCGGCACCCCAATTGAAGCATATAGTCTTTTTTCCCACGCAGCTGGATTGCTTAAGTATTTTCCCTCACCACCCGTTCGTTTCTCTCACTAGAGACACAGAGAACACAGAGATTTGAGATGCAGCAATATAGCTTGCCAGCAAGGAAAAGGCATCGCTTAAAACAGACATGGATAGCCCTTAGTCGAAAAAATGAGCTCGTTCATTTTTTCCATAATGGGCTCTCCATTGGTCCCAATGTTCCGTCATTGGGACTCCCGCTTTGCGGGAGTTTTAAGCTATGCAAACTGTTTGCCTCTGCGTACTCCGCCTGCCCTGTTAGATGGCTGGATAATGATATCGTGCAAAAGCATTCTCCGTCGCGAATCAAACAAAATCGTTGGGGTACTCTGAGCCATATATCTAATAGGGTGAACCTCTGTGGTGAAACGCAAATGAGGACCACAGCTGGAAAGGCAGAACCCAACAATCAAATAAATCCCTGGCCCAGACCTGGCTTACAATGGTTCAGTTCAATAGCTTCCAATCTCGGAATTCGCCAGCAATGACCCAACGAGCCAGTCATGTCGCGCCAGGGCAGGCCCTGGCCCAGACCTGGCTTACAATGGTTCAGTTCAATAGCTTCCAATCTCGGAATTCGCCAGCAATGACCCAATGAGCCAGTCATGTCGCGCCAGGGCAGGCCCTGGCCCAGACCTGGCTTTGAAAGAGTGGGTTTATATGGATGGATACCGTAATTTTTACAAAGCATGATAATGTTCCTGTGTCGTTGCGCCAGGGCAGGCCTGTAAATCCTGTCTGACTATACATCATTAAGTAAAGGATCCAAAAGGAGGTAGCATGGAGTTAAACGTAACTATCGAGCTCTGGCGAAAAGGGAAATGGTATGTGGCGAAATCACCCGAGCTGGACTTTATATCTCAGGGAAAAACACGCGAAGAAGCGAGGAAAAACCTCGAAGAGGTTATCAATCTACAATTTCAGGAAATGGAGGAAATGGGGACATTGAAGGAGTATCTTACCGAGTGCGGCTTCGAGATAAAGCATAACACTGTTATCCCTAAGAATGAAATACTAGGCTTTGAAAGATCTTCCTTTCACATTGGATAATGGCTAAGATTTATCCTACTGATTGGAAAACTCAGGTTAGAATTTTTGAACTGTACGGTTGCCGGTATAAGCGAAAAAAGGGTTCATATCATGTGCTGACATACCCGGGGGCCAAGCGAGTGGTTGTGATACCTGAGTATGATGAAATTGACGTTGACATCATAAAAAGCAATATGAGAACCGTTAGCATGAGTCGCGAGGAATATTTTGCCTTACTAAAGAAGGCCTAAGGGCCATTCTTTCCATACCTAGAACATAACATCTACCTTGCTCGAAACTCGAAACTGTCAGGCTTTCTCAATTCTGGAATTCCGAAATCCTGAAACGAGAAACCAGCATGCAGCACTAAACACCTTTAACCATCAGCAACCAAAAGAACCGAAGGAAAAGAAATAATATTGAACAAGTATAAATACAAAGATCGAATAGTGATCGACACAAGAATCCATTTCGGAAAACCTTGTATAGCAAAGGGACCCGTATCCCTATTGAGAATGTACTCGAGCTTGTTCAGGAAGGCATATCCTTTGAGGAGATCATTCAGAAGTACTATCCAGGTCTGGAAATAGCAGACATTAAAGCTTGTATTATGTATGCAACATGATCAAACATTCCAAGATCCCTGAAAATATAAAAAACTTGCTTCCGCTGGTAGGGGAGTATCTGAAGTCGAGAAGAGACGTGCACTTTGCTTATCTCTTCGGAAGTCTGGCAAAACGAAGGCCCTTTCCGCTCAGCGACGTGGATATCGCTGTTTACCTTTCAGAAAATACTGATATCCTGGAAAGAAAAATGGAAATCCTTGGAAAATTAACAGAGCTGTTGGAAACTGATGAAATCGATCTTGTAATATTGAATTCTGCACCACTCACACTCAAAATGAAAATACTGGAAAACAGAAAAATCCTCGCTGATAATTCTCCTTTCTTGAGGCATCAATACGAATCTCTCACCATGAGAGAGTATTTCGATTTTTCTATCACAGAGATGTCGATACTAAAAAGGAGATTCTTGCATGGTTGATAAGGCTGTTACCCTTTTTTGAATCTCGATTGATGCTCCGAGCACCTCGCGCACGCCATCGTTAGTATGCATGATCCCATTTACCCCAATCCTGCCCCGCCTTGCGGGGCTGAGGATTTTGATTTGTCCCGGATTCTCGGGGACAAATCAAAAGAATAGCCCTCACTCTGTGAACTCTGCCTGCCCCGTTAAATTCTTTGCAAAAGACAGCGCAGCGTATTTAACTGGGGTGTCTCTGTGGTGAGAAAAGAAACAACGGACAGTAAGATAGTGCCTCCGCCCGCCCCGTAGCCCCAAATCTGCTTCTCTGGATCTGAGTACCAAAAACTATTACTAAGAAGTGGTATTTTATTACACAAAAAATGGCATTCTTTTTCATATTTGTATCCCGATTTTACCTTGTCTTCTTCTACCTAATTGGAATTATACACAATTTAAGATAGAAAAAGTTTGGCATTCCCTTTGCTAATAATAGACAAACTGATATGAGCACTGTCTTTTCAAGACGAAGAGCACAAAACCAATTCCTTCTATTTCGTGAAATAAGTTTGGTCTTTTCATACCGGGTCGGCCCTTAAAAAATCACGATTGACAAAGACAAAACAAGATACGTCTTGAAGAGTGCTTATAAAAACAAATGCCAGAAAAAGCATGCAATTTCAATATGCTGAGGCCATGGGAGTATGTAACTCAAGGGGGCGGAGCCTGCCTAAAAACGAGCTCATACTACTTAGACAGGATTTACAGGATCATGTCAATATTTTACTGGCACCGCCCAGCACCACAACCAGACTTCCCGATACTTTTCCGCCGCAAGGCGGATTGGGTCTTTCTCAGTTTCTTCAGGAAACTGAGAAACCCAACCATCAAATAAATCCGGTAAATCCTGTCCAACAAGAGAAATGGAATACGAAGATATTACTCATAAGATCATCGGTGCTGCCTATCAGGTTCATAACAAACTCGGATTTGGTTTCCTTGAAAGCGTATACAAGAAAGCCATGCTCATTGAATTAACCAAAGACAATCTAAGAGTTGAAGCAGAAAAACCATTAAAGGTCTATTATGATAACCAAGTAGTTGGTGATTTTTTCGCCGATCTCTTCGTGGAAGAAACTGTAGTAGTAGAACTCAAGTCTGTCGAGAACCTTACCAAAGCCCATGAAGTTCAGTTGGTCAACTACCTCAATGGATTAGAGAACGATATAGGTCTATTAATCAATTTCGGACCTTCGGGCGTAGATGTCAAACGCAAATACCGCCACACCAAAGAAGCTAAATGATTTACTTCCGCCGATAGGCGGATTGGGACTTTCTCAGTTTCATCTGGAAACTGAGAAACCCAACAATCAAATAAATCCAGTAAATCCTGTCTAAACCAAAAATCATTCAGCAACTAAGACCCAACACAAGCACGAAAATCGGCCACTCAAACAACCCAATGAACTCAATCAACCCAAGTAACTCAACTAACCCAACCATCTTATTGACCTTTGACATTGAAGACTGGTTCCAGGTCGAAAACTTCAAACCATACATCCCCTTTTCCTCCTGGCCAAGCTGTGAATTACGGGTCGAAAAAAACACGCATAAGCTACTCGATCTGTTAGATCAAGTAAGCAATCAGCGATCAGCAATCAGCTGTCAGCGAAGAAAGGACAACGGACAACTGACAACTGACAACAGACCGGAGAATAAGACCTCCCTCCGCCAAAGGCGCCTTGCCTGCCCCGTGAAATCTGGAAGCCATTTCACTGGGGGGATTTCTCAGTTTCGTCAGGAAACTGAGAAAGAGCAAAAATCAATGAAATCCTGTGAATCCTGTCTAACAACGCCGAAGGCGACGTTTTTCATCCTCGGCTGGATCGCCGAACGCCTTCCCCATCTGGTCAAAGAAATCTATTCCCGCGGGCATGAGGTAGCTTCCCACGGATATCGACACAACCTTTGCAACCAGGAGTCAAACTACGAACTGAAGAAGGACTTGAGCAACAGTAAAAAGCTTCTTGAGGATATTATCGGGGCTCCCGTTTTTGGTTATCGAGCGCCCAGCTTTGCTGTCAATGATCACATCGTCGAGGCAATTGAAGGGGCCGGATATTCTTACGATTCGAGTTTCAACTCCTTTGGAATGCATGCACGATATGGCAAGCTAGACCTCCCTCAAAATGCAGCTAATGGTTTAGCAGTAAAGCTGTCCGATACTTTGTACGAAATGCCTATCAGCAATATTAAGCTCGGTGGGTTTACCCTGCCTTGGGGAGGTGGCGGCTATTTTAGGCTGATCCCCTTCCCTCTTTTCAAGATCGGGACAAAATTTATCCTGGGGCAGCAAAATGCTTATCTATTCTATTTTCATCCTTGGGAAATAGACCCGGATCAGCCGAAAGTTAATGCAGCCTCTGTCTTTTACAAATTCAGGCACTATGTCAATTTAAGCAAGACCCATTCAAAACTATCAAAATTTATTAAAGACTTTTCACATTGTGATTTCATCACTTGCAGCCGATACCTGAAACAAGCTAACAGTCTATAGCTCAAGGGATTTCGCATGACAACCCACGAAATATGAGCTAGATTGATACATTGTTTCAGAAACAGGTCGCTTTTTTTGAAGTGGAAGCCCGGCCGAGAGCCTTTGACATTGATCGATTTATCGTTTAAATAATAACGTGATAATGCTCTTTATTAGCATCAATATGAGAAATCAAGGGAGGTTAAGATGCGGGACAAACAGGTAGTAATGCGAGAAATAGAGAACCTTCCTGAGCCTTTATTTCAGGAGGTATTGGATTTTGTCCGCTTCCTCAAGGCAAAGGCGAATCAGGAAAAACTGGACACTGCTTTATTAAGTGAAACCGTGCTGGCCAGCGACTGGCTTAGACCAGAAGAAGACGAAGTATGGCGCGATTTGTAAAGGGAGATGTCATAGTTGTCCCATTTCCGTTCTCTGATTTAACACAAGCAAAGCGTCGTCCGGCGTTGGTTTTGGTGGAATTAGCAGGTGATGACCGCATCCTTTGCCAGATAACCAGTGCACAAGTGCGCGACAAGTATGCCATTCAACTCGATAATTCTGATTTTGAGACAGGAAGCCTAATGCAGAGTAGCAATATCCGGCCTAACCGGATTTTTACCTCCGACGTTCGCATCATCATTTACCGAGTGGGGCACCTGAAGCCTGACAAGATGACTGAGATTATTGAAAAGGTGGTGGAGATTTTACGCTCTTGAGTGATATCGAAAGTTCTTCTTTAAGCTTTTGCCCATTATTCCAATATTCCAGCATTCCGTTACTTCATCGGGGCAAGGTTTATCCTGGGCCGGCAACATGCTTGTCTATTCTGTTTTCATCCCTGGGAAATAGACCCGGATCAGCCGAAAGTTAATGCAGCCTCTGTCTTTTACAAATTCAGGCACTATGTCAATTTAAGCAAGACCCATTCAAAACTATCAAAATTTATTAAAGACTTTTCACATTGTGATTTCATCACTTGCAGCCGATACCTGAAACAAGCTAACAGCTGATAGCTCAAGGGATTTCGCATGACAACCCACGAAATATGAGCTAGATTGTTCAGCAACCCATTAGCTTGGTTAACCCGGCAACGAGCTCTGAGCAACAAGCAACCATAAGCAAGCAATAAATCAAAGTAGAAGAGACAATGTCCGACAAGTACAAATACAAAGATCGAATAGTGATCGACACGAGAATCCATTTCGGAAAGCCTTGTGTAGCAAATACCCGTATCCCTATTGAGAATGTACTCGAGCTTGTTCAGGAAGGCATATCCTTTGAGGAGATCATTCAGAAGTACTATCCAGATCTGGAAATAGCAGACATTAAAGCTTGTGTTGTGTATGCAACTGAGCTGGTGCGCTCCGAAGAGATTCATGTTGAGCAGGCCCATTGAACCTTTCAGACCCAGATATCGGAAAGGCAAGAGGGCAAAATGAAATGCATCGCTAATAGCCAGGCCGCTGAATCGGCTTCTTAATGAACACACCGAAGAGGAGCTGATGCATCTTTTTTGCGTTGTTGAACCTCATCGCCATCGAATTCGCCACCTCCGCGACTGACAACAACTATTTCATTCGTTTTGATGTCTAGCTTTCTAGCCTCTTGCTTCCAAGCTGAGTAACTCTGCTCCAAACTGAGGAAACCCAAGCAACCCAATGAACTCAAATAACTATAGTACCCAAATAACCCAACAAACCCAATACTGTCATCATTCATCGAGGCATTTAAGGATTGCAGCTTCATCACCTGCCACCAATACTTACAAGAGATGACCGAAGACAACCATAACGCACCAAGCCATGAACATTAAAGTCACGCCAATCCACTCCAGAGATTTCCAGGAATGGGGCTCTTATGTCCTTAACCACCCTAACTCCACTCTCTACCATTTATGCGGGTGGAGAAATGTGATAAAAAAAACCTATGGCCACAAAACCCATTACCTCATGGCCACTGATAGCGCTCAGCGGGACACGATCAACTCAACTGCCCCAACAAACCCAATGAACCCAAGCAACCCAACGAACCCGATTGTTGGCATTCTCCCTCTAGTTCACCTGAAGCATTTCCTTTTCTGCAATAGCCTCATCTCCATCCCCTTCTTTGACCTCGGCGGCATCCTCGCCGATGACCACGAAACAGAAAGAGCCCTCTTGCTCGAAGCAATAAGACTTGCACAAAACTTAGGAGCAGACACTATAGAACTCCGTCACAATCAACCTCTCACCTGGCTAAACCAGAACCTGGCAACAGAAGATCTGCTCGATTCAAACTCTTCCTCCCGCCAAAGGCGGATTGAGCTTTCTCAGTTTCATCCCCGCCTGCCAGCGCCTGAAGGCGCAGCTGATGGCGGGCAGGAGGAAACTGAGAAAATAAAAAAATCAAGTCAATCCAGTTCATCCTGTCTAAAAATACACACAGCGACGAAGTCGCACAAGGTTCGCATGCTCCTCGATCTCCCAGAATCTTCTGAAGAATTGATGAAAACTTTCAAGGCCAAACTAAGAAGCCAAATAAGAAAACCCTTAAAAGAAGGTCTGAAGTCTAAAGTCGGTGGGCTTGAACTTTTGCTGGATTTCTACAAGGTGTTTTCAATAAATATGAAAGAACTAGGTTCGCCAGTACATTCCAAGCGTTTGATGCTAAACACCCTTGAAGAGTTTCCCGCTAAAGCCAAAATCGTTATCGTTTATAAGGATAATCAACCTATGGCTTGCAGCCTAGTTGTCGGCTTTCGAGACACATTGGAGAATCCATGGGCGTCAGCGCTTCGAGCTTACAGCAGGTTAGGCCCGAATATGCTTTTGTATTGGACCATGCTGGAGTATGCCTGCGATAATGGTTTTAGGTATTTTGACTTTGGTCGATCATCTCCCGATGAAGGGACTTATAAGTTTAAGGAACAGTGGGGCGCGCAGCCGACGCCACTGCATTGGCATTACATCTCCCTAAATGGTAGTCCAATCGACGAAGGGGCCTCAGAGAAATCTAAATTCGAAAGAGCCATCCACTATTGGCAGAAGTTGCCGGTACCAATTACAAGAATCATCGGCCCCATGATCCGCAAACACATCGGGCTGTAACCATGTGTACAAGATTTACCGCTCGTTTCACTAGAGGCGCGGAGGACACAGAGAGGAATTCTATCGCTTTACAAGGTCGCATGAAGCCCTGCCAAGCAGGGTTCCCAATGTATAGATACATTGGGACATATGGAGAAACTCGATGAAAAGAATAAGCCAACTTATTGCTTTTCATGTAGGTCTCCATATACCTCCATGCGATCCTCAAGATCCTGTTTATCCTGTCAGTTGTTTATTAGACTCTGTGTCTCTAGCGACCCCCGACTTGATCGGGGGGAGCGGGTGGTGAGGAAAAGACCTAATGCGTATTGGAAGAACCCTTCCCCCTGCTGCTGCTCCTATTTACATCAGGGATATAGTCTCCGGACTCAAGGGTCTATTCCGAGGGCACCGAGAACTGAACAGATTCGAGGTTGAGCTTAAAGCATATTTCGACGTCAAGCACTGCTTTCTCGTTTCATCTGGAAAAGCTGCTCTGACACTTATTCTCCAGGCCTTAAAGGATCTATATCCAAACAGAGATGAAGTGCTTATCCCTGCCTTCACCTGCTACTCCGTTCCCTCAGCCATCGTCCGCGCCGGCCTTAAAGTGAAGCTCTGCGACATCGATCCCGACACCCTGGATTTCGATTACACCCAATTATCCAAAATACTATCTCAAGCTTTATCCCGCAGGGACGCAAGACCACAATCCAGCGTCAAGCAACAAGCAGCCAGAAACCAGCAACCAGTAACCAGTAACCGTCTTCTCGCCATCATCCCCGCCCACCTGTTCGGGCTCCCTGCCGACATACAGCGACTTCGAGAGATGGTCGAAGATCCACAGGTAGTGATTATTGAGGACGCAGCCCAGACCATGGGAGCGGAGTGGAAAGGCAAGAAGTTGGGAACGCTTGGGGATATAGGCTTCTTCAGTCTTGGACGCGGTAAAGCCCTCTCCGCCGTTGAGGGTGGCATCATTCTCACCGACCATGGTGGCATCTCGGATAGGATAAGACACCAAATAGACGAAGTTCAAGAATACAAAATCTTGGAAATAATAACCTTGATTATTAAGGGGCTAGCATTAACCGTTTTCCAGCACCCTACTCTTTTCTGCTTGCCGAAATCCCTTCCCTTTTTGAAAATCGGAGATACAATCTATGATCCGCATTTCAAAATAAGGAAAATGTCAGCCTTTCAAGCTGGCCTGACAAATGGTTGGCAACAAAAGGTAGAAAAATTCAAAAAGATCCGCAGAAAAAATGCAAAGCACTGGGCATCGCTTCTAGAAGAAAAGCCCATAAGGGATTATTTCTTTGAAAAAGCAACAGTCCAAAAGACGCATCGAACCCCAATAACTCAAGCAACCCGGCTTCCTGATCTCCTTCGTTTTCCCGTGACGATTGATGATGATGGACTAAGAACAAGAGTACTAAGAAAGAGCGATCAGATGGGGCTTGGTGTTATTTTCACCTATCCTGATTCCATCAATCGCATTCCAGAATTAAAGCAGAATTATGCAGAGCAAGACTTTCCTGTAGCAAAAGAACTTGCGGTCAGCTTGATCACGCTACCGGCTCACCCCTTTGTTTCCGAAAAGGACAAGGCACAGATTTCAGCACTGGTTTCGGAGATGGCCAATCAAGAAAGTTCGGTTAAGCAGGAACCGAAATGACCGAACAAAGTCAATACATCCCAACAGGCCCAACAAAAACAAGTAGCTCAATGACCTCCGCAAAACCTCCCGAATCGACAACTGGGGTGGCCATGACTAACGCCATCAAGCTTAGATTTCTCATTTTACTTATGCTCTGGGCAGCTGCTTTCTATCCAATCTACCCAAGCCTTGTTCAAACCTGGCTCAATCACTCAAATAATTCCCATGGTATCCTGGTCCCACTGATATCGCTATATTTTATCTGGCAAAAAAGGGGAAAACTCAGACAGACTGAAATTTCTAGTTGCAACTGGGGGGTAGTTATTTTGGCCTCAAGCATGGGGTTCTACCTACTTAGTTATGCGGGTTCCATTGCCGTTATCTCGCGCTCTATGATTGTTTTTTCTCTTATTGGCCTAGTATTATTCGCCTTAGGTAAGACAATTTTCAAACTTTTAGCTTTTCCCCTTTTCTTTCTTATTTTCATGGTACCTGTCCCTGATTCTATTCTCAACATTGTAGCCTTCCCACTTCAATTATTTGCTACCAAAATCTCTTCGCACATAATTGCGGCCCTTTCTATCCCGGTTTATAAGGAAGGAAATATGCTCTACTTCGTCAAAACTCAGCTAGAGGTGGCAGAAGCTTGCAGTGGACTTCGCTCAATAATGGCTTTAACCATGCTAAGCGTCATCTTCGTGTATTTATCGGATAAGGGATGGCTGCGAAAAGTCATTCTCCTTGCCTCTGCCGTTCCCCTCGCTCTCATCGTCAATATCATACGAGTAAGTGGTACAGGCATCCTCGCCCATTTTCATGGGGAGAAAGTTGCACGCGGTTTCCTCCACGAATTCTCAGGCTTAGCCGTGTTCGCCTTTGGATTTATACTGCTGTTCCTAGAATACTCATTGTTGAATAAATCAGGCACCAAGCAATGAACAACAAATCCTTTACGGTGTCTCTTACTATTTTACTGCTCACGATCGTATCAGTGGCCACCATCGCCTCGCGTGGAGAGCCGGTCGTGGTAAAAACAAACCTTGAGAACCTTCCTATGGTAATTGGCGATTATAAAGCTACAGAGGATTTTTTCCAAGACCCTATATACAGGGAACTGAATGCAGATAAACATGTATATCGGCATTACCGAGCGCCTGGCGGTAAGCAGGTGGATCTTTACATAGGTTACTATGGAACGGCCAAAGGTGGCCGGACTGGGCACAACCCTTATGCTTGTCTGCCTGGGGCGGGCTGGGGAATAGTAGAATCTAACAAGATAACATTAATGGCCAAATATCGCCTGAACGGTGTCCATGTCAACTACACTTTGGCACGTAAAGGAGAAGTATATGAAACGGTCTTTCATTGGTACCAGACCGCCGGTACTAAGGTGCTCGCTTCAGGCATACAACAGAACTTACAACGTTTCATCGGAAGACTCCTTCACAATCGGAATGATGGAGCTTTTGTTCGGGTGTCGGTTCTCTCAGATGAGGACCAACTTGAAGAAGCTAAGTCATTTGCGAAATACTTCTCAAAACAAATTCTGGATTTACTCCCTCAATATTGGCCAGTTGAAGAATAAAATCAAGATCAACGCAGGACCGATATTTAACTCGGGCGGAACCAGCTTTACTAGAGAAACAAACTCAATGAACCTGAGTAACCTGACCTAAACATGTATCATAGAGATCAAGAGGGGTTATGTCCGTGTATTTGAGCATAGTCGTACCTTTGTATAATGAGGAGGAATCACTTGAAAAACTCCTCTCAAGCATCCTTGAGGTCGGAAAGGACTTTGATTTTACCTACGAAATCATATTCGTAGACGATGGCTCTACTGATAAAACATGGCAAATTATTGAACGCTTAAAAAAAACTACCCCCCATCTAAAGGCTATTAAATTCCGGCGCAATTACGGCCAGACCAGCGCTATGGTCGCTGGATTCGATCATGCCTCTGGCGAGATTATCGTCACTATGGATGGGGACTTACAGAATGATCCTGCCGACATACCCCTTTTGTTAAAAAAAATAGCTGAAGGATATGACATTGTCAGCGGATGGCGCAAGAACCGGAAAGACCATTTTTCAAGAGTTCTTCCCTCCAAGATTGCCAATGCTATCATTTCTCTTAGTACTGGAGTGGGCTTGCATGATTATGGCTGTTCACTTAAAGCATACCGTGCCGAGTGCGTCAAATCTCTGAGAGCTTACGGAGAGATGCATCGGTTTTTCCCTGCCTTGGCAAGTATGACCGGGGCTCAAGTAACGGAGATACCGGTCAGCCACCATCCTCGGAAATATGGCGTTTCAAAGTATGGGTTCAGTCGTATTCTCAAAGTTCTCAGCGATATATTCGCCATGAACCTCATTATTCGCTTTTCCGCAATGCCGCTGAAGGGCTTTGCCGTTTGCTCTCTCCCATTTCTGCTGCTAACCGTTGCTTTTGGAATTCTAGCCGTCCTGTCACTGATTTACCAATGGACCTCCGGAAAGGCGCTCTTTTTTTTCATTGCTACAGCATTATCCAGTATGGCTTTTGTGCATTTGATCACGCTCGGTGTTCTGGGGGAGCTCGTCGTAGGTACAAGCGACCTTTCTCATACTCAACTCCCCGAAATTACTAAAAAACGTATTACAGTCGATAAAGAGGGAAAAAAGGCCCAAGTGGCAATCATTCAAGGGAGTTAGAGGAACAGGCTTTATGAAATATTCCATCATCGTGTTTTTGGAAGATAGTTACGAGGATTTTCCTGAGTTCATCAAAAACCTAAACAGTCTTTTTTCTGCTTTGAATGCCCCTTTTGAAATTCTCATTATGGCTAATGGCACGGGGGGCTTTCTGAGAAACCAGATGAAACAATTGGAAGACCTGAATCATCGATTGAAAGCCTTTGAGCTGAGCACCAAAAGCTCTGAAGCTGTTTGTTTACAAGCAGCACTTAAGGAGAGTGCCGGGGAAATTATTTTAGTCTGTGGCTCTTACCAGCAGATAACCACGGATTCTCTCAGGCAGGCGCTTGTTTCTTTGGATGATCATACGGACATCGTTAACCCATGGCGTCAGAAGCGAGTCGATCCCCCGTTCAATCAGTTTCAGTCCAAGGTGTTCAATTTCTTGGTGAGAAAAATCACCAGTTCGAACCTTCACGATTTAAGTTGCACTGTAAGAGTATATCGGCGGCAGGTACTAGAAGAGACAGAGGTGTACGGGAACATGTATCGCTTTCTGCCAATTGTGGCTGCTCGAAGAGGCTTTAAAACCATAGAAGTCAAATGTGAGCACCAACAAGAAAGAGGAAGGACCGGCTTTTATGATCTATCGTCTTACATCACAAGACTGATCGATATTTTCACGCTTTACTTCAATACGCGATTTACTAGGAAACCACTGCGGTTTTTCAGCGCAATCGGAACAAGTTTCTTTATCATAGGCTTTTTAATTGCCTTGTATGTCTTCCTGCAAAAGGTGTTCATGGGCATCCCCATTGGAGGCCGATCCGTGTTGTTGTTGGCTCTCCTTTCAATGGTGCTTGGTGTTCAAGCATCAAGTGTGGGTTTGTTGGGGGAGATCATTACCTTCACTCACGCGCGTCACAAGCGAGAATATAGCATTCAAAAAATCATATAGGGAAATTTGGATCTTTGATGATACTTGTAGACTCGCATGTCCACATATATGCCTGCTTTGATCTGGGGGACCTCCTGGAGACCGCATTTGCCAATTTCAAGTCTGAGGCATCGCGGTTCAGTCGAAGTCAGGCGTTTGACGGAGTTTTGCTTTTGACGGAGGCGGCGGGTGACAACTGGTTTGAATATCTTTCTAATCACACACGTGAAGGCAAAACATCAGCAAGGGATCATTCGGCAGGCTGGACTTTCCATCCTACAATGGAAATACAGTCTTTGCTGGCTAGAGGGGCTGGCAGGAAAAGCCTTTTCTTGGTCGCAGGGCGCCAGATTGTGACAGCAGAGGATCTCGAGGTTCTGGCTCTTTTCACGGATAAGGTATTTGAAGACGGCCATCCCCTGGAGCAAGCACTGGAGGCTGTAACACAGAGCGGCGGCTTGCCGGTAATTCCATGGGGTTTCGGAAAATGGACAGGTTCGAGGGGGAGGCTCCTTTTGGAGAAGTTGGAGGATGCAAAAAACCACCACTTATTCATAGGAGATAACGGCGGTAGGGCATCTTTCTTGCCACGCCCCCGCTACTTCGAGGTTGCGGAGGCCAAAGGCATACGGATTTTGCCAGGAAGTGATCCGCTCCCTTTTGCTTCAGAATACCGACGTACCGGAAGCTTTGGTTTCCGCGTCGATGGCTCCATCAATTCAATGCGACCGGCAGAGGATATAAGGCGGATTCTATTGGACCCAAACACACGTCCCCGCCCCTATGGCGCGCTTGAAAAGCCTTGGCGTTTTTTTCGAAATCAGTTGGCGATGCAAATCAAGAAAAGACTCCATAGGTCGGAAGTGAAGATGTCATGAGGGCACTTGTCATTGCACCTCAGCCTTTCTTTACTCCACGGGGAACACCCTTCAGTGTCTATTATCGCACTTTGGTCACATCGGAACTGGGTGTGAAGGTGGATCTGCTGACTTATGGGGAGGGACAGGATATTGATATACCGGGAGTGCGAATCATTCGCATTCCGCGCTTTGGCTTTCTCGGCAAGGTAAGAGTAGGCCCTTCCTTTCTAAAGCTCTTCCTAGATCTATTCCTTACGATCTGGACCATAGCTCTGCTCTCGCGTAATCATTATGACTTTGTTCACGCTCACGAGGAAGCAGTCTTTGTCTGCCGCTTTCTTAAGCCTATTTTTTCCTTCAAATTAGTCTATGATATGCACTCGAGCCTGCCACAGCAATTAACAAATTTTCAGTTCACAAGTTCAAAGCCTCTTATCAGTCTTTTTACCAAACTGGAAGCCTCCTGTCTTCGTGCAGCCGACGCGATCATCACTATCTGTCCAGATTTATCAAATTATGTAACAGGATTACGAATTGACACTAAGAAACACGTTCTAATCGAAAACTCGATTTTTGATCCAGTCAAAATACTCCCGAGAACGCGTAATTCAGAAAATGATCTTCTCACCCCTGAGCCTAAGCAAAACCCGGTAGAGCTGCCACCGAGGAAACGCCTTGTGGTTTATGCCGGAACACTAGAACATTATCAAGGAATTGCCCTCCTCATAGAGGCGTTTCCAAAGGTCGTTGCAGAGAATCCTGATGCTTTTCTTCTCATTGTGGGAGGAACTGGGCCTCAAGTGCAAAAATATTCACTTTTAGCCGAAGCATTCGGGCTAGCACCGCACTGTATATTCACCGGGCGCGTTGCTCAACACGTAGCAAGATATTATTCCAGCCTCGCTTCCTTGCTGGTCTCACCCCGTATCGAGGGAACCAACACCCCTTTAAAGGTTTACGAACAACTAGCCAGCGGGATTCCTCTGGTAGCAACGAACATCTATTCTCATACCCAGGTTCTGGATCAGAATGTTGCGTTTTTAGTCGAGCCCAATCCCGAGGGAATGGCCGGAGGTATCCTGACTGCTCTAAGATCGGGTGGCAGCAGCCAGCTTGTGGCAGCGAATGCGCGACGGCTTTACGAACAAAAATATTCCCGGCCTGCTTATGTGATGAAGATGCGAAACCTATTGGAGCTTCTGTCCTGATGTGTGGAATAGTCGGCATAGCTGTATTTAATGGAGGGCCCCCACCTACCTATCATCACTTGAAGGCCATGTGTGACACCGTTATCCATCGCGGACCCGACGAGGACGGAATGGATATTCGTGATGGCGTTGCCATCGGCATGAGGCGCCTGTCCATCATCGATTTGAAAGGGGGGAGCCAGCCAATCTTCAATGAGGACGGCTTAATTCGAACGGTTCATAACGGTGAGATATATAACTTCCGGGAATTGCGGCGGGATCTTGAATCTCACGGGCATGTATTCACTACCAATTCAGATACCGAGGTCATTGTCCATGCCTACGAAGAATACGGATCTGATTTCCCGAAATATTTCAACGGAATGTTCGCCCTGGCCCTGCATGATTCAGCTCGACGCAAGCTTTTCCTCGTTCGAGACCACATTGGAATTAAACCACTATATTATTGCTTCAACCAACGACACATCGTTTGGGGGTCGGAAATTAAGGCACTTTTGGCAAGTGGTAGTATCAGCCCCGAACTGGACCTTGATGCACTATCTGAATTCCTGGCCTGGGAGTATATCCCGGGCAATGGAACGTTATTCAAGGCGATCCGCAAACTTGAACCAGGAGAGATGATCGAAATTGATCTGGATCGCCCGGCCTGTAATCCGCAAGCGTACTGGGATGTGCCACTCGACGAAGCTCCTACGTCTGAAACCCATATAGATTGGGAGGAAAAGGTCGACCAAAAGATTACGGAGTGTGTTCAACGACAGTTAATCAGTGACGTTCCTCTTGGGGCATTTTTATCGGGTGGTATCGACTCATCCCTGATGGTTGCCTCAATGGGCGATGCAAAAACCTTTAGCATCGGTTTCGATGATCCGACCTACAACGAGCTGAAATGGGCCCGCAAGGTTGCGGAACATCTTGGCGTGGAACATCTGGATGAAATCATCAAACCCGATGTTTTGAACCTATTCGAGCACCTGATGTATTTCTTGGACGATCCGATTGGGGACTTCTCAATCTTCCCAACCTACCTGGTGTCTCGCTATACCCGCCGCTACGTCAAAGTAGCCCTAAGTGGTGATGGGGGTGATGAGCTTTTCGGTGGCTACGAAACGTACGTGGCCGAAAACAAAGCTCGACAGTATCTATATGTCCCGGCCTTCCTTCGTAAAAGACTCATTGAGCCTTTCGTAAATTCCCTCAAACCCCGACCAGCCAAGAAGGGGCTGGTCAACAAGGCAAAACGGTTTGTTGAAGGGCTGGTGCATGATGCCGATTTGTCCCATGCCCGGTGGCGACTTTTTGCCGGAGAGTCATTGAGAAGTGAGCTATTCAGCGATGAGGCTTTGGCGAAATTGTCAACGCCGGTAGGCTTGCACATTTATAACCTGTTTCGAAGAGCCGGCGATCGGCAGCCCCTGAACCGAAGTCTCTATGTCGATCTAAAAAGCTATTTGTGCGACAACTGCTTGGTAAAAGTAGACCGGATGTCCATGGCCGTCTCCCTGGAAGCACGGGTGCCCTACCTTGATAAAGAGCTGGTCGAACTTGCCTTTCTCATTCCGGCTAATCTGAAAGTAACCAACGCCAAGTCAAAGGTCTTGCTCAAACGAGTCGCTGCGCGACATGTACCCACAGATTGTATATATCGACCAAAGGAGGGTTTCAGTATCCCCATAAAAAACTGGCTAAACCTCCAGCTCCGTCCTCTCATGGAAGAGCTTTTGAACAGCAAACAGATCGAACAAGAAGGGCTGTTCCGAGCGTCTACAATCGAAAGGTTAAAAAAGGAACACCTGTTAGGTCTTGCCAATCACAGCCACATCCTTTGGTCGCTCATGGTATTCCAGGCCTGGCACAAACAATGGCCCAAGAAGTGTTCCTCTCGCCTGCAAATGACATCGTGGTAGCCAAAATCCTATGGGCACAATATTGAGGCAGCCTTCATCCGCCGCTAGTGAAATCTATGACCTCATTATTATTGGAGGCGGGATCTACGGGGTTATGCTGGCCTTCGAAGCCTCGTGGAGAGGTATAAAGTCTCTTCTTTTGGAAAGAACGGATTTCGGTGGCGCAACCACCTTCAATTGCTTGCGAATTCTTCATGGTGGCCTCCGTTATCTTCAGACAATGGATCTTCATCGATTCCGTGAATCGGTGGCGGAACGACGATGGTTTCTCAAAACCTTACCGGATTGGGTTAAACCGTTACCCTGTTTAATGCCCCTTTATGGGAACGGACTGCGTCGGCCCTTCGTTCTTCGCGCTGCCACGCTGATCAATGATGTTCTATCACACAATCGCAACGAAGGTGTTTGGCCTGGGAACCACCTTCCAGCAAGCAAGGTTATTAGCGCAAAGCAAACGAGGGAGATCTTTCCCTCTATAGAGATGAAGGGCCTGCAAGGGGGCGTCATTTGGTACGACGCCTATATGCCGGACTCCCAGCTCATTCTTATTGAAATCTTGCGTTGGGCCTGTGAGAACGGAGCGACTGCGTTGAATTATGTCGAGGCCCGTCAGTTGCTGAAAACCAAGACAGATGTCGCCGGAGTAATTACGACTGACCTGGAAAATGCTGAAACGTTTGAGTACCGAGCCAATTGCGTTGTTAATGCCGCCGGACCCTGGTGCCGAGAAGTAGCAGCTCGTTTTGATAGAGATGAACCCAAGCTTTTCAGGAGTTCTTTGGCCTGGAACATGCTATTAGATAGGCCCTCTCCTTCCACCTCTGCGCTGGCTGTGGCCCCGAAAAAACGAAAGGCACAGACCTATTTCCTTTTACCATGGAAGGGGAAACTTCTCGTTGGGACGGGTCATTCTCCATGGCTTAATAGTGTGGAGAATCCGATGCCATCTGGAGAGCTGATTCAAGAATTCTTGGACGATATTAATCTTGCCGTTCCCGCTTTGGGAGTAAACCAGAAAGATATCCTCCACGTCTTTGCCGGTCTTTTGCCTGCAACAAAGGTTGGTACAGCCGACCTGTCAGATCGCGAAGTCATTCTCAATCATGCCAAGCATGATGGTCCCAAAGGTCTTTACACCATTTCTGGAGTGAAGTTCACAACATCGCGTCTAGCAGCACAGAAGACCCTAAAGAGAATTTTTCCTGAAAACGCGCTCAATGATTCAACACATGGTCAGGATTTCAGGCCTTTCCGTAAAGAGGGGAACAATCGAAAGATCTTCGATTTTGACCAGTATCATTCTCCTAGAGATCAGAAATGGAAGGAAGGGCTCCATTTACTTATTCAGGAGGAAGCAGTTCAACATTTGGACGATTTGATTTATCGTCGCACTTCCCTTTGGGAAAACCCAGAAAGAGCCCTTGAGGTCGCTCGTGATATTTGTCCGGTCTTCAAATGGGATCAGTCGCGATGCCGGCATGAGCTGGAAAGACTAGAAGCGTTGCTTACCGGAAATGATCTATGAAAGCTGGAAGCTGTCTTGTGTCCATAAAATCATTTAAAAATATTCGTGCCTCTTAACAATTAACAGCTCAGTGCTTATATTTTCATAGTAAGATCAAACAGATAAAGCAAAGGAGGTCTTATTATGAAAATGCCAGAAGTTTCCTTGTTGGAATGGTAAAAGCGATACGGCACTGAACGAGCTTGTGAAAGAGTTTTGTTTAAAATTCGATGGCCACAGGGGTTTATCTGTCCACGATGTGGCTCGACAGATGCAACGTATATAAAAACCCGTAAAGTATATCA
>Ga0307379_10000182_pt1 | contig 108715 bp, 83 predicted proteins | sample UN2MG_FD_202237 | JGI IMG/M metagenome (GOLD analysis project Ga0307379, IMG submission 202237) | Soil microbial communities from Risofladan, Vaasa, Finland - UN-2 | ecosystem: Environmental > Terrestrial > Soil > Coastal area > Acid sulfate soil | place: Finland: Risofladan, Vaasa | collected... | reverse complement strand
CATAAACCGTATGGCTGATAACCTGTCACGTCAGATACCGGGCTCCATCTTTGAAACGAAGCTCGATCTCAGTCACCCTCTCTGTTACGGCTATACCAGAGACAGGCTCCCGGTATTCAAATCCGGAACTTCAGCAGCGAAAAAGGATAAGAATATTTATAACAATCCTGTAACCTATACATCAGATCCTCTGCTAAGCGGATATTGTACTAAGGTAAATATCGACAGGATAAAAGGGAATGCCTTTGCCAGCGTTCATGGCAGCAGGATAATCTCAATCTACGACAATACCAATTTCAGGGCTGTCTGGTACGGAACCAATAAGATCTTTATGAATGCAGTGTTCTTCGGGCAGATACTGGGCCAGGGAAGATATGAGTATGGGGAATAATTTTCCAGGTTCCGGATTCCAGGTTAAAGAAACATGGAACAATTAAAATACCATTCTTCTTACACGCACCTGATCAAGTACCCGCAGGTCTCTCTCAAGAAGCTCGCGTTGTTTTTTGTCCCCGGTTAATTCCAGTATTATCAATCCTGCCGGTTCGCCAAAGAATATTTCATTTACTCCCAGGCGGGTACGGATGTAACAGCCATAAGTTGTCAATAGCTTCTGGACAGACCTTATCACATCTGGTTTCTGATCGATAAGGATCCCGAGTATTTCTGTTTCACCTGCGGCAGGTTCCATTTTAGTTTTTGCTATACCTCCCGTAAATGCCATTTCACGGATCTCAATTCCTCCCAGTTCTTTCAGCTCTGAAATAAGCTCCTCCGACCTTTCAGGATCGCTGCTCAGATGAAGTATGATAATTGCTTCCCTGCTGCATACACTTTCCGTAACCTCATGGAAGCCCAGACGGGTTGTTATAACTCCTGAATGCCTTGAGAGAATCCCCTGGGTCAGATCCGCTCCTTTTATACGGTCTATTATCTTTATTCCTAATACCTTTATCATAAATAATAATTTGTCTTATATTTTTCTTTTAACCACGGAGTAACACTGTTTTCTCGCCCTCTCGCCCTTCCGCCTTAAAAATACAGATCCCTTTCGCCTTTCTTTATCCGTTCAATCTTTTCCCTGGTATTATGTGCCACTCCCGGTTCAAGGGTGTCCAGGTTCTTTTCAATGACCTTCCATCCTTTTTCTGCTACATCATCCGTCGCATAATCACAGATATATTCCGAAAGAGTAAGTATCGCATTAGGAGTACAGAACCTCTTAATGAATCCGGGAACGGAAAATTCCATGAAATGCTCTCCTGTTCTTCCCATCCTGTAACAAGAGGTACAGAATGAAGGCAGATAATCATTTGCAAGCAGTTCATCGATAACCTCTGCAAGTGATCTGGGATCATTTATCCTGAACTGCTCACGGTTAAGGTTCTGAGTTTCATTTTCCGATTCGGAATATGACCCGAGCTCAAGTTTTGTACCTCCATCTATTTGAGATACACCATATTGCAATACTTCTCTCCGTACATCCGGGGCTTCACGTGCAGTTAATATCAGTCCGGTATAAGGTACTGCAAGCCTCAGTATGGCAACAAGCTTCTTGAAATCTTCGTCGCTTGTCTGGTATTGTCCGTTGATCTTCAGGCTGAGAGCATCCTTGATCCGGGGGAACGAAATTGTATGAGGTCCGACATTATAGCAGGCTTCAAGGTGATTGGCATGACGGACAAGTCCCAGAACCTCAAACCTCCAGTCATATAGTCCGAATAGAGCTCCGATCCCCACATCATCAATACCTGCCTCCTGGGCCCTGTCAAGAGCAGTGATCCTCCATACATAATCTTTTTTCTTTCCGTCAGGATGATACCATTTATAAGCTTCCGGGTGATATGTCTCCTGGAAGATCTGGTAAGTACCGATACCGGCATCTCCGACCATCCTGAATCCTTCAATATCCAGGGGGGCGGCATTTATATTTACCCTGCGGATTTCCCCGTGTCCCTTCTTTATGCTATACACAAGCTTTACTGTGTGTGCAATATATTCAGGTGAATATTCCGGATGTTCACCATAAACGAGTATCAGGCGCTTTTGTCCGTTATCTTCGAGAGCTTCAACCTCTTTAATAATCTCATCATCCCCAAGGGTTTTCCTGACAGCATCTTTATTGGATACCCTGAAGCCGCAATACTGACAGTTATTGGTGCACCTGTTTCCGATATAAAGAGGAGCAAAAAGCACTATCCTGTTACCGTATACTTTTTCTTTAAGTTCTCTCGCTCCCTGCCTTATCTCATCAGCCAGATCCGTACCTGCTGAATTTATCAGGACTGCCGTCTCTTCCATTGTCAGCCTCCTCTTATCCAGCGACTTCGCGATAACATCCCTGACCCTCTGCTTATCCTGTTTTGTATTATTGATGTAACCCCATATCTCTTCAGGATCAATGAATGGTTTCATTCTCTGATCGGGAATACTTAATTTTTCGGGTGAGAACCTCATGAAAGTAATTTATGTAACAGGTTACAAAGATACCCGGAATACACTTTTAATAAATGACCCTGGTCAGTAAATAAGGTCTGCTATCTCTTCTTTCGCAGTATCAGGACTGGATCATATTTTCCTTCACAAAATATGCCACTTTTTCAATAGATGTAATCATATCGTACTCCTCAAGATATACCGATGAGGGGACATTAAGCGGAATGGTAGTGTAATTAAGAATCCCTTTGACTCCATACCTGACCACCTCTTCCGCGATCTCCCTGGCATAGTCGGCCGGCACCGTCAGAATAACTATCCGGATGTTGAGCTCCTGCATTATTTTCTCCATATCGTCGTGCGGGTAACACCTGACTCCCGCGATAACCTTGTTGACTTTCTGGGGATCGGTGTCGAATGATGCCACCAGGTTTAGCTTTGATCTCTTCCCCTTGAAATAGGCAGCAACAGCTCTGCCGAGGTTTCCGATACCGATGATTGCAACATTCATACTCACTTCTGAATCGATGATACTGCCAATGATATCGATCAGTTCCTTTACATTATATCCTTTTCTCTGAACCGATGAGTAACCTATCAGCATCAGATCGCGTCTTACCTGAACGGCAGTGATTTGCAGCCGGGCAGCCAGATCATGAGAAAATATGGAATTCCTATTTTCTTTAAGACACTCAAGCAGAGTTCTTCTGTACTCGCTTAGTCTTTCGACAGTTTTTCCGGGTAGTTTCATGTTTTTTCAGGTTATCGTTTTGGATTATCTGGTAATTCATATATTTTGTAAATGTATGTAATATTTAATATAGAAAAGGGCAGTTGGCAGTTAGCAATTATTATCTGTTTTGCCAACTGGCAATTGCCAACTGTCAACTTATAACACTCTTTCTTTCCTTTTAAGAAATTCCAGTACCATCCTGAACAAATGAGGCTGGATATCAGGGTATGTAAGATTGCCCGGGAGATCATCCATCAAAATTATTTCCGCTATTTCCGGATTATCAGGTAATGTCCCGATTCCGGTGACTTCAGCAAAGAAAAGCCTTCCATAACCTGTAGTACCGTTTTTCTCAACTGAATAGGTTGCCACACAATCGAGACTGAATTCCGCGGCTCCAGTTTCTTCCATTAATTCCCTCCTTGCAGTAATGTCCGGTGATTCATTATGTTCGATATGGCCACCGGGAATTTCCCAGGTAAGATGGTCATGATGCCTTACAAATATCCACTTTCCTTCATGCCGTGCTGTTATCACCGAGTAAACCAGCCCTCCGGCCGGTTCAAACATTATATCATGAAATCTGACTTTCGTCATAAACGCTTATTTAAACAGCTGCGAATGTAAGAATAATCATATAAACATAAATGAGTATTTTTACATCCTACTCTAATATTCATGCTTATAATTGTAATCCTCATACTCCTTGAAATCCTGACAATCCTGGTTCTGAAGGAACACTTCTTCAAATCATCCAGGCTGATTTTTTACTTATCACTGTCACTGCACAGTCTCCTGAGTATCTGGTTATGGTATGTCATATTCAACGTGATATTCTACAAAGGTTTTTTTGACACTCCTCGTAATATATGGATGCACCTGAACCTGACGGGGATGATCGTTGCTGTTGCAACACCCAGGCTATTGACATGCCTGTTTCATTACACCGGCAGATTGTTCAGGATAAGGAAAGGAGGATATCTCCGATGGCTTACAAGGGCCGGCCTTATATTATCAATATTCATCTTTTCCGTGATAGCACTTGGTACGTTCTTCGGAAAATTCAACTTTAAGACCGAAGAGATCACCATAAAGATCAAAGGAATGGATGAGGGGCTTGACAGTATAAGGATAGTGCATATCTCTGACCTTCATCTGGCAACATTTTATAAGCACCATAACCGGCTCCGGGAGGTAGTTGATGAAATAAACAGACTGAATCCCGACCTGATAATCAATACAGGGGATTTTGTTAGCTATGGTTGGAGGGAATTTGACAGGTGTGATACCATCCTTTCAAAAGCCAGAGGCAGGTTCGGAAGCTATGCGATCCTGGGGAACCATGATATGGGAACATATTTGCCGGAAGCAGCAGATGAGGACAGAAAAGCTGTTGCCATTAAAGTGAACGAGCTGGCATCTGCTTCCGGTTATAATGTCCTCAATGATGAGCATGTAATCCTGAATATAAAGGGCGCTACAATTGAACTTATAGGTGTTGAAACGTACGGCAGGTACCCTGATATCATCCATGGTGACCTTAAGAAAGCAATTGAAGGACCTGACAGTGCTGATCTGAAGATCTTGCTGTGCCACGATCCCAACCAGTGGAGACAGGACGTTACCGGGAAAACTGATATAAACCTTACCTTATCCGGACATACACATGGAATGCAGGTTGGGATCATTACCAAAAAATTCAGATGGAGCCCATCGAAGTATTTTTATCCCGAATGGAACGGACTCTTTTCGGAGGGGGATCAGTACCTGTACGTAAACCGAGGACTTGGTGTGCTGGGCATTCCCTTCAGGATATGGATGCCGCCCGAAATAACCGTAATTACGGTCGTAGCTGAATAAAAAGAAAATAAAGCAAAATGGAGATAAAGTATGATATAGTATTCTCCAGGCGAAGGTCAATAAGTATAATTGTGGCTCCGGACGAGGGAGTGGTTGTCAGGGCTCCGTACAGGATGCCGTTAAAAGCCATTGATAAATTTGTAAGGGATAAGGAGGAGTGGATTAAAAAACATACTGAAAGGTCCTCAGAGATCATAAGGTTAAACCACAGCAAAAAGTATGTTGACGGAGAAAAGTATCTTTTTTTGGGTCGCGAGCTGACACTGCGTATCGGAACTGCATTATTTCCATCCATAAACCAGCTTGATAATATTCTGAAAATTATCACGGATGGCAGAGAGGGCAGGGTAAAAATGCTTCTGGAAGGGTGGTACAGAAAGAAGGCTGAGGACTTTGTTCATGGAAAGTTTACAGAGATTCTGGACGGGCACAGAAATTACGGTTTCTCGCCGGCACAGATGGTGGTCAGACCGATGAAAAGCAGGTGGGGAAGCTGTACATCAAAAGGTAGGATCACAATAAGCTCCGAGCTGATAAAACTGGATGAGCGCTTTACTGAATATGTGATCATACATGAGCTGTGCCATTTGAAATACCACCATCATGGAAAAGATTACTATCGTCTTCTGGAGGAATTAGTGCCTGATTATAAGGCAATCAGGAAGGATCTGAGGAAATATATAACAAGATGAAAATTCTCACAATTACATTTTCACAAACTCCACCCTGCGGTTTTCTGCTTTACCTTCGGGAGTATCGCTGGTATTAACCGGCTTGCTTTCTCCTAATCCTTTTGATGTCAGCCTGTCAGCATTTATTCCCATTGAGACAAGTTGTTTTCGGACTGCCTCTGCCCTCTCTTCAGACAACTTCTGATTTAAATCATTATCTCCCACATTATCTGTATGTCCCTCTATACTGACCTTCACCTCAGGATGTTCAGACAACATCTTGAATATTTCATTCAGGACTCCCATGGATTCGGGTCTCAGGGTAGATTTGCCGGTATCAAACCTTATCCCGTTGGAAACTATCTTCCCGTCCTGAAGGAACCGGTCGTAGTACTTTACTCCTCCTTCGGCAAGTCTGAAATTCTTGATAAAAAACTGGTAATTATCCGAGGCAGCATATACATGTAAGGATACTCCTGTAGGGTTAAGCTCAAGATGAGGAATATTGATAAGTCTTGTTTCATCTATATAAGCCTTCATCTTTCCATTAGTATAGGCTATGGCAATATGTGCCCATTTATTCTCTGTCGATGCGTTATTCGGGAGATAACTGCTGGCCATGCCGAGACTCATTTGCTTGTGATTAATACTAAGCGAACTTTGACCTGCCTGCCTCTGATTCTTTCTATCCAAGAAAAAAACCGTGAATGAGTTACGGTTATTCGTGTAAAAGTCAAATTCGATAGTAAATACTTCGGGCAGGTAATCTATTTCCGGGTTCTTCAGGTAAGGAATGATCGTGGGTGCACCTCCCCTGAACATTATAATATTATCGCCGCCGAACTGTGCATTTTCAACTGTTCCCTGTACAAGGTCCCACCTGGACGGAAATTCTCCGTTCTCTTCATTTAAGAGATTATCCTCAAATATGATCTTATCACCCGGTACAAAATCATATTTTGACCATGTCAGTCCGACACCGGAGGTCTGTTTTCCTGAACCTTCAGCAGCGCCGGTCTGCTTTACTTCTGTTGCCTGTACCTGTTCTTGTGCTTGCTCCTGTTCTGTCTGCTTACCCTCCTTATCACTCTCTTTTCCCTTGTCCTTCTTTAACAGGTTGCCTATACCATCCTCAAGCTTATTGAGTCCTTTGTCAACCTTCTTTTTCAAAGGATTCTTAATCTGGGCCGAAACCATTTCAACCCGGGTAAATATTAACCCGGTCATCATCAATAAAATAATCAGATTTTTCATTAGTTTATTATTTAGTTTCTAAATCAGATCGATTAAATTGAAAAGCGGTAACAAATTTGAAACTACTTTTAACCGATGAAATATTATAGTGAGGATAAAAATACTCCTATAATTAACAAATTCCAAGGCAAAAAAGAGAATTATCCTGATTTCGGATTCCGGAGTTATTATAATATCTCATATTCCTGTCCCCTGTCCGGTATTTCGATATTCTTAAATCCTTCGTTCCGAAGTATATCAGCATATTTTAGCTGGGTTTCATATTCACCATGGACAAGGAAAGTTCTTTCAACAGCAGTTTTTTCCTGGCAGCTGAGAAAGCTTATCATCTCCTTATAATCTGCATGTCCGGAGAATGATTCTATTTTCCTGATGTCTGCATTTACCTTATAAACTGTGCCATGTATTGATACCTCTTTAGCACCCCTGAGTATGCGGGCACCGAGCGTTGACGGAGCGCAATAACCGACAGCAAGCACAGTATTTTTCGGATTTGATATATTATTAGCAAGGTGATGCTTTACACGTCCTGCTTCCATCATGCCTGAAGCTGAAATTATCACACAGGGGTTCTTATGATCGTTCAGCTTTTTCGAATCCTCCGCCTTTGTTATATAAAAAAGGCTGTTAAATCCGAAGGGGTCGGGATCATTCTCCAGGACATCTCTGAATTCCTTGTTGAAGCACTCCGTATGCATACGAAAAACCGTTGTTGCATTGACTGCCAGCGGAGAGTCAACATAAATATCTATTCTCGGCAGCCTGCCTTCATTAAAGAAGTTGTTCAGTGCGTACACAATTTCCTGTGTCCGTCCCACGCTGAAGGCGGGGATGATCAGCTTTCCGCCCTTATCGACACAAGTAGCAATGAGGATTTTAAGAAGCTCCTCATCTGCTTCTCCAAAATCATGGTGAAGACGGTCGCCGTATGTTGATTCTGTTATCAGCACATCTGCCTGAGGAAATGGAGCAGGTTCGGCAAGTATCCTGCTGACAGGTCTTCCTATATCACCTGTAAAGGCAATCCTCTTGATCTGTCCTTTTTCGATAATCTGAAGATTCGCGACACCGCTCCCGAGCATGTGCCCTGTACTTGTAAACCTTACCTTAATATTCTCGTCAATCCTGAAATTCATATTGGCGGGGATCCCGATAAACTGTTTCATACAGGCAACTGCATCTTTTTGTGTATATATCGGATTTATCATCGGAAGTCCCTTTTTCGTCCTCCGTTTATTGAAAGTGTGGGTATCGTGTTCCTGTATAAAACCTGAATCGGCAAGCATTATTGAACATAGATCGCGTGTTGCATTTGTGCAGACTACCGATCCGCTGAATCCCCTTGTATACATATATGGAATGAGTCCGGAATGATCTATATGGGCATGAGTGAGAATTATATGATCAATCATTTCAGGCTCATATCCAAGCTCCCTGTTCATACTGTCGGTTTCGAGCCCCTTGCCCTGGAACATGCCGCAATCGAGAAGAAGTCGTTTGCCTGAGTCTGTAGTTATGAGATATTTACTGCCTGTGACCTCACGGGCAGCTCCGAGAAATTTGATCTTCATGATTTAACCGTTTGCCCTAAAGATAGCTATTTTATATGAAGTTGAAGGGGGTTGAAGGGGGTTGAAGGGGGTTGAAGAGTTTATAAAGTCTATAAAGACAATCAGACAGACAGACAGACAGACAGACAGACAGTTATATCCTTATCCCGATAATTGTAATATCATCTACCTGTGGAAGTGAACCCTGCCACGTTGCGAGTTCGGTTTCAAGTATATTCCGCTGTTCGGCCATAGGTCTGGAGTAAATCTCCGAAAGCAGTTTTTTGAGATTTGATTTCTTGAACTTTGATCCGTCAGGGCCGCCGAACTGGTCAGTGAATCCATCAGAAAAGAGGTAGAAAGTATCTCCTTTTTCAACACTGATCGCATAATTAGTAAACGGCACTTCTTCACCATAGTAGATACCAATAGGCATCCTGTCGGCTTTATACTCCTTAAACTCGCCGTTCTGGAAAATAAAAAAAGGATTATATGCTCCCGCAAACTGCAGCTTCTTCCTGTCTTTGTTAAGGATACAAAATGAGATGTCCATTCCGTCACTTGCTTCTCCTTCCTTGCCAGTCTGGTGAAGCGATTTCATTGTTTTTTTACGGAGAAGGTTAAGAACCTTGTTTGCCTGCAGGCTACGGTTGTTGGCAATTATTTCATTCAGGGTCGAAATGCCCAGCGTGCTCATGAATGCTCCCGGGACTCCATGCCCGGTACAGTCCCCTACTGTTAAGAAAATTGATTTGTCATCCTCTCCTATCCAGTAAAAATCACCGCTGACAATATCCCTGGGTCTATAGAAAATACAATAATCGGAGAAATTAGCCCTGAAATGATCTTCCATCGGCAGCATTGCCAGCTGAATCCTGCTTGCATATTCAATGCTTGAGGTTATTTCTTCTTTCTGTGCTGCAATTTCAGCAGTTCTTTCCCTTACCTTTTCCTCTAGTATCCTGTTCTTGTTATGAAGCTGTCTTTCCCTGAAACGGATAATAAGGATAATAATGAATAAGCTCACCAGGATTGAAAGAATATAGAAAAACGCTGTCTGGGTGAAAGGAGCCTTGATTGTGAAATCAACTGACTGGGATTCACCGATGTTTCCCCACAGGTCCTTTGCCCTTACCTGAAGGGTGTAATCGCCGGGGTTTGATATCGGCTTTTCAAAATGCGTCTTCACTGACCATGGTGACCAGTCAGACATTTGTTTGCTAATAAAATACTGATACTGGGTGGTATTCTGTTTCAGGTAGCCAGGTGCTATTATATCAAAGATAATCACATCGTCACCACGCTGGAATTTTATATCGGTCAGGTTAAAGCTCGTTCCTCTTTCATTTGAGACGTTTTTTATCAGGATATCAATAGCAGGAGTGATCTGTGCAGAACGTTGCCTGTCAATTCCAAATAAACGGTTATTACCGCATATCACCCATAGATTGTCTTTTTCAGTAATGACTGAGACGACATCATCAAATACTTTCAGAAGCGAGAGCTCCTTTTCGTCTATGTCTGACATTGTTCCCCTTGTTATCCATTCATCCTCATACCTTATAATTGGGAAATTGGACAATGGGACCAAAAGGTTAATCTCTTCTACCGGAATATCTTTCCTGATTCTGTAAGGATTGAATCCATCTGATTTATCATTAAAATAGTATACACCTGATTCAGAATAGAGGAATATTGTGTCATTTATCAGGTCTACCAGATACCGCTGCGGAAATTCGTTTCTGACCATATAGGTAAAATACTTCAGTTCACCAACAGTATCTGCCCGGTAGGCGGTATTATCACCACCCATCCATAAAGTCTTTTTATCTTTCAGGATGATTGAATATACAGTATTAACAAACTGTGGATCTGGCACTTCAGTAAGCCATTTGCCATTCTGATATTTCACAGTAAAATAGCTGTCGTTGGCACCGATGAAATACTTGCCATCGTCAGGCTTCCAGCTGATGAAATTGATATACCTGTTATCGGCAATTATGACGGCTTTATGATTATTTATCACAAAGAGGCCCCTGTTGGTAGCAGCAAGAAGCCCTTCGGGTGTTGATACGATCTGACGGCATTTTTCATTTAAGCCCTCAACTTTTTTGTAGATATGGTTTATTGCTTTCAGTCTGCTGACTGTTCTGCGTGTAACCCGGGTAGCGGGTTTTGCTGCAGATGGTTCAGTCTTAGGGGCTTGTTCCTGTGGTTGTTGCTGAACTGTCTTTTTTCCGAATATCCGTGTAAATATGTTCTTGCGGCTGCTCTGCTGTTCCTGTGGAACCTGCGAGGTCGCCGAAGCAGCAGATGATGATGTGCCGGTTGTTTTTGTCCTGGTGTATATCTGCACTTCATCATAACTCTTGACCTCTGAAAGGTAGAATATGCCTTCGCTTGTTGCAACATAAAGTTCATTATTATGTTTCAGGGCACAAGTCAGGTTTCCTTTAAGACCCGGGAATATTGAATAATTGCCTACGGGCAAGCGCAGATCAGCTCTTGTAAGTCCGTACTGGTGTGAAAGCCATAATCCGCCGGTATTATCTGATCCGATAGCAAAAACCTCATCATCAGGTAATTCGTTCTGGTTATTTATCGTAAAAAGGACCTTGCCTGACAGCTTTTCAATAACAAGTGCCCCGCCGTCCAGAGTCGAGAATGAATAGGCAGTATCTCCAAGTGTTATACCTTCCGACAATATATTGCTTTTCAGATAATCATCATCTTTTACCTGGAAGTCGTAATATTTTATCCCGTCAAAGAGTGAGAGGTTCCCGTTACTGAGTCCAACGAGTACCCTGGTCTGATCATATGGCAGGGAGAAAAGAATCTCAACCTGTTCAGTAAGATAGCCTGTTACTATAGGGAACAAAGTATCGCTTTCAAGCCTGTGGAGACCTTTGCCCATCACATTCACAAAGGTATTCTTCGGAGTGACGATCATTCCTGTGAAGGGGTAACCTGTTTTGGATTTAAGACGAAGTTCAAGAGTATTTGTTGTAAGATTGTAGCGGTCGGCAGTTTGATCACTGTAAAACCATGCAAGGGAATCTCTGAAGATTATTTTGGTTATTATTCCGGCTCCGGATGAGTCGCCTGACAAAGAAATATAATCATAAGAACCGGTCTTATCTTTTATTATAAAGCCGTAATTGTCTTCTCCCCCTATATATATTTTTCCGTCAGCATGGTTTTTCCGCATTGCATAGGGAATTACAGGGATTCTTACAGCCATCCAGTCCTGACCATCAAAAGCAAGTATTCCCTTTCGGTACGCGAATAGCATAAGATTATCTTCATCCTGGCATATCGCCCAGCTTTGATCTTCAACATTGCGGCTTTCAGCAAAATGAGTAAGAAGTGGTGATCCCTGCTGGGCAGGAAGTGAATAAAAAGCTATTAAGAAGATAGTAAGAGAAATAATCCTTTTCATGATAAAATTATTTGAATCTTCCCCTGGTTTATCAGAACATTAAAATTAGGTAATTTTTTTTAATAATTGCAAATGTAACTTTCAGGTTGAGGGGGTTGAGAGGGATGAAGGGGGTTAATATCAGAATAGTGAGCTTGCAATGAGGCATAAAAGGAGCCCCGTTACAGCTATAATAGTTTCCATGATCGTCCATGACTGGAGCGTCTGTTTTTCATTCATACCCAGGTATTTGCTTACGATCCAGAAACCGCTGTCGTTGACATGGGACAGGATCGTGGCGCCTGCGGCTATCGATATCACCATAATTGCGACATCCGGCTGTCCGAGATTAAAAACAGGAAGGATAGGTGACATGATGCCGGCTGATGTGATCATTGCCACGGTGGCTGATCCCTGGGTAATCCTGACAATAGCAGCAAGGATCCATGCCAGCAGGACCAATGGGATTGATGATTCAGCTATCGACTCTGCAAGGATTTTTCCGATTCCACTGTCGACAAGGATCTGTTTCAGGACACCTCCTGCACCGGTTACCAGAATAATTATCCCGGCAGGTCCGAGAGCTTTCATACTCAGGTCCAGGATTGTCTGGCTGGGCATTTTCCTTCTGATACACATCAGAATGGACCAGAGTGTTGCAATTATCAAGGCAGTAAAGGGATGTCCGATAAAAACGATAATATCAGTAAAAAGAGATTTTGTTATTATTCCCTTGTCAATTCCAAGGTTGACAAACGTACTGATCAGTATCAGGAGAAGAGGTGTAGATATAATAAGGAAGATTATCCCGAAAGACGGGAGCTTCTGATCTTTTTCAATTGAGTCAACCCCTGTCTGGACTATCTCAGGAGGGGCAAAAACAATGATCTTCTTTGAGATAAAACGTGCAAACAGAGGACCTGCTATAATGGCAGCAGGCAATCCTATGATTATTCCGAACAATATCACCATTCCGATATCAACCCCGAGAATATTAGCCACTGCCACCGGTCCGGGAGTAGGCGGAACCATTGTATGGGTCACGGCCAGTCCCGCCAGCAGCGGGATCGCATAGTAAAGAAGTGATCGTCCTGTATTCCGGGAAAGGGCATAAATGATTGGTATAAGGATTATGAAACCCACATCCAGGAAAACGGGAATCCCTATAATAAATCCTGAAAGCATAAGTGCCCACGGAGCCCTGTCCTGTCCGAATTTCTTCAACAGGTATCTAGCCAGTGCCCCAGCTCCCCCTGATGATTCCAGCATCTGACCGAATATTGCACCCAATCCGACAACAGTGGCTATGAATCCAAGAGTATCTCCCATGCCTTTCTGGATGCTGGCAGAGATATCAGATAACGGCATGCCCGCAAGGATCCCTACAAAAATTGAAGTTATAAGAAGTGCAACAAAAGCGCTTAGCTTAAACTTCAGCACCATCAGCAGAAGCAATGCAACTGCGATAATCACTATGAATATTATGTATGGAGCGGACATGGAGGGTTCAGGATTCAGGGTTCAAAATTCAAGGTTCAAGGTTTAAGGTTCAAGTTCAATTTCTTTTTCTTACCCTCAAGGGGGGATTTTATTCTATTAAAATTACTACCAGATCCATTACGTTTGTAAATGTGGGGCCGGTGAAAACATGCCCTCCGGCTGATTTAAAAAAGCTATATGAATCAAAGTCCCGCAGGTATTTTTCAGGATCGATATTCATTGAAAGGACATCATGCAAAGTTTCTGAGCCGACGACAGCTCCCGCCATTTCTGTATTGCCGTCATTTCCGTCAGTACCTGCCGACAGGAATGTGATTCCGGGGATATCACCAAACCTCAGGGCAGCTGTAAGAGCCAGGTGCTGGTTCCTTCCTCCCGCTCCTTTGCCGGTCACCTTCACACTGATTTCGCCCCCGAACAACAGGCATATTGGTTTCTGCAGAGAATTGTCGTTCTTATATTTATATATCATTTCTCTGAACCATCCGCATGCGCCTTCAGGATCTCCAAACAATTCATCAGTTAAAATAAAAGTCTGAAATCCCAGGTTTTCCGCTTCTGCTTTCGCAGCCTGAAGAGCTATTTTATTACTGCCTGCAAGAAAAGTAGCCGGATCGGAAAAAACAGGATCACCCAGCTTTGGAGTCTCTTCTCTAATCCCATGGGCACCCTCATGGAGGCAGCTCAATAAGCCTGAAGGCATCTGGTTTAAAAGATGAAAGTCCTCAATTATTTTTAATGCATCGCCGAAAGTTGAATCGTCAGGGACAGTAGGACCTGAAGCGATGCTATCGACCCTGTTGCCACGCACATCTGATAAAAGAACTGTCACAAAAGAGGCAGGCCGTATACGTTTTGCAAGCAATCCTCCTTTTACTTTTGATAAATGTTTCCTCACTGCATTCATCTGGTGGATATCTGCCCCGCAATTGACAAGTAGTTCATTAAGGCGAACCATTTCCTCAGGAGAAGAACCATCTGGATAATCAACAAGGAGGGATGATCCGCCACCTGAAAAGAGGCAGATAACAAGGTCGTTTTCAGAGGCTTTGTCAGCAATCTGCAAAAGCTCTTCTGTTGCCATGAAACCGTTTTGATCAGGCACAGGATGACCGGCTTCTGTGACTTTAATACGTTTCAGTGTGCAGTAAAAACCATATTTGGTAATAATATGTCCGCCTGTGATTCTTGCCCCGAGAATGTTCTCAACATAATGTGCCATAGCGGCGCTTGCTTTTCCTGCCCCTATGACATAGATGTTGTTGATTTTATCCAGATCAAAACTCATGTAACCTGTCTTTAGCTGCGATCCTCTTACAGTGAACAGGTCGCCGATAAGCTTGCCCGGGAGCACCCCTCTAATCCCGGCCAGGAAAATATGTTCTGCAGTTTTGTGGTTATTCATCAATCATAAATTCGTTGAAAAAGCATTTATCCAAAGAATAAATAAGCTACAAGGATTGCAGCAGTGAAGCCGATAAGATCGGCAAGAAGGCCGCATCCGACAGAATACCTGGTATTTTTTATACCGACAGATCCGAAATAGACTGCTATTATATAAAAAGTAGTATCGGTGGTTCCCTGCATCGTACATGCCAGTCTTCCGACAAATGAATCAGGTCCGTAGGTCGTCATTGCATCCACCATTAATCCTCTTGCCCCGCTTCCGCTCAGCGGTTTCATAAATGCTACCGGCAAAGCTCCTGTAAACCTGGTATCTACACCAAGCCAGCTGAAAAATGCAGTGATCCCTGAAATTATGAAGTCCATGGCGCCTGATGCCCTGAAAATGCCAATGGCCACAAGGATAGCCACCAGGAAGGGAATTATCTTTACTGCAATATTGAAACCCTCCTTGGCACCTTCAATGAAAGCATCATATACATTAACCTTTTTTATAACAGCAAGAACAATGAACAATACAATTACAGAGATAAGAATGAAGTTGGCTGTAAATGTCGATATTACAGATATCTTCTCCTTTGGCAAACTGCTGAAATAGAGTATTATACCCAGAATGATAACTGTCAGTCCACCGAGGTAAGCAACAATGACCTTATCAAAGAGATTTATTTTCTGGATTATTGCAACGCTCACCAGCCCTGTCATCAATGCAAAGAATGTTGATATGAGGATCGGAATAAAAATATCGGCAGGATTGGCTGCTCCCAGCTGCATCCTGTATACGATCACACTGACCGGAATTATTGTCAGTCCGGCAGCATTCAGAACCAGGAACATTATCTGTGCATTGGAGGCACTCTCCTTATCGGGATTCACTTCCTGCATCTCCTTCATGGCTTTTAGTCCTACAGGGGTTGCTGCGTTATCAAGGTTCAGCATATTGGCTGCTATGTTAAGCATTATTGAGCCGTATGCCGGATGACCTCTCGGCAGTCCCGGAAACAGCCTTTCAAACAGAGGGCCCATGGCTCTCCCAAGTATGCGTACAACACCTCCTTTCTCACCTACTTTCAGTAATCCCATCCAGAGGGTCAGAGCTCCTGTCAGTCCCAGGGAAATCTCAAAGCCTGTCTTTGCATTTGTGAAAACGGCATTAACCAGATCATTGAATATCTGTGTATTACCTGTAAAGAGAAGCTTACCGAGAGCAACAAGGAATCCGATTATGAAGAAGGCGATCCAGATGTAGTTTAAAGCCATGGAAGAAATTTGAATGACTAAGATAATTATTAAAGATAAAAGACAAAAGGCAAAAGACAAAAGTTAAAAAATAAAAGTCGTGCAGGTCGTTATCATTTGAGAGACTTGCAGGACTCAAGGAGCTTAGCGACGCAGTTCCGCGAAGATGAAGCAAGACTGCTGGACTTTTTATTTGGATTCACATCTTTTTTAGATACATTTGTCTGTATAAAGCAATTATCATGGCCAGGTTTAACAGAATTGATGTAATAATCAAAATCCGGGAGGCAGGAATAATACCACTGTTTTTTAATAAGGATCCGGAAATATGCAGGAACGTAATAAAAGCTTGTTACGACGGAGGCGCCAGGGTTTTTGAATTCACAAACAGGGGCGATTTTGCACATGAAGTCTTCAGCGATCTGAACAAGTGGGCTGAAAAAGAGAAGCCGGATATGATAATGGGTGTCGGATCTGTGGTCGATGCAGGAACTGCTTCACTATATATCCAGCTGGGAGCAAATTTTATTGTATCTCCAATCCTGAATCCTGATATGGCTAAAGTCTGCAACCGTCGCAAAATCCTATGGTCGCCGGGCTGCGGATCAGCTTCGGAAATAAATTATGCTGAAGAACTTGGCGCCGAGATAATCAAGATCTTCCCGGGTAAATCAGTCGGAGGACCCGATTTCATCAAAAACATGAAAGGTCCATGCCCATGGAGCAGCCTGATGCCAACAGGAGGTGTCGAACCCACTGTTGAAAACCTGCAGGAGTGGTTTGAAGCCGGGGCAATATGTGTCGGGATGGGAAGCAATCTGATCACCAAAGAAATAATCCAGAATAGAGACTGGAAAACTCTCTCTGAACTGACTGCGTCAGCCCTGAAGATAGCGAGGAAATATATAAGGTAAGGCTGGGTCCTGGGTTCTCGGTCCTGGGTCCTCGGTAATTGCGAATAAATAGTGACATTATTAAAATACTGAAATCATGAAAAAGAGGATCTTTAATTTATTGGGTATTGTGGTTCTGCTTGGTTTTACCATGCCGGTAATATCCCAGGATATCATTCTTCCGGCGCCGGATAAGACCGGTGGCAAGCCTCTGATGCAGGCTCTTAACGAAAGACAGACTACCAGGACATTTACTGCCGACAACCTTTCAGTCCAGCAGCTTTCTGATCTCCTCTGGGCAGCATGGGGAATTAACAGACCTTCTGAAAAGAAAAGGACAGCTCCCTCATCCCGCAACGTCCAGGAAATAGATGTTTACGCTGCAATGCAAAGCGGTTTATATCTATATATGGCTGAAACACACACACTTAAACAGATTCATAACCGGGACATCATGGCTCTTTGCGGCACTCAGGATTTTGTGGCAACTGCACCACTGAATCTGATCTATGTTGCAGATATGGCAAAATTTGGAAAGAAAGAGGGAGATGAGATAAAAGATTCTGAACTTCTTTCGCCTTATGTCAACACCGGGTTTATTGCTCAGAATGTGTATCTCTACTGTGCATCAGCAAACCTGGCATGCGTGGTAAGAGGAATGGTCCCTAAAGACAAGCTTGCACCGGAAATGGGGCTCAGGTCAAATCAGGTCATTATTCTGGGACATACGATAGGGGTACCGACCCAATAAAGGTGCAACGGTGCAGCGGCGCAACGGTACAAGGGATTCACACTGTTTTCCGGCCTTCTCCTTTTCTCCCCCTCTCCCTTTCATTCCCCGGGAGCTCTGTATAACTCAATGTTGGAGATTACAGGACAAGCTTTTGATTTAGGGATAATGACCTTTATTTTACTGGTTTGAGTAACCGGGAATTTTCTGATAACCTTATAACCTATTGTAGTACCATCTATCAGATGTGTCCATTCACCATCTACCAGTGCTTCAACCTTAAATTCCTGAACTCTCTGTCCAAGCCTGATATACTCCTGGAGGATGATACGGTTCACTTCTGTTTGAGCACCCAGGTCAATTACCAGTTCAGATTCTGTTACATCATCTTTTGTTGTCCAGTATGTTGCAGGATCCCCGTCAACAGTGTTGGACGGCTTATAATCCTTTCCCCTGTATTGTAATGCAGTAACATTCATACCTTTTGCCAGGTCGAGTTCAAATTCGCTATCCCTTAATTCCCTGAAAGCCATCAATGATTCTACATCCTTTTCATTAAGCAGTCCTCTCCTGTCGGGAGGTACATTAAGAAGAAGGTTGCTGTTTCTTCCAACTGATGAATAATAGAGTTCCAGGAGGTTTTCCGGTGATCTGACCATTGAATCCTGGGACTGGTGCCAGAACCAGCCCGGACGTATTGAGACATCAACCTCAGCAGGAACCCAGTACTTTCCATCTTCATGTCCCTCACCCAGTATCTGCGCAAAATCTCCGCCTGGATACATATTATCTTTGTTAAGGAGGCACCAGTTTGTAAGGCTGCCCATACCTCTTTCATTGCCGACCCATCTGACATCGGGACCGGCATCACTGAATATTACTGCATTTGGTTGTAACTCCTTGACTATAGCATAAGTAAACAACCAGTCATAATAGGTTTTGTTGTCGATCTTTCTCGTTTCCCTTGCTCCGTCGTAATAACCGTCACCTCCGTTAGCGCCATCGAACCATACCTCAAAAATATCATTATATTCCGTTAAAAGTTCTGTAAGCTGGTTGCGGTAGTAAGGAATGTATTCCGGAGTGCCATATACTGCACTATTCCGATCCCATGGTGAAAGATAGACTCCCATTTTTAAACCATAATCATCACAAGCTTTGTGAAGCTGCATTATTACATCACCTTTTCCATCTTTCCAGGGAGAGTTTTTAACTGAATGTTCAGTCAGTTTTGACGGCCACAGGCAGAATCCGTCATGGTGCTTCGCCGTGATTATTATACCTTTCATTCCTGCTTCACTTGCAATCTGCGCCCATTGATTACAGTCTAGCTCTGTGGGGTTGAAAATATCTTCTTTTTCATCGCCATATCCCCATTCCTTGTCTGTGAAAGTATTAACAGTAAAATGCACAAACATGTAATACTCCATTTCATGCCATGCGAGCTGCTGTTCTGTCGGCACGGGTCCGTAAGGTTGCGGTGGTTCGACTTTTGTACAGGATACTATTGCCAAAACAGCCGGAAGAATAATAAATATTTTTTTCATGGTCCTTTTGAATTAGTGTTTTGTTCATTCATAAGGTAAAAAATGACCGGAAGCCGGTTGCCATCACGATAGCTATCGGGAACCTGCAGCCATATTTATATGCAATTTGCAAATTTTACAGTCAAAATACAAATGAGATCCGCCCTATTTGGAATGAAACACGGAACAATTGCACAGAAAGCGAAATGTATGCAGAGACTGACAGAGGAAATTGCTAGCCCTGTTTTTTCATGCAGTACATTGAAACTGCCCAGAGGTATATCATGCAGGCTACCAGGATCAGCATGCCGATTGCTAAATTGCTGAGGTCACCAATCCATCCTACCAGCAGAGGAATTACAGCCCCTCCGCAGATTGCCATCATCATCAGTCCGGATATCTCATTGCTCCTTTCAGGGTATTTCCCTATTGTGATCGAAAAGATCAGCGGCCAGATATTGGCAACTGCCAGGCCGATCATAAATACAAGCACCCATGCCAGCGCCGTTGATTTTACAAGGATTATCAGCACAAGGCATAATATGCCCAGCAATGATGACCACATGAAGAATTTTGATGAGGAGAACCTTGTCAGTATTATTGCCCCGGCAAAGGTTCCCAGCATACGTCCCAGGAAATAGATGCTTCTGCCTGATTCGGCAGCAGTTTGTTCTATACCGAACTGCCTGATAAGGAATTGCCCGGAATTTGAGTTGAATCCCACATCAACTCCCACAACCAGGAAGATGGAGAGAACCATCATTAAAATGAAATTGTTGCCAAGAAGTCTGAATGACGAAACCAGCGAAGGTTTGAAGTCCTGTTTTGATTCATCTATTTTAACTGCTCCGAGCCATATTACAGAAAGGATTGACACTATTCCGAAAACCAGGAACATCAGTTTCCAGTCGCCGAATTTCGATGCAAAAAATGCAGCTGCCGGAGCGCCAAGCATAGATCCTATTGCCTTGACGAACTGAGAGAAGCTCAGAAAACTTGACCGCCTGTTTCCCGGGACGACATCCACCATCAGCGGATTCGCCGAAACCTGGACAATTGTATTACCTATGCCAAGAAGAGCAAATCCCATTAGCACCATCGCGAATGAATAAAAGAAAAAAGGTACCAGCAAGCCCAATGCTGTTACTCCCATTCCCACATTAAGCATTAAACGCTTTCCAAGGCGAGACTGCAGAACTCCCACCGGCACCGACAGTAGAAGAAACCAGAGAAAGGCTGCTGAAGGTATCAGCTGAGCGATCGTTGCACTGAGGCTCATATCTTTGCTGACTCGGTCAACGCCGATACCGACAAGGTCCACAAAGCTCATTACGAAGAAAGCCATGAGGACGGGAGCGATCCTGGAAATATTAATCTTTTGTATGTTCATAATCTATATGTTGCAAATGGTTTAATTCCCCCCTTGAGGGGGGTAAGATGAAAACATCCCTCCGGTCCCCTTCAAAGGGGGACTAATATCAGCTACATTAGTGGAAGTGCATGTTGCACTGATTTCCAAAAGCTATCATCAAGTAGCCAGGCGCTGCCGAAAAGGGCAGCATCCTCCTTGAGTTCCGACAGAGCTACCTGACAGGTGCAGTTTTCTTTCTTCAGTCTTTCTTCAAAGATATCTCCGAAAAGGTTGTATGCATGAGAGATATTTCCGCCAATGACCAGGATTTCAGCGTTGAATTTCTTAAGCCAGGGTGCAAGGAAAAGTGCCAGATCGTTGCCAAATTCAGTAAAGAGGTCCGTTACTGTTTTATCGGAAGCTGCCATTTCAGAAAGCTCCTTGACACCTCTCATCTCTTTCCCGGACAGATTTTTATACCTGCTTAAGAACCAGCGAGTTGAAAAATAGTCATCTGCTATGCCCTCTTTATATGGAAGATGGTAGACACATCCCAGCTTTGGTACATTGGGTCCGTCAACTATGGGTATCTTTTCGCTTATGAAAGCAGACCCGAACCCTGTGCCCAGTGTGACAGACATGGAACGCTTATAATTCGCTGCTTTACCAACAACAGCTTCGCCAACGGCAAAAGCTGAGACATCGTTCATGAACCTGATAAGAAAATCATCAGTAGCCTCAAGGCTGCTTGATATGGCATCGGAAATATTGAATCCGTAAAGATTTTCATACTTGGCAACACCCCTGATGTAACAGATACCCTTTACATAATCAAATGGGCCCGGCATTGCAAACCCGATACCTTTAACCTTTTCAGCGGGGATCTTATCAAGGGCACCGGAGAGCGCTTCTGCCCATGTGTTAATTATTATGCTGGTCTGTGCCTGGTTGTTTACAGCTCTCTCCGATAACGTTTCCCTGAGGATCACTCCCGAATCAAGATCAACTGCAGCGCAGGTAATATGGCTTCCTCCTATATCAGCACCGATTGCTAAGTTTCGTTCCATAAAGCAGAGATTATAAGAACAGGTATTAAATAATAACAAAACAGGCTTTGAAAATATCTAAATTTGTTGTTAATGCAAAATATATTTTTACTAATCTGTTTCAAACTATCCCTGATAAGCTGATTTTATTCATGAATTAATCTATATAATTATTATAATTTTAGAAAAATCATAAATATATCTGATTCATGCCTAAAGTAACGAAAGAAGATGCGCTTCTCTATCACAACAGAGGTCGTCATGGTAAAGTAGAAGTGATACCGACAAAACCATACGGTACCCAGTTTGATTTAAGTCTTGCCTATACTCCCGGGGTGGCTTTTCCGTGTCTTGAAATTGAAAAGAATCCCGAAGATGTTTACAACTTTACAGCTAAGGGGAATCTTGTTGCTGTAATATCTAATGGTACTGCGGTGTTGGGTCTTGGAGATATTGGAGCCATGGCAGGCAAACCTGTTATGGAGGGTAAAGGACTTCTATTTAAAGTATTCGCAGATATCGATGTATTTGATATTGAAGTTGACGAAAAAGATCCTGCCAAGCTTGTCGAAATCTGTGCTAAGATAGCTCCTACATTCGGCGGAATTAATCTTGAAGATATTAAAGCTCCCGAGTGTTTTGAGGTTGAGACAAAGTTGAAGGAGATGCTTGATATTCCTGTTATGCATGATGACCAGCATGGCACAGCTATCATTACAGGCGCTGCTCTGATGAATTGTCTTGAAATTGTTGGTAAAGATATTCACGAAATCAGATTATTTGTCAGTGGCGCTGGCGCAGCTGCATGTGCTTGTACTAAGATGTATATTAATCTCGGTGTAAATCCTGATAATATTATAATGTCTGATATTAATGGTATCCTCACAAAAGACAGAAAAGATTTATCTATAGGCAACAAACGGTTTGCCACCAGCAGAAATATACATACAATTAAAGAAGGTATTAAAGGTGCTGATGTATATTTGGGATTATCTGCAGCTGGTGTCTTAAAAAAAGAAATGCTTAAGACTATGGCTTTGAATCCCATTGTTTTTGCCATGGCAAATCCAAACCCGGAAATCACATATGAAGATGCAATGTCAACAAGGGACGACCTGATCTTTGCTACCGGAAGGTCTGATTACCCTAACCAGATCAATAATCTTCTGGGATTTCCGTTCATTTTCAGGGGTGCACTTGATGTAAGGGCTTCGGCAATAAATGAGGAGATGAAACTGGCAGCTTCGAAAGCTCTGGCAGCACTTACAAAGGAACCTGTGCTGCCTTCAGTCCTGAAAGCATACAATGTTGATAAGCTGGTCTTTGGGAAAGAATATATTATCCCGAAACCACTTGATCCCAGGCTTTTATCATGGGTAGCATCGGCTGTAGCAAAAGCCGCCATGGATACGGGTGTGGCAAAATACCCGATCAAGGATTGGGATGCATACAGGGATGAACTGGATAAGAGGCTGAGTGAGCATATAAAAAAGATCGGGGAGCTGAATATTTAAATACCCGCCGGTCATGCTCATGCATGACCGACCCCATGAAGGGGGGATGGGGAGTCAGAATATCTGCGATGTCTTCTTCCTCTCCGCTATCTGTCTGCCGATCTTCTTTTCATACATCATTGAAATGAAATCAGCACATTCGTAAATATTGAATGAGAAGCGGTTTATTGTGACATCAAAAAGGTAATCGATATTTACTGATTTCTTTTCAAGGAAGGTAGTGATGAGGTTATGACGTCTTTCGTCCGTGTCAACCACATACTCTTCAGCTGCCTCAATATCCATCTCCTTCTTTTTCATCACATTTTCGACCCGCCAGTAAAACGGCGCTATAAGCCTGACATGAAGAGAATCAATAATATTGCGGGCGATTGATACCCCTCCCCTTCCAACCATAACAATATAACCCTCCTTGCAGATCGCAAGTATGACATCCCTGATTGCTTTCTTAACCCGTTCATCGCTGACAAAACCGCCTGAAAATGCCATGATCATTTCCGACATGTTTGTCAGCTCCATGCCTTTATAATAATTTTCAACACGCTGGGAATCTGTATTCAACTCTTTTGCGATAGCGTAGATAATATCCTTATCAACCCATTTCCATTTATTGGTACCGCTTTTCCGGTTCAGGTTATCAACAACATTCTCAGCTATCTGGCGGGCATCACATCCTGTCAGACGTGACATTGTAATGACCGGTCCTTCATCGGTTCCTGTTTTGCTCAGAACCGACTCCCTGTACCTGCCATCAAAATAATCAAAGAATTTTTCCATAATACCTGTCTCCTTTCCTGGATAATAAAATAAAGATGTTGATAATCAGTATTTGTTAATGGCTCTAAATAAACTACTTATCCCGCACAATTAACGGATGGAAACAAAACTGTCCCAGCTCGATTCCGCAAGGAATTATAACCGTTAAAAATTACGAAAAAAAATTGAATCCTGAAAATTTTTTTATCACACGCAACTTTTAACAGTTTTGGAATATCTTTATAAGTATAGAACCGATCCTGACAAAACGGTCCGATTTTTGAGGCTAATTCCGGGGAAAAAATGAGACAGTCTGTAAAAATTAGCGCCTTAGTATTAATTGTCATACTCCTTGCTGCAGGATGTGACAATCGTGATTTTGTGGTCGAAAAGCAGCAATTGATTCTTTTTCAGTTTGATTATCATAATGACACCCAACACACTGGTTATATTTTAGACAGCGAAGGAAATGTATTTACATACAATAATCCCGAAAACTGGAACTTTCCTGATAAGGATTATGAGATAAGCCAGGAACAGGTTGCTGAAAATGAAGGTAAATGTGTCTTCTCAGGCAGGAAGATACCTGGTGATGAATTAACAAAATATACTAAATACATTGATTTCATGGCGTTAAGTAAAGTAACTGCCCCCAGGAATACAAATGCTGATGAAGGGATAACACAATATATTTGTTACCAGTTTTCGGAAAGCACACAGACATATAAAGGTTGCCTTATTAAAACAGAAGGCAATGTCACAAGGGAAAATCTTAATTTCCATTCTAAAAGAGTATCCTCATGGATGAAAGACATCAGCAACGGGATCTCATTTGAATGAATCTTCACGCTATCTTTTCCTGCTTCCCTGTTCTTAAAAGTAATATTATACTCCTCTTGATTATTTTTCCGATTTGCTTAACTTTACTTCCTGCTAACAGTATTTCATAAATACAAATTAAATCAATCACTATGAGCGAATCTATTTTTTCCAGACCTGAAGTAATCTGGTTTATTATAGGTCTGGTTTTATTACTCCTGGAGCTGGTAATGCCAGGATTTGTAATATTCTTCTTTGGAGTAGGAGCCTGGGTAACCGCCCTTTTGTGTCTTTTTACTGATCCCGGTATCAATGTACAGGTTATAGTATTTGCTGTGTCATCGGTCCTTGCCCTCCTGATTTTCAGAAGAATGATCCAGAACAAGTTCATTTACAGCAAGGACGATCGTTCTGCCGCTGTTGAGGATGAATTTACGGGCAAGGAAGGTATTGCAGTTGAAGATTTCGGACCTGACAAAAAGGGGAAGGTCGAATTCAAAGGCACCTCATGGCAGGCAGAATCTGCTTCGGATATCAAAGCAGGACAAACTGTTGTTATTTTGGAAAAAAGGAATATAAAGTTATTTGTAGAACCTAAAAAATAAGCAAAAATGTCAACTTCCAGCATTACTTTAATCCTTATTGGCGCAATTATACTGGGATTCATCCTTATTGCATCAATGATCAAAGTCGTTCCACAGAGAACGGCAATTATTGTGGAGAGGCTTGGTAAATTCAGGGCTGTCTTCACAGCAGGCTTCCAGGTACTTATCCCTTTTATTGACAAGGTAAGATACAGACATACCCTGAAAGAACAGGCTATTGATGTAGCATCCCAAATCTGCATTACCCGTGATAATATCGCGGTTGAAGTTGATGGCATCCTTTATCTCCAGGTGCTTGATCCTCAAAAAGCTTCATACGGCATTGATAATTACAGGTTTGCATCTATCCAGATTGCTCAGACAACCATGAGAAGCGTTATAGGAAAACTGGAGCTTGACCGGACCTTCGAGGAAAGGGAATCTATAAACGCAACAATCGTGGATGCTGTTGATAAAGCAAGCGATCCGTGGGGTGTAAAGGTTGCCAGGTATGAAGTAAAGAACATTTCTCCGCCTCAAAGCATTCGTGATGCTATGGAGAAACAGATGAGAGCAGAAAGGGAAAAAAGAGCAATTATTGCTGAATCAGAGGGAGCAAGGCAAGCCAAAATAAATGTCGCTGATGGTGACAAGCAGGAGTATATTTTGAAGTCTGAGGGTGAAAAACAGAGACGTATCAACGAAGCTGCTGGACGCGCCTCGGAAATTGAGCAGGTCGCAAATGCCACTGCCAACGGATTAAGGGCAATATCAAAAGCAATTTCTGAAGAAAATGGCCTTAATGCCGTGAACCTGAGAATAGCTGAACAATATCTTGGCGCTTTTGCCGGCCTGGCAAAAACAAATAACACTTTGATTTTACCATCGAACCTTTCAGATATTGCAGGCATCGTTGCAACAGCTACATCAGTATTTAATGAGGTGAAGGATAAGAAGAAATAGCCTCACCCCAACCCCTCACCCAAGGGAGAGGGGCTAAATGTTTTATATACAATATGTTATGCCCTTTATCCCCTGGGAGAAGGGGTCGGGGATGAGGTTTATGCCCCATGTTCCGTCCTGGCAATAATTTCATTCTGCAGATCCTCGCCCAGATCATTGAAATAATCACTGTATCCCGCAACCCTGACGATCAGATCACGGTATAGTTCGGGATGTTTCTGCGCTTCCCTCAGGGTTTCAGCATTGACAACATTGAATTGAATATGATGACCGTCCATCGCAAAATAGCTGCGGATAAGGGCGGTGAGACAATCATAGCTATCTTCATCCTCAAAAAACTGAGGTGCAAATTTCTGATTCAGCAGAGTACCGCCGGTACGAAGATGATCAATCTTTGATGCAGACCTGATAACAGACGTGGGACCCTGTTTGTCAACTCCCTGGCTGGGTGATATACCTTCAGAGAGCGGTTTAAATGCCTTGCGACCGTCAGGAGTTGCGCCGATCACACTTCCGAAATAGACATGTGAAGTAGTCGGAAGCATATTTATCCTGTGAACACCTCCCCTGGAGTCGGGTCTGTCATTTACAGCATCATAATAGATCTCAAATACTTCAGCTGCATGCCTGTCAGCATAATCATCATCATTGCCGTATTTCGGAGTATTGTATATCAGGTCATGCTGAACCTGCTCATAACCGACAAAATCAGCATCCAGAGCCTTGACAAGTTCAGCCCAGTCAAGGTTTTTTTTATCATAAATATTATATTGTATAGATGTTAAAATATCGGCAATACTACCCAGCCCCACTCCCTGGATATAGGTTGTATTATACCTTGTTCCTCCATTGTTATAATCTTTCCCGTTTGGAATGCAATCCTCAATAAGCAAAGAGAGGAACGGCACAGGCAGCCATGCTGCAAAGCTTTTGCCGATGACAATATTGCCTCTTATCTTAATATCAATCAAGTATTTAACCTGGACTTTGAAAGCATATAACAGTTCTTCAAAGGTCTTGTACTCCTGGATAGAACCTGTCTGAAGTCCGACCTGTTTGCCTGTTCGCTTATCAAATCCGTTATTAAGCGTAAGTTCGAGAACCTTGGGAAGATTGAAATAACCTGTGAGCCAGTAAGCCTCTGTGCCGAATGCACCAGTCTCCACACAGCCTGAAGCGCCTCCGTTTCGAGCATCGACAATGTTTCTTCCCTGCCGCAGCAACTCCTGGATTATTGCTTCAGTATTGAAGCATGAAGGCTGTCCGAAGCCGGTTTTGATGATATCCAGAGCCCTATGAATGAATTTGTCCGGACTCTTCCGGCTTATCTGAACCATTGAACTTGGCTGTAGTATCCTCATCTCCCCAACCACATCCAGCAGTATGTATGTCATTTCATTGACGGCATCAGTTCCGTCAGGTTTTACGCCGCCGAGGTTTATGAGGCAGAAATCCGTGTAAGTACTGCTTTCAGAGGCAGTTACTCCCATTTTCGGAGGTGATGGGTGATTATTGAATTTGATCCAGAAGCATCCCAAAAGATCATACAATTCTTCTTCTGTAAGTGTCCCGGCATCCATTTCCTTTTTATATATTGGAAAGAGATGCTGATCAAGACGGCCGGGGTTGAATGAGTCCCATGGATTCAATTCTGTTATCACCCCAAGATGAATGAACCAGTAGTGCTGAAGCATTTCGTGAATTGTTTCGGGAGCATTGGCAGGCACCCTCTGACAGACCTCAGCCATTTTTTCAAGCTCTCTTTTCCGTTCAGGTACGGTTTCATTCTGAGAGAGATTTTGCAGAGCAGCAGCATATCGGTTTGCATACATGATAATTGCGTCGCAGGCTATATTCATTGCCTTCAGTTCTTCCGATTTCTCAAATGCCTCAGGATCATTAAAATAATCGAGCTTCGAAATGCTTTCCTTTATCTCCTCCTTCAACTGCAGAAAACCTGTTCTGAACATTTTATATCCAAGCACAGTATGTCCCGGAGCCCGCTGCTCCTGAAACTCGGTGAAAATACCGGCATTATATGCATTATGCCATTCAGGTGTCATCAGGCTCATGATTCGCTCGCGGTTGCTCTTGCCTTTCCAGAAAGGAATGATCTCTTTTTCATAGATATTCTTTACTTCGCCTTCAACCATGAAGGAGACTTTTTCTCTTTTATCCAGAATGTCAAGGTCTGCGAGAGAATGGATGCATATCTCGGGATATGTAGGAGTCTCCTTGGGGGCGGGCCCCCTCTCTCCTACTATCAGTTCGCCTTCACCGATATAAAGCTTCTTGTTTTTCAGAAGGTATTCGAAGGCTTTTGCTCTTTTTACAGGTGTTGAGAGCTCACGGGCTTCGTCGCTTTTATAGAACTCAGTTACCAGCAGTGCTCTCTCTGCTGAAAGCCGTTCAACAGCATTGAGACTCTGTTCTCTTAATTTCTTCACTCGTTCTGACAGTATCATACTTTTGTTGTTGCTTGTTGCTTGTTGCTTGTTCAGGGCTTAAGCCCGATTCAATTATTCATTCTTGTTCCCCCGGACTAAAGTCCGGGGTTAGTATAATCCTCAGTATCTGTCTGTTTACTAACCCCAGCCTTCAGGCTGGGGTTTTCAGTACCAGTACTTATGAGGGCTTTAGCCCGGAACAGTCTTCATCCACCTATTTTGGTATTAATACCTGTATTCGAAAAGGACTCTTTCAACTCATTCATCCTTTCACGGGATGGTTGTTGTGCATCATTCATCCGGTCAGGAATGTTGAACTTTTTATATTTTGCTTTGCCAATTTTATGATAAGGAAGCAGATTGATCTTCTTAAGGTTCTTACGTTTAGAATCTGCTAAAAATTGTCTCAGCATTCTAAGGTTTCCCGGTTCATCATTAAATCCGGGGACAACCGGGATCCTGACAAATATATCTTTTCCGCTGTCAAGAATAAGTTTAAAATTGCTGAAAATCAACGAATTTGAAACTCCTGTTAATTCAAGGTGCCTGGTGTCATTCATATGCTTGATATCGAAAAGGAAAAGATCTGTAAAGGGGAAAACCGCTTTGAAATTCTCAGGACCTGAATAGCCAGATGTATCAACGGCAGTATGATATTCATTTGATTTACAGGCTTTCAGCGCCTCTAGCAGAAAATCTGTCTGCATCATTGGTTCGCCTCCTGAAAATGTCACTCCCCCTCCTGATTGCAGAAAAAAGATTCTCTCCCTTTCCAGTATATCAAGGATATCATTTACTGTGTAGTATTTCCCGGCTTCCTCAGTAAAACAGAATTCCTTCTGACCTATCCTGTTTACCTGTTCGACGGTTTCAGGCAGAGGTGATATTCCTTCAGGATTATGGCACCACCTGCATGAAAGGGGGCAACCTTTCATGAAGAATGTAACCCTGATACCGGGGCCGTCGTGGATGGAATATCGTTTTACGTTGAAAATCAGACCTTTCATAATTCAAAATGCAAAATGCAAATAGCAAAATGTAAAATTCTGGAAGTACCTGAGGAATGGATCAGGGAATTATATGATCCGGCAGTTAAGCCTGGGAATAGAACATCAGGCAGCAATAGAGGCGGCGCCCGAGCCGTTGCCAGTTAAAACGGTATTTTAAAATAATAGTCATAAAACAATTGCCCGCAAGTTAATAATTTTTTGATTATCAAATCCCGACCAATAACAAATGGAAATAATTAACGTTACATTTGATCGGGTGTGAATTAATTAACAGATGAAATCAATATTTCTTACTGCATTCGGATTAATAACAATCTTAAACCTTTCTGGTCAGCCTCTGAAGAAATATACCATCAGCGGATATATTAAAGAAGCCGAATCAGGCGAGACACTGATTGGAGTTAACATCTATCTCCCTGACAGGCAGACAGGCACTGTCACCAACAACTATGGCTTTTATTCACTTACATTACCCGAATCGGATTCTGTGAACCTTATTATCTCATACGTCGGATTTTCCCCGGAATCATTGTTTCTACGACTTAGAGAAAATGTTGAATTAAACATCGACTTGAAAGCCAGCATTTTGCTGGATGAGGTGACTGTCTCTGCCGAACGTATGGAACGACAGAGTGAATCCGTAAAGATGAGTACAGTGAAATTGCAGCCAGCTCAGATCAAAAGTGTTCCTTCACTCCTGGGCGAAAAAGATGTACTTAAGGTGATCCAGCTCATGCCCGGGGTTCAGAAAGGGACAGAAGGAACAAGCGGTATTTATGTGAGAGGAGGCGGTCCCGATCAGAATCTCATCATACTTGACGATGCAATAGTTTATAATGCCAGTCATCTATTCGGATTCTTTTCACTTTTCAACGGGGATGCCTTAAAGAGTGTTGAATTCACAAAAGGCGGATTCCCTGCAAGGTACGGAGGCCGCCTGTCATCAGTCCTGGAGATGAATATGAAGGAGGGAAACAAGGAAGAATGGCATGGAGAGGGAGGAATAGGACTGATCTCGTCACGTATGACTATCGAGGGACCCCTGGTAAAAGAGAAATCCTCTATACTCCTCTCCGGGCGAAGGACATATGCGGACCTGATAATGAGGCCGATAATGAAAGCATTTGATGAGGATAATACAGGTTATTATTTTTACGATTTCAATGCCAAAGTAAATTACGATTTCGGCCGCAAAAATAAACTTTACCTGAGCGGATATTTTGGAAAAGATAAGTTTTATCTTAAAAATATACAGGAAGATTATAAGGAAAATGTGGGATTTCTCTGGGGTAATGCTACCGGTACTCTGCGATGGAACCACCTGTTCAATAATAAATTGTTTTCAAATGCGTCGGTTGTTTACAGCAACTACTCTTTCGGGATATATGAGAAGTACCGGGTGATTGGGGAAGGTAAAGATTATTATGCTGAATATTATTCAGGGATAAGGGACCTCTCAGTAAAGTATGACATAGATTACATGCCGAACCCGAATCACTGGATCAAAGCCGGTGCAATGACAATTTTTCACAAGTTCAATCCTCATGCATTTGTTGAGATTGATGTGCCCAGGAACGTAAACACCCGCGACGTCATATATACGAATGGAACTGAAACCGGCATCTATCTGGAAGATACATGGAATCCGGTACAGCCTCTGAAGATAAACGGAGGATTACGCTTCAGCCATTTTCTGGCAACTAAAAACCAGTATCACTTCTTTGAACCCAGGCTTTCAGTTGCATTCAGATTAAAGAATGACTTTGCAATTAAGGGCTCTTATGCTTCAATGAATCAGTACATTCATATGATATCAAATACGGGTATCAGCCTTCCGACCGATCTCTGGGTACCGACAACTGACAGGGTGAAGCCTCAACAATCCAGACAGGTGGCATTCGGTCTGGTAAAGGATATCAGGAAGCCCGAACTTGCATTTTCTCTTGAAGGGTATTATAAAAAAATGGATCATGTGATTGGTTATAAGGAAGGTGCCTCTTTTATTGACTTCGACGAAGCAGGATCCGGACTTGGCATTAACTGGGAGGATAATGTCACATCAGGACAGGCATGGTCATATGGTATGGAATTTCTTGTACAGAAGAAAGAGGGTCGGCTCACGGGATGGATTGGTTATACTTTATCGTGGACGCAGATGCAATTCGATTCGCTTAATTTCGGTAAGAAATTCTATGCCAGGTACGACAGGAGACATGATATTTCCATTGTCGGGACCTATAAACTGAGTGATCACATAACCATTTCAGGTACATGGGTTTACGGGACAGGGAATTCAGTAACATTACCGTTATCGGAATATGATGCACCGGTACATTTGCAGACCGACTACAGAGATCCGGGGAATCCTTACTATTATGATAATCATTATAACAGCATGTTTGGTCAGGTTGTAAAAGATTATAGTCAGAAGAATAATTTCCGTATGGGGGCATATCACAGGCTCGACTTTGGCATCCAGTTCCACAAAGAAAAGAAATGGGGCGAACGTATCTGGGAGATCTCAGTTTACAATGTTTATAACAGGATGAATCCGTTTTATTATTATGTACAATATAATTTTAATAGAGAAACTAACATTGAAACCGGAGTTCTCAGGCAGGTAAGCCTGTTTCCGGTCATCCCGTCATTCACATATTCCTTTAAATTCTGAACATGAGCTTACATTCTTATAAATATTTTATCTGTCTGTTTTTAATCGCACTATTCAACGGATGCGAAAAAGATGTTAATAATATTAACCTCCCGCCATTTGAACAGAAACTTGTACTTGCCTCCTTTATATCACCATCAGATTCGGTTTCATATGTATTTGTAAGTTCAAACCGCAGGATATATGGTGAGCTGGGAGCAAAGGAACAAACGGGGATCATCAGCGGAACCATTTCTGACGGCTCCCACGAAATTGAACTCGACACTGCAAGATATGGATTACAGGTAAGCAGGGATAAACTGAAGATAGAGTACGGGAAACCCTATACACTAAATGTAATAAGCGATAAAGGACTATCTGCAACTGCTACCTGTGTTGTCCCCGGGAGAAGGGAATTTAATGTTACTGCTGATACGTTTTCGACTCCGGATCCACATGTCCCCACAGGGTATCTTCAGAGGCGTATTGACGTAAGGTTATCAATCATGGATATCCCGGGGGAGGAAAATTATTACAGGATCGCAGGAAAAGGGATCGGATATATTACAAACCAGCACGAAGGAAAGCAACATATTGTTTCAGACATTATGCGCTTTGAAAAAGAATTTTTTTCCGATGCCGGAAATGATGGAAAAGGAATTGTTATACAGACAGATTATGGCTTGAATTACTTTTACGGACATGACTCTGCATTCCTCGAAGTTTATTTGTTCAACACAGAAAAATCCTATTACCTGTATCATAAATCATTGGAAAACTATAGCGGTGATGAGAATCCGTTCAGGGAGGCCTCTCCGGTTTACTCAAATGTGACAGGGGGATTAGGTATTTTTACCTCGTACACAGTTGATACTCTGGTATTCAGACTGAAATAAACACCCATTAATCCTGCCCCTGCGCAATTTTAACAAATGATTAACATATCATTAACCTTGTTTTATGCAACAAAGGGGAAGTTTACACGTCTATAGATTGTAAGAACTTTAAAAAGTCTACTCACAGGCCGTTCGGCCAAATTCTACGATCAGGTTTAAAGTTAATCGCGGAGAGACATCAGATGATGTCTTTCCTTCTTTTTATACTTGTCCTTTAAAATCAATTTTGTACATTTCGGCATCCATAAATTAAACTGAAAGATCAACCATGAAAAAGACCATTTTGATTTTAATAATAGGAATCATTGGATTCTCAGGATGTAAGAAAGAGACCAAAAGTGACAATCCTTTTTTTAATAAATGGGATACTCCGTTTGAAGTTCCCCCATTCGACCAGATAATGGCGAAGCATTACATGCCGGCATATCTCAAGGGATTTGAGGAACAGAAGAATGAGATCAGAGCCATTATTACCGATCCGGAGGAACCTGATTTTAACAATACCATCAAGATGCTGGCCTACAGCGGTGATCTTCTGAGTAAAGTGGGCAGGGTATTTGGCGCACTCAATTCGGCCAATACAAACGATTCCCTTCAGGCATTAAGCAGGGAACTCGCTCCGCTCTCGTCAAAACACAGGGATGACATTAATCTGAATGATACTCTTTTCCAGAGGGTTAAGTCGGTATATGACAACAGGGATAAGTTCAGGCTTACCGATGAGGAGAAAAAGCTTCTTGAGGATACATACAAGGATTTTGTCAGGAGCGGTGCAGCTCTATCTCCTGAAGATAAGGATAAGCTTCGCAAGATAAATGAGGAGCTTTCAATGCTGCAGGTCAAGTTCGGACAGAACCTGCTTGCTGAAACCAATGGTTTTAAACTTATTATCGACAGGAAAGAAGACCTTTCAGGATTGCCCGAGGGGGTTATGGCACAGGCGGCTACAATGGCAAAGTCGCTGGGCATGGAAGGCAAATGGATCTTCACCCTTCAGGTTCCGAGCATGACACCGTTCCTGCAATATTCTGACCACCGTGATCTCAGGGAAAAGCTTTTCACCGGATATTTCATGAAAGGCGACAATGACAATGAATTTGACAATAAGACAATAATTGCCAGGATCGCCAGCCTTCGGACTGAAAGATCAAAACTACTTGGTTATGACAGCTTTGCAGATTTCGCCCTTGAAAGGAACATGGCAAAAACCCCGGAAAGGGTGTTCGATTTTCTCGGACAGGTTTGGGTTGCAGCTTTACCGGTAGCAAAAGCAGAAGCTTCTGCGCAGCAGGAGCTGATAAACAAGGAAGGAGGCAAATTCAAACTTGAACCGTGGGACTGGTGGTACTATACCGAAAAGATCAAAAAGGAGAAATATGACCTTGATGATGAGATTACAAGACCTTATTTCAAGGTTGATAATGTGATGGAAGGAATGTTCTATGTGGCAAACAGACTTTACGGACTTACTTTCACAAAAAGGAACGATATACCGAAATATCATCCTGATGTAAATACATTCGAGGTAACACGTGACGGAAAGCATGTAGGAATACTAATGATCGATAACTATCCGCGGCCTTCAAAACGAGGCGGTGCATGGTGCGGAAGATACAGAAGCCAGCGCCGTGATCTCAAGGGTAAGATGATTACGCCTGTTGTGACCATGGTCACGAATTCAACTCCTCCTTCAGCTGATAAACCTTCACTTCTGACAGCAGGTGAAGCTGAAACATTATTTCATGAATTCGGACATGCACTTGCAGGTCTTCTTTCCAATATTACCTATCCGGGTAATTCAGTACCACGCGATTTTGTGGAACTCCCTTCACAGATAATGGAGCACTGGGTTCTTGAGCCGGAGGTACTGAAGGTCTATGCAAAACACTATCAGACCGGAGAAGTAATTCCCCCCGAAATAGTTGAAAAGCTTGATAAGACAAGCAAATTCAATATCGGATTCGCCACTACCGAGTTCCTTGCCGCTGCGCTTCTTGATATGGAATACCATTCACTGACAGAACCCACAGAACTTGATATCAGGGATTTTGAGAATCAAGCGATGGAAAAATGGGGATTGATACCGGAAATAAAGCCAAGATACAGATCAACTTATTTCAATCATATCTGGTCGGGAGGTTATTCCGCAGGGTACTACAGCTATTATTGGAGCGAGATGCTTGATGCCGATGCTTTCCAGGCGTTCAAGGAAACAGGAGATATTTTCAATAAAGAGATTGCCTCAAAATTTGAGAATGAGATACTTTCAAGGGGAGGAACAAGGGATCCGCTTGAAATGTATATTGCCTTCCGCGGAAAAGAGCCGGGGATAGACGCACTGCTTATTAATAGAGGACTCAAATAACCGTAAAGAACGCTAAGTCCCGTCCCGATAGCTATCGGGAGATATGGGGAGTGCAGAGGTCGTAAAGAAAAACTTTAATTTTATTTCTTTGCGATCTTTGCAGTTAATTATATAAATTGAAACTATGAAAATCAGACTGTTCCTGATATTATTCGTGATTGTTACATTGTTTCATCAGACTGCCACAGGAGTTGAGCCTAAAGCCGTCAAAGGCGTAATGGATCTCAGCCGGATGAAAGCAGATGAACTTTTATTTCTCAAGCTTAACGGTGAATGGGAGTTTTACTGGAAGAAAATGCTCCGTCCATATGATTTTGAATCGAAAAACCCGGTACCCGACTATTATGGCAAGGTGCCATCATACTGGACAGATTATCCTCAGGAATCGGTCAGAACGGAAAAAGAGGGTTATGCAACATACCGCTTACTGGTCATTCTTCCCTCAGGATTCAGGAAGCCGCTTGGATTTGATCTGCCCGTCTTTGATTCATCCTATGATATATATGTAAATGACAGGTATTGCGGAGGGAACGGGATCCCGGGGAAATCGGCAGAAGAAACTGAACCCGGATACAGCAGGGGTTTTTTCAGGTATGATCCCGGATCTGATTCCCTGTCAATTGTAATTAACGTTGCCAACTATTCACATCGCAGGGGAGGGTTCTGGCTGCCAATGAAGATCGGAACATTCTCTGCGGTTCAGGGACGGCTGGCAAACAGCTGGGCAGGAAACTGGGCAGTGATAAGCCTTCTCCTTGGTTTTTCGTTATTTTTCCTGTTCTTCTACATCCTGTCACCCAAAGAAAAGGTAATGGGATTCTTTTCCCTGACCACGATAGGTCTGGCATTAAGGCCTCTCTTTACATCACACTACCTGATAAATAATCTATTTAATCTCAGCTGGACATGGATCGTCAGGTATGAATATCTGGGACTTTACCTTGTGATAACAGGCTGGGTCTGGTTCGCTCTGGTTCTCTATCCCAATAAATATTTCAGGATCTTTACCCTTGCAACAACAGTATTCTTTGCAACTGCCGCAATATTAACACTGTTTCTCCCTGTTAAGATTTTCAGCTATAGCACTTTAGTACTCTACCCCGTAATGATAATCCTTATGGTTTATAGTATTGCCCAGAGCCTCATGGGCATAATGAAAAAGAATCTTTTTGATATTGTTTACTTCCTGGCTTTTCTTCTTCTTGTTGCAGGCGGGATACACGATATACGAGTATCTCTTGGCAAATCCGGAACCACTCAGGGTTATGTCCTGACATATTTTATTGTAGTGTTCGTTTTGATACAGGCAGCTCTGATCCTGTACAGGTGGGTCAAATCATATTACGAGAAGGAAAAGCTGCAGAATGAGCTTGAATTTATGAACCGTAATCTTGAGCTTCTTGTCAACCAAAGGACCCAGGAGCTGAAAACCAGGAATGAAGAGATAGAAAAACAAAGCAGCAGGATCGCTTTGCAGAACATACAGATGTCGGAGACCATTCAGATGAAGAATAAGATTTTTTCCGTCATTTCTCATGATCTGAGAAGCCCCGTTGTAAATATCCTTTATATGCTTAATCTCCTTAAAGAAAAGGAATACAGGGAAAAGTATGACACATTTGCCAATTCAAGCATAGAATATGCTCAAAGGGTCATATCACTTATCGAGAATATGCTTGTATGGGGAAGAGGCCAGGAGGATAAAATAAAATATTCACCTGAAAGGCTTAACCTTGCTGATATAATTCTTACTAACCTGAGCATATTTAAAGAGACATCGGACAAAAAAGAAATATCAGTCAATTTTACACAGGTTGGAAGTTCATTTTCATATTTTGACAAGGACCTGATGGATATCATTATAAGGAATTTATTGTCCAATGCCGTAAAATATACTCCGCGGGGAGGAAGGATAAGCATCCTGCTGAAAGAGAAGAAATCCGAAGATAATTGTATACTCCTGAAAATCTGTGATAACGGTATAGGGATTCCTGCAGAAAAACAGAAGTACCTGTTCATCTCAACAGAAGTTTCAAGCACCCCCGGCACCGAGAACGAAAAAGGCACAGGACTGGGACTCAAACTTTGTTATGAACTTATCCAGATCAACAAAGGGACAATAAGCGTTGAAAGCGCGGAAGGTGAAGGGACCTGTTTTTCAATAATCCTGCCCGTGTAGAAATACCCTGCTGCCTGGTCAGTATTTATTCTGTGGTAAGAGTCGTAAGTTTCTTTTTCGCGAGGATCTTTATATTCTTGCCCTTTGCGATAATCAGTCCCTCTTCCTCCATTTCACCAAGTGCTCTTGCAATTGATGGCCTGGCAACACCAAAGAAATCAGCAATTTCATTTTGTGTCATTTCAAGGACAACAGAAGATCTTTCATTCCCCGCTTTCTGAAGTAAAAACTGTGCAAGCTTTCCTTTTATAGTTTTGAAAGTCAGGAACTTGATCTTCTCAGATAAAAACTGTGAACGGTCTGAAATCATATCAAGGAAATTGATAAGGATCCTGTTATTCTTCATCAGCAGTATTAAGAAATCGTGTTTCTCAATACTCAGCAGCAAGGCATCGGTGACAGCAACCACGTTAACAGGGAACCTGTTTTTATGTCCGAACATAAATGCGGATGCAAGTGCTCCGGGAGCAGGAATATCTTCAATCTTGATCACCTTTCCTGCAAAATCAATCATTTCACCTTTTACTTTTCCAGTCAAGACAATCATAAGTGAACCCACAGTATCACCGCTATTAGCAATAAGTGAGTCTGCGTTGAATTTTCTCAAACGATAAGGCACTCCCCTGAGAGTTTTTTCGATAACATCCACCGGGATCCCTGAAAATAAAGGCGCTCCTGAAAGAAGTGAGTAGTCCATACATTTTCTATATTTGGCTCCATAAAAATCATCAAAAAATGAAAAGAATCAAAATACTTTTATTAATAGTCCTGCTCCCCGTATTCTATAATAGTAATGCCCAGGATGATTTTGAAACAACGCTGCTGTCAAAATTCCACACAATTACCAGTGAGGAGATGATGATGTGGATCGAAAAGCTCTGTTCTCCTGAATTTCAGGGCAGGTTGTCGGGAACTAGTGAATACATTGCCTGTACAGAGTGGGTGGCTGAAAAGCTTAGGGAGTGGGGAATAAAGCCGGGGGGAGATAACGGCACATATTTTCAATGGTTCGACTCTCCCTACACTGTTGTAAATGATATCGGCACCCTTTCCCTTAAAATATCCCAGCCTGACAGTTCAGCAATAATTAAAAACTATACATACCCGGATGAATATTATCCCGGTATGAACTCGGGAAACGGAGAAATTACGGCAGAGGTGGTTTTTGCTGGCTTCGGTGTAACTGCCCCCGAACTTAACTATGACGATTACAAGGGTATAGATGTAAAGGGAAAGATCGTGCTTGTAAACAGGGATGTCCCTCCTGTTGATGCAAGGAATCCGGAATATAAGAAGTGGGTCGGATACTGTTATCATCAGTATAAACTTGAAAATGCGGTAAAGCATGGTGCTGCCGGATTTTTGTATATCGACGGAGCAAGCGCCAACCCGAATATTTCTTATGATCCTTCAATTATCGTATGCGGAATTGGTCCTCAGCCACTCGCGGATATCTTTTCGGGATTGAGTACAACCAATGCTGATGTAGTTGACAAAATAAGAAAATCAACTAAACCGGCTTCATTTAGTACCGGTAAGATAATGACCATAAAGGCTAATACTTCAAGGCACCCGGAAGGAAGGGGATGCAATATTATCGGCATTATTGAAGGAACAGCTCCTGTTCTTAAGAATGAAGCAATAATTATCGGGGGACATCTCGATGCTGTCGGGAAAGCAGGCAAAACGGTTAACGGGGCACTGGATAATGCCAGTGGTGTAGTGGATATCATGGGTGCAGCAAAAGCTATGGCTCAATCGGGGATAAAACTTAAGAGATCTGTAGTATTTCTCTTCATTGGAGGCGAAGAGACCGGACTTCACGGCAGCAGGCTGTATGCACAGAAACCGGCTTTCCCAAAGGAAAAGACAATCGTCTATATAAACCTTGATATGGTCGGAAACGGCACCGGGCTGGCAATAAATGCCACGGCACCTTACAAACAGCTTCTTACCTATTTTGAAGAGGCTAATTCGAAGTATATCCATCGCCCTTTCAGAGGCTCGTCTCCTGAACCTTCTGATTATTACGGCCGCCCAAGGAGTGATACCTATAACTTCAGATCAGCGGGTTACAGAACCATGTCCATATTCACTACCGGCGGATATAAGAAAGTATATTACCATCTTCCCGGCGACGATCCTGATGCGTTGACTATCGATATAATGGAAGATCTGGCCAAGATGATCTATGTTGCCCTTATCAATATGGCAAATGATGCTGAGCTGAAATTTTAAAATTTTCCAAATTGTAACATTTGTTACAATTTCTTTTCTTTTCCTTTCTCATTTTTGTATAAGGAAATAATTTAAAACCACGGATATGAAAAGAGACATTCTGAAAATTGATGAAGACCTGTGCAATGGATGCGGGTTGTGCGTACCCAACTGCCATGAAGGAGCCTTGCAGGTCATCGACGGCAAGGTCAGGCTTGTAAGCGAGCTGATGTGCGACGGACTCGGCGCCTGTATTGGTCATTGTCCCGAGGGAGCCATCACCATAGAGTCGAGGGAAGCCGAACCCTATAATGAGGTTAAGGTCATGGAACAAATGAAAACCAAAGGCAGAAATATAATAATTGCTCACCTCAGGCACCTGAAAGATCATGGCGAAACGGGATACCTGCAGGATGGAGTGAGTTATCTCAGGGATCATCGCAATGAGCTGAGTTTCAACCTTGATGAAGTTCTGACGGAAGTACACAACCACGGAAGAAAACCAGAAACAATTAACTCAGATCCCCACGCTCATGCTCATACTCATTCTCATTCCGGCGGTGGAGGATGTCCCGGATCCAGGGCAATGGTAATTGATAAGCCGGGTGATTCAGAAAGACGTACTGAAACATCTGATCAGCCATCTGAACTGAGGCATTGGCCTGTGCAGATGCACCTCTTGAATCCAAATGCGCCTTATTTCAGGGGAGCAGATCTGCTTCTTGCAGCTGACTGTGTAGCTTTTTCGCTGGGCAACTTTCACGGCAAATATCTGAAGGGCAAATCTCTTGCAATAGCCTGCCCGAAACTTGATCAAGGCACAGATGTATATGTCGAAAAGCTGACAGCAATGATCGAAACTGCAAAGGTCAGTACCATAACAGTAATGATGATGGAGGTGCCGTGCTGCGGAGGGCTTCTTCAAATGGTTAAAGCCGCCCTTGCCGGGACCTCCAGAAAAGTACCTGTTAAAATGATGATCGTTGGTATTTCAGGACAGGTATTGAGAGAGGAGTGGATTTGAAATGACAAAAAGATTAAATGTTTGTGTCTTGCATATTCGGTATTGTAAAAAATATATTTTTATTATATTGCGCCGGTTTTAACTATGGTCTATAAGAGTTGGTAGTTTATGAATGAGTAATCTGCTCCTAAATCTGTTGACAGTATGCAATATTTTCTTGGATTTGATATTGGCTCCGTCTCTCTGAATACAGTTCTTATGGATGAGAATAATAATATCCTTGAGGAGTATTACGAATATGTGCAGGGGAAGCCGTTTAATGTATTGAATTCACGTCTTGGATCAATTCTTAAATTTCATGGAGTTCCTGAAGGTATAGCTTTTACAGGAACAGGAGGCAAGCTGGCTACAGAGCTTCTGGGAGGGGTGGTTGTTAACGAAATAATAGCCCAGGCTACATCTACAAGCAGGCTGTTCCCCGATGCCCGCACTGTAATTGATATCGGTGGGGAAGATTCGAAGCTTATAATTCTTGAAAGCGACCCTTCAGGCGGAGCCTCAAAGCTTGTGGATTTTGAAATGAACAGCATTTGCGCAGCAGGTACAGGCTCATTCCTTGACCAGCAGGCCAGGAGGATAGGTGTACCCATTGAAAAAGAATTCGGAGAAATGGCTCTTAAATCGGTCAATCCTCCCAGGATTGCCGGGCGCTGCAGCGTCTTTGCCAAAAGTGATATGATTCATCTTCAGCAGATTGCAACTCCCCTGCAGGATATCGTTGCAGGCCTCTGCTTCGCCCTGGCAAGGAACTTCCGGAGCACCGTGGCAAGAAGCAAACCGATAAACAAGCCCGTGATTTTTTCCGGAGGTGTTGCTGCCAATGCAGGAATGGTCAGGGCGTTCAGGGAAGTACTTGATCTGAAGGAAGATGAGCTGATAATCCCAAAATACCATGCATCAATGGGAGCCATCGGTGCAATAATGTACGCGCATGCCAACGGCTTTAAGATGGATGGTTTCAAAGGACTGGAAAAGCTCGAGGAGTACCTTGCTGAAACATCATCATCATTCTTCAGTTTACCGCGGCTGAAGGAATCCGAGGCAGTTTATAATAAGGTTGTAAATTTCAAGGGTAACGGAAGCAGTAAGCTTCCAGTTTATCTGGGTGTTGATGTCGGTTCGCTCAGCACCAATGTAGTTTTGATTGACAAGGACTATAATGTTATTGCCAGGAGATACCTGCCTACCGCTGGAAAACCTCTTGAAGCAATTCAGAAGGGGATAACAGAGATCTATGATGAAGTGGGTGAATATGTGGAGGTTATCGGTGCCGGGACTACGGGCTCAGGGCGTTATCTGACAGGAGATTTCATCGGGGCAGATACAATCCAGAATGAGATTACAGCGCAGGCTACAGCAGCTATAGATTATGATCCCACTGTTGACACCATTTTCGAGATCGGAGGCCAGGATTCAAAATATATAAGCATTGAAAACGGGGTCGTGATCGATTTTGAAATGAACAAGGTTTGTGCCGCAGGAACAGGATCATTCCTTGAGGAACAGGCCGAAAAGCTGAATATTAATATAGTGGAGGAGTTCGGCAGTATGGCACTGAATTCGGAATGCCCATTGAAATTAGGCGACAGATGTACCGTGTTCATGGAATCGGATCTTAACTCCTTTATGCAAAAAGGTGCAAGAAATGAAAACCTTGTTGGAGGTCTCGCCTACTCTATTGTTTACAACTATCTCCAGAAGGTGGTTGGCGACCGGAGAGTAGGAGACAAGATCTTCTTCCAGGGAGGTGTTACAAATAATAAAGCAGTCGTTGCGGCATTTGAACAGGTCCTTGGTAAAAAGATCATTATCCCGCCACATTTTGATGTGACGGGTGCAATTGGCGCCGCCATTCTTGCCCAGAAGTCAATGGTTAACGGTCAGAAAACATCGTTCAGGGGATTTGGTGTCCGCAATGTTCATTATGGTATCACCCGGTTTACATGCCAGGGGTGCACCAACCATTGTGAGATAAGCCGTGTTAAGATAGAAGGTGAAAAGAAATCACTTTTTTATGGAGGCCGATGTGAAAAATATGAGATCGACTCCCGGAAAAAAGTAGCTAATAATATACCTAATCTATTCGAGATTAGGACCGAGATGTTGATGGAAGGATATACTGAGCCTGGTGTGGATGATAAAAAACCAACAATTGGCATCCCGCGAGCCCTGATGGTATTCTATCAGCAATTTCCATTCTGGCGTACTTTCTTTGAGCAGCTTGGATTTGCAGTGGTCATTTCCAGGGAATCGGACAAAACACTTTTGACCCGGTCGATTGAAACTATCACTACAGAGACATGTCTTCCCGTGGAACTGACGCATGGACATGTAATAGACCTTGTAGAAAAGGGAGTCGATTATATCTTTCTTCCGTTTATCGTCAACACAAAATTCCGCGAAGGCGACAAAACATTTAACTGCAATTGTCCGTGGGTACAATCATACCCATTCATGGTAAAAGCAGCATTGAAGTCAAAAGTTGACGAATCGAAATTATTGATACCAACCCTTCACTTCAGATTCTTTGAACGCGCACTGGTAAAAGAGATGACCGGCTATTTCAACAAGAAATTCGGGATCGGGAAGAAAGAGATACGGGAAGCATTGTATTATGCTGACAGTGTTCAGACAATGTTTGAAAAAAAGCTGGTGGAATACGGGAGCGAGATCATGAGTAATATTCCTGAAAACTGCCGTCCGGTGATATTGCTGGGAAGATCATATAACAGTACTGATCCGAGCCTGAACCTGGCACTTGTCGAAAAGCTCATAGCCAAGAATGTGATGCCTATCCCTGTTGATATGCTCGACCTTGCACCTTATAATATTTTTTATAATTACAGGAATATGTACTGGCCGAATGGTCAGAGGATTATTGCTGCTGCACAGCACGTGGCCAAGACAGACGGTCTGTATGCAGTCTACATCAGCAATTTCCGGTGCGGACCGGATTCATTTCTGTGGCATTATGTAACGGAGGAGCTGAAAGGAAAACCCTTCCTTCACCTTGAAGTTGATGAACACTCAGCTGATGCCGGTATGATAACCCGTATTGAGGCATTCCTCGATAGTCTTAAAGGATCAGAGATGAATGAGAGAAGAAATGCTGAGATATTCAGACCAAGGCCAAGTCCTGCTTCACCTCCGAAAGAAAGAATATTGTACTTCCCGTATATGAACGACGGTGCATATATGATCGCTGCCGCTGCGCGATGTGTGGGTGTCCCATCAGAGGTGCTTCCCAAACAGACAGAGGAAGACCTGGCTATCGGCAGGGAGTATACCTCATCAAAAGAATGCTTCCCTATGATATGTGTGACCGGAAGTTTTATAAAAAAATTAAAGGAACCGGGCGCCGATCCTAAAAAGATGAGCTTTTTCATGCCTGACCATAACGGGCCTTGCCGCTTCGGACAATATAACCAGTTCCACAGGATACTGTTCGACAGGCTCGGTTACAGCGATGCTGAGCTGATAACGCCTTCAAACAATACATCATACCAGGATATCGCCGGTGAACATGGTCAGAAATTCAGGATCAACGCTTGGAAAGGATTCATTGTTTCAGACTATATCAGAAGATTTCAGTGTGAGACCAGGCCATATGAGATAAATAAGGGTGATACAGACAGGGTATACCAGGATGCCATAATAAAGCTTGAGAGATGCATCGAAAAAGGATCCAGGGGATTGCGTAAAGTGCTGACAGGCATAGCGTCAGATTTCATGGCGATAAAAGTCGATAAAAGCAAAAGAAAGCCTCTTGTGGCAATTGTCGGTGAAACATTCATGCGTGATAATGCAGAATGCAACGGAAATGTTGCCAACCGCCTTGAAGATCTTGGGGTTGAAGTGATTGTGGGCCCGTTTGCAGAGTGGATATATTATTCCACGCACCGGTACACAAGAGACAGCCGCTGGAAAAATGATAAAGCGGGAATTCTCAAGTCAAAAATCCAGAAGGTAGGACAGGATATAGTTGCAGCCTCCCTCCTGAAGGGGATTGAAAAATTCATTGATCGTGATAAAAATATCCCGCTCCATGAAATGATGAGCCTGAGCAACAAATATATAAGTGAATTCTATGACGGTGAACCCCCTATAGGAATAGGAACATCTGTGGCTATGGCCAGGAGAGGTGTTGCAGGAATAGCGGCAATACTTCCGTTTACATGCATGCCCGGCACACTGGTTGCTTCAGTCAGCGACTCCTTCAGAAAGGATCACAACAATATACCTTTCATCAATATTGCTTACGACGGGCAGGACTCAGTTTCCCTGGAAACAAGGTTACAGGCATTTGTATTTCAGGTAAAAGAGTATGCAGAAGCGGAGAACAACTAGCCTGCTGATAACTTAATCAATTTACTGCGAGACCTATATCACTTTAAATCCGAGCCTTTCAAGCATCTTCCTTGTATTTTTTGTTCCGCCGTTTAACTTGACTGTAAAGGCATTGAACTCTCTTCTGATCCTGTAGTCACCTCTTTGCTTTTCAAAGTCGGCCGGTGCAAACCGAAGGTTGATATTGTCTTCGTCAATATTATATGTATGAAAAACTGCCTCCCTTATAATGTCTTCACCTGTTTTCCCGACTCCGCTTATTGATATTACCGGTTTTTCAGGTTTGGGAACTATTCCCGGATACCACTCTTCAAGAGGAAGGCTGAAGAAGCTGCATAAAGAATTTACGATGATTGCTGTACCATTTGCTTTGCCATCTGTTGAATAGCCGGCAATATGTGGTGTGGCAAGGAATGTTTTCGCCATAAGGTCAAGATCAATATCAGGTTCATTATCCCACACGTCCAGCACTGCTCCGGCTAGTTTCCCGGATGCGAGAGCCTGCTTGAGAGCTCCTGTTTCCGTTACCTCACCTCGTGAAGTGTTTATGAACCATGTCCCTTTTTTCATCTTTTTGAAGCTCTTTTCATCAAACAGATGCCAGGTAAAATCCTCCCCCACTACATTAAGGGGAACATGAAGTGTCACAATATCAGATTTATATAGAATGGTTCCAAGATCGACAAAGTCTTTCTGACCTTCATTCCTGGCCCTCGGCGGATCGTTGAGCAGAACATTCATTCCCAGTATACGTGCAAACTTTTCGACTTTTGTACCAACATTACCGATCCCTACAATACCGATTGTCCTGCCCTTCAGGCTGAAGCGGAATTCTGCCGCAATTTTAAGCAGGGAGGCTGCCATATATTGCTGGACGGAGTATGAATTACATCCCGGAGCATTGGTCCAGAATATTTTATTCTTTTCACAGAATTGAGTATCAATATGGTCGAAGCCGATAGTTGCAGTGCCGATAAATTTTATTCTGGTCCCTTTAAGAAGGGATTCCGTACATTTTGTCCTGGTTCTTGTAAGAAGAGCATCAGCATCCTTCAGTATCTTATTGCTGATCTGCTTTCCGGGAAGGTATATTACCTCAGCGTATGGTTCCAGTATACCTTTAAGAAAAGGGATCTTATCGTCTGCAACAATCTTCATTGTTTTTAATATTTCCTATGAAATTAAATAATTTTACCGAAATACTTAAAGTATAAACCAGTGAAAAACTGGAAGACAAATAAAACAAGGCAAAAGGAACAGGTGAAAAATATATTCGATCTTATTCAACTATCGTCATTTCATTTAAAAGATAATGTGCATCTGCATATTTATCTATAATAAACAACACAAACCTGATATCAAGGCTTATATTACGGCTCTGATCCGGATTGAATGCCATATCGCTGGCCACACCCTCCCATGCCCTGTCGAAATTGATCCCGATCAGGTGTCCTTCGGCATTTATCACAGGACTTCCTGAATTACCGCCTGTTGTATGGTTATTGGCAATGAAACAGACAGGCACCTCTCCATCCTGAGTATATCTCCCGAAATCCCTGTTCATGTACAATTGCTTGAGTTTGTCAGGAACATCATAATCATAAATATCAGGATTATCTTTTTCTATAATGCCTTTCAGGGTGGTGTAGTGTTTAAAATAAACAGCGTCCCTTGAAAGATATCCCTGTACAGTGCCATAGGCGACCCGGAGAGTTGAATTTGCATCAGGGTAAAACGCCCGTTCTTTGTCAAATTCCATCTGCAGAGTCATATAGTCTTTGTTAAGTCTCTGTATTTCAGATGATATACGGTTAAGTTCACCTCTTACATTGGCAGCCAGGAAATCGCCGGCACTTTTGGCCAGCCTGTAAAACGGATCCCTGTTCAGCTTTGCCAGACTTCCCTTGTTAAAATTATTTACAAATGAGATAAATCTTTCTTCATCAGAGAAAATGGTCTTACCGTACATCTTTTCAGCAAACGACCGGAAGTTACCTTTGCATGCATTCCTGATCCTGAAATATTCTGGCGCCTGCCATTTGGCATCAAGGTTTTCACCATACATAGTCATTACTGCATCAAACAGCTTCTTATCTGTCCCGGCATTGTAATCCCTGAAAAAACCTTTTGCTATGTTAATAAGCTCATTTCTTGCAACATCTGTTTTTTCAGATTCCGCATCACTTTCATACAAACCGGCAAATGCGATCATGTACCTGGCAAATCCTACAGCTTCCGCCCCGTTGCTGAAGAAGGCATCGCTGGTATAGCTGTTGACAAGACTGTAATCCTTGAGCTCTGAATACAATTCCTTGTACCGCGGCAGTATATTACCATACTTTGTTTTCCTTGTCTCATCCGCATTTATCCAGTCAGTGAGTCTCTTCTCGTATTCCTGCTTCTTTGCTATGGTATTCATTCTTTCAAGGCCCTGGTTTTCTCCTATCCATTTTTTCCACGAATTGGCGATATTTGATTTCTTAGCTGAATATTGCAGCCTGATCAGGGGATCAGTATTCATTGCTGCTTCCATTATCTCTATCTTCTTTGTCCTGATGGCGATCATTTTGGGGTTAATATTATCCTTGATCATAGCGATATGATATGACGGGACATATTCGGAAGTTGAACCCGGGTAACCGAATACCATGGTAAAATCCCCTTCATTAACACCTTTAAGGGAAACAGGAAAATGATAAAGCGGCTTATAAGGCTGGTTCTCTTTTGAGAATGGTGCCGGTTTGTTATCCTTGTTTGCATAAACACGGAAGAGTGAAAAATCTCCTGTATGCCTGGGCCAGACCCAGTTATCTGTTTCTCCGCCGAATTTTCCAATTGCTGACGGGGGTGCTCCGACAAGCCTTACATCATTGAATTTTTCGTAGACCAGGAGGAAATACTGGTTACCCATATAGAATGGTCTTACGGATGCAGTAAATCCGGTACCTTCAATCGCGCTCTTTCTTATCATTTCAGAATTAGAGCCTATCAGTTCTTCACGTTTAGCATCATCCATATCTTCTGTCACGCCATTCAGCACCCTTTCGGTCACATCTTCCATTCTTTTCAGGAAAGTCACAAACAGACCACGGCAGGGAAGCTCTTCATCATGCGACATAGCCCAGAATCCGTTTGTGAGATAATCATTTTCAAGGGAGGAAAGAGCCTGAATCCTTCTGTAGCCGCAATGGTGATTGGTAAGCAGCAATCCGTCGGGGGAGATCAATTCTCCCGTGCAACCGCCACCGAATGAGACCACCGCATCCTTCATGCAGGCTTTGTTGATGCTGTAGATGTCTTCTGCTGTAAGTTTGAATCCCTTTTCCTGCATCAGCTTAATATTGTATTTTTCGATCAGCAGCGGTATCCAAATGCCCTCATCGGCTTTCAATGAATGGACTGTGAACATGAACAGAAGCAAAAGTGCGACAAACTTATTTTTCATGTCTAATTGTTTTGGGGTGCAAGGCACTGATCTTCTTCCATATACCGTGTACAATGCCCTGAACCTTGCACCTCTTATTTAATGAATTCCTGAAGTTCTATATACAGCCTCTGCACCGGCAGCCCCACCACATTAAAGTATGAACCCTCAATGCGGGTGCAGGCTGCCAGACCTATCCATTCCTGTATTCCGTAGGCTCCTGCTTTATCATAAGGTTTAAATTCCTCCACATAATAGTCAATCTCTTCGTCCGAAAGAGTGTCAAATGTCACTCTCGTTGAAACTGAGAAAGTTTTCTCCTTTGATTTTGACAGAAGTGTGACACCTGTTATTACCTCATGAGTATTGTCAGAAAGATCCCTGATCATCTGTTTCGCTTCATCAGCTCCTGCAGGCTTTCCGAGCACTTTATTATTGCACCATACTATTGTATCTGCAGTTATAACTATCTCATTATCTGATACTTCAGCTTTAAACAAACTGGCTTTTGCCCGGGAAAGGAAAACAGCGATCTCTTCCCCTTCCAGATTTTCAGGGTAATTTTCAGGATAATCTTTGATGATCACATCGAACCCGATGCCCAGCTGTCTTAACAGCTGCTGCCTTCTTGGTGAGTGTGATGCAAGAATGATCCTGTATTTATTCAGGCTGTCAGTTATCATTTTTCAGACTAAGTTCCAGGTGATAATTGCCTTTACAACCAGAGAATACAGGATTCCTGTCAGCATTACAAGCTTCATTAATGTGCTGGCACTGTGAAGCTGTTTCTTATTTTTACTTATAAGTATCTGATAAATAATATAAAGCAGTGGCAAAACAACAAATACTGACAGATAGATCAATGTTATCTTATCAGAAACAAAGAAGGCCCAAACCAGGTAAAGCAATGTTATTGTAATGATTATAAGGCTGGTGACAACAATTTTTGAGGCGGGTATCCCTAATACTACAGGCATTGTATTCCTTCCATAAGTCAGGTCTCCTTCAAAGTCTTCGATGTCCTTTATTATTTCACGTGTCAGGGTCGTAAGAAATGCAAAAAGAGAAAAACCGCCGATCCAGTAAAACAGGAAACGGAGACCCGGGACCTCAATAGCGTTCACTGCATAGTACCTGTACAGAAACGGCCATTCATATATAATAACGAGTAATGGTACCATTGCTGTCAATATGGCAACTATTACATTTCCGATAAGGAATTGTCTTTTATAGCTTGCCGAGTAGAAATAAAGGAGTCCTGATACAAGCAAAAACAGCAATCCCATCCAGATATATCCGGCTTTCCAGGAAATCCAGGCGCCTGCAGCTACACCGGCAATGTTGAAAATGTTGTGCCACATCATAGCTTTGCGCCTCGGGATTTTTGTCCCTACTAATACCTTGCCTCTGTTTATAAGATCTGTCTTTATGTCGAAGTAATCATTTATGACATATCCTCCGGCAGTAATGAAAACCGTAGCTGCCACAAGCAGCACGAAATAGTACCACGGGAACTGCAGCGTCACTGGTATTCCTTCTCCCGTCCCGCTCAACGGAATAACGATTATTTTTCCAAGCAGGGATTCAATGACAGCATATCGCATCAGCACCATAGTCAGTATGACTATGAGCAGGTTAGGCCATCTTATTAGTTTCAGAAATTCTCTCATGTTACCAGGTAAAAGCGTCAGTATCCATCCAGGTATTATGAAGCCGGAGCACCTGCTCAATGACATCCCTCACACATCCCTCACCCCCTCTCCTGTCAGAGATATAGCAGGCGATCTGTTTTATTTCACTATCTGCATCGGAAGGGCATACCGGAACACCTGCATGTTTCATAACTTCAAAGTCAGGTATATCATCGCCCATAAACAGTATATCAGAATCGCTGAGATTGTATTTTTTCCTGAAGCTTTCATAATGGTCCATCTTTGTTTTGCTGTTAAGGTATATATCGGTGACGCCCAGTAATTTAAGCCTCTTCATATATTCTCTGGAATTGCTGCCCGAGATTATCCCGATATGATAACCTTTCTTTACTGCAAGCTGCAATGCATATCCGTCGCGCAAATTAACAGTCCGGTTCGGTACACCAAACGAATTCAGATTAATTGTCTGAAGAGAGAGAACACCATCGATGTCAAAAATAAAAGCCTTTACCTTTACCAGTTCCTCCTTGAAGTTTGCCATTACAGGTTCTTTTTATAATGTTCTGTTATTGATTTAGTTACTTCTCTGTATATCTTCTGTAATTCAGGTGAGAAAGATAATAAATCCATATGTTTTTCAATAGTGTTCTGATCATTTCGTACGGCAGGTCCTGTTTGCGACTGATCGGGTCCGTTTTCCAGCGCTTTGTAAATTGTTTCCTTAATCAGGGGCTCAAGCACCTCAAAGGAAAATCCCGCTCTTGAAGTTATTTCCTTTCCTGCCGTAAGCATATGATTTATGAAATTACAGACAAACACTGCAGCCAGGTGGAGCATTCTTCTGTGTTCAGCATCAACAAACCACACTTTACCCCCGAGCATTTCTGCAAGGGTTTTCAGCATCCCGGCCATTTGCCGGTCAGATGCTTCAATAAAAAAGGGCAGATCTCTGAAGCTGATTTGTCTTCCCTTCGAAAATGTCTGTAAAGGATAAAAAACTCCTGTATTCTTCATACTGCCAGGGAAAAGGTCAAGGCTGTAACTACCTGCTGTATGCGCGATCAGGGCATTTCCGGGACATTTTATCTTGCCAAGCACCTCTTCCAGCTTATGGTCGGGTACTGCTACAATTATTACATCAACAGGATCACTAAAAACAAGATCAGGCGACCATGAAGCTTTACATGATTCAGCCAGGGATTTTCCGAATGTTCCGGTTTCAGAAACTATGTGACGAATATTAATCCCGGAATAATACATTTCCATGCAGAGAGCTCCGGCTACCCTGCCTGCACCTGCAAATGATACATTATATTGCGTCATGGGAAGTTTTACTTTTTCCCGTACAAACTGGATTTAATTTCGGTTACCTGGATATTATAGATCTTATAATATGAGTAATAAGAGGAATTACTGCTGTTCATCATAAATGTGCAGTCCCAGAACACATCTCCGGATATTTTTACTTCACCCTGATTACTCAGATCCAGGTATGTCTGGTACATTTCATTGGGATTACAGAAATGGTAATAATCGTATGAAATACCATTGTATATAGCGAAGGAGGCTGAAGCCCCGCCGGAGCTGTAATTTATTGATGAATAGGCCATTGTTTCATCAAAAATTGTAAAGAGGATATCATTTCCACAACCGCATTTTGCTTGTTTTTTACAGCCGTTGAAGGAAATTACCGGTAACAGTATAATTGCAGCAACAATGATCTTCCGGACAAGATATGAATTCATCCCTTTCACCTTTAATATATAACACGCAAAGTAAGTTTATATTTCACTTATAACAAAAAAATAAAGCCGTCAAAACTGTTAATTGACGGCTTTTCATCAGAGTTATGGATAAATCAGGCCTGGGCAGTAGGTCCGCCGAAACTAAGCGGCATTACCGGTCCTGACCCTTTTACTTCTTTAATATGTCCGTGGACTGATTCATATTTTGCAATATTGTCCTGCATTGCTGCAACAAGTCTTTTGGCATGTTCAGGAGTAAGAATGATCCTGGATTTTACCTGGGCTTTCGGGATGCCGGGCATAATCCGGACAAAGTCAACTACAAATTCTGATGCCGAATGAGTTATCACTGCCAGGTTTGAATAGATACCCTGGGCGGTCTCTTCATTCAGCTCGATGCTGATCTGGTTTTGGTCCTTGGGATCCGGCATATCTTTATGTTTTGGTTTACTTTTTTGTTTCACTTTCTGTTTCAACTTCTGATTCCTGTTCTGTACCCACAAGGTTTTCATATTCCTCCAGCGATCCGACGATTATGCTGTTATAATCGCGCTGTCCTGTACCTGCAGGAATCAGGTGTCCTACGATGACGTTTTCCTTCAGTCCTTCAAGCTTATCAACCTTGCCTAATATTGCTGCTTCGTTAAGGACTTTCGTTGTTTCCTGGAATGATGCAGCGGAGAAGAAGCTGTTTGTCTGAAGCGCAGCACGTGTTATTCCCTGCAGAACCTGGCTTGAGGTCGCAGGAATAGCATCTCTTGCTTCAATAACCTTCATGTCCTTACGCTTCAGAATGGAATTCTCATCTCTCAGCTTACGGGCTGTTACTATCATCCCCGGCTTAAATGTCTGCGAATCTCCTGAGTCGAGGATATACTTCTTACCATAGATCCAGTCATTTTCATCCATGAACTCAAGCTTGTCAACAACTTGACGTTCAAGGAATTTCGTATCACCCGGGTCAACGATCTCAACCTTGCGCATCATCTGGCGCACTATGATCTCAAAATGCTTGTCGTTGATTTTCACACCCTGGAGACGGTACACTTCCTGTACTTCGTTAACGATATACTCCTGCACCTTTGTGGGCCCCTTGATTGAGAGAATATCTGACGGGGTTATCGCTCCGTCGGAGAGTGCGATCCCTGCCTTCACATAATCATTTTCCTGCACAAGAATCTGTTTTGAAAGCGGGACAAGGTATTTTTTGAGCTCATCAGATTTCGATTTGATCGATATTTCCCTGTTTCCTCTCTTTATTTTTCCGAAGGTTACTTCACCATCGATCTCTGACACTATAGCGGGATTTGACGGGTTCCTTGCTTCAAAAAGCTCCGTAACTCTTGGCAGACCACCGGTTATGTCACCTGATTTACCTACAGCACGCGGTATTTTGGCAAGCACTTCACCAGCCTCGACCATCTTGTTTGCCTCAGCAACAAGGTGCGATCCAACCGGCAGGTTATACAGCCTGAGTTCCTCTCCCTTTGATGACAATATCTTTATTGCCGGGTTCTTTGTCTTGTCCCTGCTCTCAATGATAACCTTCTCCTTGAAACCTGTCTGTTCATCTGATTCCTCACGGAAAGTGCCACCTTCAATAAGATAGTCAAAACCGATCTTACCGCCTATTTCGGAAATAATTACAGCATTGAAGGGATCCCATTCGCATATAAGTTTTCCCTTTTCAATCTCCTGATTGGGTTTGACATAAAGCTTTGAACCATAAGGAATAGTGTGGGTTGTAAGTGCAATTTCTGTCTTTTTGTCAATGATCCTGAGTTCGGCAAGTCGTCCGATAACTATATCGATATTACCTTTTTCCGTATCTTTCCTGGGTACCGATCTCAGTTCTTCTATCTCAGCTATACCTGAATATCGGGCAACAAGTCTTGATTCTGTTGTTATGTTTGAAGCTGTACCACCCACGTGGAAAGTACGGAGTGTCAGCTGTGTTCCTGGTTCACCGATACTCTGGGCGGCGATTACGCCCACAGCTTCACCTTTCTGTACCATCAGCCCTGTGGCCAGGTTACGGCCGTAACATTTAGCACAGACTCCTTTCTTGGATTCACAGGTAAGCACCGAACGTATCTCTACCTGCTCTATGGGTGAATCTTCTATTCTTCTGGATATATCTTCAGTAAGTTCCTTCCCTGCCTCAGTTATCAGTTCTCCCGTAAGCGGATGGAACACATCATGAACAGTTGTACGTCCGAGAACCCTTTCGTATAGTGATTCAACGACTTCTTCATTCTTCTTGATGGCTGTAGCTACCAGTCCTCTGAGTGTACCGCAGTCTTCTTCATTGATAATGACATCCTGTGATACGTCGACCAGCCGTCGTGTAAGATAACCGGCATCAGCTGTCTTAAGCGCAGTATCTGCAAGACCTTTTCGGGCACCGTGGGTAGAAATGAAGTATTCAAGAACCGAAAGTCCCTCTTTGAAGTTTGAAAGGATTGGGTTCTCAATGATCTCTGAACCTGTGGCACCTGATTTCTGAGGCTTTGCCATAAGTCCCCTCATTCCGGAGAGCTGACGTATCTGCTCTTTTGATCCCCGTGCACCCGAATCAAGCATCATATATACCGAGTTGAAACCCTGCTTGTCATTCGAAAGCTGTTTCATGAGAGACTGTGTAAGCCTGGCATTGACGTGGGTCCAGATATCTATTATCTGGTTATAACGTTCATTATTTGTGATGAAGCCCATGCTGTAGTTATTCAGCACCTCTTCCACCTGGTCATATCCCTCGGTCACGAATTTCGTTTTTTCTTCAGGAATGATCACATCATCGAGGTTAAATGACAAACCTCCCCTGAAGGCAGAATAGAATCCCTGGTTCTTTATTGCATCGAGGAAATCTGCTGTTTTTGCCATTCCGGCCAGTTTCAGAACACGCCCGATAATATCCCTGAGGGATTTCTTGGTAAGGATCTCATTAATAAAACCAACTTCTTCAGGCACATACTGGTTAAAGATGACCCTGCCTACTGTTGTTTCAACAATATGATTGACCATTTCGCCATCAATCCTGTCAAAAACCTTAACTTTTATTATGGCATGAAGATCTACTTTGCCTTCATTATATGCTATTGTCACCTCTTTTGGTGAATAGAAAGTAAGTGCTTCTCCCTTTACTTTTTCCTCATCGGTACTCTTCTTACCTTTAGTCATATAATAGAGTCCGAGAACCATGTCCTGTGAAGGAACCGTTATGGGTGCTCCATTGGCAGGGTTAAGGATATTGTGGGAAGCCAGCATGAGCATCTGTGCTTCAAGTACGGCTCCGTTGCCCAGAGGCAGGTGAACTGCCATCTGGTCGCCGTCAAAGTCAGCATTGAAAGCTGTACAAACAAGAGGATGCAGCTGGATTGCCTTACCTTCAATCAGTTTCGGCTGGAATGCCTGTATCCCAAGCCTGTGAAGCGTCGGTGCCCGGTTAAGAAGAACAGGATGTCCCTTGAGTACATTTTCAAGGATATCCCATACTACGGGATCTTTCCTGTCGACAATCTTTTTGGCCGATTTTACTGTTTTAACTATTCCGCGCTCGATAAGCTTCCTGATAATGAATGGTTTGTAAAGTTCAGCAGCCATATCTTTCGGCAGACCGCATTCATGAAGATTAAGTTCGGGACCCACAACGATAACAGAACGTGCGGAGTAGTCAACTCTTTTTCCGAGGAGGTTCTGACGGAACCTTCCCTGTTTACCTTTAAGGCTGTCGCTCAATGACTTAAGAGGCCTGTTGGCATCTGTCTTCACCGCGTTGGCTTTCCTTGAATTATCGAAAAGTGAATCTACGGCTTCCTGGAGCATTCTTTTTTCGTTCCTGAGGATCACTTCAGGAGCTTTTATCTCTATGAGTCTTTTCAGACGGTTATTCCTTATTATCACGCGTCTGTAGAGGTCGTTCAGGTCGCTGGTGGCAAAACGGCCGCCATCAAGGGGAACGAGAGGACGCAGTTCGGGCGGAATGACCGGGACAACCTTAATGATCATCCATTCCGGCTTGTTCACATGCTTTGAGTCCCTGAAAGCCTCTACTACCTGCAGTCGCTTGAGAGCTTCATTTTTGCGCTGTTGAGAGGTTTCTGTATTTGCCCTGTGGCGGAGAGTATATGACATATCATCAAGGTTAAGGCGGCTCAGAAGCTTGTACAGAGCTTCGGCACCCATATCTGCCACGAACTTATCGGGGTGATTTTCTTCAAGGTACTGGTTTTCCTTCGGCAGCGACTCAACAATATCCATGTACTCCTCTTCTGTCAGAAAGTCAAGAGCCTTTACGCCGTCCACAGCTTTAACACCGGGATTTACCACAACGTATCTCTCATAATAGATTATGGAATCGAGTTTCTTTGTGGGAAGCCCCAGCAGATAACCGATCTTGTTGGGCAATGAGCGGAAGTACCAGATATGTGCGACAGGAACGACAAGTGATATGTGTCCCATTCTTTCACGACGCACCTTCTTTTCAGTGACTTCAACGCCGCAGCGGTCGCACACGATACCCTTATAGCGTATCCGCTTGTACTTACCGCAATGACATTCATAATCCTTTACCGGGCCAAATATCCTCTCACAGAACAATCCGTCCCGCTCAGGCTTATAGGTACGGTAGTTAATTGTCTCAGGTTTAAGCACTTCACCGCTCGACCGGTCGAGTATTTCTTCAGGCGAAGCAAGACCTATTGAGATCTTTGAGTAACTTGTTTTTGCTTTGTTATCTCTTCTGAATGACATATATTGAATTTTATTTATTCAATTATTAAATAATTAACGGTATGAGCTGTTAATCAAGAATAACGCTCAATCCAAGACCTCTCAATTCGTGCAGCAGCACGTTCAGTGATTCGGGTATTCCCGGCTGCGGCATTGGTTCTCCCTTGACTATCGACTCATAAGCTTTTGCACGGCCGATGACATCATCAGACTTAATGGTAAGTATTTCCTGAAGGATATGTGCAGCCCCGAATGCTTCTAGAGCCCATACTTCCATTTCCCCGAATCGCTGGCCTCCAAACTGGGCCTTGCCCCCCAGAGGCTGCTGAGTGATAAGGGAATACGGTCCGATTGAACGGGCATGCATCTTGTCGTCAACCATATGGCCGAGCTTGAGCATATAGATAACTCCCACGGTGGCAGGCTGGTCAAATCTTTCTCCCGTACCGCCGTCGTAAAGGTATGTCTTGCCATATTTCGGAAGATCTGCCTTTTCAGTATATTCAGTTATCTGGTCTATTGTAGCACCATCGAAGATCGGTGTTGAGAATCTGAGATCCAGTTTTTTCCCTGCCCAGCCAAGGACAGTTTCATATATCTGCCCGAGGTTCATCCTTGAAGGAACACCAAGCGGATTAAGAACTATATCGACCGGCGTTCCGTCTTCAAGGAATGGCATATCTTCCTGCCGCACGATCCTGGCAACAATACCCTTATTACCATGACGCCCGGCCATTTTATCGCCAACCTTTACCTTACGCTTCTTGGCAATATAGACCTTTGCAAGACGGACAATACCTGCAGGCAGCTCATCACCGATGGTGATATTGTACTTGTTGCGCTTATATATTCCGTCAATCTCCTTATATTTAATTATATAATTATGAAGGAGTTGTTTTATGCTGTCGTTCTTCTTCTTGTCTGTGGTCCACTTGTTCGGATTGACATTGAGAAAATCCACATCCTGAAGCTGTTTCAGCGTGAATTTGCTTCCTTTCGGTATCACATCCACATTAAGAAAATCCTTGACCCCCTGTGATGTTTTTCCGTTTACAAGGATGAAAAGCTTGTCAATGAGCCGTGCTTTAAGGTCATTCGCATTTTTGTTGAATTCATGCTCAATCTTCTCAATCATTGGCTTTTCCACGGCTTTGGTTTTTCTGTCCTTGATCGCACGCGTAAAGAGTTTCTTGTCAATGACGACGCCTTCGAGTGACGGACCTGCCTTCAGTGAGGCATCTTTTACATCACCTGCCTTATCACCGAAAATAGCCCGAAGAAGCTTTTCCTCTGGTGAAGGATCTGATTCTCCTTTTGGTGTGATCTTGCCTATTAATATGTCACCCGGTCTGATATGGGCGCCAATTCTGATAAGGCCATTTTCATCGAGATTTTTTGTTGCCTCCTCACTGACATTCGGAATGTCCGATGTAAGTTCCTCAAGTCCGCGCTTGGTATCACGAACCTCAAGAAGATATTCATCAATGTGAACAGAAGTGAACATATCTTCCTGGACAACCTTTTCGGAAATTACTATTGCATCTTCAAAGTTATAGCCTTTCCATGGCATGAAAGCCACTTTAAGGTTTCTTCCCAGAGCCAGTTCCCCGTTCTTTGTACCATAACCTTCCGTAAGTACCTGCCCTTTCTTTACTTTTTCGCCTTTCTTTACAACAGGTATCAGGTTGATACAGGTATTCTGGTTTGTCTTCTTATGTTTCGGAAGAGTATATCTCTTAATATCATCATCGAAGCTTACAAATTTCTCTTCATCAGTCCGTGTATACCTTATAATGATTTCGTTGGCATCGACATATTCAACAACGCCGTCACCCTCAGCAACGATCAGTATCCGGCTGTCTTTAATAACCTGTGTCTCCAGTCCGGTACCCACTATTGAGGATTCAGGGTTAATGAGAGGAACAGCCTGGCGCATCATGTTTGATCCCATGAGAGCCCTGTTGGCGTCATCGTGCTCAAGAAATGGTATAAGAGATGCTGCTATTGAAGCTATCTGGTTTGGAGCGACGTCCATCAGGTCTATTTTCGCAACTTCTTCAAATGGATAGTCAGCTTCATATCTGCATTTTGCCCTTGTATCTTCAAAATGTCCGTCTTTCTCAATGGGTGCGTTGGCCTGTGCGATCATCTTCTCTTCTTCTTCTTCCGCGCTGAGCCATACTATGCCATCCCGGGTGAAATCAACCTGTGCGTTATGCACTTTACGATAAGGTGTCTCAATAAAGCCAAGGTTATTGATCTTCGCATAAACGCAGAGAGATGAAATAAGTCCGATATTCGGTCCTTCAGGAGTTTCAATCGGGCACAGGCGGCCGTAGTGTGTGTAATGGACGTCCCTGACCTCAAAGCCGGCTCTTTCGCGTGAAAGACCACCAGGACCCAGAGCCGACATACGCCTCTTGTGCGTCATCTCGGCCAGAGGGTTGGTCTGGTCCATGAATTGCGAAAGCTGGTTCGTTCCGAAGAATGAATTAATGACTGACGAAAGGGTTTTTGAGTTGATAAGATCGACCGGTGTAAATACCTCGTTATCCCTTACATTCATTCTTTCACGGATCGTACGTGCCATACGGGCGAGTCCCACTCCGAACTGTGCATAAAGCTGTTCGCCAACGGTACGGACCCTCCTGTTGCTCAGGTGGTCAATATCATCAATATCTGTCTTTGAGTTAATAAGTTCAATAAGGTACTCAATGATCTTAATGATATCTTCCCTTGTAAGTATCTTGACATTTATATCGGTATTAAGGCCCAGTTTCTTGTTGATCCTGTATCGGCCAACTTCCCCGAGATCATATCTCTTGTCGGAAAAGAAGAGTTTATCAATCACGTCGCGGGCAGTAGTCTCATCGGGAGGTTCTGCGTTTCTCAGCTGACGGTAGATATAGATAACCGCTTCTTTTTCAGAGTTGCAGGGATCTTTCTGCAGTGTGTTATAAATGATAGCGTAATCCGACAGGGTTGAGTCGTCTTTATGGAGGAGAATTGTTTTTGCGCCTGAATCGACGATAAGATCAACATGTACCGGTTCTATGGCTGTTTCTCTGTCGAGGATCACTTCATTTCTTTCTATAGAGACAACCTCACCTGTATCCTCATCAACAAAGTCTTCAATCCATGTTTTAAGGACCCTGGCGGCAAGTTTACGGCCGACAAGTTTCTTGACGTTTGTTTTGGAGACTTTATGTTCTTCAGCGAGGTTAAAGATCTCGAGTATCTCCTTGTCGCTTTCGAATCCGATTGCACGAAGGAGAGTTGTCACGGGCAGTTTCTTCTTCCTGTCGATATATGCATACATCACGTTGTTGATGTCGGTAGCAAACTCAATCCATGAACCTTTGAAAGGTATAATCCTTGCTGAATAAAGTTTTGTTCCGTTGGCGTGTATGCTCTGTCCGAAAAATACTCCCGGAGATCTGTGTAGCTGTGATACCACGACCCTTTCTGCTCCGTTGATTACAAATGTGCCGCGTTCCGTCATATAGGGGACGGTACCGAGGTATACATCCTGTATGACCGTATCGAAATCCTCATGTTCCGGATCGGTGCAATAAAGCTTCAGTTTTGCCTTAAGCGGTACGCTGAAGGTTAGTCCGCGTTCTATACATTCATCAATTGTATAGCGAGGGGGGTCAATATAGTAATCCAGGAATTCCAGGACAAAATTGTTCCTGGTATCAGTTATCGGATAGTTTTCACTGAATACTTTGTAGAGCCCTTCCCTTTTCCTGTTCTCGGGAGTTGTTCCAAGCTGAAAGAACTCACTGAATGATTTCAACTGAACTTCCAGAAAATCAGGGTAATCAAGATTTGTTTTCCTGGATGCAAAATTAATTCTGTCGGTATTTTTTGAAGACATTTTACAAGGATTAAGTGAACTTATGATTTAAATAACAAAAGGCCTAGTTCAGAAAGTTTTCGGAACTAAACCTATAACCAATCAATGTGGTATAATTTATTTAAGTTCAACTTCAGCTCCTGCGTCTACCAATTGGTTTTTAATAGCTTCAGCTTCATCTTTCGATACACCTTCCTTAACGGGGGCCGGAGCAGAATCAACTACTGCCTTGGCTTCTTTAAGTCCGAGTCCTGTGATGTCTTTAACTAGTTTAACGATCTGTAATTTCTGTCCTCCTGCATTTTTGAGAATAACGTTGAAAGTTGTTTTCTCTTCAGCAGCAGGTGCTGCGCCTCCGGCAGCAGGTCCCGCTACAGCAACTGCTGCAGCAGCCGGTTCAATACCATGCTCTTCTTTAAGTATTTTTGCCAGTTCGTTTACTTCTTTTACTGACAGGCTAACCAGTTCTTCTGCAAATTTCTTGAGATCTGCCATTTTTATAAATTTTAATTTGATTATACTTTAACTATTTCTCTTTTTTTGAAAGTGTTTCAAGAACACCATGAATTTTATTTCCACCTGATTGTAAGGCTGATATAACGTTTTTGGCAGGTGACTGGAGAATGAGTATTATATCTCCTATCAGTTCCTGTTTTGTTTTTATGGAGACAAGTGAATCGAGCATATTATCTCCGAGATAAATTGACTCCTGAACGTATGCGCCTTTAAGAACAGGCTTATCATGTTTTTTCCGGAACTCCTTAATAAGTCTGGCAGGAGTATTTCCCGAGTGTGTAAACATGATGGACGTAGTACCTTTAAGAACCGGATAGAGTTCTTCAAAGTTTAAACCGGATTGTTCGAGTGCCCTTTTGAGGAGAGTATTTTTTACAACGATAAGTTTAACGTCATTTTCAAAACATTTTCTTCTCAGGTCACTCGTATCAGCGGCATTCAGTTCTGCAGTATCAGTCAGATAAAAGTGGTTGTACTCTTTCAATCTTTCAGCGAGGCTGTCTATGATAGTGTTTTTTTCTTCCCGTCTCATAATTACTTTCCGAGTTTAAAGATTAATTACTCATCAAGACCTTTCGGATCGATTTTAATGCCCGGGCTCATTGTGCTTGAAAGGAAGAGGCTACGTATGTAGGTTCCCTTTGCGGCAGCCGGTTTAAGTTTGTTTACCATTGAGATAAATTCCTTTGCATTTTCAGCGATCTTATTTGGTTCAAATGAGACTTTCCCTACAGAGGCATGAATGATTCCGCTTTTGTCAACTTTGAAATCAATCTTACCCTGCTTCACTTCTTTAACAGCCTTCCCTATTTCCATTGTAACAGTACCGCTTTTCGGGTTCGGCATCAGTCCGCGGGGACCGAGTATCCTTCCTAACTGACCTACTTTCCCCATCACGGATGGCATGGTTATTATCACATCCACATCTGTCCAACCGCCTTTGATTTTTTCGACATAGTCGTCAAGGCCAATATAATCGGCGCCGGCTTCTTTTGCTTCAGACTCCTTATCGGGAGTGCAGAGCACAAGAACACGGGTTGCTTTTCCCGTTCCGTGAGGAAGGGAGACAACACCGCGGACCATCTGGTTGGATTTTCTCGGATCGATACCTAACCTTACATCCAGGTCGATTGAGGCGTCAAATTTGGTGCTGGTCATCTCCTTGACCAGTACAGATGCCTCTTTCAACGTATAAAGCCTGTCCTTTTCAAGTTTTTCAAGAGCAAGCTTACGGTTTTTGGTAAGTTTAGTCATTATTCTTCTGGTTAATTAATTATTCGGGGATTCACCTTTAATAGTTATCCCCATGCTTCTCGCGGTTCCGGCTACCATCTTCATTGCAGACTCTATTGTAAAACAATTCAAGTCCTCCATTTTATCCTGTGCAATTGCCTTTATCTGGGCCATGGTTACCTGAGCTATTTTTTCTCTGTTGGGTTCCTTGGAACCTTTCTTGGATTTAGCAGCTTCAAGAAGCTGAACAGCCACCGGAGGTGTTTTTGTTACAAAATCAAATGATTTGTCAGCATATACTGTTATCACTACCGGTATTACTTTTCCAGCCTTGTCCTGGGTCCTCGCATTGAATTGCTTGCAGAAATCCATGATATTCACGCCTTTAGAACCCAAAGCAGGTCCTACAGGCGGAGATGGATTAGCTCCTCCGCCACGAATCTGTAACTTTATAAGTCCAGCAACTTCTTTTGCCATAATTTAAAATTTGCGTGTTTATTGCGAGAATTTGACAGTTATTCAGGAAGCATTATAAATATTACAACCGTCAATATCTTCAGTTAATTTTCTTTTTCAACCTGCATAAAACTAAGCTCAAGCGGTGTTTTTCTGCCAAAAATTTTAACCATGACCTTGAGCTTTTTCTTTTCCTCATTTACTTCTTCAATTATCCCCGTGAAACTGTTAAAGGGACCATCGATCACTTTTACAGCTTCTCCGACAAAGAACGGAATGTTCAGTTCCTCGTCGCTTGCATTCAGTTCATCCACCTTTCCCAGTATCCTGTTGATCTCAGCTTTTCTGAGAGGGACCGGTTCTCCGTCCTTGGATCCCAGGAATCCTATAACATTTGGTACATTCCTCAACAAATGGGGTATTTCACCAACCAGGACAGCTTCAACCAGCACGTATCCGGGGAAGAAGGTTCTTTCCTTGCTTATTTTTTTCCCGGAACGTATCTGGTACACTTTTTCGGTAGGTATAAGAACCTGTGAGATATACTCTCCAAGTTTAAGTCGTGTAATTTCACTATCGATATATTCTTTGACTTTCTTTTCCTTCCCTCCAATAGCTCTCAGCACATACCACTTCTTGACATTTTCACTCATTTAAGAGATCTCCTGTTTAATATAATAAACCGTAAACGAATTCCATTACCCTGCTGAAGGAAAAATCCATCAGGGCAACGATGAGAGCGATTATCAATGTAGCAATCATAACAAGCACAGCGCTATTCTGAAGTTCGCTCCAGGTTGGCCAGGTCACTTTATGTACCAGTTCAATGAATGACTCCTTTAAATATCCTTTTATACTCATTGTTCCTATAATTTGCACGGGAGGAGAGACTCGAACTCCCGACACCTGGTTTTGGAGACCAGTGCTCTACCAACTGAGCTACACCCGTGTAGTGCAGTGCCGCATTGAATCACAGCACTACTGAATTTCCAAAACGTCTACTGCAGTATTTCTGTAACCTGTCCGGCACCAACTGTTCTTCCTCCTTCACGGATAGCGAAACTAAGACCGACATTGATAGCCACAGGATAAATAAGGTCGACAGTAATTGTCACGTTGTCGCCCGGCATTACCATTTCCCTGCCTTCAGGAAGGGTGATCTCTCCGGTTATGTCGAGAGTCCTTACATAGAACTGGGGACGATAGTTATTATGGAACGGAGTATGACGTCCGCCTTCTTCTTTCTTAAGTACATAAATCTCAGCCTTGATTCTTGTATGGGGTGTTATGGAACCCGGTTTAGCAAGAACCATTCCTCTTTTAATCTCTTTCTTGTCAACGCCGCGGAGGAGAAGCCCTACGTTATCGCCAGCCTCACCTCTGTCGAGGATCTTGCGGAACATTTCAACACCGGTACATACGGTTTTGCGTTTTTCAGCTCCAAGGCCTATCATTTCAAGTTCATCACCTGTGAGAACGACTCCTGTTTCGATACGGCCTGTTGCAACTGTACCGCGACCTGTGATTGAGAACACATCTTCAACCGGCATCAGGAAGGGTTTCTGGTTATCGCGCGGAGGTATCGGAATGTATGAATCGACTGCATTCATAAGTTCAACCACTTTCTCTTCCCATTTTGCTTCTCCGTGCATTGCGCCGAGAGCTGAGCCCCGGATTACTGGACAATTATCGCCGTCAAATTTATAGAAGTTGAGAAGATCGCGTACTTCCATCTCAACAAGATCCAGAAGTTCTTCATCTTCAACCAGATCTACTTTATTCATGAATACCAGCACCTGGGGAACGTTCACTTGGTGTGCAAGAAGGATATGTTCACGTGTCTGTGGCATCGGTCCGTCAGTAGCTGCGACCACAAGGATTGCACCGTCCATCTGAGCTGCACCTGTAACCATGTTCTTAATGTAGTCGGCGTGACCCGGACAGTCTACATGTGCATAGTGGCGAGTAGCTGTCTGGTACTCGACGTGAGCAGTGTTGATAGTAATACCCCTTTCCTTTTCTTCAGGAGCATTATCAATTGAATCAAAATCCCTGATTTCAGAGAGTCCTATTTTGTTAAGGACCATTGTGATTGCTGCCGTCAGGGTGGTCTTACCATGGTCAATGTGACCGATTGTACCAATATTTACATGCGGTTTCGACCTGTCAAATTTTTCTTTTGCCATAACTCCAAGCTTATTAAATTTAGTTTATCGTATCTAATTAAATCATTAAAAAAAGTTCTTTTCCCCGTTGAGCCGGAGAGGGGAATTGAACCCCTGACCCCTTCCTTACCAAGGAAGTGCTCTACCCCTGAGCTACTCTGGCATCAAAAAGTGAGCGGGAGACGGAGCTCGAATCCGCGACCCTTAGCTTGGAAGGCTAATGCTCTACCAACTGAGCTACTCCCGCTTAGTATCGTCCATTGAGATCCGCATCCTCTCCCGGAATTATGCTAAAATATACAGCAGGTATCCATTTAAGTGGGGAGAGCAGGATTCGAACCTACGAAGGCGTCCGCCAACAGATTTACAGTCTGCCCCAGTTGACCGCTTTGGTATCTCCCCATTGAACAGAGTTAATCTCTTAAGACACACATTTGCAATTCCTTCAAGAGCCGATGAAGGGATTCGAACCCCCGACCTGCAGATTACAAATCAGCTGCTCTGACCAACTGAGCTACATCGGCATTTTAAAGAACGTCCCGAGAGTGCATAGTACACCCTTAAAAATCGGTGTGCAAATGTATGAATTTATATTTTATAATTCAAAATAATTCAAAATATTTTTATAAACAGAGATGCTACACTCCTCTCTTCTTCTGCTTATGCTTGGTAATCTGTTTTTTAAGAGCATCAACAGCCTCATCTGTAGCCTCCTCAAAAGTCTTGCTTTGCTTCTTTGCAAATAAAGGTCCACCGGGCAGATCGAGTTTGATTTCGCTTATTTTATTCTCACGCTCCTGATCTTTATCGAGCCTGAGGTATACTTCGGCATTGACAATTTCTTCACCATACTGAGTAAGCTTTCCAATTTTCTGATGAACAAAATCGATTAGTTTTTTGTCGGCATCAAACCTCACTGAATGAATCTGAATGTTCATAGTAGTACCTCCTGTTTATTTGTTTAAAATTTAAGCCCGTGGATGAGCCTGTTTATATATTTTCCTTAGTTTTTCAAATGTGTTGTGTGTATATATCTGTGTTGCAGAAAGATTAGCATGACCCAGGAATTCCTTGATAGTATTAAGATCAGCTCCCCGGTTAAGCATATGAGTGGCAAATGTATGTCGCAGGATATGGGGACTCTTCTTTTCAATTGTCGTTACCATGGATAGATATTTCTTCACTGTATTATAAACATACTTGTCGTATAATTTGTTTCCCTTTTCTGTGATGAAAAACCAGTTATCATTTGCTTCACCGGCAATTTCATTTCTCAGTTTCAAATACTCTTCAAGTCTCGCAATAAATGGTTTTGTAAGAGGAATTATACGCTGTTTATTTCTTTTTCCGGTAACTTTTATCGTGGCGCCGGCCAGGTCAACATCCTTGTCTCTCAGCCCGATAAGCTCTGATCGCCTCATTCCTGTCAGGTAAAGCATCTCTATAATCGTACGGTTTCTTATCCCTGAAATATCATTCCCGAAGTTGAAATCATCAAGCAGAGAATCAAGCGCCTTCTCCCCGACAAATACCGGGAGGTTCTTCTTTCTTTTCGGAAGAACTATCTTTTCAAGGGGATCATGCTTCACAATTCCTTCCTTCCTGAGGTACCTGAAAAAAACACGCAGGCAGGATATCTTTCTGTGAACGGTTACCGGCGTTATGCCGTTATCCATCAGGTTCACAATCCATCCTCTGATATCATGCGATGTTATTGTTGCCGGATCATCCGGGATATTGTTTCCGGACAGCCATAGAGAAAACTGATCCAGGTCATTCTTATATGACAGGAAAGTATGCAGTGAATACCGCTTTTCGATTTTCAGATATTGCAGGAATGATTCCTTATGGGTCATGAAGGAATCCTGTCTGTTATGATTAAAAGTCTCTGATGCAGCTTCGCGATTATTCTTCGCTTTCCTGCATCTTCTGAACGTACTTAGCCTTCTTGATTTCTTCTCTCCGGCGTACTGAAGGCTTGATAAAAGCCTGACGTGAGCGTAATTCACGAATCACTCCCGTCTTCTCAAATTTCCTCTTGAACTTTTTTAAAGCCCTTTCTATGTTTTCGCCTTCTTTAATCGGTACAATGATCATAAAAAATTCTGTTTTAAACGAGGCGCAAAGTTAGAAATAGAAATATTCTTTTCAAAACTTTTAAGGAGATAATTTCTTCATGTTGTCTAATTTTTTGATATCTAAATATTTACTGAAATTCTCTTTTTAGATTACCAAGCATTTATTAAAGGTACGTAAAAGAAGGCACTAAACAAAATTTAAGAGGTTAAAAATTAGTTAAAATGTTCCCCCCTTTGAAGGGGGAATTATTCCCCGAACTCCAGATACGGCCTTAGCTTACTTTCTTTCTCCGGGGCAATAAGCTTATTGTCAACCAGGTCACTCATTCCTGATATCCTGCCGTTCAGTTCCAGATACTTAAGGATAGCCGTTACTTCGTATTTCTCAAAATAAGGTAATCGTATAAGCTGCTTATAATCAGCAATATTTATTTTTATTTTCCGTATTGCTGATGTGTCTGCAAATATTCTTCCCCTTACCAGGTTAAAAGTCTCTTCTGAAAGCCCGTAAACCTCCTTAAGCTGATCTGCTGAAGCAAAGCCTCCGAGCAGATTCCTGAATTTGACAATCCTGGCTGACAATACCGGGCCAAGGCCTGGCAGGGCTTCCAGGGCTGCTGAATCACAATTATTGATATCAAGCAATGGCTTTTGCCTGTTGACGCTGCTTCGCCGGTATGATGATCCGGCGCTGTAAAACGAGACACGGGATACATATTCATTGACACTGTCCCTGACCTCAACCGGGAGCTCCTCAATGGTCATCTTTCGTACAGGGATAATGAATCTTAATCCGGCGATTGAAACTATCAGTATCAACATGACGAAGGACGATCTCCGTTCACGTCTGGTGAAGCCGAACCATTCTTTAAGCGGCTCCAATGAAAAATGCTTCATAATAATAAAATATGCAGTAAGACATCTGCAATTTACGAATTCTTTAAAAACTAATGGGAGATAGTATGAAAAATTTCTTATACCGCGTGATCAGAACGGATATCCTATTGCAACTACAAATGTGAAATCGTCGCGGAAGTCATATGGTCTGTTCAGCATGATCCATTTTGATCCTTCGGTAATCAGCGGGTCGCGCATCTTGATGCCCATATCTGCACGAAGAAGAACGAAGTTGAGGTCGAATCTGAAGCCGGCACCAGTACCTACGGCGATGTCATCTACAAAACTCCTGATATTGAATTGTGAACCCGGGGTAGCCGGATCATAATTATATGACCAGATGTTTCCTGCGTCGAGGAAGAGTGCTCCTTCAAGTATCCAGAAAAGTTTGAACCGGTATTCAGCATTTGCTTCCAGTTTGATATCAGCTGTCTGATTGAGCAATTTGGGATAGTCGGGAGCATACGAGCCAGGGCCAAGGGTGCGCACCTGCCATGCCCTTATACCGTTGGCACCACCTCCAAAATATTGCTTTTCAAAAGGCATGGCTCTTGAATTGCCATAAGGGATACCGGCTCCAATAAAACCACGGTAAACAACTGAGCTCACATCATTCAGGATAACATTGTATCTGATATCCATGTCAGCACGGAAATACTGCGCAAAAGTCTGCCCCAGGATGTTATAGCTTCCTTCTGTTTTTTCACTTCCGGCAATTCGGCTGACCATTCCAAGAAAATTGCCTGCTGCTTCCGCATTGACCCTTATGAACCAGTAATCTCTGGCCTTCTGGATCTTCTGTGTATTAAAAATTATGGAGTAACTGCCTCCAAGAATCATAATATCAGAGTAACTGTATGCAAGCGAGGAAGATTTTATTCTTTCCCAGAAATTTGCGTCAATTGTATCCAGGTTAATAAAGTTGAGCTGAAGCGGATTTACAATATGTGTTGTATACGTATTCCCGTTCCAGGTATAGCCAAAGGTGGCATTTGCCATCCTTCTGGTATAAAAAGGCATGCTCTGATAGTTATATGCAGCAAGCAGGGTTGTGGTTGGATTGTATTTTTTTATAAAACCCTCGGTTTTAATTATTGGAATGAGAAACTTCGGGAACCTCAGACTTGTTTCAACACCATATTCCCTTATGTTGCCAGATGTATCCTGCTGAGTGAGGGCTTCAAATGCTCCCTTCAGCTTAAGGTTGAATAACTCTGCTCCGTGGAACAGGTTCTTGTGCTGGTATATCAGGTTGAGCGCTCCGCCAAGGTACCCCGCCGTGTTGGTTCCTTCCAGTTCGACCTTGTAAGACTGCTGACTCAGAAGAGTAAGCTGGATGGTGCAATCGAGGCTTAGTTCTGAAGAAACCGGGGCTTCGGGATCAGTTACTTCATTATAAAAAATGTTAACAAGCCTGAAAGTCTTCAGGGCAAGCAGGTGCGACTGCGTCTGTTCAGTATTTGTGACGTTGAATAATGACCCGGGTTTCAGATAAAGGGACTGAATTATCAGATCATTCTTAATCTCGGATTTTTCATGTGGTATAATAAAATAGTACCCGCGATAATTCACGGTATCAAGGCTTTCAAGATATACCTCACCGCCTTCAAGAGCATCTTTTGGAACAAAATCGGGATATATATAGACATGTCTCACCCTGTACATTGAATGAGGGACAAGGGTGATCCTGTTATTTTCATCTACTTTCTGGAACTTTTTCACACCGTAATAAATATCTACCTTCCGGTTGCCGACGGTGCTGTCAATATTAAAATAAATGTGATCTCCGGAAAAGCCATAGAAGCCCATATCTTTTATAAACCTTTCAAAACGTGAACGTTCAGCCTGAAGAACATCAACATCATAAGGTTTGCCTCTTTCAATCATGCAATCCACTGAATCCAGATAGAATAGTATTCGGATTGATGTATCTGCTATCTCATAATAGAGGTTACGGATAATATATGGGGCTTTAAGGTCAACATTGTAATATACTTTTGATTTTTGGTTGGCTGTCTCTATCGTTTCCATAACCTGGCTGTCAAAATAGCCTTTAGAGGATAAATATGATCTAACCTGTTCAGTGGATTTTGTTGTGGCATACGGATCAAAAATAACAGGTTCTTCTCCTATCTCTCTCAACCATCCATGAGGCCATTTCTTCTTATTGATATTGGAAAGGTTATATAATCCCAGATGGAATTTCACTCCGAAGATCCTTTTGTTCGGCCTCTGTTTCAGATAAGGCTGAAGTTCTGACTTTTCTATTCCATCATTGCTTATAATTATATGATTTTCGTCAAGAAGGGTTTCCCCGCGCTGAACATATTTTGTTGGATTACATGACGATATAAGGAAAATTATGAAAAGAAAGAACAGAGAATATCCCGGAATAGAATTATTTTTATTTGATATATTTTTTTCCAAATTTTGTAGCAAAGAAAGTCACACAAATATATCAATAATAATTGACTAAGGTTGCTGGTTCCTTGTTCCTGGTTGACTGGCTGCAGGATTGACAAGCAACAAGCAACAAGCAAGAGTAAAGGGCAACCAGTGATCAGAAACAAACAGCTTAGACTAAATATTCTATAAAATAACATTATTATGGTCAGTAAAAGCAAGATGAACTTCATCATCTCCCTTCAGAAAAAAAAGGTCAGGGAAGAGGAGCGGCTGTATACAATAGAAGGCGACAAGCTTGTGAAAGAATTCCTTACGGCTAAAATGCCGGTAAGGATCCTGGCTGCCAGACCGGAATTCCTGAACTCTCTTCCCCTGGTCCATAAGCAGGGTGTTGGAGAGGTCATCCCGGCAAGCTACGATGATCTGAAAAAGATAAGTTCCCTGAAGACTCCGCATAATGCCCTGGCTGTTATTGAAATGCCTGATATTAAAATGGATACTGACAACCTCCGGAAAGAATTGTCAGTAGTCCTTGATTGTGTACAGGATCCCGGGAACCTGGGAACTATAATAAGGGCTGCGGCATGGTTTGGCATCAGGAATATCTATTGTTCAGAAAATTGTGTGGATGTATATAATCCCAAAGTGATCCAGTCAAGCATGGGAGCCGTTATGCATGTAAATATTTTTTATACTGACCTGCGTAAACTGCTGGAATCAGCTTTTTCCGCCAAGATCAGGATCTATGGGGCACTTGTCAATGGTGACTCGATATATTCTCACAAGCTTGACAATACCGGGATCATTCTTCTGGGCAATGAATCAAAGGGCATTTCGGAAGAGCTTCTCCCTTACATCACTGATAAAATAATGATCCCTAAAATAAGCCGGGCAACATCAGGAATAGATTCACTCAACGTAAGTATGGCTGCTTCAGTGATCTTCTCGGAATTTACCAGAAGCAAGGGAAGACAACTTTAAGTTGCTGGTTCCTGGTTGCCGGTTAACATGCCTGTAAATGGCAGCGGCAGGAACCAGAGTGATGTGCCTGCAAAAAATGCCAGGAAAGCCAGATAACTGTTTGTCAGTGAATCCTTCACTGCACCGCTGTAACAATTTTTGCCGGGCAATTCTTTTTACGGTTGCGGCCTGCACTAAACAGTAGAAAAAAATGGTTAAACAGCGATGGTCACCGGCAAAATACAAAAGAATGAATGGACAGCGCAAATGAAAGCTGCTTTGATCTTAAAAAAGATCATTGTCTGACAGATCTTTTATCTTCTTTGCAATAGCTTCAGCAGCTCTCACTCCGTCAACTGCCGATGAGATTATTCCCCCGGCATAGCCTGAACCTTCACCGCACGGATAGAGTCCGGAGATCAGGATATGCTCCATTGTTTCAGGGTTGCGCTGAATTCTGACAGGCGAGGAGGTCCGTGATTCGACACCCAGTATAACTGCCTCATTGGTAAGATATCCCTTCATCGCTGATCCGATGAGACGGAATCCCTCTCTGAGCCTGGATCCTATTGATGGAGGCAGCCATTCATGAAGCGGTGAAAGATTAACACCGGGGAAGTATGAAATCTCCGGCATGGAAGATGATGGCCGGCCGGAAACGAAGTCAGATAGCCGTTGTGCAGGAGCTTTTTGTGTCTGACCTCCATGTATCCATGCTTCTCTTTCAACCTCTTTCTGGAATTCAAGCCCGGCAAGTTCATTGTGCCGGCTGAATTTCAACAGGTCTTCAGGTCTTATCTCAACCACAACCCCTGAGTTTGCCCATGCTGAATTACGCTTCGAAGGAGACATCCCGTTAACGACAACTTCCTCCTGTGATGTTGCTGAGGGCACTATAAATCCGCCAGGACACATGCAAAATGAATAGACTCCCCTTCCATCGACCTGCCTGGCAAAATTATATGATGCTGCCGGAAGGAACCTGCCACGGGGTTGCCCGTGATACTGCATCCTGTCAATAAGATCCTGAGGATGTTCCACTCTCACACCCATCGCAAAAGGTTTTGTCTCCATCACAATCCCCCTCCTTTTGCAGATATCGATCATATCTTTCGCAGAATGGCCAGTCGCAAGGATGACATTTGCTGAAAGGTATTTCTCATTTCCTGATGCAACGACGCCTTTTATCACCTTGCCTTCAATAATGAGGTCGGTTACTTTCTTTTCAAGGAAAAAGTGACCGCCTGCATCAACAATGGATCTTCTTATCTTTTTGATTATCCCCGGGAGCTTATCTGTCCCGAGGTGAGGATGGGCTTCATACAGGATATTATCGTTTGCTCCGTGGAGGCACAGAAGTTCAAGCACTCTCCTGTTATCACCTCTTTTTTTTGAACGAGTGTAGAGTTTTCCGTCGGAATAGGCACCTGCTCCACCCTCCCCGAAACAATAATTGCTGTCGGGATCGACAATATGTTCCCTGCTAATCCTGGCAATATCAATCTTGCGTGCTGACACATCCTTCCCCCTTTCAAAGATCACCGGGCACAAGCCAAGTTCAATAAGACGCAATGCGGCAAATAATCCTGCAGGTCCTGCACCTGCAACTATTACCTCTTCACACTTTGATACATCTACGGGGACAAACGGCTCAACTGAAAGAGCAGAAGGTTCATTCCCTGCAAATATCTCAACAGACAGGTTTACCCTGATATTTTTTTGCCTAGCATCGACCGACCGTTTTATGATCCTGAAATAAGAGATATCTGAAGGATGAACCTTAATCAGTTCTCCTGCAATTTTACGCATGGCATTTTCGTCGGCTGCTTCTTCAGGTTTAAGACTGAGATTGACCAGTTGTGGCATTTCTATTCAAAATGAAAGGCAAGTATCCATATCTGAGACCTCATCTTCTCAATTGCATTTCGGAACTCCTGATGGCCCGACGCTGCTTCATCGACAATTACATTGCGGATACCGTTCGACATTTTCAGCTCCACAGATAATTTGAAATACATGAGATAAAAATCGATGCCGGCACCGGCTTCATAGTAGAGATCCGGCCTTTTGATCCTTATATATACGGGTTTCTCATCATCAAACTCTTTTTTCCCTGCAAGATCAAAACGGTAATTCAGTCCGGTCACCACATAAGGACGTACATTATTCAACCGGTCGCCTTTATATTTGAGAAGCAGAGGAAATTCCATGAAAGATGATTCAAGTCTCTGCTGCTGGTTATAGACAACCTGGTTTTTATAATACCTCACATTTCTCTGACCAAAGGAGACACCCGGAAGGAACCTGATATCAATATATCTGGAAGGATGCAGATCAGTTACGATCTGGATATTAATCCCCGGATTCAACCTGGAGACATCAGGATAGAGAGAATCGGCTTCAAGATATTCCTGCGAGGGGGTGATATTGAAATCCATCGTGTTGAACCCAAGGCTGAATCCGAAATGAAGGAGCTTTTCATCATACCAGGATCGGTTCATTGGTTTTGCTTTTTGTCCCGACACAATGAAAGGCATCAAAAGAAGCATCAGTGAGAATGTTATATACGGGATCCTCTTTTTCAAGTTTTCAGGCAATATTTTTAATGTACAAGATAATAAACTGCTTTAATATATAATTATTGCCTCCGGGATTTGAAACCGGTATAGATGCAGGCAACGCCCCCGGTCAGTTTTTTTATTTTAACATCAAAAAATCCGGCACTTTTCAATAATGCCATAAATTGCTCATTATCCGGAAATTGCATTACCGAATCAGGAAGATAGCTATAGGCAATACTGTTCTTTGAAAAGAATCTTCCGATGACCGGAAGCAGTATCCTGAAATAGGAAAAGTACATCTGTCTGAACGGGAATCTTTCAGGCCTGGAGAACTCCAGTATCATCACCATGCCTTTATCGTTCAACACCCGGTTCATTTCTGAAAGTCCTCTCAGCCTGTCAGAAAAATTCCTGACGCCAAATGCCACCATTGCGACATCAAAGCTGCCATCACTGAAAGGCATGTTTTCAGAATCACCGGGTACAAGGTCAATCTTTCCGGAAAGTCCTTTTTTCCTTATTTTTTCCCTTCCCGATTCAAGCATTTTCAGCGAGATGTCAATGCCGGTAATATGCTCCGGATCGAGTTTCATTGCAGCAATGGCAAGGTCACCTGTTCCTGTTGCTACATCAAGGATCCGTGGATTTATATGTGTTTTAGAAATGACAGTGACTGCTTTTTTCCTCCAGAAGCGATCGATCCCGAATGATAAAAGGTGATTCAGAAAATCATAACGGAAAGCTATGTCATCGAACATTGATCCGATAACGGATTTATTGTCATGATTCTGTATCTCCTGATTATCGCCCATAAAAAAGAAAAAGCAAAGATTTAAAATATTTCTATTTTTACAGGAGCAAATTAAACAAAAATCCATGGACAAAATAATAATGATAACAGGTGCGACAGCTGGTTTCGGATGGGCAACAGCAAAGAAATTCGCAAAGAACGGGTATAATGTAATCATTACCGGAAGGAGAAAGGAACGCCTTGATGAACTGGAAAAAGAACTAAATGCCATAGGCAATATAAAGGTAATTTCCCTGAATTTCGATGTAAGGAAAAGGGATGAGGTTGCATCAGTCATTGAGAAACTTCCCCATGAGTGGAAGAATATTGATATCCTTGTCAATAATGCAGGCCTGGCTGTGGGGCTTGAACGCATTGATGCCGGATTCGCTGATGACTGGGACAGAATGATTGATACAAATATTAAAGGATTACTGTATGTGACAAGAGCAGTTTCTCCACTGATGGTTTCCCGCGGGAAAGGTCACATTTTCAATATAGGATCAATAGCAGGGAAGGCTGCGTACGAGGGCGGTAATGTCTATTGCGCAACCAAATCAGCGGTGGATTCACTTACGAGATCGATGAGGATCGACCTGCTGAAGCATAATATAAGGGTAACACAGATCGCCCCGGGGATGGCTGATACTGAATTCTCAATGGTCCGTTTCAAAGGTGATGCTGAAAAAGCCAAAGCGGTATACAAAGGGATCGATGCCCTTACAGCAGAAGATATTGCTGAGGTGATCTGGTTTTGCGCCACGCTACCGGATCATGTTTGCATTAACGACCTTGTTATAACTCCGACACAGCAGGCGGATGTGTTCTTCACTAACAGAAAGGCATAATAGTAAAATAAATAATACGGTCATGAAAAAAATTTGCATTCAGTTTATTTCTGTATCTATTCTTTTTGTCTTTTGTAATAGTACAGGATTTGGGATTAATACAAAAGACACAAGGATGATGTCTCAACCAGCGATCAGCAGCACCCATATTGCTTTTATCTATGCAGAAGATCTGTGGGTGGCCAACCTTGATGGATCACAACCTGTCAGACTTACTATTGATGAGGGAGTTGAATCAAATCCCTGCTTTTCACCTGATGGAAAGCTTATTTCTTTCAGTGCCCAATATGATGGGAATACAGATGTTTTTATAATCCCTGTTGAGGGTGGTGTGCCAACAAGATTAACATGGCACCCGGGAGATGATCTTGTAAGAGGTTTTACTCCTGATGGAGCAAATGTTTTGTTTGCTTCACAGCGTGCAGTATTTTCAAACAGATTCACACAATTCTTTCTTGTTCCCGTTAAAGGAGGCTTCCCGGTTAAACTGGATATCCCTAACGGGTATTCCGCATCATATTCTCCGGATGGCAAATCCATGGCTTACACTCCACTGTCGCCAGCCTATTACCAATGGAAGAATTACAGAGGAGGAAGGATTTCAAATATCTGGATATATTCCTTCATTGATCATTCTGTAGTTAAGATCCCTCAGCCAAAAGAAGGATGTAACGATGCCGATCCGATGTGGATAGGGGGGAAAGTATTTTTTATCAGTGATCGTAATGGTGAATTTAATTTGTTTTCATATGAAATCGGAATAAAAGAAATAAGGCAACTGACAAACTTTACTGATTTCCCGATTCTAAAAGCTTCTGCAGGCAATGAAAAGATCGTTTTTGAACAGGAAGGTTATTTGCATACCTATGATATAAATTTAAATTCAGAAAAGAAACTGACTGTTGGAATAGCGACCGATCTTCTCGAGTTGAGGCCAAGATATGTTCGGGGGAACAACTATTTTCGCAGTATTGACATATCACCAACCGGATCAAGAGTGGTTTTTGATTTCAGGGGGGAAATAATTACTCTCCCGGCAGAAAAAGGTGATCCCAGAAATATTACTCTTACTACCAGCGCCCATGAAAAATACCCCTCATGGTCTCCCGATGGAAAGACCATTGCATATTTTTCAGATATTTCCGGAGAATATGAGCTCCATCTAAAATCACAGGAGGGTAAAGGTGATATCAAAACCATTAAACTTACCGGAACAGGTTTCTATGCATTCCCGAGATGGTCTCCCGACAGTAAAAAAATCTGCTATACTGACAATGGAAGAAATCTCTATATCATTGATATTGGATCAAATACTATAAATAAAATTGATTCTGATGAGCTTTATGGTCCTGGAGCATTTCGAAATATTTTCGGTGATTGGTCATCGGATTCAAAATGGTTTACTTATACAAAAATACTGCAAACATATTTCAAGGTTGTCTTTCTTTACTCACTTGACCAGCAAAAATCAATTCCTGTTACCGATGGATTAAGTGATGCCTCCGATCCCGTATTTGATCCAAACGGAGAATACCTTTATTTCTTTGCTTCAACTGATGCTGGTCCTGTCGTCAATTGGTTTGATCTTTCCAACCAAGATATGAGTATGACAAACGCAATTTATCTTGTCACACTGAGAAAGGATATTGAGTCTCCCTTTGCAAAAGAGAGTGATGAAGAAAAGATTCAAACTGAAAAAACTGAACCAGAGAAACCAGTTGAAAAGAATAAGAAAGAGACCAAAGCTGCTACGTCTTCAGAAGAAAAACCTGAACCTTTAAAAATCGAAACTGATGGTATCCAGGACAGAATAGTCAGCTTGCCTGTCAGATCTGGAAATTATGTAAGCCTTGGTGTTGCTGGCACAGGTGAAGTCCTGTACATTATCAGGCCTTCTGTTCCGTCAGAAAATTCAAGGTTGCATAAATACAGTCTGAAAGATCGTAAAGATGAGGAAGTGATGGAGCTGGATTCTTATAAACTATCTGCTGACCGGAAAAAGATCTTCTATAGGAAAGGTGAGGTTTATGGGATAACAGATGCCATTAAAAAGCCTGAGCCTGGCAAAGGGATACTAAATACAGGAGCAATTTCAGTTAAAATCGATCCTCTTGCTGAATGGCCTCAGATTTTTGACGAGGCATGGAGAATTAATCGCGATTATTTCTATGATCCTGGAATGCAAGGGGCCGACTGGAATGCAATGAAGGAAAAATATTTAAAATTCATTCCCGACCTTGCCTGCAGAAGCGATCTCAACAGGATCATTCAGTGGATGTGTAGTGAGTTAAGCGTAGGACATCATAATGTCAGCGGAGGTGACAGGCTTAATAATCCTCAAAGAATTGGGGGAGGATTGCTTGGAGCAGATTATGTAATATCAGCCAACAGATTTCAGATAGATAAAATCTATGGCGGGCTAAACTGGAATCCCGATCTGAGATCACCTTTGACAGAACCTGGTCTGAATGTCAATAAGGGCGATTACATTCTTGCTGTTAACGGGAATGACATGACTGCTGATAAAAACATTTATAGTTTCTTTGAGAATACCGACGGGAAGATAGTAGAACTGACAATCAACAATAAGCCCGATTATGCCGGGTCAAGGGTTGTAAAGGTCGTTCCGGTAGCTAACGAATACTCTCTTAGAAATCGTGACTGGGTAGAAGGAAATCTGAAAAAAGTAACAGAGGCCACGGAAGGGAAAGTGGCATATGTGTATGTTCCAAATACATCAACTCAGGGACATGAATATTTTAAACGGTACTTTTTCCCTCAGGCAGACAGGAAAGCAATTATCATTGATGAAAGATTTAACGGAGGAGGTGCAATTGCAGACTATTACATTGATATCCTTCAACGTCAGCTGCAGTCTTACTGGAATATGCGCTATGGCAAGGATCTAAAATCTCCCAGCGCTTCAATACAAGGGCCAAAAGTCATGATTATCGACGAAATGGCAGGATCAGGAGGTGATCTTCTTCCATGGATGTTTAAAAAATTCGGTTTAGGTACACTCGTTGGGAAAAGAACCTGGGGTGGCCTTGTTGGCACCTTGGGTTTTCCTGAATTTATTGACGGAGGTAGGGTAACAGCACCCAATGTAGCTATATGGACAAATGATGGATTTGTTGTGGAGAATGTCGGGATACAACCTGATATCGAAGTGGAACAATGGCCTTTGGACATTATAAACGGAAAAGATCCTCAACTTGAGAAAGCTATCGAAGTTGCTCTTAAGGAACTGGAAAAGAATCCTCCAGAAGAACCTGTAAGACCACCATACCCAGTAAGAGTCAGAAAATAAAAATTAATCAGCAGGGGCGTTCCATGGAACCTCCCTACTGGTTCATATATCCCTGGTCGTGTAAAACCTGCACCAACATTTTTGAAAAATAAACATTGTCTTCCTTTTTATACCTGACGTCAGTAAATACCTGGGCAAGTGTTTCCTTATCATTCTCTTTCACAAATTGTTGTGAGTCTGTCCTTTTCTCTTTATCTGAATAATATTTGTCAATATATCCGGCGGTATAATCATGATATGTTTCAATATGGATCACGGCTTCAAGAGGGAGCCTGTCGACCTGTTCAGGTTTTTCAGCCGGCAATCCCACAGTGACAGTTGTTACGGGAACAACACCTGCGGGTAGCCTGAGAGCTTCAATTATTTTATCAGCCATGTATGTAGTGGTTCCAAGATAGCAGATACCGAGTCCTTCAGCTTCGGCTGCTATGCAAAAAGTCTGGGCTACCAGCAGTGCGTCAATCGCTGCAGTAAAGAATGACAGGAAATTATCATATCCCGGATCAGCTTTTCTCTCATGGCACCATTTATTGAACCTGTTGAAATCTGCACAGAAAGTCAGAACAACAGGCGCCTCAGTTACCATCTTCTGGTTGAAATGGTATGGTGCCAGTTCTTTTTTCTTATCGGGATCCCTTGTGATAATGATGCTGTAAACCTGCATGTTCCCGGTTGTCGAAGCCCGGCATGCTTTTACCAGCAGATCCATAAGCAGCTTATCGTCAACAGGTTCGGAAGAATATTCACGAATAGTCCTGCGATTCAGAAGAAGATCATTGATGTTATTCATTTCGAAAATAGTTGAATATTTCACAAAGGAAACAATTTCCGCGGGAACCTGAAGAGAGGATTAAAAGGATTTTCTATCTTAGTACAAACTTATGAACTATGAGCAGACAGGTAACATTATTCACAGGTCAGTGGGCTGACCTTCCATTGGAAGAAGTGTGCCGGAAAGCCAGATCATTTGGATATGACGGTTTGGAGCTGGCATGCTGGGGCGATCATTTTGAGGTTAACAAGGCGACTGACGCCTATTGCAGGTCAAGAAGGAAGATGCTGGACAAGTACGGACTTAAGGTGTTTTCCATTTCAAATCATCTTGTCGGTCAGGCAGTATCCGATCGCATTGATGAGCGCCATAAAGGCATCCTGCCTGGATATGTCTGGGGAGACGGTGATCCCGAAGGTGTAAGGAAAAGAGCAGCGGAAGAAATTATTAAAACCGGGGAAGCAGCAAAAAAGCTTGGTGTTTCTGTTGTAAACGGATTTACAGGAAGCCCGATATGGCACCTCGTTTATTCTTTTCCTCCCGTCCCTCCAAAAATGATTGAAGATGGCTACAGGGAGTTTGGGAAAAGATGGAAACCGATCCTGGATGCCTATAAAAAGCTTGGAATACGATTTGCACTTGAGGTACATCCTACAGAGATCGCCTTCGATATTGTATCCGCAAGGAAGGCACTGAAGGCTGTCAACAACCATCCGGCTTTCGGATTCAATTATGATCCCTCCCATCTTGGTTACCAGGGAGTTGACTATGTGGGATTTATTCACACTTTCGCAGACCGGATCTTCCATGTTCACATGAAGGACGCAGGATGGTCGGATATTCCGACAGAAGCCGGCGTTTTCGGAGGTCATACCGAGTTCGGAATGAAGGGCCGTTACTGGGATTTCAGGAGCCTGGGACGCGGGAACATCAACTTTGAGGAGATCATAAGAGCTCTCAACCGAATAGGTTATAGAGGTCCGCTCTCAGTTGAATGGGAAGACAGCGGTATGGACCGTGAACACGGGGCCAGGGAGGCCTGTGAGTTTGTCAGGGCTATCGATTTCCCTTCCTCAAATATTGCTTTTGATGCAGCATTTGAAAAATAGATTGCCGGTTAATCAACTGTTTTAAAAAATCTAATTTATATTTTCATGGATATAACAATCAGGAAAACCAAATTATTCAATGCAAGCTGTGTTGCATTGGTAGTTACAGCCCTGGCTTTCGCAACAAGGGGTTCTTTTGTTGAAGCCTGGGCAACTGAATTTGACCTGACACATACCCAGGTCGGATGGATAGTGGGTACAGCTTTCTGGGGCTTTACTCTTGCAATGGTCTTTGGCGGTCCGCTGGTTGATATTATCGGACTTGGACGAATCATTGCAATTGCATTTTTCTGTCATGTTATTGGTATAGTTCTCACCATAATCGCGACAGGTTTCTGGACTTTGTTTATTTCCACTCTCTTTATCGGTATTGCGAACGGCAGTGTGGAGGCTGCCTGTAATCCATTAATAACAAGCATGTATACAGATGAAAAAACTCGCCGTCTTAACCGTTTCCATGCCTGGTTTCCAACCGGAATAGTGATCGGGGGACTTGTGGTTTACCTTTTCAATAATATAAGTCTCACTGACTGGCGGTATGCTATGGCTATAATGCTTCTGCCGACATTTGTTTATGGATTTATGTTTCTGAACAAGAAATTCCCGCAAACAGAACGGGTAGTTGCCGGTTTTTCATATAAAGACATGCTGAAAGCCTGTTACAGTCCTCTGTTTATGTTCATGGCATTCTGTATGATACTAACAGCTTCGACTGAGCTTGGTACGAATCAATGGATCGCTGCTTTGCTGGCAAATGTCTCGGATAATCCTATCCTTCTGCTTGTATGGATATCCGGTATAATGGCTATCGCACGTCTGTTCGGGGGAACCCTTGTACATAATGTCAGATCCACTTTAATATTACTCACTTCTGCTGCCCTTGCATTTATCGGATTAATGCTGATGGGATATACCAGCGGAGTAATGGTATTTGCTGCTGCCGGAGTTTTTGCACTCGGTATTGCATTCTTCTGGCCGACCATGCTTGGATTTGTGTCTGAAAACATACCACAAAGCGGTGCGCTGGGACTGGCAATTATGGGAGGTATTGGTTTCCTGGGAGGTGCTATCGCCCAGCCGGCTCTGGGTGCAATTTTTGATGCCCAGACAGCCGCTGCAGTACCGGCAGGACAGATAATCGATATTTTAAAAAATGCTGCTGCCGGATCGCAGGAAGCTGCAATCTGGGCACAGACTCAACTCACAGGAGGAGCAAATACACTGAAATACGTATCAATAGTACCTGCAATATTGATTGTCTGTTTTATTTATCTGCATTTCAGAAAAAGAACATAATCATAAAACTGAAAATATCATGAAAAAGATAAAGCTGGGAATGATAGGAGGCGGCATTGGTGCTTTCATCGGTGACGCTCACCGCCGTGCCTCACGTATCTGCAACGACTACGAACTTATTGGCGGCGTTTTCGACAAGGATTATGCCAGGAGCAAGGAGTTTGCAATAAAGGAAGGCTTAAGCCTTGACCGCTGCTATAACAGCGTTGATGCCCTTATCAAGGGTGAGCTTGCATTCTCAAAAAATGAGAGAATGGAAGTCATAGCAATTGTTACACCAAATGCTCTTCATTATCCTTTTGCCAGGAAATTTCTTAACAACGGTTTCCATCTTGTCTGCGAGAAGCCGATGACACTTACCGTAAAAGAGGCTCTCGACCTGGAAAAGCTTGTGGCTAAGAACAAGCTGACCTTTGCGCTGACTCATACTTATACGGGATACCCGATGGTGAGACAGATGCGTGATATGATCGCCAGAGGTATTCTTGGCACTATTCAGCGCATTGACGCACAATATTACCAGGGATGGATCAATGCAATTATTCATGGAACAGGCAGCAGGATAACCGGTGTCTGGCGACTCGATCCGAAATTTGCCGGTGTAAGCAGCTGCATGGGAGATATAGGGGTGCATGCCTTCAACCTTATTGAGTATACCACCGGACTTGAGATAAAGGAGGTGCTGTCGGATCTTAATCCGGTGAAGGATGGTGTAAAACTCGATCTTGACGGTACGGTACTTCTGCGTTTCAGCAAAAAGCTCAAGGGAGTTATAAGATCCAGCCAGGTGTGCGCCGGAGAAGAGAATAATCTTACTATTGCTGTATATGGCTCAAAGGGGAGTCTCAAATGGGGTCAGGAAAATCCAAACTACCTTTACCTGCTAGGTGATTCAGAGCCAACAAAAGTTTATAAGCCCGCTCACGGGTACAATGATAAAATGGCTGAAGAGGGACACACAATGCCTGCAGGACACCCGGAAGGAATATACGAAGCCCTGGCAAATATCTACAAAGGTGCGGCAAAGTCGATCCGCAAAGAAAAACTCAGGCCCGGAGAGTTTCCAACCGTGCATGATGGTGTCAGGGGGATGAAATTCATCCACTCCGTTGTGAACTCGAATGCAAAGGGGAACGTATGGGTAAAGATATAATGACGCAAAGGCCTTAACCTGTACCCTATTTCTTTTTCCTGAGGAGGAATAAGACTACTCCGCCTACTACGATGACAGCTCCGGCTATTATTGCCATCAGACCTGTGGAACTTTTACCTTTTGCTTCTTCAGCTGACTCCTCATCTTCAACTGCATAATAGAAAGTCGGTTTGGCATCCGTATCTATATTTACAGTATCCTTCTGAGGCTGCGGCACTTCCTGGGCAAAAGCCATAGTTAGTCCTGTTAGTAACAATACCACTGATAAAGAAAGAATTAATATCGCTTTTTTCATTTTGTGATGGTTTTATGATTATTTAATTGTTTCAGCCAGTCTGTCATATTTCTCAGCTATATCCGGATCACTGTTCCTGTAAGTATCCGCCAGCGTCATGATCGCCGGCTTGTATCCGGGATTTATCGTCAGGCAGGTCCTTAACAGCTTCCGGGCTTTTTGCATATCCAGGTCAGCCAAAATTTCCGCCAGATCAACATATGCTCTGAAATACTTCTTGTTTATATTAATAACCTTTTCATAATAATCAACTGCCAGGTCTTCTCTCCCCTGTGCCCGTGAGATATTACCCAGGTACATAAGAGCAGGTTCAAATTCCGGATTTATTTCAAGCGCCCTCTTCAAAACAGAATCCGCTTTTGTGGCCTGTCCGTCATTATAAAGTGCCCTGGCAAAATTATAAAAAATCATTTCATCCTCATCGTTAATTTTCAGAGCCTCGTTAAAGAAGCTGACAGCATCGCTGTTCCTCCCCTCCTCAAGGGCTTTAAAACCGTAATAATCCGCCTTTGTCTTCCTTTCAAGAACAGCACAAAGAGGAACACTGTCAGCATATATTATATGTATGGCGTTAGCCGGCGGCCATGCCTTTTTCTTAAGCCTGTCAGGGGGAATATACCTGTTGGTAATAATCGAATAATCCCAGTCATTCTGGCTTCTCTCTTCATTCCTGAAATATGATGTCCGGATTCCGGGATTATTCCGGAATTGCCATTCGACAGAGAATGTTGCTTTGACAATTGCTGTATCGTTATTAGTATTATTGAGATAACTGATCAGCCAGTCTGATGCTTCGGTCTGTCCGATATAATAATAATCTGTCTCATAATTGCCGTAAGCACCATGCAATCCCCCAGTCAGCTGATTATAATACAAGTAATAATAAGACCTGTTTTTAGCCATAAATTTTACCGGATGTACTGAAAGCAGAAATAGGAGAGTAAACAGAGCCCACCTGAATAACCTGTTCTTTACCACATCAAAGATCAGGCTGAATCCGGTTGCGGCAATAAGAATAATCAAAGGATAGACAAAAAGAAACTGGCGCCAGGAGCTGTACAGGTTTGATTTCTCAACCATTACAAAAACAACAGGAAATAAGATTGTGAAAATCACCAGGCTGAATAACAAAGCTTTTCCAGAGTTAATTATCTTTTTAGTGAATGCCGCAAAAATAATAATTCCGGTCATTACAATAACCGGGATTGTTACTGCCATGGATTTCAGGAGATAATACCATGGCATAAAATCGGACCACATCATTTTACCTTCAAATATCTGTCTGAAAGTGGACGGGAAATGCGCCATTACTCGGTATGATTCAATTACATTCCTGAACGGATCCTGCAGTGCATAGGGCCAGAGAAGAATACTCAGGAAACAGGCAGCTCCCAAAACCAGTATCATTATTATCAGGCTTTTCCAGCCTTCAGTGTAATTAATTCTTTTTTCGCGGATGCTTTTTAGTAAAAAACTGACGCAGAAAAAAAGAAAAAGATAGCATATCAGCAACAGTCCTCCTGCTCTTATGCTTAGTGCTATGGCTATACTTAAAGTAAGAAGTACAGCATCAGGAAATGAACTTTTCTTTTCGGGAAACAGAAATTTCAGGCTGAAGAATATTGATGCAACATATCCCAGTGCGAACGGGATATCTTTAAGGTTATTCATGGCATGTCCCATGAAAGTCGGTGAAACCGCGTAAAGGAATAAGACAATAATCCCTGTCCTGTATCCAGTAAGCCAGACGGCAAAAAGCGCTGTTAATAAAATAACAGTCCAGCCCGCCAGTGAGCTCATCAGATGCCTGAACCTGTAAATATCATCAATCCTGAGCCAGTGTATCAGAATAGTCGTCAGGTTATCATACGACTGGCCATAATATTTCAGGTGTGAATCAGGAGTGTCGAGGGCAGACTGATCCCTGCCTCCTGTTGCAAAAAAATCATAGACTGACTCAGACTGACCATAATGAAGTACTTCGTCACATGATATCCCTGCAAACCTGCTAAAATATATCATTATGACAAGCAGAAATGCTGCACTGATGAAAAAGATATATTTCAGCCCATTTTGTGACATCATCATCCAGGAGTATCGCCATAGAATTTCCTGACAAAATAGACCGGACGGTTTTGTGATTCCTTGTAATTCCTGAAGATATACTCTCCCAATACTCCGAGAAATACCAGCTGTACAGAACCAAGAAAATAGATGCTCAGTAATATGGATGACCAGCCGGGAACAGCAATTCCCGTGGCTTTTGCTATCAGAACGTATATGCCGGCACCCATGAAGACAATTGTTCCCAGGGTACCCAGTACAAGGCAAAACCTTACGGGAAATCTTGAAAATGAAAAGATCGCATCAGAAGCAAGAGTGAACAGCTTCCTCATTGTCATCTTTGGCTTGCCCCTGAACCTTTCTTCCCGTACATACTCTACATCACCGTGCCTGAAGCCGATGTAAGTTCTTAATCCCGGCAGATAGCGCACTTTTTCCCTCATTGAAAGCAGGGCATCAACAGCAACTCTCTTCATCACCGAATAGTTACCGTAATCTCCCATTGACCGGATATCACCGATATTCTTAAATATCGAATGAAACAGTATTGCGTACAGATCACGGCTTTTAATCCCTTTCCTCCCGGTCCTTTTTGCACTTATAATATCATAGTCTTCCTCAACTGTTTTCCGGTACATCTCTGCCAGAAGTTCCGGCGGATCCTGAAGATCTCCGTCCATCATCGCTACAATATCTCCCCCTGCATGTTCAAGTCCGGCAGTAAGTGCTGCCTGGTGGCCGAAGTTTTTCGAGAGCGATAATATTTTAATCTTATTATTCTTTTCTCTCCAGGCAAGGATAGTGTCGACACTCTTATCAGTACTGCCGTCATCCACAAAGATCATCTCATAATCCTTTGTAAAAGATTCAACTGCTGATACGGTACGTCTGGCAAGCTCGTCAATCAGCTTCTCTTCATTGAATACGGGGATGACAAGGGAGAACATGATTATTGTAATCTTGTCAATGCAAATTCCACATCATCACTCAATTCAGGATCGGAGGCAAGAGCTTTTATTGCAGGGATACAGTAATCCGTTCCCATCCAGCTCAGTTCCCTGAGGATAAGCTTCTTCGCATCATCAGAAGCTTCATCGTTTCCCAGGACATCCACCATATTCTTTTCGAGCTTCAGAAGTTTTTTCTCATCTCCTGCTGCTTTGCGTATCTGGCTTTGCAGAAGGGTAAAATACTTCGTGCTCTTTCCAATATCATAATTTCCGATATTCTCAAATATCTCTTCAGGGGTCATTCCTTTAAAATCAGTCCATAATACGGCACCTGCCGCTGTGGGGAAATCAAAAGGCACCTCCTGGGTCACACTGCCTGTTGCTGCCCACTCGGCACCTCTCTGCAGTGTAACGATAAAGCCTGCACAGTGCAAAGCCTGATTCTCTTTCCCGTCAGGAGTTCCGATCAAAGTGGCAAAAATCCTTCCCTGCCCTCTGTTTCTGGCTACCAGTACAGGCTCTCTCCTGCCGGTACCTGAAAATGGATTACCTGAAAAAGCAGCGGCAAGAACCTGCACATCCTCTCCTGCAAATTTAATCCCCTGGATAATTTCGTCGTACGGATGAAGCCATCGTACCGGCAATCCCTTTGTTACCGGGTGATCTGAAACAGTTGTCCGTATCTCAAAGTCGTGTCTTTCGGATACTGTTATTGAATCTGCTGAAGCGCCGCCCGGGTCGCTCTTCGCGTTGTACAATACAATTCCTCCTCCGTTTTCGACATATTCAGCCAGTGATCCAGTTGTCTTCTCAGGCCATGTATCACCTTCATAATCAAGTACGACAAGGTCGTACCCTGAAAAATCAGGATTAAAACCCGACATATCTTCCCCTTTCCCGGGGGAGGTGGCAATTACCGTGGAGAACATACCGGTCTCATCAAGGATCTGCTTCACGGCCTCAGAGCTCACTTTCCAGTCATGATCACTTTGTCCGGTGATTATCAATGCTTTATACACAGGTGTTTGCTTGCATGAAGGCAAAAGAGTTATTAAAGCAGCTGCCAGCAGATATAATAGATATTGCTTTCTCATATTTTTAAGATTAAACGGTTGGTAAACTCCATGGATTGCGGTAAGGCCTGCTCAGAAGCCGGCTTGCCCTTTCATTGCCGGTTATTGTTTCATTAACGGGATCCCAGTAGATCGTTTGTCCCGTGGTCATTGCCATTTCTCCCAGCAGTGCCACAGAGATGGCACGATAGGCAGGCTCTATCGGAGCTATTGCCTGTGTGCCAGTACGGACGCTGTCAACGAAATTCTGCCAGTGGTTATCACTTTTATAAAGATGAATTTCATTTTCGCCAATTACCTCTTCGAGTATTTTCGGATCAGAGGCGGTAAGGACGTTACCCCTGTCGGTATGTATCCAGCCCTTCTCGCCATACCAGGTCGTTCCCATGCCATGTTCCAGTATGGAGGCATTCGCCACCCTCATCTCTATGCCGTTTACATAGCGGCAGAGGAAATCATATTCGACAGGGACATTATAAATTCCTTCCATCGGATAGACACCAGTACCTGATATCTCAACCGGGCCAGTGTATTCAAGCCCTGCACCCCAGTTTGCAATATCAATATGATGGCCTGCCCAGTCAGTAAGCTGGCCTCCGGAGTAATCGAGTATCCATCTCCAGTTCCAGTGTGATACTCCCCTGTACGGCACCTTCGGAGCCGGACCAAGCCACATTTCCCAGTTCATTTCAGGAGGGATCTCCTGAACGGGAGGAGTGCCGATACCCCCGCCGCCGTCTGGCAAGCCTGCTTCAATATAGGTTATTTTTCCTATCCTTCCGTTGATCACAAGTTCAGCACCTCTGTGGAAATGAGCCTGTGAACGCTGCCAGCTGCCGGTCTGCCAGATGATATTGTTCTTTTTGACAGCTGCAACAATAGTCTGTCCGTCCTTAATGGTTCGACAGATCGGCTTTTCACCATAGACATGAAGCTTTTTATTTACAGCTTCAGTATAAATGATCCCATGCCAGTGGTCGGGCAATGCAATGGAGACGGCGTCTAGTGTCTCCTTTTCGAGGAATTCCCTGAAATCCCCGTATGTCCGGCAATCATTGTTCCTGTTTGCGCTATCTACTGTCTGCTTTGCTTCTGCAAGATGACGCGAATCGACATCGCAAACGGCAACAAACTGAACTGCATCTTTAAGATCCAGGAAGTCTCTCATGTTCGACATCCCCTGCGATCCTGTTCCGATCGCCCCTATGACTATCCGGTCGCTTGGCGGCCTTCTGCTTCCCAAACCAAGCGCTGAGGCCGGAACAATATTGGGGAGGATGAACACTCCGGCTGCTGCTGCAGCTGATCGCCTGACAAAGATTCGTCTTGATGTTTTTTGTAGCATATATTTCAGATTATTTGTCCTTTATACATTGGTTTAACTGTACTTATCACAGGTGTTCCTGGTACCGGCGTTTCAAAAACCATATCAACAGGTCCGAACACAAGCTTTGAAGGACCGAGGTCCATATCCGACTTAAAGATCTCATCCCATGTAACTGCGCGCCCGGTGTAAGCTGCAGTCCTTCCCATGATGGCTGTGAGTGTTGAGAGGGCTGTCTGTTCAGCTTCATTAACATAATTACCTGTCCTTATGGCATATACCAGGTGCATATGTTCCTGCACATATGGAGGTATCACTGTCTGGTTCATCGGGTTGCCATTTTCATCCAGGGGATATTCAAACTTCCATTTTACGTTTCCTTCGAGATCCCAGATGGTATTCTGGCAGTTTGTATAACCTTCGGTTCCCATTATCAGCTCACCTGTACCGTTGGCACAGCTGTCGATCTGCCGGCACATGCTGTGTGAGCTTACGCCATTACCGTAGTCAAAATCAATATTGAAGAAATCATACTGATCGCCGGTAACCCTCCTGTGCCTGCCTCCGTAACCTATGGCCCTTTCGGGATATTTGCCAATGAACCAGTTTATTACATCAATATTATGAACATGAGTATCAAGTATATGATCGCCGCACAGCCAGCAGAAATTATTCCAGTTGCGGATCATGTATTCCATATCATTCCAACCCGGTTCGCGTTCCCTGAACCATACATGATCCTGGTTCCAGTAGGCTTTTGCCGACGTTATTTTCCCGATAGCTCCCCCGGCAACCTGCCTGTATGTTTCTATATAGTCCTCCTGGTGCCGGCGCTGTGTACCTGTCACAACATTCAGTCCTATGGCCTCGGCTTTTTTCCCGGAAGTTATTATCGAGCGAATGCCTGTAGAGTCAACAGCCACAGGTTTTTCCATAAAGATGTGCTTGCCTGTTGTTACAGCTTCAAGGAAGTGATCAGGACGGAACTGCGGGGGTGTTGCCAGGAGCACCACTTCAAGATCAGGCAGCGCCATCAGCTTTTTGTAACCGTCAAATCCGGTAAAACAGTTTTCTGCCGGTATCGGAAGGTTAAATGAGGCAAATCTTTCACGGCAGGCATCGATTTTATCCTGGAAGACATCAGCGAGAGCGATGATTTCCAGATCCGGTCCTGAGCTTATGAAATTTACTGCTGCGCCTGTTCCCCTTGCTCCTGCTCCCACGAGTCCTGCCCTGAGCTTTTTCCCTCCCGGAGCCCCTCTGAGAACAGGAGGCAGTTTTAGTTCCAGGTCATCGGCTTTCCTTTTACAACCCGAAACCATCATTCCGGCACCGGCGAAACCAATCCCTGCCAGTGCTGTCGCACCAATAAATTTTCTTCTGTCTAACTTCTTCATATACTATTTAATTTCAACTTCTTCAACTTTCTTCAACTCCCTTCAACCTTTTTCAACCTACTTTGACACTGATGTATCGACTTCACAAACCACCCTGAATCCCACATCAATACAATCGGAATACCACCATATACTCTTTGGCATCTGGGGATCTGTAACCAGCCACTCTTTTGTCCTGGTGAAATCGCGTACAGCACTCCTGACATCCTTTGCATCACTCTTGAATGATCCGCCCCTGATCACATGTTCCTGTCCCTTTGCAGGGCCTTCAGGATTGATTCCGGTTGAATCAGCGGCGTAAAAATCCGGTAAATAAAAATCAGAGCAGAACTCTGCCACATTACCCGACATGTTTTTCAGCCCGAAAGGATTCGCTGTGACATCTGAAGGTTCAGCTGTTTTTGCTGAACTATTGAGACTATAGATAATCCTTGATGCAATGATACCGGTATCAGGACGGATAAGTTTTTTGAGGAAACCTACTGAAGAATAGTCTTTCGGATCACCTTCAAAGAAATAAGGGATTTCTGTTCCTCCCCTGCAGGCATATTCCCATTCAGCTTCAGTGGGCAGACGATATTTCTTGCCGGTCACCTGCGAAAGCCACTGGCAGTAAACATTTGCGGCATGCCACGACATGGTTATAGCCGGTCTGGATCCCTTTCCCCAGCCCTGGTCAGGTGCTCCCCACGGCGGTGTTGCCCCGCTTATGGCATCAGCCTTCTGACTGCTTACTACCTGTCCTTCGGTTCTTCCCTGTGAGCCTGTTGCCCTGAAGAATGCGAGGTATTCATCCCAGGTAACTTCAGTTTTTGCGATCCAGAATTTTGATACAGTTACTTCCCTTACCGGGCCTTCGTCGGGATCACGCAGAGATTCGTCTTCGGGACTTCCCATTTTAAAGGTTCCTCCCGGCAAAGCGACCATTTCAAATGAGACCCTGGTACCGGGAATCATTTCCTTAAAGTCTTTAAAATCAGTTACTTTTGCCGGTTCAGCATAAGGAGGTTCTGTTGAAGTGATAGTGACTCCAAAAGTAGTATCATGTCCATGCAATACGGCATTCTTATCGTAATGACCGACAGTGAAGTGGCAGTTGATGCAGTTCAGGGGGTCCTTGCTTGTTGAATAGAAAAGATGTGCATTACCTCCATTGACTGAGAGCGTTACCGGGAAGAGATTTTCGTGGCAGTTGATGCATGAATTCTCATAAATAAATCCCTTGGCGTTTTCAAGGAGCTTTTTCTTCTCCCAGTCGATCTTTGCACTATCCTTGAAAAAATAACCATAAGCATCCTTCAGTCCATGCTTTGCCTTTGCATACATATATCCCTGACCTTTGGGGGGAAGATGGCACTCGGCGCAGTGAACAACTGTACCGGATGAATTATTAAAATGGGTTGAAAGCTTCCATCTCTGGTCTGCATGCGGATGTATATGGCACGACATGCAGTATTTGTCGGTTGATGTTGATTTCATGATCTTCCCTCCGGAAAGGGAAAGCGCAATGCAAACAAAAATCCCTAATAAAAAGAACCAGAATTTTGTTTTACGGCTGACAGGTCTGCTCCTGCGGTAGTTGTAATTCATTTGCCCGACATATCAAAAACCTGATAAAGTTAATTGATTGCCGGACTTTGCAGCAACAAAACAGAATTTTTTTAAGACTTTTTAAGATTAACTCAGAATCTCTTGGTATAACCGTGGCAATAAGGCACCTTTCCATTATTGAAGTAATAATCCTGGTGATAATCCTCAGCATCAAAGAACTCAGATGCTTTCGTGACAGCGGTCGCTATCCTGTAACCCTTGTCTGTCAATATCTTAAGGCTATATTCAGCTGTCTTCCTCTGGTCATCGTTCATATAAAAGATCTCAGAACGGTACTGGTCGCCGAGATCGGGGCCCTGTCCGCCAACCTGGGTAGGATCATGTATTTCAAGAAACAGTCTGAGCAGTTTTTCGTAGCTCGTTTTTTCGGGATCATAGATGATTTTTACTGCTTCTGCATGACCCGTTTTCCCTGTACATACCTCCTTATAGGATGGATTTTTCACATGACCGCCTGTATAGCCTGAATTAACCGAGATGACTCCCGGTTCCTTCTGCATGAAATATTCCACACCCCAGAAGCAGCCTCCTGCAAATACTGCTGTACCATATCTCCCTTCTTCAACAATTGCAGGTACAAAATCGAGAGAAACTGAATTGACGCAATGGCGGATATTCTTCGGTGTCATTCTCTCCCCGGTAAAAACATGCCCCAGGTGAGCTCCGCATGAAGCACAGGTTATTTCGGTTCTCATGCCGTCCGGATCGGGCGATCTCTTTACAGCTCCTTTGATCTCGTCATCAAAGCTTGGCCACCCGCAATCCGATTCGAATTTCCCCGATGAATAATAAAGTGCGGCACCACACTTTTTACACAGGTACGTACCCTTCTCCCTGTAATCTGTATATTTTCCGGTAAAGGGTGTTTCAGTACCTTTATTATTGATGATATATGACTCAGCCTTTGTGAGATTATTTAGCGGCAGTTTCTCCTGAGAAAATGATTTTGTGGTCATTGTAACTGATATTGCTGAAATTATTAATATATACTTCTTCATAATAATATTTTGAGATATAAAGGAATAACAAAATTATTATAAAAATGTTGAAGGATTACTATGGTATACTTTTTGAACCATCCTTAACGTTTATTTGTTTTAACTTTATAATTGTTTTACAATTAAGGGAAAATTTAAACAGATCAGGAATTAATTCCCGGCACAATGGTTGTTTTTTAAATGAAAAGTTTATTTTTGTATTCAATTAATTTGTTTTCTGTATGAAAAAATTTGCTGTTATACTGTTAATTACTTTTGTAACCGCTCTGGTTGTCAGCTCTTGTAACAAGGAGGCTTGTCCGGCATACAGCAAGGCTGAAACTGAGCAGGCCGGGCATGTAGGATGATACCTGATTTTTCCCTTAATGTATAAGTAAGCTCATCATGAAAAAGCTGCTTATAATAGCGGTTGTGCTTTTATTTGATGCAGTTTCTCTTATCGCACAGGGGGAAATTGATGAACAGCAGAAAGTATTTTTCCGTAATGAAAGATCATTTGCAATCCTTCTCAATTCTGACGGTTTTGGTTTAGGCTACCGCGAAGCAAAAAGAATTGACTATCTGAACAAACGTCTCCTTGAGATAGACCTGGGGACACTAAAGCATCCCAAAGAATACAAAGTCAATAATCCTTACAACCAGTCAGCTAGCTCATTTGTTTTTGGGAAACTTAATACTGTTGCTTATATAAGGGGAGGGATAGGGCACCAGCATGAAATGTTCAAAAAAGCTGATCTCGGGGGAGTTGCGGTAAGATATTTCTATTCCGGAGGTCCGGTAATTTCTTTTTATAAACCCATTTATTACAAGGTTATTTATTTTCAGTCCTTGGATTCATATCGGTTCGAGAAAGAGAAATTTGATGTGACAATCCACGATCCTACAATGATTTACAGCAAAGCACCATTTACAATGGGATTAAGTGAAATTAAAGCTCTTCCAGGTCTCTATGCTAAAGGAGGATTTAATTTTGAATACAGCAAGGCGGATAAAGTAATACATGCCATTGAGGTCGGAGCCCAGATTGATGCTTTTCCCCAAAAAATACCAATAATGGCAAGTCCGGATAATAAAGCTGTATATTTCTCATTATTTGTCAGTTACAGGCTGGGGATCATTGTTGATCCCCTTCATCCTGAAGAGACCAGGCTTTCAAACCTGTTCAGAAGGAAAAGGAGTATCTTATAGTAAAGGTCCCTTGTTATTTTCATGGAAACTGTTACTTTTGCTGTTCAGTTTATTAACCAAATTATAATACAGATATGTCAAAAATTAAAGTAGGTATCAACGGTTTTGGCAGGATCGGCCGACTGGCCTTCAGGGCTGCCTTGAAGAGGAACGATATAGAAATAGTTGGAATCAACGACCTCCTCGAAGTGGATTATATAGCTTACATGCTCCTTTATGACACGATACACGGCAAATTCGATGGAAAGATCGAAGTCGGAGATGGCAAGCTTGTTGTAAACGGGCAAAGCATTCGTGTAACTGCAGAGAAGGATCCGGCTAACCTGAAATGGAACGAGGTAGGCGCTGAATATGTAATTGAATCTACAGGCCTTTTCCTTACAAAGGAAACCGCAATGGGACATATCACTGCCGGCGCCAGTCGTGTTGTGATGTCAGCTCCCTCAAAAGATGATACCCCGATGTTTGTAATGGGCGTTAACCATGATAAATACAAGGCTGACATGCAGTTTGTATCAAATGCCTCCTGTACAACAAACTGTCTTGCCCCTGTTACCAAAGTTCTCCACGATAATTTCGGCATTATTGAAGGTCTCATGACAACAGTTCATTCAACCACCGCAACACAGAAAACTGTTGACGGTCCTTCAAAGAAGGACTGGAGAGGCGGCCGTGCAGCTGCCGGCAACATTATTCCTTCTTCAACAGGAGCAGCAAAAGCCGTTACCAAAGTTATCCCCGAACTGAAGGGCAAACTAACCGGCATGGCATTCAGAGTCCCTACGCTCAATGTTTCGGTTGTTGATCTGACCTGCCGTCTTGAGAAACCTGCCTCCTATGAGGATATTAAAAAAGCGATGAAGACCGCTTCTGAAGGTCCGCTTAAAGGAATCCTCGGATATACAGAAGATTCGGTTGTTTCGAGCGACTTCAATGGCGATCCGCGCACCTCTGTCTTTGATGCCGGAGCAGGCATCGCCCTTAACGACAATTTTGTCAAGATAGTTGCATGGTACGACAACGAGTGGGGTTACTCCTGCAAGCTTCTCGATCTTATTGCTCACATGAACACGGTAAAGTAAAAGCTTGTAATAATAAATAGAAAAACAGGGGATCTGCTGAAGATCCCCTGTTTTTTTACCCCTGAATCCCCCAAGGGGGACTTATAATTTATACTTAAATAAAACTCCCCCCTGGGGGCGGGGGGTAAATTCTATACTATCATTTCGATCTGGAGAGGTATTCCCGCAGTATCACGGTAATGCTCACCAAGCTCAAGCATGGCTTCATCATCCTCTTCATACAGCCATTTCATCGTTACATCATTCCCGGAACGCCCGAAGCCTGTCAGTCTTTTAAGTATCTCATACAGATATTTGGATGACCCGCTGTTTATGTATTCGAGCTGAATGTTTATAGTAAGTGCCTTATTCTTCTCAAAATGTAGAGTGATCCATTCATCAAGACGCCTGAAAATCAGCTCGGGATTTTCAGGAATTGAACGACCGACAAGTTCCAGCTGGTTTGTATCGGGATAATAGACAATACCCGGACAATTCTTTAATTCTTCCTGAATTACATGCTTTTCCATATTCTTATTCTTATTTTTATTCGTATCTTAAAGCTTCAATTGGATCTATATTTGCGGCTTTGAGCGCCGGTGCATAACCTGATACCACCCCGACAATAAAGCAAACTGCAACTCCCATTATCACCCATAACCACGGAATGATAAAATTCGATTTCAGCATTGAAGATACAATATTGCCGATAAGAATTCCAAGAATTATGCCAAACAGTCCGCCCATCTGCCCGATAAGTACTGATTCAAAAAGGAACTGATATTTTATTGTCCTGGGTTTTGCACCAATAGCCTTCCTCACCCCTATTTCCCTTGTACGCTCAGAAACCGATACAAGCATAATATTCATCAGCCCAACCGCTGCCCCGAATAAAGTAACCAGCCCAATTATGGTAGCCGCTATTGTGACATATTTGATGTTTTTAAGCAGCAGTGCAACAATATTATCACTCTTTGTAACATTGAAATCCGACTCATCCCTCGGATCCAGGTTGCGCACTATCCTGAAAATTGCTTCGGCTTCACCAGTCATAATATCCAGATTTGCAGGATTTACAGGCATGACCGTTATACTGAAATTCATATTCGGCCGCGAGAAATATTGTCTTGCCGTTGTAATGGGGATGAAACATACATTGTCAGTGTTGATTGCGCTGGCACCTTTGCTTTTAAGAACTCCTGCAACAACAAATTTCAGCCCGGCCACTGATACTTCTTTTCCCACAGGCTCAATGCCCGTGGTAAAAATATGCCTTATTACTTCTGAACCTAAAAGAATAAGTCTTCTGTTCATCTGAATCTCATCAGGGCTGAAGTTCCTTCCTGTAGTTATCTCATATCCTGAAACGGTAAGATAATTCTCATCCACACCGGTAAGATAAATTGTCGGATTGGTTTCTTCAGATCCGTATTTGACCGTGGTCATGCTTGATGCATTAAAAGAAACTGATACTATTGCAGGCTCTTTAAACCTATCCCTGAATTCAGTTGCCTCCCTGTATGAAATACGTGAATAGTTTTTCACCCTGTACTGACTCTCGCCACCAATCATTATATTCATCCCGCGCGAGGTGATAGTAAATGAGTTGGCACCCATCATTGTAAACTGGTTTGTAAGGGAGGATTTTATCGCATCAATTGCTGTAAGTATCCCCACAAGAGCCATAATCCCTATAGCTATTATACATATTGTAAGGATCGCCCTTACCCTGTTGGATATGATAGCCCTGACGGAAATCCTTAAATTCTCCCGGAAGATCCCAATTCTCATATACTTACGCTTCTGCATCAATCTCTTCGCAATAAAAAATAAAAGTACAATTTTTTTCCATTTAACCGTAAAATGAAGATCAATTATTATCAGAGATATAATGAAACCGCTCCGCGGTTTTAATATCTACAGATGGCAACATAATCCAGTATTAATCGAACCGCACCGCGTTTCTGTACTCCAGGAGTACATCCGGTATTGGCGGAATCGCTTCGCAATTCTTCTTATAAATCCCGGAGGGATTCCACAATTGGTAAAAAATAGATTTTTTAAATAAATAATTAAGAATTTAGTTGCATAACTAAATTCTTCGTTGTATATTTGCTATGATATGGTTGTTAGTAAAAAACCCCCTCCGGAAAGGAGGAGAAAGTGTAACACATTAATTTCTTAATCATGAGAGAATTAACAAGAGCAGAAGAACAGGTGATGCAGGTGCTCTGGAAAATCAAAAAGGGCTTTGTAAAAGATGTACTGGAATACTTTGACGATCCAAAGCCTGCATACAATACAGTAAGTACGATCATAAGGATCCTCCAGGATAAAGGCTTTGTGAATCATAGAGCTTATGGAAGGACTCACGAATATTATCCGGTCGTAAGCAAGGATGAGTATTCCAAATCGCATCTCAGCTCTTTTGTGAACGACTATTTCTCAAACTCGTTCGGCAAGATGGTCAGCTTCTTCGCAAAAGAAAAGGAGATATCCGTTAAGGAGATGGAGGAGATAATGAAGATCATGGATGGTGAAGTAAAGAAAATAAAAGCTGAAAAATGAATACCTTATTAATATATATGATCAAAGCTGCTTTTTACCTGGCAGCATTCTATCTGGTTTATTCCATCTTCTTAAGCAAAGATACAATGTACAGGAGAAACAGGGTATTCATTCTCTTCTCATTCCTGTGTGCGCTTATTCTGCCATTAATAACAATTCAGACAAACAAACCGGTCAACTTCCTTTTCTTCGGAAAGACTCTTAACGAGGTATTGGTTACCGGCTCAGACGGCGGAACATTAGCTGCTGTTAAGGGGAATAGTGTACAGGACAAAAATCAACTGTTGCTTTTAATTTATCTGACCGGACTTGTAATATTTGCAGTTAAGCTCATTATTGATCTGTCGGAACTTGTTATTCTCATCATCAGGAACAAGAGCAGGAAAAACCATATAATAAGGTTCAGCGGATTGAACACTGCCGGATTCTCTGCCCTCGGTCAGGTTTTCATCAACTCGGCAATATCAGAGGAAGATGCGGAAGAGATAAAAAAGCATGAGCGGAATCACCTTGATCATTATCACTTCCTGGATATAATTATTGTTGAGATAATCAAGGCATTCCAGTGGTTCAATCCTGTCATTCACCTCTTTGACAGATCATTGCGGGCGGTGCATGAATACCAGGCAGATCAAGGGTGCCTACAGACCGGGATCCCTGTGATAAATTACCAGAGACTGATAATGAGCCAGGTTTTCAAATCCAGTGCATTTACGGTTACAAACAGTTTTTCAAATCCAACACTTATTAAAAAACGAATGATCATGATGACAAAAGAACGCTCACGGATGCTGGCAAACCTCAAACTGCTGATGGTCCTGCCGGTAATTGCTGTTGTAATGATTGCTTTCTCTTCATGCAAGGGAAAAACTGGCAATACAGAAAGCACAACGAAAGAAATTGCTCCTCCTCCGCCACCACCACCACCGCCTCCAGCCGGAGAAGTGCAGAAATCAGAACCATTAACGGTAGTTGATGAAATGCCGGTATTCCCCGGAGGAGATGTCGCTCTGCTCCAATTTGTCGCAAAGAATACAGTCTATCCTGAAAAAGCCAAAACTGATGGTATTCAGGGCAAGGTAATTGTCAGATTTGCAGTTGAAACAGACGGCAGTATTGACCGGATAAGTATTCTGAAAGGTGTAGATTCTGAACTTGATGCTGAAGCGCTCAGAGTTGTAAAATCACTGCCGGCATTTGAGAAACCCGCCATAAAGGATGATAAACAGGTCGCAGTATGGTACATTTTGCCAATGACTTTCACTCTGCGATAATTCATTTCTTGTTTTAAACTTCCAGAGACCAGCCTTTGCAAAAGGGCTGGTTTTTTATATTTCCTTACATTTGCATAATTGCTTGACAATGATGAAACTTGAAGAACGGATATCTGCTTTCTCATACCTCGGGGAAATCCTCAGGAATGCCCTTGCAGGAAGGCAGGCAGAATATACCTCACGGCTCTCTCAGCTTATTGAAACGCAGCACCTTAAGAATCCATGGTTCACTCCTGAAAATGTCAGGATGGCGGTCAGTGCAATAGCAGCTGAGCTGACTGCTGAAAACCTCCGCAAGTGGTGCTCCGCATATCCCGGACTCGGTATGGAATCTCCGCCTCTTAAGGTTGGAGTAATTATGGCCGGCAATATACCTCTGGTGGGTTTCCACGATCTCCTGTCTGTCCTGATAACAGGGAACAGCATCATCGCAAAGACAAGCTCAAAAGATCAGGATCTTGTTGTATTCATAAGTGATATCCTTTGTAAAATCAATGAGAGATTCAGCAGCAGGATAACTATTACGGATGAAATAATTTCAGGCTTTGATGCAGTTATTGCCACCGGAAGCGATAACAGCTCACGCTATTTCGAATACTACTTTGGCAAGTACCCTCATATAATCAGGAAGAACAGGAACAGCATTGCAATACTCGACAGCTCAGAAACAAATGAGGAACTTCATGATCTTGGCACCGATATTTTCTCATACTTTGGTCTTGGCTGCAGGAATGTATCCAAGATTTATGTCCCGCAGGGATACGATCTTACAAATATGATCCGGTGCTGGAATTCGTTTTCCGGTTTAATAAATCACAATAAATATGCAAACAACTATGAATTTCATAAAGCGATATTTTTAATCAATAAGGAAAAATTCACAGACACAGGTTACATCCTGCTCAGAGAAAATACTGCAATATCTTCGCCTGTAGCGGTTCTTCATTATGAGTTTTACAGATCCATGGAAAAAGTCAGGGAACAGTTCGAGATCATCAGGGATAAAATTCAATGCATAACGGGCAGGGATTTTACTCCTTTCGGAAAAGCCCAGTCACCATATTTATGGGATTATGCGGACGGTATTGACACGATAGAATTTCTGCTAAAAAAAAACAGCACCGGAATATTGTAAAATAAAAAATATTATATTGCACCTCTTGAATTAAAATATGTCATGGTCTACAGATTTGTTGTATTATCGGATGAGGATGAGTCGTTTGTGAGGGAATTTGAATTTCTGGATTCACACACTTTGCTGGATTTCCATAATATGCTGCAGGACGAACTGGAGTTCGACAAATCACAGATGGCATCATTTTATCTGGCCACAGACAGCTGGGAAAAGGAAGAGGAGTTCACTCTCTTCGATATGGGGACTGGTTCCGCGACCATGGAAGTGGCTCTACTGGAGGATATAATTTTCAGGAAGAATCAGAAACTTCTGTACATCTTTGACTTCTTTAACGACAGGGGCCTTTTTGTTGAATATACAGGCGAATCAAAAGAGATTGACGGCCGCGAATACCCTGCCTGCACAAATTCCAAAGGAGTTCCGCCGAAACAGGTTGTGTTTGGAAGCAGTTCCAGAAAACTATACAATAACATAGTTGTCTCTGATGACGACGAGGATGAAGATGAATCTGAGGTTGATGACCTCTTCCTTAACGGTGAAGACGAAGGACCACTTCCTGATTTCGAGAATGAAGAGCCTATGAGCGAGGATGAAGAATAGCCTCTTCACGGAAATACCCTCATGAAAAATACTCTGATAGTCCTTGCCGGACCGACAAGCGTCGGGAAGACAGATGTTTCCATTGATATTGCCCGACAATTCGGATGTGAGATCATTTCTGCCGATTCCCGCCAGTTTTACAGAGAAATGAGAATAGGAACAGCTGTTCCCTCAGAAGGCCATCTGGCTGAGATCAAACACCACTTTGTAAGGTTCATTTCTGTAAAGGATTATTACAGCGCAAGCATTTTTGAGAGAGACGTACTTGAATTACTTCCCGGTCTTTTTAAGAAGAATAACCTGGTCCTGATGACAGGAGGTTCGGGAATGTATATCGATGCCGTATGTAATGGCATTGATGATATTCCCGATGTTGATCCATCAGTCCGTGAAAAATATACAAACAAATATAAGGAAGAGGGTATAGCTTCACTGAGGCTGGCACTTAAGATACTTGATCCGGAACATTACGAAAAAGTCGACCTTAAAAATCCTAAAAGGATAATCAGGGCTCTGGAAATATGCGAAACAACCGGGCGTCCTTATTCTTCTTTCCTTACAAAACAAAAGCAGGAAAGAGATTTCCATATAATCAAGGTCGGCCTTGAAAGACCGAGGAAGGACCTATACGAAAGGATTAACTCAAGGGTTGATGAAATGATCCGAAACGGCCTTGAGGAAGAGGCACGAAGTCTTCTTGATCTGAGAAACCTTAATGCCCTCAACAGTGTCGGCTACAGGGAGTTTTTCGGTTTCTTCGAAGGTAAAATATCCAGGGACAAGGCAATTGAACTTATCCGGCGGAATACCAGGCGTTATGCAAAACGTCAGATGACATGGTGGGCCAGGGATAAAGAGATTATCTGGTTCAGCCCCGGGGATGTAAAGGAGATTATTGTATTTATTGAAAGCGCTATAGAGTCTTAAAGTCTTGCAGTCTTTTTTAATCTCATGTACTCACCCCCCAGCCCCCTCTCTACTTTGTAAAGAGGGGGAGCTAATATGTTGTAAATAAACAATTTCCCTCTCTTTTCTTTAGCACTACCCTTTATAACCATTTTTGATAACACTAGAAGAATTTGAGGGCGAATAACCACTGATGCATTTGTGATCAGACTTCTGTAATTCGACAGGAATAGCTTTTTATAGAATAACAAATAAGTTGAATTCCAGGTGTTTGAGGGAGATTCCTCACTTGCCACCTTCGCTTTCTGCTACGGTGGCCAAAGCGTTCGGAATGACTTTTTAAGAAACTGCTTCAATTGTGTATAAAGGGTAGTGCTTTAGCAGAAAGGGGGGAAAAGAAAAGGGGTGAGTACGTGACTCATAGCAGTTTTTTCAGCTTCTTTATTGTTCCCGGCGGATCTTTTGAGCTGAACACAGTGTTTCCAGCCACAAGAACATCCACTCCCGTTTCGATAAGTTTCCCGGCATTCATTGTATCGATTCCTCCGTCGACCTCTATAAGAACATTATGTCCTCCGTCATTAATCATCTTCCTCAGCTCTGCGATCTTGTTGTAGCTTTCCATGATGAATGACTGGCCTCCGAAGCCAGGATTTACTGTCATTATAAGGACCATATCGATATAAGGAAGAATGTTTTTCAGAAGGATTACCGGAGTATGCGGATTGACAGCCACTCCTGCCTTCATTCCGAGGTTGCGTATCTCTGTAACTGTCCGCTGCAGATGTACGCATGCTTCATACTGAACGGTCAGGATATCTGCACCGGCATCACGGAAACGCGCAAGATACCTGTCGGGGTCCACGATCATCAGATGGACGTCAAGAGGTTTTTCAGCCATTTTCCTTACATGTTCAATGACGGGAAATCCAAATGAGATATTCGGGACGAATACTCCGTCCATAATGTCGAGATGGATCCAGTCGGCTTCGCTGTTATTGAGCATCAGGACCGCTTCAGCAAGATTTCCGAAATCAGCGGTAAGTAGTGACGGAGAAACGAGATGAGCCATTTATGATTATTTAAGACAAAGATAGAAACAAATAGTTAACCCAGGTAAGTCTTAAGTATTCTGCAGCGTGTGGTAAACTGAATTCTTTTGATTGCTTTTTCTTTTATCTGGCGGACGCGTTCACGTGTCAGGTTGAGCTCCTCGCCGATCTCTTCAAGGGTAAAAGGGTGTTTCATGCCCAGACCGAAATAGAGTTTCAGCACTTTTGATTCACGGGCGGAAAGGGTGCTCAGTGCTCTCTCTATTTCATATGCAAGTGATTCATTAATAAGATTCTTATCGGGACTGGGAGTATCACTGCTCTGAAGAACATCATACATCGTATTATCCTCTTCGGAGCTGAGTGGAGCATCCATGCTCACAGTACGGCCGTTTGTTTTAAGGGACTCCTTTACATCTTCGGGTATCATTTCGAGCATTTCACCTATTTCCTGGGATGAGGGTTCCCTTTCATATTCCTGCTCAAGGCGTGCAAATGCCCTGTTAATTCGGTTTATCGATCCTATCTTGTTAACCGGGAGTCTTACTATCCTTGCCTGTTCTGCCAGCGCCTGAAGAATTGCCTGCCGTATCCACCATACCGCATAAGAAATAAATTTAAATCCTCTGGTCTCGTCAAAACGCTGTGCTGCTTTCATCAGTCCGAGGTTACCTTCATTGATAAGGTCAGGAAGGCTCATACCCTGGTTCTGGTACTGCTTTGCCACTGAAACGACAAAGCGCAGATTTGCTTTTACAAGTATTTTGAGCGCTTCAGCATCGCCCGATTTGATTTTCCTGGCCAGAACAACCTCATCCTCAGGTGAAATAAGATCAACCTTTCCTATCTCCTGGAGATACTTGTCAAGAGAGGGGGTGTCGCGGTTGGTAACTTGTTTTGTAATCTTCAACTGACGCATCTAAAGGCCAGGGTTAAGTATTCAAAAAAGTCCGGACAAGAGTTGCAATTTTAATAAAAAAAAGGTCTCCTGCGACATTATTACGATTTTTTTTTGAAAGATCATGGATTATTAGTATATTGCAGGATTGTGTTTCACTCTGAATATCAAGTTATTATTTAATTTGATTTATTACCATAGCATTTTTATAACATTTGACAGGAAATATTTGATCATTTTTATTTAATATTGTCCCGGTTTTTTGGATTCGTGATACTTATCCAACGGGCTTATCACCAAATCTTAACCCGGATTTCCATAATAATCATTAAGATCTAGTAAATTCCATTTATCATTTGAATATGTATGACATTCTTGAATTAAGTAAGAAGTTGCTGCCTGAATTAAGGGAGATAGCAAAGGAACTTAAAATTAAAAAAGCTGAGACTTTAAAGAAACAGGACCTGGTATATAAAATCCTGGATCAGCAGGCAATTGAGGCCACCGAACAAAAAAACGCTGCCAGGCAGGGAAATAACGGATTCAACAAGCCTGTTGAAAGAAACCACGATCGTGATCCCGGTCACAGGCGGGGTAAACGGCCCAGAACCAGCAAACCTGTTTTCAATCGTCCTCCGGAATCGGTCATCTCTGTTTCTCCCGACGATCTTAAGCGGCCTGGAGAACAGTGGGACAACCAGAAAGAAGCTTCTGCCGGCCCTGAAAAATCAGATGAGAAGCCTGATCTTTTTAAAACTCCCGTGCATTCAGAAGAAGAAAGCAAAGGTCCGTTCTGGATGGATAGCCATAAGAGTGAAGAAAAAGAAGAAAAAACTGAAGAACCCGTAAAACCGGAAAATGAACAGCCTGAAGAAAAAATTCCTGAGCCGGCAGCTGAAGTAGTCCTGGAAAATCCTCTTCCTGAAAATAATTCAGTCATACCCGGTGAAGAGATTAAATTATCGGAAGATGTTCTGAGTGAAGAGGTAATACCGGAGGCTCCCGTTATTGAGTCTCCGCCACAGGAGGCTCCTTACAGGGAAGAAAAAAAGGAAAAACCTTATGAATTTGAAGGGATCATATACAACACGGGCGTCCTTGAGATAATGCCTGACGGCTATGGCTTCCTGAGATCAGCCGACTATAATTACCTGAACTCGCCTGATGACATTTATGTATCACAATCGCAGATCAAACTATTCGGCCTTAAGACAGGCGATACTATCAAGGGAACCATACGGCCTCCAAAAGAAGGTGAAAAATATTTTCCTCTTATCAAAGTGGATGAAATCAACGGAAGAAGTCCCGATTATATCAGGGACAGGGTTCCTTTTGATTTCCTGACTCCTCTTTTCCCCAATGAGAAATTCACTTTATGCACACCCGGTGAAGGAACATTATCGGTAAGGGTAATTGACATGTTCACTCCCATCGGCAAGGGACAGAGGGGACTTATAGTAGCCCAGCCAAAAACAGGTAAGACAATCCTGCTCCAGGAGATTGCAAATGCCATCGCAAGTTATCATCCTGAGGTATATCTGATGATCCTGCTTATTGATGAAAGGCCTGAAGAGGTGACAGATATGGCAAGAAATGTCAAAGCGGAAGTGATTGCTTCAACCTTTGATGAACCTGCTGAACGTCACTGCCGTGTCGCCAACATTGTTCTTGAAAAAGCAAAGAGGCTTGTTGAATGCGGACATGATGTGGTGATACTTCTCGATTCCATTACCAGGCTTGCCAGGGCATTTAACACTACCGCTCCCGCTTCAGGCAAGGTGCTGTCGGGCGGTGTTGATTCCAATGCTCTCCATAAGCCTAAAAGGTTTTTCGGGGCAGCAAGAAACATTGAAGACGGAGGCTCGCTGACCATACTTGCCACGGCTCTCACGGAAACCGGATCAAAAATGGACGACGTGATCTTTGAGGAATTCAAGGGAACCGGCAACATGGAACTTCAGCTTGATCGTAAACTTTCGAACAGGAGAATATTCCCGTCCATCGACATTCCCGCTTCCAGCACACGTCGTGAGGATCTGCTTCTGAATAAGAATATCATGCAGAAGATATGGGTTCTGCGCAACTATCTTGCTGATATGAACTCCCTCGAGGCAATGGAATTTCTACGCGACAGGCTTATGCAGGCTAAATCAAACGAGGAGTTCCTGGTTTCCATGAACGGAGGATAACAGATTCGTAATTTCAGTAAATTTGCATTCTGTTAATAAAATAACACTAAACCATATTATACACTTATTACAATGGCAATAAAAAAATTCATAACATGCGACGGTAACCAGGCCGCATCGCACATTGCATATATGTTCAGCGAAGTTGCTGCCATATATCCGATCACACCATCATCAACTATGGCCGAACTGGTTGATGAATGGTCAGCCAACGGACTAAAAAATATTTTCGGGGAACAGGTCAAGGTTGTTGAGATGCAGTCGGAAGGCGGCGCATCAGGTGCTGTTCACGGAGCCCTTCAGGCCGGTGCACTATGTACAACTTTCACAGCTTCCCAGGGATTGCTTCTTATGATCCCCAACATGTATAAAATTGCAGCTGAACTGCTTCCGGGTGTTTTCCATGTAAGTGCCCGTACTGTTGCTGCACATGCATTGTCGATATTCGGAGACCACGGCGATATCTATGCAACCCGCCAGACAGGTTTTGCTTTGCTGGCAAGCGGAAGTGTACAGGAGATAATGGATCTTACCGGCGTTGCTCATCTGTCAGCAATAAAATCAAGAATACCATTCCTTCATTTCTTCGATGGATTCCGCTCATCTGCCGAGGTTCAGAAAATAGAGGTGATTGAGATGGAAGACATGAAAAAACTGCTCGATTTCGAAGCCCTGAAAAAATTCCGTGATAATGCGCTGAATCCCGAACATCCCGTTACCAGGGGAACAGCTCAGAATCCTGATATTTTCTTCCAGGCAAAGGAAGCGATCAACAAGTTCTATGAACCGGTTCCTGATATTGTCAACTCATATATGGCTGAAATATCAAAGCTCACGGGAAGGGAATACAAACCATTCACATATTACGGTGCCCCGGATGCTGAAAATATCATTATTGCGATGGGATCAATCACCGATACAACGAAGGAAGTTATTGATTACCTGATGGCTAAAGGAGAAAAAGTCGGCCTTTTAACGGTTCATCTGTATCGCCCATTCTCTTCAAAGTATTTCTTTAATGTATATCCCAAATCAGTTAAGAAGATATCAGTTCTCGACAGGACAAAAGAGCCCGGAGCACCAGGAGATCCGCTGTATCTGGATATCAAGGAGATATTCTATGACAAGTCCGAAAGGCCTCTGATACTTGCGGGCCGCTATGGACTAAGCTCAAAGGATACAACCCCTGGCCAGGTTTTGTCGGTGTTTGAGAATATGAAACTACAGGAACCTAAAAACCAGTTCACCGTTGGAATAGTGGACGATGTGACATTTAAGTCACTTCCTGTCCTTCCGGAAATACATGTTGCCCTGCCGGGCACTTATTCAGCAAAATTCTACGGGCTGGGGTCCGACGGAACTGTCGGCGCAAACAAAAACTCAATCAAGATAATTGGTGATACAACAGATAAATACTGCCAGGCATATTTTGCTTACGATTCAAAAAAATCGGGAGGTATAACCACATCGCACCTTCGCTTTGGAAATAAGCCAATTCGTTCGCCGTACCTGGTTAACACACCCGACTTCGTTGCCTGCCATGTGCCATCATACCTCGATAAATATGATATGCTGAAAGGCCTGAAAACAGGAGGTATGTTCCTTCTCAACTCAATATGGGATTCAGAAGAAACAAAAAAACGCCTTCCGGATCATATGAAGAAATATCTTGCAGAGAACAGGATCAACTTCTACATTATAAATGCAACTGTCATTGCAGAAGAGATTGGGCTCGGAACAAGAACCAATACCATTATGCAGGCAGCTTTCTTCAATCTGGCTAATGTAATTCCATATGAGAAGGCTGAAGCAGAAATGAAAAAGGCTATCTACAAGACTTACGGCAGAAAAGGCGAGGATGTTGTCAAAATGAACTATGCCGCTGTTGATAAGGGCACGGAGGTAATGAAGGTTGACATACCTGCTGAGTGGGCAGGTATAAAAGTTGAAAAGAAAAAGGATACCCGTGACATCCCTGAATTCATCCGGGATGTTATGGAACCTATCAATCACCTAAAGGGAGATGATCTGCCTGTAAGCGCATTTACTGGCAGGGAAGACGGGACGTTCCCGTCCGGGACCACAGCCTATGAAAAGAGGGGTATTGCAGTTAATGTGCCCGAATGGCAGCCTGATGAATGTATTCAGTGCAACCAGTGCTCGTATGTTTGTCCTCATGCAGTCATCCGTCCCTTCCTGCTCACTGAGGAAGAGGCAGCCATGGCTCCTGAAGGAACAAAAACAATCCAGGGCATACCCGGTGTACTCAAGCAATACAGGTTCAGAATTCAGCTGAGCGTCTATGACTGCACCGGCTGCAGCAACTGTGCCGATGTCTGCCCGTCCAAGAATAAGGCTCTGATAATGAAACCGTTTGAAACTCAGCTTGCTGAAGCCGAACGATGGACTTACATGCATGAGAAAGTCGGTTACAAGGATACGGTGGTCGATAAATTCGTTAATGTCAAGAACAGTCAGTTCTCACAACCCCTGTTTGAATTTTCTGGCGCCTGTGCAGGCTGCGGTGAAACTCCTTATATCAAGGCAATTACTCAGCTCTTCGGCGACAGGATGATAGTTGCAAATGCAACCGGGTGTTCATCAATTTACGGAGGCTCCGCTCCTTCCACACCCTATACCTTTAATAATAAGACCGGTCACGGTGTTGCATGGGCAAATTCATTATTCGAAGACAATGCTGAATATGGACTTGGTCTTTCACTTGGATCCAACAAGCTAAGGGAAAGAATTGCCATCAGGATGAAGGAAGCAGGCACTTCGGTAAATGC